>Ga0182024_10022240_pt1 | contig 11438 bp, 8 predicted proteins | sample P32metaG_FD_120480 | JGI IMG/M metagenome (GOLD analysis project Ga0182024, IMG submission 120480) | Permafrost microbial communities from Stordalen Mire, Sweden - P3-2 metaG (Illumina Assembly) | ecosystem: Environmental > Terrestrial > Soil > Wetlands > Permafrost | place: Sweden: Stordalen... | reverse complement strand
GAACAAGCCGGTGTGACGCTGATTGACACGGCCGCCAATTACGGCACAGCAGAATCGGTGCTGGCGCAACTTGACACAGCGCCCTTTCGCATCGTTACCAAGACCATTGGACCGAAAAACGGAGTCGATGCTGTCATCGGCCGGGCAAGGCGGTCCGCCGCAATGCTGAATTTCGATACACTTCTGGTACACGCCGCGGGCGACTTGAAGGGCGCCCAAGGTGACGCCCTTTGGGATGCGCTCAAAGCGGAGCGAGATAGAGGGCTGTTCCGGAAACTTGGCATCTCGGTCTATGCCGCCGATGACCCCGCTGAGCTCGCCGCGCGATTCAGGCCCGATGTGATGCAGATTCCATTCAGCTTGCTGGATCAGCGCTTGCTGGCCGACGGTACCCTGTCCCGCCTGGCCGACATGGATGTTGAAATTCACGCGCGCTCGGTTTTTTTGCAGGGTCTGCTGTTCCTGGAACGGCTTCCGAAAAAGCTTCAGCGTGCGGCGCCGTATTTCCGGAATCTCCGCGCGCGGATATCGGAAGCCGGCTCCACGCCTCTTACCGCGGCGCTTGGATTTGTCCTAGCGCGGCCGGAAATAAAATTCAGTCTAGTGGGCGTGACAAGTTCCTCCATGCTGAATGAGATTCTCACTGCCGCAAATCGTCCACTGCCCGATCTTGATTGGGCTTCCCTGGCGCTCAACGATGAATTGGTGTTAACGCCCTCCAGCTGGTAACGGAATTGGCAAGCCTCCGATTTATCCGCGGAGACAACCACGCGCCTGCCTGGCGGTGACAGTTGGAGCAACGCAAGCCGGCAAGTCCAGGAGCGGCCCATAGCAATCGCGCACTACCTGGGCGCGCTGTTCTTCCTCGATCGACGAAAACGCCAGATTGAGGTGAAAAATCGCGAGAAGATTGAGAAGCGGCGCCGTCATTGTGCCGCAGGGGAAAGCGAATAAAGCGGCACGATGCGCCCGGGCGCCACGCCGGCATCGAGCAAACCACGCACGATTGCGCGCTCACTGACATAGGACGAAACGATGACCGGTGCCTTCTGGCGGTGCGCGAGCAATTCATCTGGGCTGATCACGATAGTGCCCGCCAGCGTTTGTCCCCATTTCTTGGAATCGCGATCGGCGATGGCAATGATCTTGAGCCGCCGCGTCAGGTCCGTGCGGTCAAAAAGCTGCGCGGTATGAATCCCCGCGCCGTAAACGAACGCCGCACCGCTGACGTCTGCCAGGCGCCGACGCGTGTCGTCCCACAGCGCCGCATCGCGCGCCGTATAGGCATGCGCCATGTTGCTAGAGGCCTGGGGATCGGAGTGGTCCCATCGCGCGATGGTCTCAGCCTTGCGTGCCGCCATGGAGATAACCGGATAATGTTCGGCCTGCATGGCGATGCGCATTTCCGTTACCTCGAAACCTGCTTCTCGCAACAGGCGCTCCAGAATTTTGGGCTGATAATAATGCAAATGCTCGAATGTGAACCAGCCGGGCGGTAGTGTTTCTGGCGCAATGGCGCAGGGCACTTCCAGAACCAGGTTGCCACGCGGCGCCAGCGCGTTATTGATCCGGGCTAAGGTGGCGGGCGGATCGTAGAGATGCTCCAGCACATGGCAGACAAGGACGAGATCAAGACTCTGTTGCCGGGGGATTGCAGTTTCCTCGCCGCCCAAGTCCGCGTCGATGCCAAAAATTGCCGCCGCCTGGGACACGGCCGAGGAAGAAAGATCGCAGCCCCCGACTTGCCAGCCTTCCTTGCGGAACTGATTCAGCATCTCGCCGGACGCGCAGCCTATTTCATAGGCTTTGCCTGGCGTCAGATCGATGTCTCTGGTCAGGGACAGGAAGCGCTTTGCATGCCGGCTGGGAAGGCTCTCGCGCAGCTGCGCCGGATCGCCGAACAATTCATAGGTCGCAAAACTCTCATAGTGATGCGCCATCATGTCGGGGCGAACCGGCGGCCATTGCTGCAGATGGCCGCAATCGCGGCACACGCAAAAATGAAGCTGGCAGGGCGCCTCGCGGTTCAACAGCCTCAGCGATTGGCTTTGCACAACTTCGCGATTGCGGCCTTTGCAGACGGCGCAAGAGCCGGATATCCCATCGCTGGTCATCCCGCCTTCCTACATCAATTCTGGATGCTGTCCAACAAAAGCGGGCGTTCTGGGCCGGGGTTCTAGTCTGCCACCGACCAGGTGGCCAGTTCGCCGGCGAAGCGCGGCATTACCGCATTCCAATCGGCGAGTTTTTCCGGCCAGAAGACTTTGGTGCTGGGGTGCCAGGGATAAGTGTCCGTCCCGAGTTGCGGCCATCCCTTGCCGGCGCTGAGGAACCATACGGTCGCACCCATACTGGCCGAGGTATGCGCCGCCGCGGTGGGGGCCGACAGGACCAGGTCGAGCGCTCCGGCCAATGCCGCCGTGCCGTCTATATCCTGCTTGAGGTCCAGCCCCTCCATCTGGTGGATGGTCACGCCGAACTTCTCCTGGGCGCGCGCGATCTCGGCGGCGCAGTCGCCATATTGCAGATTGACGAAACTGATGCCAGCAGTTTTCAAAACCGGGCCCCAATGGTCGATGGCCGCGAAATATTTGCCGCGCTTGGCACTCATCATCATGGAACGCCAGCAAATGCCCACTTTTTTTCCGGGCAGGGCGGCCAGTTTTTCCCGGAATCCGGCAACGCGGTCCGCATCCGGTACCAGAAAGGCCTGATGAGGAAAATCCGCCAGCGTCTTGCGGTAATATTGCAGGGCCGTTCCCATCGGCGCCCACAGGTCCGGCTTGTTGTCCTTGGAGGCGAAGGGCACCAGGCGCAGCGCCTTGTTGCCGTCATTGTCAATCAGGGTGCGGTCATCATAGGTGCCGACCTCCGCCTGCGGGAATGAGCGCTGGAACAGCGCCACCATCCGCGGATCTACGCAGATCTGCAACTTGCCTGTTTCGCCCACCGCTTTTTGCGCGTCAGGCAGGATGTTGGCGAACATGATTTCATCGCCCAGGCCCTGTTCGCCCACCAGCAGAAGTTTTTTGCCGTTCAGGGGTTCTCCCTGCCATTTCGGGGCGTCGATCATATGATGAAAATAGGTACGGAAGCGCTCATGGTTGCGGATTTCATATTCGCGAAAACCTTCTTCCAACTTGCCGCAGCCGATCAGGCAGATGCTGCGCGAATGACGGGTCTCAATGCGCTCGGCCGGATCCACCACCAGGCTCAACGCCCTGTCGTAACAGGCCAGCGCATCTTCCATCCGGCTCAAATGCTGATAGGCGAAGCCCAGATTGTGATAGGCGCGGGCGAAATTAGGATCCAGCCGCGCCGCTTCCTCGTAAAACACTATGCTTTCGTTGGGGCGGCCTTCCTCGGCCAGGACCGTGGCCAGCGCATTCCACAAAATGGCCTTGTCGGGCATGCGGTAAAGCGCGGCGCGCAGGGTTTCGACCGCTGCATCGGGCTGGCCCATATCGGCCTGCACGCTGCCCAGGTTGTTGTAGCCCAAGGGCGAGTCGGGGCAGGTGGCGATATAGAGCTTAAACATCTTGGCCGCGCCATCAGTAAGCTTCAGGTTCCAAGCAGTCAGGCCCAGATTGATCAACAGCTCGGGATCGGTGGGATCGAGCTGAAAGGCGCGTTCATAGGTCAACAGCGCCTTGTGCAGATGGCCCATGCGCTCCAGCGCCATGGCCAGAACGTGAAAGGGCTTGGAATATTCCTCATCGGCTTCGGTGGCTTTCAGCGCCCATTGCCCGGCCTTGGCGATATCGCCCCGGCGCCAGGCGTGAATGCCGCGCTTGAGCAGGACATTGGAGCGGTGACGGGCCTTTGCCCGCACCACTTCGTCCACCAGGGCCTCAAGCTTATCGAGCGCCTCAAGGCGGGCATCCATGCCGGCAAGCGTGTTCAAACTCGGCTGGGGCAGGGCCTGGGCCATCTGCAAATCTCGGCTTGAAAATCGGCCCCTATCAAAGCCTTATATCCTTAACACGTCATGAAGAAATGGGTACAAAAGCTGGCCTGCCCGCCGGGGAAGGGTTTCGGGGCTGTGGGCGGGCGGGACCCATTAAGTGCTTGATAAAGGCAGGGCGGGCCGCCTAGACGGTCTCCCGGAAAGGTCCGCGCCGCCATGAGCAAAGCAGAAAATTCCACCAGCCTGACGCCAGCGGGCTCGGGCGCGGCCGTTCATGACGGCCCGGTCATCGTCTCGGTTGACGGCTATGACGTGATCGATTGCCGGTCTTGCGGCTTTCGCCATATCAACCCGCTGTTTTCAGACGAGGACCTCCGCAAATTCTACAATGGCGAATTCTACGAGAAGGAGCGCGCCGACTATTTCACCCATGCCGAGGAAGACAAGGAATGGTGGATGCTGCGCTACCATCATTACTTCGAGACTCTTGAACAGCATGCGCCCGGCCGGCGGTTGCTGGATATCGGCTCGGGGCCCGGCTATTTCCTGGAGGCCGGCCGCGACTGCGGCTGGCAGGTGCTGGGCTTTGAGCCCTCGAGCGTGGCCGCCGACTACACCCGCGCGCGCGGCATTGACGTGGTCAATGATTATTTCTCGGTGGGCAAGGCGCGGGAGCACGGAACCTTCGACGTGATTTCCCTCAATCTGGTGCTGGAACATCTCCGCGATCCCATCGGGCTGATCGCCGAAGCAGGCCGCATGCTGTCAAGCGGGGGGCTTTTGTTCGTGATCTCGCCCAACGACTTCAATCCGCTGCAGATGGTGCTGTGGCGCAATCTCGGCTTTAAGCCCTGGTGGGTGGTGCCGCGCCATCATCTCAATTATTTCGATCCGGCCTCGGCGCAAAAGTTTTTTACTGCGCGCGGGTTTGAGACAATTCACCAGGAAACCAGCTATCCGATGGAGCTGTTTCTGCTCAGCGGCCGCAATTACGTGGGCAACGGCCCGCTGGGACGGGAATGTCACAAGGAGCGCAAGGCATTCGAAACCGCCCTGTTTCGTCATGACAAAGCCCTGATGCGGTCCCTGGCGCAAAGCTGGAATGCTCAAGGCATCGGGCGTGAATTCATCATTCTGGGCAGGAAGCGGTGATCCGGTGAAAGTCGTCGGGCTGGTGCAGGCACATCATCGCGGTTGGGGCGGGGCGCTGGATTTTTCCCTCGCCAGGATCGGGGAAAAATACGCGGTGGAGGAAGTGATCGACCGGTTGAAAAACATTCCGGCGGTCGCCGCGGTGACGATTGCGGTGCCGGACGATCCCGGCAATGAAATTTTCCGGGAAATCGCGGCGCGGCGCGGCGCATCATGCTTCTTCGGATCGCGGGAGAATGTTCTGGAACGCTGCATGGGCGCGCTGGACGCGGAAGGCGCGGACGTCGCGGTGCATGTGATGGGACAGCATTGTTTCATCGATGGCCGGTTGCTTTCGGAAATGCTGGAATTCATGGGCGCGCAGGGCGCCGGATATGTTTCATTGCCCGACAGTTTCACGCCCTATTTCGCCGGCAAGATCTATAGCCGCGCCCTGCTCGGCCAGGTTGGGGCGGTGATCACCGCCTTACCGGGCGACCGCGCTCTTCATTATGCCCGGTTTGCGGCTTTCATCCAACATCACCGCGACCAATTCCGCGCCCTGGTTTATGAAAAGGTACCGCACTACGACCGCGAATATCTGTTGAAAGTGCGCGACACGGCGCGGGCAATTTTTTCAGACGACCGCATGCATGTCGATGCGGCGCAGGCCAGCAAAATCTCCAACCCGCTATTTGAAAGCTATGAATTCGCCTCCCAGCAATTTCGCCCGGCGGACCGCATTCTCGACATCGCCTGCGGCGACGGGTATGGCTGCCGCATCTTGTCCGGTCATGTCGGCGAAGTGGTGGGGATCGACATCAACGAGGCGTTGATCGCAGAACATGCCAGGAACAACGAGCTGAAAAATGTCCGCTATGCGGTGGACAATGCCTTTGCCCTGTCGTTGGGGGATGCCTCCGTGACGGGCGCCACGGCGATGGAACTGATCGAGCACATTCCTTTGGACAAGGTTGATGTCTTTGTGAAGGAAGTGCGCCGGGTGGTGGCGCCGGGCGGTGCCTTTATCTGCTCCACACCGCAAAATTCGCATGGTGAGATTCCGGTGGTGCCCTGGCACGTCAAGGAATATTCCGTGGAGGAGTTCAAGGCCATCCTGGGACGCCATTTTTCCCGCGTCAAAATCTTCTCGTCCAAATCTGGCGGGCAACTGACCGAAGAGGAAAGTGGCCAAAAAATGGTTGCCCTATGCCAATAACGGCCGTGCTGCGCTATGAGAAATCACCGTTCGCAGCGGCGAATTCCGCCTGTCTTGGCGCTACCGGGATCATTCACCCTGCCAGCTTGAAAACCCGGGCTTGGACCTTCTATTTTATGCATAATATGAATATGACTGCCGGGCTGGTGACCGTCCTGCAACAGAAGCCGGTTCAATCCTCTTTTCAAGGAACTTAACTTTGCTGAAAAACAATCCGGGCGTGGCCAAGCCGAAAGCCGAAACCGCGAAACAGGTTCTGGGCGCCGATGTCGTGCTTGACTCTTTTCTGCGCAACCGGGTGAAGAAGGTTTTCATCTTTCCCGGCGGCACTATCGGTCCAATTCTCGATCGCATTGAAAATCGTTCCAAGATCGAGATCGTCTGTCCGCGCAACGAACAGGGTGCCGGCTATGCCGCGCTAGCTTATGCCCGCCTGACCCGCCAGCCCGCTGTCTTCATGGTGACTTCGGGCCCTGGGGTCACCAATGCGGTGACGCCCATCGCCGATGCCCATTTCGACAATGTGCCCATGGTGGTGATCACCGGTCAGGTCGGCACCGGCGACATGCGTGGCAGCTTGCCGGTCAAGCAGCGCGGCTTCCAGGAAGTGGACACCGTGGATCTGATGAAGCCGATCACCAAGGCAAGCTTTATTGTGAAGGATCTTCGCGAGCTTCCCAACGCCATGGAGCGCGCCTTTTTCCTGGCGCGTTCAGGCCGCCAAGGGCCGGTGGTGATTGATCTGCCGATGAATGTGCAGCGCGGCACGCTTCCGGAAGAGGATTTCCTGCCGTTGGAAAATCATTCCGAAACGGCGCCGGCAGTTCCCGCGGACAAGATCGAAACCCTGGCGCGCTGGATCGGCGAAGCCGAAAGGCCCGTCATTCTGGCGGGCGGCGGGATCATAGCCTCGGGCGCTTGGCGGGAGTTGCGGGCGGTGGCTGACCGTTACCGCATTCCCGTGACCATGAGCATGCCCGGCATGGGCGCTTACCCATCTCAGGGTTCGTTGTCCCTGGGCCTGTGCGGCTATGCCGGCAGCCAATACGCCAATATGGCGATGTACAAATCCGATCTTTTGATCGGCATCGGCACCACCTTCCATCTCCGGCAGACCGGAAGCCTACCCGCCCGCACGGTGGAAAAGGGCCGCGTGGCCCGGATCGATCTTGATATCGGGGAACTCGAACATAGCCGTGTTCCCCTGGATCTTCAGATCAATGCGGATGCCCGTGAATGTCTGGTGGCGCTGGAAAGCGCGCTGAAGCGCCTGGCAATGCCAAACGTCAAAAGCCGCAACGCGGCATGGCTGAAAACCATTGAGGACTGGAAAAAAAAATATCCGCTCTGGATCGGCAAACCCGCTCGCCTGCCCAAACCGCAGGAGATCATCGAGACCGTAAACAGCCTTGTGAAAGACAAACAGGTCGTGGTCAGTACCGGCGTGGGCCAGCATCAAGTCTGGGTGCCGCGGCATTTCGATTTTTCGCTGCCCGATCGCATTCTGCTGACGTCGTCCGGTCACGGCACCATGGGCTATGACCTGCCGGCGGCCATCGGCGCCAAAATCGCCATGCCCAAGGCGACCAATATCTGTTTTGTGGGCGACGGCAGCCTGCAAATGAACATCCAGGAGCTTGCCACCATTGTTGAGCGCAAGCTGGACATCAAAATTGTGGTGCTCGACAACCATGCCTTGAACATCGTGGCCCAGTTCCAGCGCCAGAACTGGAAATCGCATCCTTCCACCGGCGACAAATACAATCCGGATTTCGCGCGGATCGCCCAAGCCTATGGCGTGCCGGCGGTTTCGATCGCCTCCAAGACCGGTCTGAAGGAAAAACTGCGTGCTGCCCTTAAAAGGAAGGGCCCTGTGCTGATCCATTGCCAGATCGATCCCGAGGAAGACCTGCTGCCGATGCTGCTGGGCGGCCATACATTGGACGACATGACCACCGAATGGTCGTTCTGAGATGAAAAGGCCCGGCAAGTTGGCGCTGGTGACGGGTGCGGGCGGTGGCATCGGCCAGGCGATCGCCATGGCCTTGCTGGGTGCAGGCTATCGCGTGGCCTGCGGCTATAACAGCAGCCGCCCCGGGGCGGAGCGGATTCAGAAAGATCATGCCGGCGCCTTCGCCGTGAAGATCGACATCGTCAGCCGTGCCTCGGTCAAGCGCGCCATCACCGCCAGCCGCAAGCATTTCGGCCAGGATTTGGATATTGTCGTCAATAACGCAGCCCTGGCTCAGGAAAAGCCTTTCGAGACCATCACCGATGCCGACTGGGACAAGATGCTGGCGGTCAATCTTCGCGGCGCGTTTGTCGTCGCGCAGGAAACATTGCCGCCCATGCTGGCGAAAAAATGGGGCCGTATCGTCAACATCACCTCGATCGGCGGCCAGTGGGGCGGCATGCGCCAGGTGCACTATGCTGCCGCCAAGGCGGGGCTGATCAATCTCACCCGCTCCCTGGCAAGGCTTTATTCGGCCTCCGGCGTCACCGCCAATGCCATCGCGCCCGGACTGGTCGAGACCGCGATGATCGCCAAGGAACTAAAATCGCCTGCCGGCAAGGAAAAATTCCGGCAGATTCCCGTGGGCCGCATCGCCCAGCCGCGGGAGATCGGCGCGGCCGTGGTTTACCTGGTCTCGGAAGAAGCCGGCTCCATCACCGGCCATACAATGAACATCAATGGCGGCCTGTTGATGACATGAAAACACTCCTGATCCTGGGCGGTGGCAAGGAACAGGTTGCCGCCATCACCGCCGCGAAGGCCAAGGGCATCCACACCATTGTCCTGGACATGAATCCGGCCGCCGAAGGGCACGTTATCGCTGATGAATTTCATCAGGTCAGCACCCGCGACCGCGACGCCATCCTGAAATTTGTTGCTGATTATCCGTCAAAAATAGACGGGGTGATGACAATCGCCAGCGACATTCCGCACATGGTCGCCGCCGCGGCCGAAAAACTGGGCGTGCGCCATATTCCCGTCGCGGTTGCCGAATTGTGCATCCACAAACTGCGCATGAAGGAGCGGCTGCGGGACGCCGGCGCCAATGTTCCCCCCTTCGCCAAAGTCAGGACGCTGGCGGACCTCAAAGTTTTCATTCAGGCTACCGGTCTTCCCGCGGTCATCAAGCCGGTAGACAATTCCGGCGCGCGGGGCGTACTGCGCATCACCAAACACACCGGCATGGAAGAGGCTTTCGCCTATGCGCGGCGGTTCTCCTATTCGGGCGAGGTGATCGTTGAGAAATTCATCGCCGGCCTGCAGATCAGCACCGAAGGCCTGATGCTGGATAATGTTTTTTACTGCACCGGTTTTGCAGACCGGAATTACTCCCGGCTGGACGACAAGGTGCCCTATATGGTCGAGGATGGCGGCGATATTCCCACCATGCTGGGCGCGGCCGACAAGAAACAGGTGGAGCGCGAATTTGAAAAAGCCACCCGCGCGCTGGGCATTGACTGGGGCCCGGCCAAGGGCGACATGATTTTCGGCCAGGACGGCAAGCCGTATGTGATCGAGATCGCCGCCCGCCTTTCTGGCGGCAATTTCTGCTACGACAAGGTCCCTTGGTCCACCGGTGTGGACATTGTGGATATTCTGGTGGACATGGCGGTCGGCAACAAAGTGGATGTGGCGCGATTTGTGCCGACGCGCGGCTTGGCCACGTCGCAGCGTTATTTCTTTCCGGCGCCGGGGAGACTCAGGGAAATACGTGGCGCTGCCGCCGCGGAAGGCGCCCCCCATATCCGCAAGGTGGACATCTGGGGCCGGCCGGGCGATGAGATTGCGGCGCTGGAAAACCACCCCTCCCGCGTCGGTTATGTTATTTCCTGCGCCCCAACGCGCCAAGAAGCGGTTGCCGCTGCCGAAGCAGCGGTGAAAAAGGTCCAATTCGTGACCAAATGAGTGAATTGTAGCGTATCGCTGTAGCATTTATCCTGTCCTTTTCGCCGGAGGCAAAGCTGGTCCAGTTCATCGCAGAAGTTTCAAGCAATCATGCCCAGGACCTGAACCGGTCGTTGGCTTTCGTGGACGCCGCCGCGGCCGCGGGATTTGATTCCGTCAAATTCCAGCTGTTCCGCGTTGCCCAGCTTTTCGCGCCGGAAATCCTGGCCAAGAGCCCGCAACATCGCCAGCGCGTGGCGTGGGAATTGCCGCTGGAGCATCTGGAGCCGCTGGCGCGGCGGTGCCGGGAAAAAGGCGTGAGTTTCTCCTGCACACCGTTCTACCTGGACGCGGTGAAGGAGCTTGAGCCTTATGTCGCCTTCTACAAGGTAGCGTCTTATGAGCTTTTGTGGAGCGACTTGCACAAGGCCATCGCCGCTACCGGAAAGCCGGTTATCATCTCGACCGGCATGGCGACCCTGCCGGAAATCAAGGCGGCGGTGGCGACTCTCAAACAGGCAGGTGCCACCGACATCACGGTGCTGCATTGCGTCTCGGCCTATCCGGCGCCACCCGAACAATCCAACCTGTCGGCCATCGAAACCATCCGCAAGGAAACCGGCGCCAAGGTAGGGTGGTCCGACCACACCCGCTCGCCCGCTGTCATCGAGCGCGCGGTGCATCACTGGAACGCCAGCGTGGTGGAAATCCATATCGACCTTGACGGCAGCGGCGCGGAATATGCCAGCGGCCATTGCTGGCTGCCGGATGAAATCGGCGCCTGCATCGCCCGCATTCGCCAGGGCATTCGCGCTGACGGCAATGGCTATAAAGAGCCGGTGGCCGCCGAACTTCCCGACCGCGAATGGCGCGCCGATCCGTCGGACGGCCTTCGGCCCCTGCGCCATATCCGCGCGAGCTGGACCCCCGGTTGATGCGGGACGTCGCCCCGGTCGTGGCCCTAATCCAGGCGCGGATGAGTTCCTCGCGTTTGCCCGGCAAGGTGCTGATGCCGATCGCGGGAAAACCGCTGCTTTGGCATATCGTGCATCGCCTCGGAAAGTGCCGGACGGTGGATTCCATCGTGGTGGCCACCTCGACCGATCCGAGCGATGACGCTCTGGCGCAGTTCTGCGCGGGCGAGGGCATTACCTGCGTGCGCGGTTCGCTGGACAACGTGCTGGACCGTTTCCGGATAGCGGTGGAACGGACAAACGCCAAGACCGTGCTACGTGTAACCGGCGATACTCCACTGGTTGACCCCGGTTTTGTGGACTATCTGG
>Ga0182024_10022239_pt1 | contig 11438 bp, 18 predicted proteins | sample P32metaG_FD_120480 | JGI IMG/M metagenome (GOLD analysis project Ga0182024, IMG submission 120480) | Permafrost microbial communities from Stordalen Mire, Sweden - P3-2 metaG (Illumina Assembly) | ecosystem: Environmental > Terrestrial > Soil > Wetlands > Permafrost | place: Sweden: Stordalen... | reverse complement strand
GTTTCACGACCCGAAAATGGCCCGCTCGGTCAACTAGATCGATCATCTGGGCTGCCGCATGGATCGTGAGAGGATGGTGGGTGAAGCCCGGTCTTGGTGAGATAAAAGCAGCCATTTCGCGAGCAAGATCGAGTTGCCTATCGGGTGCTTCCGCGAGCAACGAGATCACCAAGTTCTCCAACGCGATCACGCGGACACGAAGCTGCACCAATTCGGCGTTTGTCAGCTCAGGAACTTCGGATTGCGCTTCTGCGGGAATCGGGCCCTCTTGCGGGCCGAAGGGTCCCGCGCCGCCCTCGTTGTCCCACCTGGAAAGGGCCATTTGGCGCTGTTGCGAAGAGGCTAACGACTCTGGCTTCGAATAAAACATGAGATGGGTTCCCGAGAACTTCTACACGCAGTTGCAGCCAGTTCAGTAGCCGATGCCCATAATATAATCTCGCAACATCGACTCCTCGTCTCCAGATTCCTCCAGGAGAACTTGTAGAATATGTCGCGCATGAAGTACCCCTATTGGTCGCGAATGCTCGTCCACGACAGGAATATTTTTCAATTTGCGCTCTTTCATTCGTTTCCAGACATCCTGAAGCAGTTCGCCTGGCCGACAGACTACGACGTCGCGGGTCATCGCCAACGAGGCTGCCATCGTGCAGCTCGCTCCCTGACATCGGCTCATTTGGCCGACAACGTCCGTCTTTGTGATAACTCCAGTCAGAAGACCTGCGGAACCGCACACGATCACGAGGTCAGTCCCCTTGCGCAGGAAATCTGCTGCCTCGGTCAGGGGGGCATCGTCCGCTATCGTGACGAGCTTTTCACGCGCCGCGGGCAATAATCTCTCCACGTACATCGCATTGTCTCCAATTGTTCTTCACCCGAACGGCCAAGCATCCTTTCGATCTATCGCGTCTGGATGGGCTGCGCCAGCCTCATTGCAGGAGCTCGCGCATCGTTCCTCTCAACCGCTGAGCGCAATGCGCAGGATGGCCACGACACCCGCGGTCGCGAGCGCGCAGCAGCCAAGACGCACCGCGATCACCGCCGCGAACTTGGTTGCGGAATGGACGTAGTCCTCGATCACGACCTGCAGGCCAAGCGCGGTGTGATAAAAGAGCGCTACCAAAAGCAAGATCATCAGGATGGCGGCGAACGGTGTCCTCAGCCAGACGATGAACGTCGCGTAATCGCCGCCGGTATGCGCGATGATCGAGGCGGCGAACCACAGCGTCAGGGGGACCAGAGCGACCGCTGAAACACGCTCCGCCCACCAGGGTCCGACGCCTTCTTTGGCCGAGCCGAGGCCAATCGCGCGAGCCAGCGGCGAGCGCATGTTCTGCATATTTTGGAGGTCCACGGCCCTACCCTCCCATCGACGCGCTGGCGACCCAGGCCGCAACGGTGAGCATCACGCTCGCGGCCACGACCGCCCACCCCGAAATGTAAATCGACCGGAGCTCGAATCCGTGGACGGTGTCCCAGACCAGATGGCGGATGCCGCCGCAGAGATGCAAAAAAAAGGCGAAGGTAGCCCCGAACAGAACGATCCGGCCGATCCAGGATGCGATGGCTGCCTGCACCGGAGCATAGGTCTGCGGTCCCCGCGCAGCCGCTACCAACCAGACGACCAGGACAACGGCGCAGGCGCTCAGAAGTATCCCGGTGATCCGATTGAGGATAGAGAGAACCGAGGTGAGTTGCGGCCGATAGATCTGTACGTTCGGAGACAGCGGCCTCGGTCGCGTCGTCGTGGGGTTGGACATCGTGGGTCTTTTCCTTCGCAGTCAGCTTCGGCGCTCGACCATCATCTTTTTGATCTCGGCGATCGCCTTGCCCGGATTGAGGCCTTTCGGACAGGTCCGCGTGCAGTTGAGAATAGTGTGGCAGCGATAAAGCCGGAAGGGGTCTTCAAGGTTGTCCAGCCGCTCTTCCTTCCCTTCGTCGCGACTGTCGGTCAGCCAGCGCCAAGCCTGCAGGAGCACCGCGGGGCCGAAAAAGCGGTCGCCGTTCCACCAATGGCTCGGGCAACCCGAGGTACAGCAGAAGCAAAGGATGCATTCGTAGTAGCCGTCGACCTTGCTCCGCTCTTCCGGAGATTGGAGCCGCTCCCGTTCGGGTTCCGGCGTCTTGGATTTGAGCCAAGGCTCGATCGCCGTATATTGCGCGAAGAGATGCGTGAGATCGGGGACGAGGTCCTTGATGATTCGTAGGTTAGCCAGCGGATAGATCGTCGCTGGCGTGGCGAGGTCGGAAATGAACCGTGTGCAGGCCAGCCAGTTCGTGCCATCAATATTCATCGCGCAGGAGCCGCAAATCCCCTCGCGGCACGAGCGGCGGAAGGTCAGCGTCGAGTCGACCTTGTTCTTGATCCAGATGAGCGCATCGAGAACCATTGGCCCGCAATCATCGAGATCAACTTCGAAAGCATCGCGGCGCGGGTTTTCGCCGGAATCCGGATCGTAGCGATAGATCTCGAACGTCCTGATGCGGGTCGCGACTTTCGGCGCTGGCCAGGTCTTCCCGCGTCCGATGCGCGATTCCCGCGTGACCCCGAAATTCCTTGGTATCGGAAACCGCTTGAACAGGGAGGTACGCGGGACTTGATCCGAGGATCTGATGATCATTCTGTGATTACCACCTGGCTTGCACGTCGAACGAAAGGTGTAGACTCGGGCGATAGCGAAGCGCTGAATTCAGAGCAGCTTGGCTCGCAGATGGATGTCGGCGCCGGACAGGGCTCGCGAAACCGGGACAGTTCTTCTTGGCGTTCTGCGCATATTCCTCGAAGGCCGCCGTCGTGACATTCGAGATCGACGCTTCCGTGTCGAGATCGATCCTGTGGATGGATCACCCACCCTCACGCTCTTCGAAATGGACCTTCGCTGTTGATAGTGACGCCCGCATTGGTCAACTGAAGCGACGGCGCCATCGAGAAGCACCAAGCATGAGCGGCGCCAAGCAATTCCTCGGGGTTCGTGCCGTTGCCTTCACTCATGCGCGAACGGAAGCCGTATGAACCCTCAAATGTTCCGCTCCCCAGCCGCATGTAACCGGAGTCTTGATCTGAATTTCCACGCCATTCTGCGTCGGCCGGTCTGATTGCCATTATCCTCTCCAACCAATCCAACTGAATACCGTAAGGCGCGCCTCGATACCCTATGGAACACTAATGTCACGCGACGCCGGCCTCAGCAGCTGCCGTTTCTTCTGGATCGCGGCTATCTGGCTGGCGCCAACCGTAGCGCCATTCCGCAGCCGGCATCAGACTCGGAAACTACTGAGATAGCCGAATCCGATGGCGGGGTTCATCCGCATCTTGGGCGTCGCGCGCCTTGCGCGCGATCATCGGGCGCCGCCCCGCAATTCTCGGACGGGTAGCTCCGGGCGCGACGGCATAATGTCTTTTTCGTTGCGCACGACGTCTGCAACAGTTCTTCCCTCTGGTTTCAACCGCGAGATTCCAACAACCTGGTTCTCGCGCGATCTCAGGCGATAGGCCGCCTTCAGCTTCGAAAGAAAAACTCAGCCGCGTTCCGTACCGCTCCACCGTCGTTCGATCTGACGGCGGGACGAACCAACTTTTCGCGAGAGCTGCGCCATCAGCGTGATTTAGCCAAATCGAAGATCGGCAAGCGTTATTGCCGGGTTCCGATCGTACGTAGTTCCGACTCTGTCTCGGCCCAAAGGCTTCGCTACCGTCCAAAGTAGGTCGGGCGTTGGTCGCGACTAGTCCCGCAGCCGAACCGGCGCGGTATCAAGGTGCGGGGATGAGTCCGAAAGTGCTCGACCCCAAACGGGCCGATTATAGAAGACGATTTCAGGGCCGACCGGCACTTCGCATTCGTGCCAACATTACATTCTCACCGTTACGGCATAAGCACCATCGGCGGCAGCGTCGCCGCCAGCGCTGGAGGCATGATGATGATTCCGAATTTCAGGAATTCTCCGGGTACGGCGTCTCCATCCCGTCGGAGCGCGATTAGCCACAAACTTGTCGCGAGCGAACCGGTCACCGAAAGATTGGGTCCGAGATCAAGCCACGAAAGTAAGCGCTTTTCAGAGTGTCCGCTTCTGCTCGCAGATCAGTCAGCGTTGTTGCCATGATTCCGAGCGCACTCGCGGATGTCGGCGGCGCCTTTAAACGGAACGACTTGCCGCTCACCGAGTTGAGAAATGCCATTCGCGCCTGAAGTGTTTGATATGACCAATAAAGGCGATGCACCCAAGAGTTCGAAAGCGCCAAAGATCGCGCATCCCGGTATGATGGGCGATGGCACCGAGGAGCAAAACCTTGGTGAAAAGGGGATTCCGAAATCTCGCATCAAGAAGGACGAGGTTGAGGCGGCCTTCGAAGAGACAAATCCCAAGAAGTAGCATTGAACTAACATTCACTACGCATGTAGACATCAGTTGTGTCACGCAACGAAAGTTGATTTGCCTTTAACGCCATTCTCGAACCACTGACATCAAGACGTTGCAGCGGCGAACGTTACCGGGCCAGGGACGGATATGGAAATTGACCCGCAAATTACATTCGAAGGTTCGGAGCCGTCGGACGCGGCCCGCGCTCAAATCCTGAACGAGATCCGGCGGCTGGAGAAGCACGATCAGCGCATTACGGGATGCCGCGTAGCTGTGATAGCTCCAAGCCACAAACACCGGCACGGTACAGGGTTTCAGGTCCGCATCGCGTTGACGATTCCGCCTCACGAAAACGTCATGGTCAATCATGCGCCTTCCGATGATGTGCGGCACGAACACGTCGAGGTCGCGATTAAGGATGCCTTTTCGTCTGCAAGGCGACAAGTGGATAACCTCGCCAAATAGCCAAGGCCGCCACAACTGCGTGACAGCTTCCTGACAATAAGAATGTCAGGAAGCTGTCTCGGCGGTAAGGGCGATCAGTCCAAAACCTCAAAAAGCTTCAAGAGGCACAGGCGCCGGCTGTAACGAACTCCTCGCCGCCCAAGACATCCCGATTATCGAAAAGCCCGACGTGAGAGTCAGAAAGCGAACGGAGGCTCCGACGTTAGTCAGCCATATCTTGGTCAGGCAGGCGCGAGGAGGTTACGGCAAATGATCCACCATCACGATACGCGGAGGTCTGTTACTCCGACGGTCTTTGTCGCTTAATCGCCTTGACCAGGGTTTGGTGAGAAATATTGTTCAAGCTTGTTGGCTACGCCGTCGAACGTCTTTGCATCAGCGGGTTGTTCATGCTTGATGGCAATGTTCGGCCAGGTCGCGGCGTATTCTGCATTCAACTTAAGCCAGCTTTCGAGACCTGGCTGGGTGTCTGCGAAAATGGCTTCGGCCGGGCACTCCGGCTCGCATACGCCGCAATCAATGCACTCATCGGGGTTGATCACGAGCATGTTTTCGCCCTCGTAAAAGCAGTCAACCGGGCACACTTCGACGCAATCCATATATTTACATTTGATGCAATTGTCGGTGACGACGAAGGTCATATTGCTGGCTCAGGTGGCCATTCTGATCTGGCCGATAAAACAACGCGAGCTTCAGACTCTTGACAATGTGCGCAGCCTTGACGCAAAATGCCTTGCTTAGTCTGTCGTCAAACAGCTCGCCGCAAGTCTCGTCAAAAGACGCCAGCCAGCGCTCAAACGATCGTTGCTGCATGCTCTCAATGACGAGATGCTTGGCGACCGGATTGCCCTCATACCGTTCGCTCGTGCGCATCACCGACGACCAAATAGCATACATCATCGTCAAATTTGGTTGTCAGTCGCGAAAGATAACGCGCGTTAATGCGGAAGCACGCTCAGGATCTATACGAAATCTGATGGAGAACGCATCGACAGGTTGGTGAATGTCATTCTTGGAAACATGGCTAAGCTTCTAAACAGGAGATCTTACGACAGGTCCCATCGTGGTTCGTACAGATACCTTTGACGTCGAGTGCACGTTGAATCGTGCAAACGAGGCCCGATTCACGAATGCGCTTTGGAAACCTAACCGCGCGCAGCCCATTTGTCAGGCGTTACGCCAGATAAGGCAGCGCACGCGGACCGATCGACGCGATCAAGCGGCTGGACAATCCGATCATAGCTGACGAGCGATCGACATAAGCAGGGTCGGAAACTACTTAGACCGCTCCTACAATTTGCCCAAGAGAAGGGTCGCGCGCCTGCGCGGTCTGGACGTCTATCAGATGATAGCGGATGTCGGAGCGTGTTCAAGAAGCCGGCATCTGTCCACCTGCTCGGGATCTGTTCGGCTCCGCATGGCGGCATCGTCCGGCGGCCACTGCGATAACGGACCGAGGTTCGGTCCACCCCGAGCACTGAGCACGCCCGCCGTTCGCTCACCTCGAAGGAGGTCCGCAGATGAGCAGCAGCCTCTCGCTTGGCGGTGGGCGTCACCATTTTTTTGAGTTGATGTCCCTGAGCATCGCATTATCGAGCATCGTCTCGGCAAGCAGCTTCTTCAGCTTGGCGTTCTCGTCCTCCAGCGCCTTCAGCCGTCTGGTGTCGGAGACTTCCAAGCCGCCGTATTTGGCTTTCCATTTGTAGAAAGTCGCGCTGCTGATTCCGTGCTTGCGGCAGACGTGTCTTTGTCCCAGCTTCCTGCTCGCGCAAAATCTCGATGATCTGCTCTTCCGTGAATCGACTTGGCTTCATGGTCCATCCCCCATCCGAGGTGACGGGCTCTACCCGTTCTTGGAGGAATTGCGGGGCTCCGGTCAACCGCAATACTGAAAAAAACGAATACTTCGAAACAAAGAAACCGATTCTCGCTCAATCGCTTACGAGTTCGTCACGCTCGGCTGAGTAGTTTGCGAGCCTACCCTTATCGACCTCACTCAAGCGACCCTCGTATCATGTGATAAATTGAAGCGGTCATTACCGTTCTAATCCGGCAGCAACCCGGTGAAGCCAGCTAAATACGGGAGATGCGAATGGAATCCGGAAGATCGCAGCCCCAAACGTCCACCAGACTTTCGTCGTCGCATGGCTTTTCCTCGATTTTTCTATTTGCTTCAGCACGGAACCTCGTTCCACACCCGAGCGTGGCAGTATCGGAGTTGACGACCGCCTTCGACTTGGCGGCGCTAGGGATCAGTCATTGATCGGAATCTATGATACGCCTATTCATCTTTCTCGGCGCCTGCCTCGACCTGCTGGTCCACAATATACGATCCCAGTCGGCGTCGTGACGCTTGCCGCCGGCTCAGAGGGCTTACGGGGCCAGCGGGAAGAATAGGCGGAGTCGAACGAATGGCCATTGCTGCGGATTCCGCTGGAATAGCGGATACAATTGGACCATCACCATCCGGCGCCAGCTTGCGTGGCCTTGACGACGTTAACCTGCTTCTCGCTGGAGCTTTGTCGGGCTTCGGCCCCTACGTCGCCGCATTTCTGGCCGAGCGAAATTGGACCCAACAGAGCATCGGCTTTGTGCTGACGGCAGGTGGATTCGCTGGATTGTTGAGTCAACTACCCGGCGGTGCGTTGCTCGATGCTATCCGATCGAAGCGAATCGCGGTCGCGCTAGGTGCCGGTATGGTTGCAGCAGGCGCGCTGATTATTGCGGTTTGGCCGAGTTTCCCATTGGTGTTAGCAGCTCTGGTGCTCCAGGGGATCACCGGTGGCTTCCTGGGACTAGCGATTGCCGCGATCAGCCTTGGCCTGGTTGGTCACGCAGCACTCGCCGAACGACTCGGACGCAATCAGCGCTTCGCCTCAACGGGAGGGGTAGTTGCGGCCGGTCTCATGGGCCTCATTGCGTATTTCCTGTCACTTCGCGCGATATTCTTCGTCGCCGCCGCGCTGGTGCTTCCGCTGTTCGGCGTTCTTGGCCGCATCCAGCCCGCAGATATCCATTTCGGCCGTGCCTCGTGCCTCCCCGATCACAACGGGCCGAGCAAACCGCCGAGAGTACGGCTCCGAAGCCTTTGGAAGACCCGCGGCCTGCTCATCTTCGCCGGTTGCGTGTTCTTGTTCCAGATGGCCAACGCGTCGATGCTGCCCCTCGCCGGCGAAGCGTTCGCTTACAGCAAGGAGGCCCTTTCCTCGCTCATCGTCTCAGCTTTGATCATGGTGCCCCAGATAATCGTGGCGATAATAGCGCCATGGACCGGACGCCGGGCGAACATGTGGGGCCGCCGGCCGCTGCTGCTCGTCGGATTCGCGGCATTGCCGATCCGTGCGCTGATCTTCGCCTGGACCACCGATCCAATGATTCTGATCATCGCTCAATTACTCGACGGAGTCAGCGGAGCGATGCTGGGCGTGCTCACGGCGCTGATCGTCGCCGATCTCACAGCGGGGACCGGCCGGTTCAATCTAGCGCAGGGGTTCGTCGGGACGACGTCCGGGGTCGGCGCTTCGCTCAGCACTACACTTTCTGGCCTCCTAGCCGGGAGCCTTGGCCGCGCGGCGGGATTTCTGGGCATTGCAGCAGTGGCCATGGCCGCTCTGCTTCTCCTGTGGTTGCTAATGCCCGAAACCAATCCGTCAAATAGGAACGAGCACCTATGATCGCTCATTCGCTACCCAGCACGGCGCGTAGGGTCGTCTGCGCGAGCATGTTCGTAGCGGACGGATAGGATTGAACTTGAATGATGGCTCGTTCGGGATCGACGACGTTGAAGTAGAGCACAGCGTCGACTTTCATTGAGACGTTGTCGCGGGAGATCACGTCCCCTGCGTCGGAACCTCGATGACCTGGATGCGTAAACCCACTCGCCCCGTTCCTGGAAGAAGGGTATTATCAGCACCAGGCTTGGGCCTTTGACCTTTTGGAAGCGTCTTGAGGTAAAGACAACTGCTCGCTTATATTCTCGCAAAACCCGCACACTCGCCGCGATCGAACGACGGCCGCAATTACGAGGACTGGGATCACATACAGACTGGGTGAGAAGAACATAGCACTGCTCCCTCCACGACGAGAGCAAGAGATTCCGCGCGGCGCGCACGAAGCGGCTGAATGGTCGATGCGAGCACCCCGCCGATCTCAGCGAGATCGGGTCGCCTTACCTAGGGCTGTGATGAAGAATATCGCGCGACGATCGGAAACTACGTACCGATTGTTCACCGCGCGGTCGCGACCGGCTCACGTTGGACAGGCGGCTGATCAGCAACTTTCTCGGCAGCGACAAGCGCTAACCGCGCTAGTGCGGGGAGAGGTTTCGCGCCTGTTTTCTTCATGATCGAGGCGCGGTGGGTCGCCGCGTTTACCCTTTTCCTCACCCTTACGCGCGCGCGAAGGCCGCTGATGGCCAGGCAGTGGTCTGCCCGTTGCTACGGGGTAGCTCGCCAACGAGAGGGGTCGCGCCAAAACAGCATCGGGGGTCCAAGAGCGTCGCAAGCGATATTTCCCGGCAGCAGGAACGGCCATGCCAACACGTTACCAATTGAAGTGGCTTTGCCCATCGGGATCTCGCTTATTATACATCCGCTCTTGTGTAAAAGCAATATTCAATATATATCTTTTTGGGGTTGATTGCGGAGCAAATCATGCGTCTGACCGTCTATACGGACTATGCGCTACGTGTGCTGATGTATCTTGCAGTCAAGGAAGGCGGGCTGGCGACAATCGACGAGATCGCGAAAAGCTATGGTATTTCCAGGAATCATTTTATGAAGGTAGTACATCAACTGGGCGTAGCCGGTTACATCGAAACCGTCCGTGGCAGAGGCGGCGGGCTGCGCCTCGCAAGGCCGGTCGAAACAATCGGGCTTGGCGAGGTGGTGCGCTACACCGAGCCGGATATGGCCATCGCCTCCTGCTTCAAGCCTGTCGATGCTCCCTGCGCCATTCGTCGTTGCTGTGTGCTGAGGCGAGCCTTGGAGAAGGCGCGCGATGCGTTCGTTGACGTCCTTGAGGGCTATACCCTGGGTGACCTTGTCCAGCCGCGCGGGCGGCTACTTGGGATGTTGGGCATTTCGGCGGTGGAGGCTCAACGGTAACGACCGACGTTCGATCGTATCCACTCCCTCTCACACCCGGGTGAGCTCCTGGAGCTGTCGCTTCAGTTTGCGGCTTTCTTCGAAATGTTTGGTGACATCGCGAAGAATTGCGACCGTCCCGGTCGGTCGATTTTTCTCGTCCGTCAGCATCATGATCGTAAATTCGACCGAGATGCGCCGGCCGCTCTTGGCAAGCCGGCACTGACAAGAGGTCGCCGTGGCCGTAGTGACTTTCGCCCGTCTCCATGACGCGATTGAAACCGGCCCAATGACGGGCCTGGAGGTTGTCTGGAATGATGAGATCGAGGGAGCGTCCGATGGCCTCATCAGCCGAAAAGCCAAAAATTCTGTCCGCGCCTGGATTCCAGAAGCTGACGATGCCGGTGCGATCGGTCGCGATGATCGCATCCGATGCGGTCGCGAGAATCGCATCGACAAGACCTGGCGGTATGTTCATGGCGTTCTCATGCAGCTAGGCCCATTGTCACGGGATGCTTGTGAATTTGCCCGATTACGCGCGAGCGATACGATATCATGTGCCGCGGTGATGGTGGCAGCGACCGCGTTCATGCTCGCCCGCAGTGGCGATATGCTCGACGACAGCGACGAATAGGCGATCCTCCGGCGCGATGATTGCGACGATCTAGCGTAGCCCGGGCGCGCCGGGGCCGGCGCATCACCGTAATCCAGATTCGGAAGCGAGCTGACGGCAGGCCCCGCGAGTCGCATGATGGATTGCGCTGCGAGTTTCTGTGCCAATTCCATGCTGCTCTGGTCGGCGGCATGATCGGCTTCATTGAGATAGATGATAGACAACTGCTCTGCGCGGCGTAGCGCACGGCGCTTTGACCGGTTCGATTTCGGCATCTCCCGGCTCGGTGCCATCGCGTTCGGTCGGCGTCGGGGAAGGCGCGGGCAGGGGAGTCCCACCGAGGGTCATGAGTTGTTCACGCTGGGCGGGGTCCACCCCTGCGACCAGGTCTCCATGTCCTTGAGCAGAAGGCTCTCCAGCAGTGCCGCCGACGCAGGCTCGGCGACTCCGTCATGAGTCGTTGTGGCGTCCTCCGTGCCAATCTTGCGTTCGGCGCGCCAGGCCAGCCGCCGCTCGCGGCGCAGCAGATTTCCGTCGGACAGCGCTTCGCGCGCCAGGCGTTCCGCCGTCAACCGGACCGATGGATCTTCGGCTAGATGACGTAAGTCCAGAACACGAAGGCACGTTGGCGATGGCGAACCGCCAGCGCCCAGGCCGTGTAAGGCGTCGACAGGCAGGAATCTCTGTGCCGAGAATTGCGGATAGACTTTAGGAGGATTAGCCGGATGGAAATTGTGGCCGCCTGTCATCCTTCGCCGGCGGCGCTGCCTTTCCTTCGGATAGGGCTAAAGACGATTTAGAGCCGTCGAAATGGTTTCAATATCCTAGTTAGCGTCGGTCCGATTGCTCGAAGTTCCTGCAAATGGATTCTGGAAAGCTCCCGCAGCCGGCGCTCCCCTTCTTTCGTCAATTTCACT
>Ga0182024_10022238_pt1 | contig 11438 bp, 10 predicted proteins | sample P32metaG_FD_120480 | JGI IMG/M metagenome (GOLD analysis project Ga0182024, IMG submission 120480) | Permafrost microbial communities from Stordalen Mire, Sweden - P3-2 metaG (Illumina Assembly) | ecosystem: Environmental > Terrestrial > Soil > Wetlands > Permafrost | place: Sweden: Stordalen... | reverse complement strand
GGGCGGCCACGGCGAGGGCAATGGCCGTGAACGAAATTACCGAGATCAGCGCCACCCCGCCGTGGGCGCGCTTGGTGAGCAGATAGCGGATGGCCAGGGTGCGCTCCCAAGCGCTGAACGGGCGGGCGGGAGTCACGCGGCGTCGCTCGCCGGCGGGCCGTTCACCCGGCAAACCGCTTTCAACGCATCGCCCAACGGCAGGGTCAGCCGCTCCCCCGTGGCTCTTCGTTTCAACTCGACCACGCCCTCGGCAACGCCCCGCGGGCCGACGATCAACTGCCAGGGCAGTCCAATGAGATCCATGGAGGCGAACTTGCCGCCAGGGCGCTCGTCGGTGTCGTCGAGGAGCGGTTCCTTGCCGGCCGCGGTCAGCGCCGCGTAGGCCGTCTCGCACGCCGCGTCCACGGCGCCATCGCCTGCGCGCAGGTTGACAATGCCGACGCCGAACGGCGCCACCGCGTCTGGCCAGATGATGCCGGCCTCGTCGTGGCCCGCTTCGATGATCGCCCCCACCAGGCGCGAAACGCCCACGCCGTAGCTGCCCATCCGGACCGGCGTTTCCACGCCGTCCGGTCCCTGGACGGCAGCCTTCATGGGCCTGGAATACTTGTCGCCGAAAAAGAAGGTCTGGCCGACCTCTATGCCTCGCGCCGTCATGCGATCGGCCGGCGCGGTGTCGCGCTCGTAGCGTTCCGGATCATGAACGTCTTCGGTGGCGGCGTAGAGGCGCGTCCACTCATCGATGATCGAGGTCAGGTCGCCGCGGTAGTCCACGTCTTCGCCGGGAACGCGAAGGTCCAGCATCCGGCGATCCAAGAAGACGGCGGATTCGCCCGTCTCGGCCAGCACAATGAACTCGTGGCTGAGCTCGCCGCCGATCGGCCCGCTTTCGGCCTTCATGGGAATGGCTTTGAGGCCCATGCGCGCGAAGCATCTCAGATAGGCGACGAACATCTGGTTATAGGAGGCCCGGCCCTTCTCCTCGTCGAGATCGAAGGAATAGGCGTCCTTCATCAGAAATTCCCGACCGCGCATGACGCCGAACCGCGGACGCTGCTCGTCGCGGAACTTCCATTGGATATGGTAGAGGTTTTTCGGCAACTCCTTGTAGGAATGGACATAGGCGCGAAAGATCTCGGTAATCATCTCCTCATTGGTGGGGCCGAAGAGCATCTCGCGCTGGTGGCGATCGGTGATCCGGAGCATCTCCGCCCCATAATCGTCATAGCGGCCGCTCTCACGCCACAGGTCGGCCAGCTGGAGGGTGGGCATGAGAAGCTCGACGGCGCCGGCGCGGTCCATCTCCTGGCGCACGATCGTCTCGACTTTTTTCAGCACCCGATGGCCCAGGGGGAGCCAGGCGTAAATGCCCGCCGCTTCCTGACGCAGCATCCCGGCGCGCAGCATCAGCCGGTGCGAGGCGATCTGCGCCTCGGCGGGCGTCTGTTTCAGGACAGGCAGGAAATAGCGCGACAGGCGCATGGTCGGATCATTCCAGAAAGGGCGGGGCGGTGAGATAGCCTTGGCGGCGCCGACTTGGCAACGCGCCTTTCTGGACGCCTCAATGAGGGCCGGGGAAACTCGGCAGCGTCACCAGGTGAAAGTGCAGCGTCAGCCACAGAAGAGCAAAGAGAATGGCCGCCACCCAGGTCGTGGTGATGAACTTGCGCTTCAGGTTGGGTTCCACCGGCGAGGACGGATCGCCGCCACCGGGCACCGGTATCCCCGCTTCGGCGTGGCTCTTGGCGCCCAGCGGCAGGATTGCGAACAGCGCCGTCCACCAGATGGTGAGGTAGATCGCGATTCCCGTTTCGATGCTCATGTCAGTGCGCCGCTTTCGGCGTCTCCATCAACTCCACCAACACCCCGCCCATGTCCTTGGGATGAACGAAAATCACCGGAACGCCATGGGCGCCGATGCGCGGCTCGCCGGTTCCGAGCACCGTCGCCCCCTTGGCCCGCATGTCGTCCCGCGCGGCCAATATGTCGGCCACCTCGAAGCAGACGTGGTGTTGTCCGCCGCGCGGATTCTTGGCCAGGAACCCGTGGATGGGGGAGTCGGCGCCGTACGGTTCGATGAGCTCGATCTGCGCGTTGGGCAGGTTGACGAACGAGACCCAGACGCCCTGTTCCGGGAGGGCCCGCTTCTGGGTGATGTCGCTCACGCCCAGCACCTCCCGGTAGAGCTTCCAGGATGCCTCGATCGAGGGCGTGGCGACGCCGACGTGATTGAGCTTCCCGATCATGGGTGCGGGTTAACACCCTTCGAGCGGCCTTGAAAAGGCGCGGCCGCAATAGGAACGCCCTTAGACTCTCAACACCGTCGTCTCCACCACCGGCCGGCGCTTCCAGATGCGGTGGGCGGCCTTCTTGACGGATCGCGAGAGGGCGGCCTCGACGGCGTGATCGTCGTCGCGCTCGTCGGGAGAGAGGCGGTCCAACGCGGCGCCGGCTTCGGCGGCCAGATCGTCGAGGGCTTCGTTCAGCGGGTAGTTCTCATCGCCGGGAAGACCCAAACTCTTCAGGCGCGGCGGCGAAACCACGCGCCCGCGCCCATCGATGGCGACGCTGACGGTGAGGACTCCGTTGGAGGCGGCATGGCGCCGTTCGCGCAGGGCGTCGCCGTTTTCCGGGGTCACGACGCCGGCGTCGACGTAGAGCCGGCCCGAGGGAACCTCGTCGATGATTTCGGCTGGGCCGGGCGCCAGGCGGACCATCTCGCCGTTGCGTGGGGCGACGGTCTGGGAGACCTGTAGGTCGCGCGCCAGGGCGGCGTGCTCGAGCAGATGCCGGCGCTCGCCATGGGTCGGCACCGCAATGGCCGGCCTCGCCCACTGGTACATGCGCTTCAACTCGTCGCGGCAGGGATGGCCAGACACATGAAGGCCCGGATGATCGCGCTCTGTGTAGAGGCGCACCCCGCGGTCGGCGAGCTTGTTCTGAAGGTTGCGGATCGGAACCTCGTTGCCCGGAATGATCCGCGAGGAGAACACGCATGCATCTCCTTGACCCAGGCTGACGTGTGGATGGTTTCCGTCGGCCACCCGCGAGAGCGCGGCGCGCGATTCGCCCTGGCTGCCGGTGCACAGGTAGAGAACCTTGTTCCTGGGAAGGCGGCGCGCATCGGCGTCGGACAGAAAGGGCGCGATGTCAGCCAGCAGGCCCACCGAGCGGGCGGCCTGGGACATGCGGATCATCGAGCGGCCGACCAGGCACACACGCCGCCCGTTGGCCTCGGCGGCGCGGATGATGGTGTCCATGCGCGCCACGTTGGAAGCGAAGCAGGCCGCCGCCACCCCGCCCTTCAGCTCACTGATGAGGGCGTTGAGCGTGACGCGGACCTGCGCCTCGGAGCCCGCCTCGCCGTCCACGAAGACGTTGGTGGAATCGCAGACCATGGCCAGGATCCCTTCGTCGCCAAGGCGGCGGATGGCGCCTTCGTCGGTGGGCGCGCCGGTCAAGGGGTCGGGATCGATCTTCCAGTCGCCGGTGTGCAGGATCGTCCCCAGCGGCGTGCGGATCGCCAGCCCGTTGGGCTCGGGAATGGAATGGGTAAGCGTGATCAAAGTGAGATCGAAGGGGCCCAGGCTGAAGGTCCCGGCGAGCGGAATTTCGGTGATCTTCACCTCGTCCAACAGATCGGCCTCGCGCAGCTTCTCGCGCAGGAGGAAGGCGGTGAACGGCGTGGCGTAGAGCGGCGCCTTGAGGCGAGGCCATAGCCAAGCGACCGCGCCGATATGGTCCTCGTGGGCGTGGGTGAGGACGATGCCGAGGATGTCCTTGGCGTATTTTTCGATGAAGGTGGGATCGGGGAGGATGATCTCCACCCCAGGCGTGGTCTGATCGCCGAAGGTGACGCCCAGATCGACGACGATCCATTGGCGCGCGTGCGGCGGACCGTAGCCATAGAGATTGAAATTCATGCCGATCTCGTTCGAGCCGCCGAGCGGCAGAAACACGAGCTCGTCGTGCGCGGTCTTGATCATCGTGCGGCGAAGTCGGGGTTGCGCCGGAAGATTTCCAGCAGGCCCAAAATGGTCAGGTCGTGATCGAAGTGATCGATCGCCGCGGTGGCGTGCTCGAAAAGGGAGGCGACGCCGCCGGTTCCGATCACCGTCAAGGGGGCCCCATATTCGCTCTTCATGCGCGCGATGAGCCCCTCGATCAGGGAAACATAGCCCCAGTACACGCCCGACTGCATGGCCTCGACGGTGTCCTTGCCGATCGCGTGCGCGGGCCTTTGGATCGCCACCCGCGGCAGCCGCGCGGCGGCGGTGTGCAGAGCCTGCATGGAGAGATTGATCCCGGGCGCGATGGCCCCTCCCTCGAAGGCGCCGTCGGGGGCGACGACATCGAAGGTGGTGGCCGTACCGGAGTCCACCACCAACAGAGCGCCCTTGTAGGCAACGTGCGCGCCGATGGCGTTGACCAGGCGGTCGGCGCCGGCCTCGGACGGTTTTGCGATGCGCACCTCGATACCCAGATCGACATTCTCGCCGACCACCATGGGTTCGACATGCAAATAGCGCCGCGCCAGATTGCGGAGATTGAAAATCGACTGCGGCACGACGCTCGAGACTATGCAGCCGTCCACCGCCGCCAACGACAGGTTCGCCATGCCCAGAAGCTGCGCCAGCCAGACGGCGTACTCGTCGGCGGTGCGCGACGCGTCCGTGGCGGCGCGCCATTGGGCGATCCAGCGTTCGCCGTCGTGGACCGCGAACAGTGTATTGGTGTTGCCCTGCTCGATGGCCAGCAGCATCAGGCCCCTCCAAAGAACACATCGCCGGCCGTGATCCGGCGCACGAGGCCGCCCGCCGTTCTAAGCCTGAGCGCGCCGTCGGCGTCCAGCCCTTCGGCAACGCCCTCAATGGTCTCCGAGGCCAGACGCGCGGTGCACGGTTCACCAAGTCCGTGGGCTCTGGCGGTCCAGGCCTCGGCGACGGGGCCAAAGCCGGCTCGCTGCCAGAGATCGCGCCAGCGGGCCAGGGCGGGCGCCAGGATGGCCAGGGCCTCGAGGGGCGTGGGCGGCGGCGCGCGCATATGCTCGCAAAAGGCCGTCGCCGGGCGTTCAGCCACGTCAGGCGGGAGGGCGAGGTTGACGCCGACGCCCACAGCAACCCAGAGCGCACCGTTGGACCGCTGGCCGGATTCCACCAGTATGCCCGCCGCCTTGCGCCCATCGATGAGCGTGTCGTTCGGCCACTTGAGGCTGACCAGCGACGAAGGAACGAACGCGCCGGCGAGTTCCGCCACCGCCAGGGCGGCGACGAACGACACCTGGGCCGCCTCCGCCGGCAGCTTTGGCGTCGCGAAGAGATAGGTGGCGGCGAGATTGCCCTTCCCCGTTTGCCACGCTCGGCCGCGGCGGCCCCGCCCGGCGCTCTGGCGCGCCGCGGTAATCCACAGGGGACCGATTTCGCCCGCCTCGGCTCGGCGCCGCGCCTCCGCATTGGTGGAATCGAGTTCGTCGAAGGCGACGATCGGGCCTTCTTGCACGACTTCAGCGCTGGGCCAGGGCGAGCGCGGCGGCATGCGCCAGCGGGTCCAGGGCGATGAGGGCGACGAGCACGGCCGGAAAGGCAAAGAAAGCCGCCGCATAGGTGACGAGGCGCGCTTCCGGCGCCGGAGGGTCGGTCGGTCCGGGCGTGGGATCGAGCCACATGACCTTGATCAATTTCAGATAGTAGAAAGCGGCGACGACGCTACCGACCAGGGCGATGACGGCGACGACGCCCAGGCCCGTCCCACCGCCCCAGGCGGCCTTGAACACATAGTATTTGCCCCAAAGACCGCTGAACGGCGGCAGGCCGAGAGCCGACAGGGAAAAGATGGTCATGCAGATGGCGAGGCCCGGCCGTTCTCGCATCAGCCCCGCGAAATCGTCCATGGTCTCCATGGGCCGGCCGTCCCTCGACAGCGCCGCCAGGCAGGCGAAGAAGCCTGTGACGTCGATCACATAGAGCACCATGAAGACCAGCATGGCCTGCACGCCGGCAACACCGCCGGCGGCCAAGCCCACCAGGGCGTAGCCGATGCTGACGATCGAGGAATAGGCCCAAAGGCGCTTGAGGTTGTTCTGCGCCAGGCCCGCGAAGGCGCCCACGGCCACCGACATCAGGGCCACGACAACCAGCACCTGGCGCCATTGATCGACGGCGCCGCCGAACGCCTGCATCAGCACGCGGGCCAGGAGCACCATGGCGGCGAGCTTGGGCGCGCCCGCGAAGAAGCCGACCACCGGGGTGGGCGCACCCTCGTAGACATCGGGCGTCCACATGTGGAAGGGCGCGGCGGAAACCTTGAACGCCATGCCGCAGATCAGGAACACCAGACCAAACAGGGCGCCGACGCCGGCCCCGCCGTGCATCGCCGCCGCGATCACCTCGAAGCGCGTCGAGCCTGCGAAACCGTAAATCAGCGAGGCGCCGTAGAGCAGCAGGCCCGTGGAGAGCGCCCCCAGCACGAAATACTTCAGACCCGCCTCCGACGCCTTGGCGTCGTCGCGCCGGAAGGCGGCCAGGATGTAGAGCGACAGGGATTGCAACTCGATGGAGACGAAGAGAGAAATCAGATCCCCGGCCGAGGCCATCATGCCCATGCCCAGCGCCGCGAGGATCACCAGCACGGGGAATTCGAACCTGGCGATTCCGCGCCGCGTGAACCATCGGTCACCCAAAGGAATGGCGATCGCGCTGGCGAGGTAGATCACAACTTTGGCGAACACCGCGCCCTGGTCGACGATCAGGCCGTCGGCGAAGGCTCGCCCCAGGGGGCCGACGCAGGCCGCCACAGCCGCCGCCGCCAAGGCCGCCACCGCGGCGATCGTGAACAGGCCGCCCGCCCGGCCGCGAAACGCCCCCCAGGTCAGGAGGGCGAGCGCCGACCCCGCCAGAATCAGTTCGGGAAGAGCAAGAGCGGCGTCGGCTTGAAACCTCATGGCCGCGCCTACCTGCCCGTGGCGGCGCGGAAGGCGCTGGTAAGGTGGGCCACTGAAGCGTCGGTTACATTGAAGATCAGGCCGGGCTGAAGGCCGAGCCACAAGGTGGCGACGATCAGAGGAACAAAGATGAGGATCTCGCGCCGATCCATATCGGCGATCGCGCCCAGGGCGGGATTGGTCAGCTCGCCAAAGACGACTCTTCGGTACACGGTGAGACCGTACATCGCCGACAAGATCACCCCGGTGGCGCCGACGATCGCCGGCCACGTGGAGGCCCCGTAGGTCCCGGTCAGGCTGAGCATCTCACCCACGAACCCGCTGGTCCCAGGCAGGCCCAGATTGCCGAGGGTGAACAACATCAGCACCGCGGCGTAGAAAGGCATCCGGTTCACCAAGCCGCCGTAGAAGGCGATTTCACGGGTGTGCATGCGATCGTAGATAACGCCGACACAGAGGAAGAGCGCGCCGGAGATCACACCGTGGCTGAGCATCTGGAAGAGCGCGCCCTGTTCGCCCTGCAGGGTCCCCGAGAAGATGCCCAGGGTCACGAGCCCCATGTGCGCCACCGAGGAATAGGCGATCAGCTTCTTGAAGTCGTCCTGCCTGAACGCCACCAGAGAGGTGTAGACGATGGCGATCGCCGAAAGGGCGAATATCAGCGGCGTGAACTGCCAGCTGGCGAGCGGGAACATGGGCAGCGAAAAGCGCATGAAGCCGTAGCCGCCCATCTTCAAGAGGATGCCGGCCAGGATAACCGAGCCGGCCGTGGGCGCTTCGACGTGGGCGTCCGGCAGCCAGGTGTGAACTGGCCACATGGGCAGCTTGACGGCGAAGGAGGAGAAGAAGGCCAGCCACAGCCAGGTCTGCACCCCGGGCGCGAATTTGTAGGCCATCAAGGCCGGGATGCTGGAGGTGTGGGCGATGACGATCATGGCCAGGATGGCCGCGAGCATCAGCACCGATCCCAAAAGGGTGTAGAGGAAGAATTTGAACGCCGCGTAGACGCGGTTCGCGCCGCCCCAGATGCCGATGATGAGGAACATCGGAATGAGCTGGAACTCGAAGAACAGATAGAAGACGATCAGGTCGAGGGCGCAGAACACGCCCACGACCAGGCTTTCCAGAACAAGGAAGGCGACCATGTATTCGATCACCCGCACGGTGATCGTCCTCCAACTGGCCAGGATGCACAGCGGCATCAGGAAGGCGGTCAGGAGGACAAAGAGCACCGATATGCCGTCGATGCCCATGCGGTAGTGCAGGCCGGAGAACCAGACCGCGTTTTCGGTAAACTGGAAGCCGCTCTGGCGCGGATCGAACTCGGCCACGAGCAGAATTGCGAGCGCCAGCGTGGCGAGCGTGGCCGCCAACGCGATCCATCTGGCCGCCTCGGCGGTGCGTGGATCGTCCGGCCGCCCGAAGAGGCGGAGCGCCACAATCGCGGCCACGCCGATCAACGGCGCAAAGGTGGTGATCGAGAGGATCGCGCTCATCTCAGGAGAAAGCCCACAGGGCGTAGGAGAGCAGTCCCGCTATGCCCAGCAGCATGACGAAGGCGTAGTGGTAGACGTAACCGGTCTGTAGCCGCCCGGTGGCCCTGCCGACGGCATAGGACACCGCCGACACGCCGTTGGGGCCGAGGCCGTCGATGAGCGCGTTATCCCCGCCCTTCCAGAAGAGGTCGCCCAGGAACTTCGCGCCGCGCACGAAGACGGCGTCGTAGATCTCGTCGAAATACCATTTGTTATAGAGAAAGCGCCACAGAAGGCCGCCATTGGCGGCGATCCGCGCGCCCATGCCCTCGTGGAGGACGTAGGCGTACCAGGCGGAAAACAGACCGACGGCGGTCACCGTGAGCGGACCCCAAACCACCCAGGCCGGCAGCGCCGCGGCATGAGCCGCGCCTCCGTGGATCGGCAGAACGAAAAGGGCGCCGCGCCAAAATTGCGCGCGCCCATCGCCGATAAAGAGGTCGACGAAGACGCCGCCCGCCGCGATCGCGCCCAAAGACAGCAGCAGCAACGGAACGAGCATCACCCACGGGCTCTCGTGAGGCGTGAAATCGTGGCCGTCGTGGTGATCGTGTGCCGGCGGCGCCTCATGGGCTTCGATCCGGGCGCCGCTCGCACGGCCCTCTGCGTGTTCCGAGGCGCCCCACTTGGCGTGACCGTGGAAGGTCATGAAGATCAGCCGCCAGGAGTAGAAGGAGGTGAGGCCGGCGCCGAGCAGGCCGGCCACGAAGGCGAAATAGGAGATCGGGTTGGCCTGACCGGCGGCGAAGGCGGCGTTGATGATCGCGTCCTTCGAATAGAAGCCGGAAAAGCCGAGGTCGATGGAGGGGAGGCCCACGCCGGTGATCGACAGGGTTCCGATGAGCATCACCGCATAGGTCATCGGAAGCAGCTTCCACAGTGCGCCCATTTTGCGCATGTCCTGCTCATGGTGCATGGCCCCGATCACCGCGCCGGCGCCCAGGAAGAGCAGGGCCTTGAAGAAGGCGTGGGTGAAAAGGTGGAACATGGCGGCCGGATAGGCCCCCACGCCGGCGGCGAAGAACATGTAGCCGAGCTGCGAGCAGGTCGAATAGGCAATCACCCGTTTGATGTCGTTCTGCGCCAGCCCGACGGTGGCGGCGAAGAGGCAGGTGATGGCGCCGATGATGGTGACTACGTCCTTGGCGATCGGCGCGTACTCGAACATCGGCGAGAGCAGGCAGACCATGTAGACGCCCGCCGTCACCATGGTCGCGGCATGGATCAGGGCCGAAACCGGGGTCGGGCCCTCCATGGCGTCGGGGAGCCATGTGTGCAGCAGGAACTGCGCGGACTTACCCATGGCCCCTATGAAGAGAAGCACGCAGGCGAGGTCCATTAGCGGCCAGGATTGGCCGGCGAAGTTCCAGAGGTGGTGGGCGTGACCGGGAACTTGCGGAAATATCTCGGCGAAACGGATAGTTCCGAACGACCAGAAGACGGTCATGATGCCCAGCGCGAAACCCACGTCGCCGATCCGGTTGACCACGAAGGCCTTGATGGCGGCCGCGTTGGCGGTGGGCTTGTGATACCAAAAGCCGATGAGCAGATAGCTCGCCAGCCCCACGCCCTCCCAGCCGAAGAACATCTGCATGAAGTCGGCGGCCGTCACCAAAGCAAGCATGGCGAAGGTGAAGAAGGACAGATAGGCGAAGAAGCGCGGCTTGTGCCCGTCCTCGGCCATGTAACCCCAGCTATAGAGATGAACGAGGGCCGAGACGGTCGTCACCACGACCAGCATCACCGCGGAGAGGGAATCCACGCGCACCGACCAGGCCGAGCGGAAAGCGCCCACATCGATGAACGGCGCGAGCTCCACGGTGAAATGGGCCGGCCAGCTCCCCCAGATCACCTGGGCGAAGGTCAGCCAGCCCAGGGCCGCCGAAACAAACAGCAGGCCGGTTGTCACGCCCATGGACGCCACGTCGCCGATCCGCCGTCCGAACAAGCCGGCAACCAGCGCGCCTAGGAGCGGCAGGAAGACAAGGACGCTGACGATGAGGTGCGGCGCCATCTTAGCCGCTCAGCCCTTCATCACCGAGGCGTCGTCCACGGCGATGTCGCCGCGATTGCGGAAAAAGGTGACCAGGATGGCCAGGCCCACCGCAGCTTCGGCGGCCGCCACGGTGAGCACGATCAAGGCGTAGATCTGGCCCACGACGTCATGCAGGAAAACCGAAAACGCCACCAGATTGATGTTCACGGCCAGCAGGATCAGCTCGATCGACATCAGGATGACGATGACATTCTTGCGGTTCACGAAGATGCCCAGGACCCCGATGGTGAACAGGATCGCCGCGACGGTAAGGTAGTGTTGGAGGCCGATAATCATGCGTCGAGCCCTTCGCCCGACTTGATCGAGACGATGCGCAGTCCCTTGGCCGGCGTGCGCGCCACCTGGGCGGCGATGTCCTGGCGCTTGACGCCTGGGCGATGCTTGAGGGTAAGGACGATGGCCCCGATCATGGCCACCAGCAGCACCAAGCCGGCCGCCTGGAAGAAATAGAAATAGTCGGTGTAGAGAAGCCGCCCGATGGCTTCGGCGTTGGTCACCCCGCCGGTTTGGGGCGCCGGCCCGGCGGATCTGGCCGCCGCGCCGTTGCTGGCGACGCTGGCCGCCACGATCACCATCTCCACGGTGAGCAGGGTCGCGACGATGCCGCCGATGGGAAGATAGCGCGCGAAGCCCTGTCGCAGGGCGGTGAAATCAACGTCCAGCATCATCACCACGAACAGGAACAGCACGGCGACGGCGCCGACGTAGACCACGACCAGGATCATCGCCAGGAACTCCGCCCCAAGCAGCACGAACAGGCCGGCGGCCGAGAAGAAGGCCGTGATCAGGAACAGGACCGAATGGACCGGATTCTTCGCCGAAATGACGGCGAGCCCGGCCACCACGGTGGTCGTGGCAAGCAGGTAAAATGCGATTGCCTGCAGGATCATCGCGCCGTCGAAACTCC
>Ga0182024_10022237_pt1 | contig 11439 bp, 7 predicted proteins | sample P32metaG_FD_120480 | JGI IMG/M metagenome (GOLD analysis project Ga0182024, IMG submission 120480) | Permafrost microbial communities from Stordalen Mire, Sweden - P3-2 metaG (Illumina Assembly) | ecosystem: Environmental > Terrestrial > Soil > Wetlands > Permafrost | place: Sweden: Stordalen... | reverse complement strand
TGGGCAGTGCGGCCGTGCAACAATGCGCCAAGGCTTTGCTCTGTGCCGCCGGAGAATACATCCTGAACGAGTTTTCGGAAAGTTTGCTCCAGACCAGGGTTGTTTAGTTCTCTCAGCCCCGCCTGCGTCATGCGCCCGATCAACAAATTGAGATTGACAGAATTTTCGTGTCCGGCATTGTCCACCGTTCTGATCACGTCTGCTAAATGCCCCTTCTGCGTCTCCGTTAGTCTTGTGCCACCAAGCGAGCCGCTACCCTGCACGCTTTTGAGATACTCCCCGGCGCCCGGACCAAGGTCCTTTAAAAACTGAAGCGCAAATTGGCGCACATGAGGGTAATTCTCATGGTCAAGGTTGCGGATAGCCGCATCAACTAAGAGTCTCAGTGGATCGTTGGGGGAGCGCAATCTGCGTTCGATTTCTCGAGCCACGAATTCCGCATTGTTAGGTGAATCCGATATCTGCCGCAAAGCAGCTCCCAGACGAACTAGTTCTTGTAAGGACTGCCTTTGTATAGTCGAATCCGGCCCGGTCAGCCGACCAAGCAGTGCTGTCATTTGATCTAGCAGTCCCGGAGCGGTAGGTGTGCCGACCACGCGGTGCCTGATTGCTATGGGTATATTGTCATCGGAGTTTGCCGGCCTGGGCGGCGGGAGCTGCGGGATTTCGATCGGACCAGCTCCTGCCCGGAGTATATTCATAATCATTTGCCCAGGTGGGGCTAATTGCGCAGGCTGCCCTGGGGGGACAATTTGTAGTGGCTGGCCGATTTGCGCTTGTCCTTGCTGGAGCATTTGTCTCTGAGCTACCTGCACTGGCTGGGGGCGGGCGCCCCTCCATAATTCCAGTGCCATTCCAGCAAACGGAGAGCCTACGATGCTTGCCGCTGCCATAGAGTCTGGCAAGTTAGAATTGTCGGGTCGATTAGGATTGTCGGGTCGATTGGGATCAGTCATGTTCAACGAAGTCCTTGTAGGAAAGAACTGATAGTTTTGGTCGGCGGTTGAAGAACAACCAACTTTGGTCAGCACAAGTCAAAAACGACTTAGGCGGCCGTGTTGAAAACGCCAACTCAGGACTGCTGTGCTGTCCGCAACAGCATTTATCTACAGCGACAGAGTCTGTCACCGTGCCGGATTTATCAATTTAGTATTGGGGTGTCTGGTCTGCTGGTTTCTTGGAAACGTGAACTGTTTTTTGTTCGCTGACGTATTGTGATTGCTGAATTTGTCAAAAATTCGACAACGGTTATTTATCGTCTGTGTGAATGACAAAAATTGAACGAAATTCGAGGGCGCCTACAGACGGCGCTTTGGCAGGCTAACCAATAAAGGGACACGGTGTCACTGCCATTGCGTCAACTTCTATACTAATGGGACTAGGCAGAAACAAAGCCAATGCGATTGAGGATAATTGACGAGCGGTCGCCAGTTAGAAAAGATACAAAATACAATCAGTGTGACGCCTGGGGTCTGATCTTGGATATCCAGAGACCTTCAAGAGAGTCAACCTTTGTATCCATAGCGCTTGGCCACGGCGCGTTCTTTCTCGAGATCTTTCTTTCCAGCAGCAGTCTTGCCGATGGCGTTATACGCGTCTGCCCGCCAGTGATATGTTTCTGCCAGTTCGGGATTCTCTTCTATCGCCTTTGTATAGTCCGCAACCGCCTGATCCATCTGTCCTAATTTTGCAAAGGCCAGTCCGCGCATCTCGTAGTTTCTATCGAGTTGACTTCCTTGTTTGATGGCAATGCAGTAATCATCGATAGCTTGCTGCCAGTGCGCCACTTTCATATGAAGGTCGCCACGCAATTCATGAATATGCCTGAATTTCGGATCAAGGTGCATAATGGCGTCACAGTCTTCGATCGCCTGATTATACATGTGCATCTGGCAATGCAGACAGTAGGCAAATCTGCAATATTTTAGTTCGCCAGGATCTAATTTGATCAGGCGAGAGGCATCCTGAGCCGCTTTGTCGCGTTGTCCTGTGTCACAATATACTTTTGCCCGCTCAAACAAGAGAGCTTGACTGTTTGGTTTCAGTGCGATTAGTCTGTCGCACAATGCGATTGCGTCGCCATAGCGGCGCGAAAGGATGAGATCGTCTACCTGGTGCTCACGGGCGTGTTCAAGCTTATTGATGGCGTCTGCAAGATCTGGATTCAGCCGCAGGGCGCATTCATAGTCGTCAATCGCCTTATCATATGCGCCAGTCAGCTCATACAAATAGGCGCGCTCCACGTGTAATTGGGCATCGTGAGGCAAGGATTTGATTCCGGAGGCAAGCGCTTCGAGAGCCTTCTTATTCAATTTCATCCCACTATAAGCGTGTGCTAGAGAGCTATATGCAGATGCATTCTCTGGGCACAGGACAGTTGCTTTTAAAGCAGACTTGGCCGCCTCTGGAAAACGCTTTTGATCGAGATAGCACCACGCTAACCTGGCATAGCCATTGCTGAAGTTAGGGTCGACTTCAATCGCCTTTTGAAAAATCTCAATTGCTTTATCGGTCTTAAAGGCGGAGTAGCAAGTGCCAAGATTGTCATAGGCCCATGGATCATTTGGCTTCAGCCGGATTGCCTCATTGGCATCTATGATGGACTTCTCACGGTCGCCCCGCTGACGATAACAGCCGGAGCGGCACTTGAAAAACTCAGCATTCTTGGGATCAATTGATATGCAGCGGGTAAAATCAGAGATCGCGGATCGAAAATCTTTGATCTGGGCATAGGCAATACCTCTACGATAGAGGGCATCGAGGAACATTGGATTCTGTTCAATGGCAGCCGTGAAACTTTTTACCGCTTCTTTGTACTTGTGTGACTCCAGGAGGAGCATCCCGTTCTTCACATCGTCTTCGCCCGCCGCCGCAATAGCCGGCATGCAAACAGCGACTCCAACTAGAAGCGCGAAACCCAAGAACAGGCGAACTCTGGAAGCATTTAGTTTCTTTTTCACAATGCACTGGCGATGAACCTTCATTGCCAGATTACCAAATGGACGCCATAGACACCCTCAATATGCTTTGGTTGTCGTCTGCGACTCTAGTTTGCCAAAATGTTTTTCAATAATGTACCTACTGCAACGCTACACTCCAGGCGCTGTTTTTGAAAGGACAAAAATTAAATGCGATTGGCACGTCGGCAAGATTATTGTTTAGATCCCCCACCGGATCAATCGACTTCCCAGGCACCTGCAAAATGCAGGGAGCTGAATGGCCTTTGGCGCCGAGCAGGCTGTTCCACTAGCTTAATGCGGAGATCTTAAATCATGAATGAGCTAACTTTCCAAGGCCGCAGAAACTTGATCGGACGGGATTCTGGATTAACCGGATCGGTCCGACAGTTCTGCTCTGTTGAACGATTCTTTCAGATAACAAGCGTTGCAGCCTCGGTAAATATAGCTTTGTTGTTCCTGCTGCTGATAGTGCTCACTAATCCGGAATGGTCGCAACATTTTATGAACATCTCGTTTTAGAACGCGATCTCAAAATTTACCCAGAGAGAAAATCGCAAGAGGGTGTCAAGGCCACCCACTGGAAATAGGTTTGCCACCGGTTAAAGCCATTTTGCCGGCTAATGCAGCCCTCAACATGGCGAGTCGCTCATTCCCATGAAAAGACGTTTCGATAAGACACAGACGCGATAAAGTGTATGAGCCGGCGCCAGAATCAATTGAGATTGGAATCAAGTCAGCTTGCGCATACAAATAAGCGACCTCAAGATAGCAACCAAAGGAATGATCATCGTCTTCATTCCTATGCTCTTGAGCATTTGTTTTATGATGGTGGAAGGCGCACTGTTGCACGAATCAGAGCAAGCCGCGCAGAGAGCCACCCGCTCGAAAAATATCATTGCCGAAGCCGACTATTTGGTCAAGCTTTACTTCGATGCAGCGCACAGTCTGCTGGGGTTTGCTTTCACTCGCAGCGGTCTCTTTCTCTTGCAATACAACCAAGCTACCGAAGACATTAGGCCGCAGCTGCAAGCACTTCGGCACGAGGTGAGGGACGAACAAGAACTGAAACTTTTGGCACCAATAGAGAGATTGGGCAAACAGAATCTGGACTTGCTGGCGAAGCTTGAGGATGTGCTTAAGGAAAACAATCGCGCCGACGAAATCAAGGCCGCCGATCTGACGCTTAAAAAGCAAACCGAGAGCTCGATGGGAGAGTTTATGGCTCAAATGCATCGGTTGATTCAATATGAGCGCGAAATTCAGCACACGAATCCGTACGGCGAGGAGAGCTTTCGAAAAACGCTGGAAATACTTCTGGCAACGGGGGTAGTCGCCAATATTGTGCTGGCATTTCTGCTCGCTTTCTTTTTCACATCCAATGTGACCAAACGATTGGCGGTGCTAACAAATAATGCATTTCTTTTGTCCGCGGACAAACCATTGACTCCGATCATCAGTGGAAAAGATGAAATTGCCGATCTCGATCGCGTTTTTCATCGGATGGCCGAGACCCTTCGATTGGCACAACAAAAAGAGCGAGCCATAATTACTAATGCAGTCGATGTAATATGCTCCATTGATTGGCAGGGTAATTTCCTCACGGTGAGCCCGTCTGCAAAGGACATCTGGGGATTTGCTCCAGAAGAGCTGATCGGCATGAAGTTCGTTCAGCTCTTACCTGACAGCGACAAGAAAGTCACATGGCAAAGTCTCGAGGCGCTCAAAGAGGGCGTTACAATCGGACGATTTGAAAATCGGCTTCGCCGCAAAGACGGATCGTCGGGCGATATGTTATGGTCCGTTCAAAGATCGGATGAAGATAAGTCTTTCTTTTGCATTGTTCAAGACATCTCCGCCCGCAAAGAGATCGAACGAATGAAGCAGGAATTTATCGCTATGGTCAGCCACGACATAAGATCACCATTGACAGGAACGACGGGTTTTCTGGAGATGTTGATGGATGGAGTCTATGGTGAAATTTCGAATCGCGCCAAGGTACGAGCCTCTTCTCTCCAGTCCGGTTTGACACGTCTTCTATCTCTGGTTAACAACTTGTTGGATCTGGAAAAAATGGGGGCGGACAAACTTTCGCTGAATATGGCTTCGATGTCCATGACCGAGATTGTGATTTCCGCCGTCAATGCTCTTAGCGGATTTGCCGAGCAGCAAGATGTGAAATTGAAGACCGCAATCGCGCAAGACATAGAGATGCTCGGCGACGAGAACAGGTTGACGCAAGTGGTCCTCAATCTTGTTTCCAATGCCATTAAGTTTTCGCCAACAGGAGGAACAGTGACTGTTGCCGTTAGTATTGCATCTGGCACCGTCATCGAAGTCAGAGTCACCGATGAAGGTAGGGGCGTGCCAATCGAATTCAAGGAAAAAATATTCGAACGCTTTCAGCAGGTACGAAATGAAGATTCGCGCAACCAGGGCGGTGCAGGACTAGGATTGTCGATTTGCCAGAAGATCGTCGAATTGCATGGCGGTACAATCGGCGTGGATTCGCCTGCAGTTGGCAGCTGCTTCTGGTTCAAGCTGCCCTGCAAGCGTGGTCAGGGCTCGAGTTTGTAACCAACGCCATAGACCGATTTGATCATCGAGGGCCTGTCTTTGTCATCCAGTTTGTGGCGCAGGCGCTTGATGCAGCTTGTGATCGCTTCTGCCGTGGCGTCAGAGGCTGATGGCCAGACTCTATCCAACAATGCTTCGCAGCTGAATACTTGATCTTGATGGCGCATCAAAAACTCGAGTAAAGCGAATTCACGAGCAACGAGTTTAATCTCCTCTCCGTTTTTTGTGACGCGGCTCGCTGCCGGCTCCAGCTCAATGTTTCTGAATCGAAGTATGGATTCACTGACGCTTGGCGATCTCCTTAAGAGGGCTCGCACGCGCGCCGAAAGCTCGCGCATGGCAAAAGGCTTGGTGAGATAGTCGTCGGCCCCGGCATCCAGACCCTGTTCTTTGTCAGCAGTGTCTCGCTTGCCAGTTAACATCAGGACCGGAGTTTTGCCTCCAGAAGAGCGAAACTGCTTGCAAATCTCCACGCCACTGAGCTCAGGCAGATCCCAATCGAGAATTACCACCTCATATTTGTAAAAGCGCAGCAACTCGAGACCTTCCCCACCGGAGTAGGAGAATTCGACGATGTGCTGTTGTGCGAGCAAGTTATCGCAAATCAGGTTGACGAGGAGATGATCGTCTTCGACCAGCAGAATCTTTGCCATTACCAGATTACTGTGGAATCGATCCGCCACTGGAAGCGATGGCGCCATCTAGCTCGTCGAGCCATGTCCGGGGCACTTCCACCGAGCTTTTGCCTTCCAAAAGCGCCAGTTCTTTCAGATCCCATAGATGCTCGAACGAGTCGGTCTTTGCTTTCTTTTTGGCGCCGAATTGATAGAGGCGATTTAAGCGCTCCTTCAATTGCGTGGTTTCAACAACCACTAATAGTTCACTGGCGTTTCCGCCGTTCTTCTTCTGAGAACTGCTCATGTCGCCGTCTCCCAATATGCAGGTGGCAATCTTCCTTTTTTATTCCCGCTAAGCAGGGATAATCATCAGGATCGGCTTGCCAAGGGGATCTGGGCGGCACAAATTTATCCAAAATCCTTGATAGACAAGGCCGGTGAGCAACGCACTCAAGCAACGCAAAAGGGCCCCTCGCATTGGGGAGCCCATCCGGCGGCGAATATGGTGGTTGAGATTACGAGCGTCGTTTACGAGCCGCTTCTGCTTTGCGTTTGCGTTTCACGCTCGGCTTTTCATAGCGCTCTCTACGTTTGATTTCGGACAGGATGCCTGCCTTCTGAATCTTCTTCTTGAAGCGCTTTAAAGCGGCTTCAATGCTCTCACCTTCGGCAACTCTTACCTCTGACAAGGGACCTCCCCCCTCAAAAGAAATGAATAATATGACTTTCGAATATTAGCATCTCGGGCTAGCCGAGACAATCTTGGCAGAAACAACGCTATTTTTCGTCACCTTCGCCGAAGCAAACAGGCGCAGCCATAGGGCAACGCCTGCGAAATCTTAGCTTTTCGCTTATGCTTCCGCTTGCGCGGTGGCCTGGTTGATCAGCTCTTGCGATAAGATAGGGGGAACCGGCGACAGGTGCGAGAATTTCCAGGTGTAATAGCCCAGACCCTGTGTCAGAGTGCGCAGCTCGATGATGTAGTCCCAGAGTTCGCCCTGCGGCACATTGGCGGTTACCTCATCCCAACCTTGACGATCTTGTGTGGCACCGTAGCCGAGAATTTGCCCTCGCAGCCCGTTCATCTGGCTCAAAACGCCGGACGTATAGTGACTGGGGACAAAAATGTGCACCTCTGTGATCGGTTCTAAGATGACGGGAGCCGCCTTGCTCAGCCCTTCTTTCATCGCCAGAATAGCCGCCATGCGAAACGACATTTCATCGCTGTCTACGTCGTGATATGAGCCGTCGTAAAGATTGACCGACACATCCACCAGTGGGAAACCAGCCAGCGGCCCGCGATTCAGCGCTTCCATCACGCCTTTCTCAACGCCCGGAATGTATTGTTTGGGCACCGAGCCGCCGACGACGGACTCGGAAAACTTGCTGCCGCTGCCGCGTTCCAACGGTTCGATCTTGAAGTAGACGTCGCCAAACTGGCCGCGACCACCAGTCTGTTTCTTGTGGCGACCGTGAGCTTCGGACTTGCTCTGAATGCTCTCCTTGTAAGCGATTTTCGGACGCTTGCTGTCGAGCTGAATGTTGTATTTACGCTCCAGGCGCTGGCGAGACAGAGTCAGATGTACCTCGCCTTGCCCGTACAAGCAAAACTCGTGAGTGTCAGGATCTCGGTCGACTTTCAAAATCGAATCTTCCTCGGTCAATTTAGCCAGCAGCGTCGACAACTTGGCTTCGTCGTTGCGGTTCTTTGGCGCAATTGCCAACGAATAAAGGGGCGGCGGCGTGGTGGGAATCGCCATCACTCTGGTTTCTTTCTCTGTCACCACGGTGTCGCCTGAGCGTGGTGTCTCCAGGCGGGCGATGGCGACTATGCTGCCAGGACCGGCAGTAGGCATAGTTTCTTGCTTCTTGCCTTGCAACCAGTACAAGCCGCCAACACGCTCTTTTGAACCGTCACGGCTGATATCAATCAACTGGCTATCGCCTGTAATCGTGCCGGTAAAAACGCGGCAAAGCGAGAGTTTTCCGCTTTGTGGGTGGATGTATGTCTTCAAAACTTGAGCAATTACCGGGCCATCTTCTTTGACTTCGATCGGCTTGCCGTCACGATCTTTGTATTCGCGCTCGGATGGAGAGGGGCAAAGAGCGGCAATCGTGTCCAGCAAAGTGAAGAGGCCGACATCGGTGGCAGCGGAGCCAACCAGGATGGGCACAGATGTGCCGGCCTTGACTGCTTGTTTCAGATCCTTTTCCAGCAGATCCAGCGGTGGGTCTGTGCCTTCCAACACCATCTCCAAAAGCGCATCGTCCGTGTCTGCGAGGCTCTCGATCAGCTTTTCCCGCGCCGTTTCCAGATCGCCGCTCAATTCGGAAGGGATGTCCGTCTTCTCCGGCTTGCCCTGGGCACCATACTTGAAAGCTTCCTTTTTCAAGACATCGACATATCCCGTAAAAGTAGCTCCCGAACCAATCGGGTAGTGCAATGGAGCAAGCGGCCTCGGTGTCTTCGAGCCGGGCATGTCTTTCAAAACTTTGAGCGTTTCTGCGAAATTGACATCAGGTTTGTCCATTTTATTGACGAATACCAGGCGCGAAATCCCGATCTCTTCACTGAAACGCAACAAGGTGTCCATCTGGATCAGCCTGCCCGCATCGGGCTCTACAACAAAGACGGCTGCATCGACGCCCATGAGCGCCACCTTCACCTCTTCGTTGAAGTCGACGAAACCGGGACAGTCGAGAATATTGAAGGTGATGCCGTTGTAGGTCGTCCGCGCCATCGAAACTTGGGTCGAGATTTGCCTTGTGACTGATTCAGGCTCGTAGTCGGTAGTCATGGTGCCGTCCTGGATCTTTCCTCGCCGGGAATTGGCTCCGGTGACGAGAAGAAGCGCTTCGACAAGACTGGATTTGCCGCTACGGTTGATTCCGACGAACGCGACGTTTCTGATGGGGATGGCAGCACTAGACACGGCTCTTCTCCTTTGCGTTGGCAAGAGGGCGGATGCTCAGTTAAATGATCTGATAAGCAAAAAGACTAGCGAACAAGCTAATGTTTCAGCAAGAGTAGCGCATATGAATTAATGTATGTAATGGCAAAAAAGCCGCTCCGCATGCAGGATCGGCTTGTCACTCAACAAATGGGCGGTCGAGCGATTCAGTGGTTCAACGCATCATTCAACGAACCGTTGTTTTTATACAAGACGTCTTTTTCGCCCAAGCCAATATTGGAGGCGAACAACTTTTGCAGCTGCGGTCCGACTCTGGCTATGATCGGGAACCGGAACCCGTCGTGGCGGTTGAACGTAATCTCCTGAGAGTTCTTGCCGCCGCTCAAGATCCAGTTGACAGTCAGGGTGCCCGGTAGACCGGCCAAATCTGCGCCGGCTGCGAGGCACAAAATCGAGGCGATCATGAACACAGGGCCCATAATCATGTGAATCCACAGCCCCTCAGTCGATTTGATTAGTGAATTCTTGGTACCCGGCAGGTGAACGGTGAACGGGGACAGAATCGTGAAGGGTAAAAAGCCTTCCCAATAAGACATCTTGCCTCGGATAATGGCCAGAAAAGCTTTGTACGCGAACGAAATGCCTAGCAATAGTAAGAAAACGCCAAGCGCGATCTGCGACTGCAAGTTGATTTGGTCAAAAGTAAAGCCATGCATGGTTGATTTACCTAATCAATTCCGCACAAGTGATCCAATTCCAGTCTACACTGTTCTTCCCTTTTCCAAACGGCCCGGGTCCCGCCCGCCCGCTAGACTAGAATAGTTTGTTCTTGAAGTCCCCACAGCAGGAGTTCTTTTCGTGACTACGCCACCTCTGAAACGCAACCAACAGTGCGGCACTCTCAGCGCAAACGACGCAGGTCGAGAAGTCTGCGTTGCAGGATGGGTGCATGTCAATCGCGATCTGGGCGGATTAATATTCATCGAACTCCGCGATGCAACCGGGCGGGTGCAGCTGGCCGCCGACCCCAACAAGAACAAAACGGTGCACGACCAGTTGGCTTCTTGCCGCAGCGAATACGTCATTATTGCCCGCGGCACGGTGAGCAAAAGACCGGAAGGGCGCGAAAACAAAGAGACGGCCACAGGCAGTATCGAGATCTATCCCGATCAAGTGGAGGTGCTCAACACTTGCCGCCCTCTGCCGTTTCAACTAGACCAGGCGGGACAAGTAGACGAAGCATTGCGCTTGAAGTATCGATTCCTCGATCTACGTCGGCCAGAAATCAACCGAAATCTGCAGGTCAGACACCGCATTACGCAATCAATTCGCCGCTATCTTGACGAGCAACGCTTCATTGAAGTGGAAACGCCGATATTAACCAAAGCCACTCCCGAAGGAGCTCGCGATTTCCTTGTGCCCAGCCGGCTCAACCCGGGCAGTTGGTATGCGCTGCCGCAATCTCCCCAGCTGTTCAAGCAAACCCTGATGATCAGCGGTATCGACCGCTATTATCAGATCGCGCGTTGCTTCCGCGACGAAGATTTGCGTGCCGACCGGCAGCCGGAGTTCACCCAAGTGGACATGGAACTTTCATTCACTGACGAAGAAGAAATCATTGATGTGACCGAAGGACTGCTGACGCAAGCTTTTAAATGCGTCGACATTCATTTGTCTCCGCCATTTGCCCGACTTACCTACGCCGAGGCCATGGATAGATACGGCAACGACAAGCCTGATCTGCGTTTCGGCATGGAGATCAAAGACCTGTCGGAGGTGGCGCGCACCTGCGAATTCAAGGTGTTCCGCCAGGTGGCTGAATCCGGCGGCAAATTGAAAGCGCTCACTGTTGTCGGCGGGGCGGAGTCAATTTCGCGCAAACAACTCGATCTGTGGCAAGAATACGCTAAAGGATGCGGCGCCAAAGGACTGGCTTGGATTGCCTTTAGTAGCCAGGCCGTTCGTTCATCCGGCATTGACAAACACTTGACTCCGGCAGAACTCGAGCAGATGAAGACGCTGGCCGACGCTAAGGTCGGTGACTTGTTGTTGCTCGTTGCCGACTCCGCTAAAAATGTTGCCAACATTCTTGGTCGGCTCAGACTCAAACTCGGCGAAGAACTCAATCTAATTGACATGAATGCGCACACGTTGTTATGGGTCGTCGATTTTCCCTTGTTTGAGTTTGACGAGCAGGAAAACCGCCTGATGGCAGTGCATCATCCGTTCACCAGCCCGAACCTCCAGGATCTAGATCTGCTGGAATCGCATCCGGAGAAGGCGCGCGCACGGGCTTACGACATTGTCTACAACGGTGTCGAGATTGGTGGCGGCTCAATCCGCATTCACAATCAAGAGCTTCAGAGCAAGGCATTT
>Ga0182024_10022236_pt1 | contig 11439 bp, 7 predicted proteins | sample P32metaG_FD_120480 | JGI IMG/M metagenome (GOLD analysis project Ga0182024, IMG submission 120480) | Permafrost microbial communities from Stordalen Mire, Sweden - P3-2 metaG (Illumina Assembly) | ecosystem: Environmental > Terrestrial > Soil > Wetlands > Permafrost | place: Sweden: Stordalen... | reverse complement strand
CGCGGACCAAGCCAATCGGTCCACGCGCCCATCACCCACGGCCCCAGGGCGCCGAAGGTGCCGGCGATGACCAGGAATAATCCGACCACGCGCCCGCGAACTTCCGCATCGACCCGCTCCAGGATCGACGCGTCGCTGACCGCGTAGCTGCCCATCTGCAGCGTCTGGAAAGCGCCGAGCACCAGCAACGTGAAGCGCCCCGGCCACAGGGGTGCGGTGGCGACGACTAATCCGCCGGTCACCAGGATAATCGCCAGGCCCGGCAATCGCCGCCGGCGCGCCGTCAGCAGGACGCACAGCGGATTGATCATCACGCTGGGCAGCATCATTTTGCCCACGAATAACCCAGCGCCCTGCACACCCATGCCCAGCGCGCGCTGCACGTAGAGGGCCGCGAGCGAAAGCGTCGCCACTCCCGCGAAATCGCGGAACATCAGGACGCAGGCAATTCGACTCACTTTTCGTCGCAGCTGCGGATCAAGCCGCGCGGGGTTCCCGCGACGACGATGCGAATGCGGATCATTGCCCACCAGAAGGAAGATCACACCGCAGACCAGGCCGGCGATCCCCAGTTCAACGCACGGTTTCTGCCACTGTGCGATGTGATCGAGATGCCACATCGCCGCATGCGCGCGCCATCCGGCGAATTGCGGCCCGAAAAAAAATCCCAGCCCCGAGCCGATGCCCAGCAACCCGATCGCCATCCCCGGCGACCGGGGATACTGCGAGCTGGCCAGGGCGTTGGCGGCGGGGTGAAAGATGGCCCCGAAAATTCCCGCGGCGACGCCCAGCGCCAGGATGGCGGGATATTGGCGGCAAAGCCCGATCCCGCCGATGGCCGCGGCATTGCCCAGCAATCCGATCGCCAGCAGCGTCTTTCGGTCGAAGCGATCCGCCGCGATGCCGGCCGCGAAGCTGCCCAGGTTATAGACCGCGCCGTACACCGTAACCACCAGCGACGCCGCCCAAACACCGCTCAGGCGCAAATCCATCTGCATCGCCAGGTAGAGCGGCACGAGCATCGAGCCATAGGCGTGCGTGAATCCGTGCAGGATCGTGCAAAGAGCCAAGGTCAGGTGACTGCGTCCATTCGGCAGGCGATCGGCCATCGGCCGCATTCTAGCTTCAGTTTCTCCGGAGCGCGCAGGCGATGGTCGCGATCCTGCGGATTGACGCTTGGCGCGGGGGAAATACCATACTCGGCATCGGTCGGCTTAATCTGCAAAATATCTTCGGCGCGATCCTCTGCGTGGCGGCGGGCGTCTCCATTGGATTGTCCATCGGCTCGGACGCCCGTGTTCGATATTTGGCCCCCCAGACTCAGGCGAAGATCAATGCGTTCGTCCGGCTCGATCGCGTATTGGATATCGACGGCCGCGGAGTTTTCCTGCGCTTGAACGGATACGACGCGGAGCACATTGGCTACGCCGCCAGATTCTATTACCGAGCCGTTTATGATTTGTATCCCAGGACCGTTCTGCTGGCCGATCCGTCGGTGGTGGTTTCAAACGCGGATGACGTCAGAAACGCCGACGCGCCGCCCAGTCCGTCGTGGCTGGCTGCGCATGGGATCGATCGGGTGATGACGGTCCATTACGAGCCGAATGTCTTTCAGTTTTCCGCGGAGTTATCCAAAGTGAACTGAAATTGATGTGGTGCACATTCTACCTTCTATGCCTGCTGCTCGCGGGATTGGGCGTCGCCGCGTGGGCGCCGGGGCCACGCAACGGATTCGAGCGCTTCGGGCTGGCAGCGTGTCTGGGTCCGGGGATCGTCGGTCTGATTCTGATCGCCATCTCCATGCTGGGCTTGGCGCCGAGTCGGGTTGAGATTCTTTGCATCTGTCTCGTCCTTATTTTTTCCGGCGCCGCGCGGCTGCGGAAATTTTCGTGGCGGAACCTCCGCCTGCCGGCGCTGCGCCTCGACGCACGCACCGGCTGGACGATCTTGTGTCTGGTCAGCATCGTTTATGGCCTGTTCGTCGCCGTGACTAGCGCGCTCACCGGCCCGACGCTGGAATGGGATGCCTTTGCGATCTGGCAGCTCAAGGCCAAGGTGCTGGCGATTCACGCACTTGTGCCGGTGCCGGATTATTTTCGAAGCGTCGGGCTCAGTTACTCACACCTGCTGTATCCCATTCTGGCGCCGATGATTTCCGCCGGCGCTCACGCGATGACCGGGCAAATCAACGGCGACAAAGGCCGCGCGCCCTACCTGCTCATGTATGCCGGCATGGGCGCTTTGATTTATGGTTATGTGAGAACGCAGCGGGGGCATATCCCGGCGATAAGCTGTACGGCGCTGCTGATGACATTGCCGGCGCTGCTGCAATTCGCCGGCTCGGGGACCGCGGAGATGGCGCTGACCGCTTTCTTCGCGGCCAGCGTTGTCTGCATTCTGCGCTGGCAACAGAATCGCCGGCTTGGCGATCTCGCCCTGGCCGCGTTTTTCAGCATTTGCATGGGATGGACTAAAAACGAGGGCCTGGCCCTGGGGGCCATCAACGCGCTGGTCGTGTTGTTGCTAACTCCGCTGCCCCTGGTGCGAAGAAATTTGGCGGCGGCCGTGGCATTTGCGGCGATCTTCGTTGCGGCTTGTGTTCCGTGGCTTATTTACGTCCACGACCTGCCGCATACCGACGAGGACTACATCCACCGCTTGCGTCCGAGCCAGATAGCCGCCGGGGGCAGATATCTTCCGCTCGTGCTCAAATCACTATTCGCCGAATTCGTGAACTGGTCGGATTGGGAAATTTTCTGGCTCATTCCGGTGGCACTGGCGGCATATCCATTCCGCGTTCGCCAAACCCGGATGATTGTCACCTTATGGGTTCTAATTGCGCTGCAGTTGCTGGCATATATCCCGCCGTATCTGGTCACCCCGTGGGATCTGGGCGTGTTGCTGCCGATGACGCTGAGCCGGCTGCTGCTGCATCTCGCGCCCGCGGCCGCGCTGTTGATCGGCCTGCAATGGCCGCGCTCTTCGATTTGAGGACTTATTGTTGAGTTTTGGATTCGGGGATTTCCAGCACATCGGCGGATTGGATCGTAACGCTGTCCCCGTTAATGCAGAAACCCAGTGTTGTCTTACCGGGTTGCGCCAGAGTTGGGTCGATCGTCAGATCCTTGAAATCGGTTTTGTAGACACAATGCTGGGTTCCATCGATGAAGGCGCGAACCATCTGCCCGCGCACGGCCAGAACCAGGGTGTGGGTTCGGCCGTTAAGCAAGAGGCCGCGGTTGCGTGTCGTGGTGGGATTGTCGTCGAAATCCTTTCCACCGATTTTAGCCAGGCCGCAGACCGTGTCTCGCGGTCCTCCGATGACCCAACTGAATTCGTGTCCACCGCCAACGCCGATCAGGGAAATCGGCGCATCGCCCTGGGAGCGCGTGAGCTGGATTCGATAGTCATACTGGACGCCGGGGGTGTAGGGAAATTCGATCTGGGCCCTGGCTCCCTGCGCGGAAGAGAGCGTGCCGTTTTTGAGATTCCAATAACCCGACAGGGTACTTTTGGCCAGATCCAAGGCGCCCAGAAGATCGACACGATTCAGCGGGGTTGGATTGGCGGCGGCGCCGGAATCGCGCTGGCTGGCTGGCAGGCCGCTTAGATCGGGCGGGCCGCTGAACAGGACCGACCCATCCGCTGCCGTGACGCGGATGTCACGAAAACGCGCCGCTGCGCTGCGCGTCACCAGCATGATCCGGCCGTGCGTGTATCGGTCATCATGCTCGTGGAACCATTGTTCACCATCGACATAGCAATCGAAATCGGCTCCATGCGCGTCGACGCGGATGTCGTGCCAGGTGTCGGGCTCGATCCGTGCCCGGCGGTTTTGCACGCGATCGACCCGGTTACCCTGGCGCATCCACAATTGGGGAAGCAGCGGACCGGCAGGCGAGAAAACGACCGAACCAGGGGCGCCGGTCCAATGAAACCAGACCGCGTACCCTTCGTCGCTGTTGGCGATCGCCTTGAAAGTGAGTTGATAGTCGGACCACGAGAGATCGCCGAAGAGGAAACCGCACGGGACGCCCGGATCGTGCGGGGTGAGCGCCAGGTCGGCGCCTTCGAGATGAGCCGTCCCGTTCGTGACCGATATCACACTTCGCTGGTTTGCCGGCGCAAGGGATGAATTGGGCGATTCGGGCGGGATTGCGGCAATGACCGATGAAGCGGGGGAAGCGACTGGGAGGTTGGCGGCGCCCGCCGGCGGCGCCGGTGATGCGGCAATCGTCGGCGCGTTGGCATGCCGATGCAAAAAGAACAACGTTGCTGTGACGGCCAGGAATGCGGCCAGGCCGGTCGCATATTTCCAGTTATTTCGTCGAGCATTAACCGGCATTGGCGCCGCGGCCAGTGGGGTTGGGCGGCCCAAAAGATAATTGGAAATGTCCCGTCCCAATTCTCCCGCGGTCTGATAGCGATCATCCGGCTTCTTGGCCAGCGCCTTGAGCACAATGCGCTCGATCGCCTCATTGACGATGGGTGGATTCTGCGGGGCAACCTGGCGCCGCACCTGCGATTGGCGGGCGCGCGCCGCGGCAAGAACCTTGGTCGGCGGCTTGGGCACAGCGGTGAGAATGTTGTTCAGCACATCGCGGATGTTCCCAACCACCTCATATGGAAACTGGCCGCCTGTCAGGATCTGATAAAGGATCACGCCCAGGCTGTACACGTCGGTTCGGATGTCGATTCGATCGGGATCACCCTCGGCCTGCTCGGGGCTGCACCACGGGAGGCTGCCCAGAAATTCGCCCGTGACGCTGACCTGGCTGGATTGGCCACGGATAAAACGGTCCAGGGTGGACCGCGCCAATCCGAAATCCAGCACGTGCGGCTCGCCGCGCCCGTCGATGAGAATATTGCTGGGCTTGAGATCGCGGTGAAATATTCCGCTGCGATGCGCGACGTTGACAGAGGCGCAGATTTTCAGAAACAGCTTCAGGAGCTTGCCGGGATCTTCGCCCTCGCCGATGCGGCGGTTTTTCATCAAATCGTCGAGCGTGCTGCCGGCGATGTAATCCATGACGAGGAAGCGATGGCCGTCGGCGGTTTGGCCGGTGTCGATGATCGGGACGATGTTCGGATGGTTCAGTGCGGCGAGCGTGGCGATCTCGCGCCCGAAGCGTGCGGTGGCCTGGGCATCGGCAAACTGCCCGTCGCGCAGGACCTTCACGGCGCGTTTGCGGCCGGTGCTCAGTTGGATCGCCAGATAGACAATCGCCTGCCCGCCGCAGCCGATCTGACTGAGGACGGAATATCCGGGAACCTGGATCGAGGGCTTCGCGGCGGTGGTCGTTTCCGCTGAGACAAAAGTGCTCGTAACGTGGCTGGCCTGGCCGGTGTGGCTGCCCCGCTCAAGTTTTTCCAGTTCCTGCTCCAGCTGGCTGGCGAGTTGCGGATGCGCTTTGAGAATGGCGGCACGATCTATCTCTTTGCCTGCTTTGGCGTCGGCTTGAATCTGGCGAATCAGATCGGCGAGCGCCGTGGACTGTCCGGCATCGGTGGCGTCCTGGTTGGGGGTTGGTTGCATCGGCAGCCGCCGAAATTATTTTTTATTGCGCCGGGTAATGCGGGGGGATTTTAAGCGTCCTTGTCTCGACCGTTCGCTGACCCCGCTCGCGGTAGAACTGCAACGCATTCTTATCGTCTTTGAAATCCTCGGTGGAGAAAAGCAGCAATGCTCCACCAATGCGAATCAAATCATCTTTCTTGAGTTCTGTCTCTTCGGTGACTCGCTTGTTGTTGAGATACACGCCGTTTTTGCTGCTCATATCCAGGAGCCGATAGCACTCCTTGTCCGGATCGAAGCTGATCTGGAAATGCTTGCGCGAAACACCGGGGGCGACGACCTGCGCGATCAGACCTTCATCGCGACCGACGACCAGCGTCTTGCGCTGGATGGGAAACCAGTTCCCTTCCTTTGGGCCAAAAGCGATAAAAAGCGTTGCCATGGAATTATTGCTCCACCTTGAATACTCCGAAAGCCCGCGGGGCACGGCGAGCGATTTTATCCTTGATCGAAGCGAACGCAACAATCTTCCGGGCAATCGGAAAATCGCGGTAATATGGTCAGAATCCGCGATTTCCCGATGCTGCACAGTAATGACAAAAAACTCGTTGATAAGCTGCGCAGTTGCCTTCGCGGCCCGGTCCAGCAGCCATTTGAGAATATTCCGTTGAACTTTTCCGCATTTTGGGTTCTGATTGTCAACAGCGGTTGTTCAGAGGATTCTCCACGTGGACAGGGACCTCGATCCTGATGCCGATTGCTTCAAGCCCCCGCCGGGTTCCATCCTGGTGCATTGTCTGCATTGCGGAGAAGAGTACGAGAGCTACCGGATCGAATGGCGGATCTTCGATGGACCCGACGGCAAACATGGAATGTGGTGCTGTCCCATCGAAGGGTGCGACGGCGCCGGCTTTGGATTTGATATTTTCCCCATCGATGCGGATGACGCCGAGCAGTTCGGGATGATGATCTTCGATGACGATGACGAAGATGATGACCAGGAGGAAGATTTCAATCTGGATGAGGAGGATTCGGCCGCAAACCCCACTTCAAATGATGATCCAGCGGGCGGGGACGATGATATCCCGTTCTGACGAAGCTCCTCCCAGCGGTAATCGGAATAAAGCTGCGAATCTTTATGTTCGTCCGTACATCCGCCGGGCTGAGACATACGTGTCGTTGACGGCCGGCCAGTTCACCACGTTCCACCACGCCTTGACGTAATCCGCCCGCACGTTGTGGTACTTGAGGTAATACGCATGCTCCCAGACGTCCAGGGGCAGGAGCGGTGTTACGCCAGCCGCCAGCTGCAGATCGTGTTGCTTGACCTGCAGGACAAGCAGTTGATCGCCCACCGGCTCGTAGGCGAGGATCGCCCATCCGCTCCCCTTCACCGCGCCCGCTGCCTTGGAGAACTGGTTTTTGAACGCCTCGACCGATCCGAACGACTTGGAGATCGCATCCCCGATGGCGTCCTTGGGGTCGCCGCCGGTGTGCGGACCCATCGCGGACCAGAATATCGTGTGCAGGAAATGTCCGCCGGCGTTGAACGTCAGGTCCTCTTCCAAACCGCACAGGGCGGAGACATTCATTTCACCGCTGGCCGCGCGCATTTCGCCCAGACTTTTCAAAGCTTTATTTAATCCATCGACGTAGGCTTTATGGTGCTTATCGTGATGGAGGTGCATGGTGTCCGCGTCGATGCTCGGCTCCAGCGCGTCATAACCGTACGGCAACGGCGGCAGAACGTATTGCCCATCCTTAAAAGCCGCGGCCAGCGCGGGCGTTAACCCATTGGACGTGGCCGATTCCGCCTCGGCCGCCTTTGCACTCTGCCAAACCCCCAGCGTTCCGGCCGCCGCGATCGCCGGCACGATCCTGGTCACGACGTCACGCCTGCTCATCCGCTCTGCCATAATGGCTCCTTTCGATTTCGGCCCGGATTCTACCAGCCGTGCATCTTGCAAAGTAGCCTGAAAGAGAGATGCACCGCTCGCGTCGTTGGGATCGGCGCTCTTATTCGCCTCCCGTCCGTCAAATTGTCCTTAAAAGCGTCGCTTTGCGGCTGAAGAATATTCCGCCCGAACGGAGCGGTCGTGGCTGGCGTTTTCGTGATCGGCATAACGATTGCAGCGCGGCTCCCGGCAATTGCCAAGTTCGCTTCAATTTTCGCCAAGCCCGGGGATTTTGATGTCTTCATCAAACACCGCTGGTTATCTGCCTAGACTGGTCCGTTACGTCTGGGCGGAAAAACCGCTGATCCTCTTATCCATCTCCTTCGGACTGCTGGGGCTGGTGCTGCCATTCGTGTATCCGATGGTCATCGGGTCAGCTATCGACGTCGTCATCCTGGCGCATCCCCACAACGGAATCGTTCCCACGTACGACCAGCGCATCCATTGGTTGTGCGTCCTGACGATCGCGTCGGCGGTGACGGCCGTCGTCTGGGCGGTCACGGGATACTGCAAGGGGCATTTCACGCTCAAGCTGGGCAATCGCATCATCACCCGTCTGCGGGTGGATCTCTTCAGGCATCTGCAGACGCTTTCACTGGAATTCTTCGCCCGCCAGCGAACGGGTGGAATTATCTGGCGATTGATTCATGAGGTGCATGAAGTTGCCCACGTCATCTACGCGGGGCTGCTGCTGGTCGGGTTTGATTTTCTGCAGCTGATCGCGGCGACGATCCTCCTGGCGCTGATTTCCTGGAAGCTTGCGCTGGCGGTCCTGATCCTGCTTCCGCTGTATGTCTTGACGTTCTACTTTTTGAATCCGCGCGTGCGCACGTCCAGCGAAGTGGTGGCGCGGCACGCGGGCCAGATCAGCGGTAACGTTCAGGAGCAGTTCACGGCGATTTCGCTGATCAAGACATACAACGCCGAAGCACGCGAAACCGCGCGCTTCCTGCACGACAACGAACAGCATCTGCAGCACGTGTTGCGGCAGAGCCACCTCGGGCATCTTGTAGGCGCGGTCAGCGAATTGCTCGTCCACCTGGGAACGACGGTGATCATCGGATATGGCTGCTGGCTGACGATGCACGATCCGCGCCTGACCGCGGGCGACCTCACCAAGTTCCTGGGCTATGTGGGAATCATGTACGGCCCGCTGCGGCGGTTCGCGGATCTGAACCTCGTTTACCAGAACAGCCTGGCGTCGGTGCGGCGCGTGTTCCGAGTATTCGATATCCGCCCGGAGATCGTCGATGCGCCCGATGCGATCCCAACACCCCCGCGCGACGGCGATGTTATTTATGAGAACGTCCGCTTCCGTTACGGCGGCGCCAGCGACCAGAGCCATGTTCGTCTGGATGAAGATGCCTCACCCGATGGGCCCGGGCCGTGGATTCTGGATGGTGTGAACCTCCACATCCGCGCCGGTGAGTGCGTTGCGCTGATCGGTCCTTCGGGAGCGGGCAAGACCACGATCGCTTCGCTGCTGCCGCGGCTGTATGAGGTCAACGACGGCCGGATTCTCATCGATAATGTGGACATCCGCGATTACCAGTTGGCCGCCCTGCGTTCGGCGATTGCGATCGTGCAGCAGGATGCATTTCTGTTCAGCGGCAGCATCCGTGACAATATTCTCTATGGACGACCCGACGCGACGCATGCCGCCGTGGTGGCCGCTGCCAAGGCCGCCAATGCGCACGGTTTCATTGCGCGGATGCGTGAGGGGTATGACACGCTGCTGGGCGAGCGGGGGATCGGCCTGTCCGGTGGGCAACGCCAGCGCATCAGCATCGCCCGCGCCCTGCTGAAAGATCCCAGAATCCTGATATTGGACGAGGCCACCAGCGCGCTCGACGCCGAAAGCGAATCGCTCGTGCAGCAGGCGCTCAATCGGCTGATGCGCGGACGCACCTGCCTGGTGATCGCCCATCGGCTCAGCACCGTTCGACGCGCGGATCGGATTCTTGCCATCCAGAACGGCCGGATCGTGGAGACCGGCTGCCACGATGAATTAGTCGCGCTGGACGGCCTCTATGCCCACCTGGTTCGCCACCAGCTCCCGCTGCAGGCCCCCGACGGCGAAGCCGCCGTCATCGGCTAAGGGTGGATCGTGGCACGGTTTGATGTTTGGCGGCCGGGCTCGCCCGGCGCTTCCAACTCCTTGGAACGTCAGCAAATCCCTTCCTAAAATTGCAATATGTCGGCCCTGCGCGCCGATTTCTATTCAATGGGCATCCGCGGCGATTTGCTTAGGGCGTGACGGGCTGGTCAGGGCGCTATGCATTTATACGTTCGAGCGATTTCATATTTTCGCGCGGATCGATTCCTGATTCTCGCGTTGGTCGCATTGATCGGCTTGGCGGTCGTGGTCGGGCTGCTGCAGGCCTGGCCGCTGGCGATCCTGATTGATTCCGTGCTCACCCGGCGACCGCAGACGGATTGGATTCACCGCCTGTTTCTGGCGCCGCTTCCCGTCACCCGCCTCGGGCAGATCGTCGGAATCACGCTTATCGGGCTGGGCCTCAAGGTCCTTCAGGACACGATCACATTCGCCCGAGTCATGATCAACAACCGGCTCCGTTACAACGGCAGCGCGCGGGCGCGTTGTCAGCTCTTTGAAAAAATCCAGGAGCTGGGACTACCGTATCAGAAAATCCAGCCGCAGGGCGACACGATCTATCGCATGGAGAATGACACCGGGGGCATGTTCGGGATCCTCGACACGTTCATCGCCACCGGCGTCGCTGGGGTGACGCTGCTGGGAATGATCGCCATCATGCTCTCGCGCAACGTCGCCCTGACGGTCTTCGCGTTGGCCGTGGCCCCACTGCTGGGATGGATCAACCTCTGGTTTGGCCGGCGAATCCGCGAACGCGCGCTCGATTCCAAGCACGCCGACGCCCTGTTCACCACCGCCGTGCAGCGCTCTCTCTGCGAAATGGGACTAATCCACATCTTCAACCGCCAGCGCGATCAGGCCGTGCAGGTGGCGGCGGCGGTGCAGAATAGCGTCATCAGGGGAATGCGCCTCAACTGGCAGGAAGCGCTCTATCCGCTGGCGCGCGACACCATCTTCACGCTCGGCGGCGCGATCGTCTTCGGATACGGCGGATACCTGGTCTACCGCGATCAATTTCTTAATCCCATCGCCGGCGGCGTTACCTGCGGTGTCTTGCTCGTCTTCATGGATTACCTGGGAAAACTGTGGGATCCGCTCAGCCGGCTCGTCGGGTTCAGCGCCGCCATCCAGGCCAGCGCCGCGGCGGTGTACCGGGTGTTCCAGGTCCTGGATCGCCGCCCACATGTGACCCAGGCCCCCCACGCTTTACGCCTGCCGTTGAAATTACGTGATATCTCTATTCGCGATGTATCGTTCGAACATGATCCGGGCAAACCGGTGCTCGACGATGTCACGGTAGACATCCATGCCGGGGAATCCGTCGCCTTCGTGGGCACCAGTGGGGCCGGCAAAAGCACCTTGCTCCATCTTTTGCCCAGGCTTTTCGATCCCTCGGGCGGCTCCATTCTGCTGGATGAAATCGATCTGCGCGACATCGATATGGCCGACGTGCGCCGCCATGTCGCGCTGGTGCCGCAGGACGCGCCGGTACTGGGCACGACGATCGCCCAGAACATCGCCTTCGGCCGGCCCGACGCCAACATCAGGCAGATCATCGCCGCCGCGGAACTGGCCGGCGCCGACGATTTCATCTGTGCGCTTCCCGATGGATACCAGACCGTCATGGATTTGGACGGGCGAAATCTTTCCGGGGGCCAGCGCCAGCGCCTGGCGATCGCCCGCGCGTTCCTTTCCGAAGCGCCCATTCTCGTCCTGGATGAACCCACCAGTGCGCAGGATGCGCGGCACGAGCGGCACGTCATTCGTTCCCTCAAGTCCATGCGACGCAAACGCACTGTCATCCTGGTCACCCATCGCCTGGAAACCGCCGTGCAATGCGACCGGATTTTCGT
>Ga0182024_10022235_pt1 | contig 11439 bp, 5 predicted proteins | sample P32metaG_FD_120480 | JGI IMG/M metagenome (GOLD analysis project Ga0182024, IMG submission 120480) | Permafrost microbial communities from Stordalen Mire, Sweden - P3-2 metaG (Illumina Assembly) | ecosystem: Environmental > Terrestrial > Soil > Wetlands > Permafrost | place: Sweden: Stordalen... | reverse complement strand
GCGCAGCTGCTCGGCGCTCGCCAGGCTGGTCTGCGCGTTCAGCAGCTCCAAGATGTTGCCCACCCCCGACGAATAGCGTTGCTGGGAAGCTTCGAAGGCCTCGCCCGCGCTTTGCGACATGGCTTCGGTATTACGCAGGTTTTCGGTATCGATTTGCAGGGTCTGATAGCTGACCCACACCGTGGTGGATACTTGCTGTTCGGCATCATGAAATACCGCCTCCTGCTCCTCGGCCAGCGCCTCTGCCTGACGAATCGAGTAGGAGCGGCTGAAGCCTGCGAAGATCGGCACTTGCAGCGTGAGCCCGATGCTGGCGCTCTTGGTGACCGATGGGTAGGTTAATGTGTCGATGTCGGCGTTCAAGGGTTGCGCGGAGCGCTGCAGCGTGCCGGCGACGCCGATCTTGGGCAATCCTTGCGCGCGCACCAAGCTCACATTCGCGAGCGCCGCCTGCCACTGGGCGTTGGCGGCCTGTACTGATGGGTGCGAATGCTTGGCCTCTTCGACGAGATCATGCACGGCGAGCACGAACTGCGTGTCCGGCAGCACGCCTTGATCCAAATCCGGCATGGTGAGCGGATGATCGGGCGGCAGGTTCATATCGACGGCCAGGATTCCCAAGGCCATGCGGTAGTTCCCTTCGGCCGCGGCGCGCTCGTACACCGCCTGCGCGTACGCGGTTCTGGCCTGCAATTGATCGGTCACCGGCGCCACCCCTGACTTGTAACGCGCGCCGGCGGCATCCAGGCTTTTTTGAGCGCCCGCCTCGATCCGCCGGGTGGACTGCACTTTGGCGTTCGCCGCCTGAGCGGCGTAGTAGTCCTTGGCCGTGTTGGCAAAAGCAGCCTGCAGCGTTTCGTTCTGGATGGCCTGCGCCGCGGTCAAAAGCTTGCGCGAGTTGCGCAGCGCCGCCTCGCGGCCGCCAAAGTCGTACAGCACCCAGCCTAACTGCAGCGACTCGGAATTCACGTTCTGGGAATAGTCAGAGGCAAAGGTCGGCGGCCCACTAACCGTGGTTTTCTCGTGGTCGCGTCCGTAGGTGGCGGCGCCATCCAAGGTGGGTAGATACGCCGCCTTGGCGGCACCCACCGCCGCCGCGGCGGATTTGACGCCGGCCCAGGCTGAACGGGTCTTCGGACTTTGGCACAGCGTGCGCTCGATGGCGTCGAACAGCTGCAGCGGTACCGACACCGCACCAAAGCTGCACGGGGCGCCTTCACTGCCTTGCAAAATCGGCGATGCCGGATTCTGCGACACCTGCGCGTTGGTATTGAATACGTCGACGGCGCCCGCCGAGCCGCCGGACAACCCCAAAAGCATGAGGACGACGACCGCCTCGCTCGCATCCATCAGCCGCTGTTTTGACCTCAACGCATCTGCTCCCTTTTTATATCGTCCGAATCGCGCGGAGACGCTAGCGCAATTGGGTCTGCATCGCCAGACCTTCGCTCGGCGGCTCAAGGTTGGGCCGCCTTCCAGCCGCGAGTGCGCCCACTAAATCGGTCCAGCGTGGCAGCAGCCGGGTGGCGAGATCGAAATTCTTGGATATAGTGGCACGCGCCGCCTCGCGCAGCGCCTGCAAGCGGTCCGGATGCTCGAATACTTCATCGATCCGATCCGCCAGCCCCGCACGGTCGAAGAAATCCACGGTGAGGCCGTTGACCCGATCGCGCAATACCTCGAGCACCGGCGCGGTGGCTGAGCCGACCACCAGACAGCCCGCCGCCATGGCCTCGAGACAGGACCAGGACAACACGAAGGGATAACTCAAGTACACGTGCACCGAGGAGACCTGCAGCATGTTGAGAAAAAATTCGTAGGGCACCGAACCTAAGAAATGCACCCGGTGCAGATCGAGCGCGTCGCCGAGTTCGGCGCAAAGTGCGGCGCGAAAGGTACCGCCTCCCGGCGGGGGTTCGCCGTAGCTGTACTCGTCGCCGCCCGCGATCAGCACGTGGGCGCGCGGCCGGCGCCGCAAAATCTCAGGCAAGGCGCGCATGAGCACATGGAACCCGCGGTACGGCTCGAGGTTGCGCGCCACATAGGTGATCACCTCGTCGGCGCGCGTCAGCACCACCTGGTCGCGGCCTAATTTAAGCCAAGCGTTCGGGTCCGGGCAGGCACGCACGCTGTCGACCCCCTCGTGCAGCAGCGAGATGCTGCTTTGCATGGCCAGGGGAAACAGGCCGCGCTGCCAGGCCGTCGCCGCATGCCCCCAGTCGCATGCGGCAAAGCTTAGGCGGTTGACGGCATTGCGCACCTCGAGACGCGGGCCGTCTTCGCTGCGCGCCGGCGAGAACTCCGGATCGAAGCCCACATCCGCGCCGCGCGCATGATAGAAATATTCGAAATTGGTCAAAAGCGGTGTGTTCGGAAATGCCTCCTTGACGAACAGCGTCTCGCCCCAGCCGCAATGTCCCACCAAGATATCGGGGACGATGCCGCCGTTGCGGAGCCGGCGGCAAACTTCTGCGACCGCGAGCCCGGTGCGCACCGCAGCATCGAACCGCTCCGTGTAAGCATGGCAGCCGGAGCTCTGCGCGGTATGAGGCTTGTAGATGAGCTTGATGACGCGCGGTAATTGATTGCGTTCCGACTGGGTAATGAAATAAACGCGATTGCGCGGGATGGCCGCCAGATGCCGCGCCAAGTGCACATACTGGGCCGGAAAATTCTGGTGGATGAAAATGACGACCATGGATACCGCGCCGCGCTCGAGGTGCCGTGCACGGCATCCGCCCGGGACGATGAATCGTTTAACCCGCGGTGGGCTCGAGGCGCAGTTCGAGGGCCACGAGAGGGTCTTCGGCAGCATCCGAGCGACACAGCCTGCCGTCGTTCAAGGGACCTACCACATTGCCGCTTAAAAACTGACCGCTGTAATGGCAGGTATAGGACGAGGCCGCCGCGCTTTTGACGCGCGCCGCAAAGGCCACCAAGGGCACCCCGGCACCGCGCTTACCGCACAGCTGTCCGCTGCTCAGCCAGTCGGTCGTTTCACCGGCCTCGTTGAGGCCGCAATACTCGATGAGATCCGGATCGTCGGGCGCCGCCGGCATGGCCGCGAAGCCCTCGATCCAAAGATTGTCCTGCGGCCGGCCGGCCCAGCCTTCCTGAAATTCGAGCTCGCCGATGTAGGGCAAGTGCACGCGCGTCGCAATGCGCGGGCCGCTGATGGCGACCGTCGGCCCCGGAGCCGGCTCCGACGGCGCATCCACCGGGGCGGGTGCATCTAGCCTGCGGATGTCGATGGACAACACTTGGCTGTCGGGTGCACGCAGCGAGGTCAAGAGCACCGCCACCGGCGCGCCGGACACCTTGGCGGTGAGCACATCGCCGGCGGCCGTCAGCCAGCGGTCCATGGTGGCCGGACCACTTAAAAATTCTATCTTTCCTGCCGAGCGCATCGGCGCCGGCGCCACCTGCAACGCCGGCAATGCCAATTTGCCCGGCGCCGTCATCGAGCCGCTCTGCACCGTGAAGGCATAGATGCCCACGGGCAACGTCAACACTTGCACGGTGGCCGCGATATCCTGATCGACCCCCGATGCGCTGCTTTCTGATGCTTCCATTCGTTTCTCATCCCTCGCAATGAATTGATTGGTGGGCACCGGCGCCGGCTGACGCAAAGCTTCGTGGCGCAGCAGTGCGTCGTTGATTGAACTCGGGGCGTCGCCTAAAGGCAAGAGCAACCCGCCATTTCTCGAGCGTAAGCGCTCGGCGATCGCGCCGATGTCGAACGCCGCGATCGGCAGACCATGGCGCATCGCCTGCGTGAGCGTATAGGACCAGGTCTCGGGCATGATGGAGGCCAGCCACACCATATCGCCGCTTTCGCGCTCGAGCAGCGACGGCAATTCATGTTCCTCGTAGGGCCCCGTGAGGGACACACGCCCGGTGGCACGCAGTGCGGCATCATCGCGGCTGAAGCCGATGACCACGAACTCCAACTCCAGATCGCGGCGAGCAGCATCCTGGGCGCATGCCAATAGCACGTCATAGCCTTTCGGCGTGTTGATGGCACCCGGCACCAGCACACGCGCCCGACCGCTGCGCGCTTTGGCGTGAGGCGCCGGCGCACGAGCCACCTCTGCTGCTTCCCATGGCGTCACCTCGATACTCACATCGGGCACGTAGCGCAGCAGGCGGCGCTTCACGTCCTCGCACGGCGCCACGATGCGCTGCGCCGCCTTGAAGATCCGAGCGCTGCGCGCGCGCAGTTGCGACACGCTGATGGTTTCGGGCAGCGCCGCACCGTGTCGTTCGACGCAAGCCTCGCACACCTTAAGCTCAGGTTCGCCGCAGTATTCGCCGGCACCGTTCAGCAAGGAGATGCGCGGACAAATCCACGCATAGTCATGGACGAAAACCTCATACGGCACACCCAAGCTCACCGCCAGTTCGAGCGCCGCCGGCGGCAATCCGAAAAAATGGTGCACTTCCAAACGCTGCAGGCGCAAGCGCTGCAGCAGCGCCCGCAAGACCTCGACCTCCCCGGGCAAATCGAAGCTTAAATGTTCGAAATCCTCATCGCTGCTCTCGAGCGTCACGCGGCCGCGGCTGCCCTCCTCGAGCGCCCCCTGCATCTTGAGTACGCTATGTCCCGCCGCCGTAAGTTCGCCCTGCCGCTCCTCGACGTGGCGGCGCACACCGCCGGCCAGTCCCATACTCAAGATGAGCACCGGACGGCGCGCGGCCTCCAATAGTCGTTCCTCATCGATCGCGCGCTTGAGGTTGCGCAACGGATCCAGCGCCAGAAACTTCTTGATGAAATCGTCGTACCCTGGGTAGCGCTGGTTGATGATGCGCTGGTTGCGCGTGGTCAGCACTTCCCTGGCGGCACCGAAGGAACGCCCGCCCACGTGCCTGACGAACACGTTCGGGGCGGCCACATTGCGCCAGCCGCGGCTGCGGGCGCGCAGACAGAAGTCATTCTCCTCGCCGTAGCCCTTGTCGAAGCTCACCTCGTCGAACTCCCCGACATCCTCGAGGCACGCGCGGCGCAAGTACAGGCAAAATGCGACGCCCACCGGAATTTGTACGACCTTGTCGGCATTGACGTGGCGCGCGATGTAATCGATGCGCTCGGCCAGCGCCGCGGTGCAGGGTCTTGCGCGGCTGCCGGGATAGGTGACGATGGACGCCGCTTCGCCGAGCGGCGTCACGGTGCCGATGTGCTCGTGGGAATGGGCCACGGCGGCGAGCCGCTCGATCCAGCCCTCGAACACTTCCGCGTCGGCATTGAGCAGCAGCACGTCGTGATCCGGGTGAACGCGCATGCCGCGATTCACGGCACCGGGAAACCCTAGGTTGCTGGCGTTCCACACCAGGGTAACGCGCGGATCGCGTGCGAACTCACGCAGCAACGCAGGCATACCTGAATCGGGGCCCGCATCGTGAACGATGGTCAACAGAGCCTCTGACGGCAGCGTGCGCAGCACGCTCCGGAGGCAGACCTGCGTTTCCTCCAGTCCTGAATGCACCGGCACCACCACGTTGATCGGGCGCGCCACCGGCAGTGCACGACGCGGCGCCGCCGTGGCGGCCGCCGTGCCCTTCGTCGGTGAGCGCATGCGCGTGGGAAGCTGCGGCTTGACAGGACTTCCCATCAACGGTGCCCGGCTGCCATCCGGCAACAGCGCCGCGACCGGCAATTCATCCTGCATCGTGTCCATGTCCACATCGATGGAAAATCGCCACCCCGTGCGGCCCGCCTGCGTGGGTTCAACCTTGACCTTTAGCGGCGCGGGCCCTGCGCCAACGAGCAACGTCACGGCGCTGCGCGGTGACCAATTGAGCTGCACCTCGCCCTGCAGCGTGTCTCCCTCGAGCATCACCCACCCGCATAGATCGACCCGCGGCGGCCAGTGCAAGGGCGAGCCCAACAGCGAACGCCCACCGACGCACACGCGCAATTCGCCGGCGAAGCGCGCTGCGATGTCGGCGAAGAACGATCCTAAGGACTCGCCGCCGTTCTCGGCGGCGATCTCGCCGACGCAATCGGCGACTCGGTAGATGCTCGCCACGCAGTCGCCGGGAATTTCACCACAGAGGCGAAAGTTCGAGTCGATGCCCACCCACCCGGGAAAGCCGCCACGCATCTGGCACAAACGTGCCAACGTCGGGCGCAATTCCGCCAGGGAGTCGACCGCAAACCGCCTGAGCAGGGTGCTCGCGGAAGTCGCCGCCCGCATGGGGAGGTTGGCCCGCGAGGCCGCTTCGGCATGCAGCATCAGGCATTCGCGATCACTGCGGCCACGGAGACCCGCCTCCGCCGCGCGCGCATCGCCGACTTCGAGAAGCAACCGTGCGTGGATGAGAAGGGCCGTGACATCGTCAGGCACGAAGCGGCGAGCGTTTTCCGCGAGGCGCAGCGCTTCGGGAAAGCGCTGCTGCTGCGAGAGGTCCGTGATCTCCTCGAACAAAACCGCAAGCCGGCTCTCTTCGAATTTCGCCACGGGCTTTAATTCAAACGCGAACCCGTTCGAAGCCGGATATTAGACCGGCTTCGAACAGGTCAGACATCAATGTTTGAACACATCATGCGTCGAGATGCCGCTCAGCGTGATGTTGGTCTTGTCGGGCATGGTGATGGTGTGCGCCGCGGACTTTGTGGTCGCCGCTTCGTTCTTCACCAGTGCAGCCGTAACTCCTTCGACCTTGATGGTCTCAGTGCCGGCCGTGGCACCCGCTTTGCTGGTCAGTTCCGTCTTGGTAAGCGCGGAACCCGCAACCACCGTGTCGCTGCCGATGATGCCGCTGACCGAAGGCTTGACGCTGCTGGTGACACCGCCGGCGAAGGTGCTCTTCGGGCTGATGACTTCAGTGCCCGCCTTGGCGGCACTGCGTAGATCGCTGCTGAGCAGCGCCGCTGAACCGCGGCTGACGCCGCCCGTCGCTTTGAGTTTCTCGAGGGCCTGCAATGCCACCTGATGCTCGTGGGCACTCAAGCTGGCGTGATGCACGCTGGAGCCGCCACTCATTGTCGTTAAGTCCGCCATTGCCTAAGTTCCTCCCTTAACCGCCATGACACAGTCCCTTCCAACTCGGCTCGACACTAGGTTTTTGGCGAATCTATCGGTCCCAACCAGCTTACCAACAAATTGTGTGATTCATCTGACAACCGACGTCGCCGAAATACTACACACCACTCTTGACACGCCGGTTGGTTACATAAGGCAATATCTCGAAATCAAATGGGGACGTCAAGCGAAAACCTGAAATTCCCGCCCCCTATGTCAAACCCGCATGCGCTGCGATGTCAAAGCCGCATGCGCTGCGATGTCAAACCCGCATGCGCTGCGCCGTTTTGGAAAAATTCATGATTTGAGCGCGCAATGCTGGAGCATCGGCAGTAACTCATCAAACACCGCAAAACTGGGTGATTGCGCGACTGCCGCGCGTTAAAGGTCAGCGTTCTGAAAGAAAACTTGGGTTCACGCGCCTTGCTTTAGGGCGTGTCCACGGAAGGTTCGGCGTGTTCCAGCAAAGCGTCGCGTGCCTCGACATGCCCTTGCGCAGCCGCAAGCTCGAACCATTCGAGCGCCTCACGCCATTCGGGATCCACGCCGCGTCCTAACAGGTAGCCTAAGCCAACGCGGTACTGACCCTCCGCGTCGCCTTGATCCGCCGCGACCTGAAACCAGCGCGCAGCGGTCTCGGCATTCGCCTCGCAGCCACGACCCTCGAGATAACAATCGCCCACCTGAATCTGCGCCAGGGCATCGCCGGCCGAGGCCGCAGCCAGCCACATGCCGAGCAGCTCGGCCTGCGATTCTTGAGACAGCGACTCCATGGTGTGCACCGCACTTGCCAGCAAAGCGATGGATCCCACGTGTCCCTGGGCCGCCGCTTTGCGGTACCACTCCTCGGCCGCCTGGGGGTCTGCCTCGCCCACCATGCCGAGCCGTCGGCAATCGCCCATCCACGCCTGGGCATCGGCATCGCCGGCCCTGGCCGCGGACTCCACCCATTTGAGTGCCTGCGGCAAGTTAGGCGGACCATCGAGGCCTGCCGCGAGCTGGTACCCAAGGGCCGCTTGCGCGCTGGGCTCGCCGGCGCGCGCTGCCTTTTCGAGTAATGCCCGTCCTGCCGCCGGGTTACGCGCCACCCCGCTGCCGCCGATGGTGAGTAGTCCGAGATTGGCGAGCGCGAGCTGGTGCCCCGCTTTCGCCGCTTGCGCAAAGCACGCCGCGGCCGCCTCGAAGCGCGGCGTCGCCCCCTGTCCGGCGTACAGCAACCCCAGCTGGAAGGCGGCATCGCTGCTGCCGCGCGTCACCGCCTGGCGGTAGAATCTTTCCGCCTCGTCGGAATCACGCGGCACACCCTTCCCAAGCCGATACAGCAAACCTAAGTTGGACAGCGCATCGACGCTGCCGCGTGCCGCCGCCTGCTTGAGAAGCTGCGCCGCGATGCTGAAATCCTGATCTGCGCCGATGCCCTCGGCATGCATGGCGGCCAGCATGTTCAAGGCCTCCGGTCGGCCTTCGGTGGCGGAGAACTCCTGCCAACGGCGCGCCTCCAGCGCATCGCGCGGCACGCCGCGCCCAAACACATACAGTTCCGCGAGGGCTGCCGCGGCACGTTTGTCGCCGCTTTCAGCAGCGGTTCTTAGCAGCGACGCGGCTTCTATGCCATCGTCTTCTTCGCGCTCCAACAGCATCTGCGCGAGTGCTAGACCCGCCTCGGTATGCGAACGGATGCTCGCTCGCCGCAGCCATGTTTCCGCCTGGCCGGTATCGGCTTCCATGCCCTCGCCGCGCCAGTAAATGACGCCGAGCAAGTACATCGCAGGCGTATAGTCCTGTGCGGCGGAACGTCGCAGCTCGAACACCGCGGCTTCCGGTTCTTTGGGGACCCCACTGCCGTTGAACAGAAGTTTGCCCAACCCGTATTGTGCGATGGCATTCCCGGCCTCAGCCGCAGTGGTTAGCCACTGCACCGCAAGTGGAAAATTTGGCGGGGTGTCGTAGCTCCCCGCATACAAAAGCCCCAACCCCAACTGGCCGCCGCCCTCGCCTTGGGCGGCGGCCGCCCTGAACCAGCGTTCGGCCTGCGCCACATCGCGTGCCACCCCAAACCCGAGCGCAAACTGGTGGCCTAGGCGTGCTTGTGCATCCGCGGCGCCGTTCTCGGCCGCGAGGGCGTTCCATTTGAGCGCTTCGGCAAAATCCTGGCTGACGGACACGCCGTGCGGAAAGAATTGCGCCAGGCTCCCCGGCAGCTCGGGACTCTCATCGCCGGGCGCCTCATCCGCGGTCACCCCTGCAGCCTTTGGGGTATCGATGAAGTACAACAACCCAAGGCGTGCTTGCGCCGGCATATAGCCCTGCGCCCCCGCGAGCCGATACCAATGCGCGGCATCCGGCAAGCTTTGCACCACCCCTTCAGCCTTTTCATACATCTGCCCGAGGCGGAATTGGGCGGCCGCATCGCCCTCGGCAGCGAGCGCGCGCAACGCTTCGAAGTCTTGCACCGACCAACCCTTGGATAGCGATCGTTCGATGTCGGCCAAGCGCGTGCCGTCGCGCTGCCGCCAGGTGGCGAGAGCCTGACCTAGCTTCTTGAGCAGCGCCACTTTAGGGCTCCCGCAGCGCCTCGGCGCCCGAGCGCAATGCGCCACCCAAGATGTACCACATGATGGTGCGCTTGCCGACCACGATGTCGGCCTGCACCGTCATGCCCGGAGTCATGCGAAAGTCCTTGGGCACATCGTGCAATTTCACATCCGTAAGCTTGATGCGCGTATCGAAATATGGCGTGCGGGGCGCGCCGTTGCCGGCGCCCGGCGCCGTCATCGCGTCCTGGGTGCTCGCCTCGGTGAAGGAGTCCGAACTGATGGTCTTGACCACCCCGGAGCCGGTGCCGTGCTCCAAGAATTTGTAGGCATCGAACTTGATGGTCACCGGATCGCCTACCTTGATGAACCCGATATCCTGCGAATCGATTTGCGCATCGACCTCGAGCGGCGCGTTCACCGGCACGAGGCTGAAGAGCGGCTGCGCATCCGTGGCGATGGCGCCGGCGGAAAGGTTCGGCACCTTGACGACGATGGCATCTTCCGGCGCGGTGAGATTCACCAGCTCGCTGACCTTTTGTGCCTTGGCCAAATCTTGCTGCGCTGCATCCAGAGCATCCTTGGCATTTGCCAAGCTACCAAGGTTATCGCTGTTCCATTTGTCGACGAATTGCTTGCGCTGCTGCTTCAAGGACTCGAGCATGTGTTCGTTGGAATCCAAGCTGCTTTCGCTTTGCGCAAGGTCGCTCGATAACGATACGCGCTGCGTTTGGGCATTAAGTAAATCCATCTGGCTGACATAACCATTTTTGGCAAGATCCGAGTTCATGCCCTCCATTTTTTTGGCGATACTTAAGCGGGTTTTATCGTCAATGATCTTCTGCTTGAGTCCCGCGATTTGCGCCTGCGTGCTGATGATGCGTTGGTCGAAGTCGCCCACCCCTGAGGCGAATTCGATCTTGCGTTGCCGAAAGATAGATTCCTGCATCACGTCATAGGAGTTATTGCTGCTGGCGGGAAGCTCATGGCCGGCCTGCTCGGCCTGCATGCGGCGCACCTGCGCCTGGAGGCTGTCGATTTTTTGCTGCAGCTGAGTCAGGTCCGCTTTCGCGAACGTCGGATCGCAGGTGGCCAACACCTGACCCTTTTTCACCCGGTCACCCACCGACACCATCACGCGGCTGATGATGGCCTTCTCCATGGGCTGCACGGTAAAGGTACCGGCGATGGGCAAGAGACGTCCCGGCGAGCTGACCACGCGCTCCACCTTGAAGACACACAAGAACACGATGGCAACCACCACCAGAGCGCCGAGCGTGTACAACACGCCGCGCTCCTCGATCGGGTGATAGCGCGCCAAGACCTCGGCCGTGGCCGATTCGAACTGCCGCGAGCGCGAGGGACTTAAGCTACGCGATGGATGCAGGACGAGCGGCAGGTCGGGCATTCTTGGGGTCCAAGTGACGATTTTGTTGATACCAGAGCAGCTGGTAGATGTCGCAGCGCTCCAACAGCGCCTCATGCCGGCCGCAGTCATAGAACTTGCCGCGTTCCAGCACCAGGATGGCATCGGAGGTGGTGAGCGAGGATAAGCGATGCGAGATGATGATGACGGTGCGATCCTTGGCGATGCGGAGCAGGTTTGCGTTGACGATGGCCTCGCTCTCCGCATCGAGCGCGCTGGTGGCCTCGTCCAGAATCAAAATCTGCGGCTCGAGCAATAGCGCCCGCGCGATGGCGAGACGCTGGCGCTGACCGCCGGAGAAGTTGCTGGCGCCCTCCTCTACATAGGTGTCATAGCCGCGCTCGAGGCGCTCGATGAATTCTTCCGCGCCGGCGAGCTGCGCCGCACGCACAATTAGGTCCAGGCCGGCGTTTGGTCGGGCAGCCGAAATATTCTCGCGTACCGTACCCGTGAAAAG
>Ga0182024_10022234_pt1 | contig 11439 bp, 5 predicted proteins | sample P32metaG_FD_120480 | JGI IMG/M metagenome (GOLD analysis project Ga0182024, IMG submission 120480) | Permafrost microbial communities from Stordalen Mire, Sweden - P3-2 metaG (Illumina Assembly) | ecosystem: Environmental > Terrestrial > Soil > Wetlands > Permafrost | place: Sweden: Stordalen... | reverse complement strand
ACTTTGCCGGTCGCCGCGTCGAATGACGAAAGAACGCCGGAGATGCCAAAAGTATAAAGTCTGCCGTCGTAATAAAGAGGTGTCGACTTGGGACCTTTGCCATGGCGAGCGGCGGAGTTCACCGGCTCGTACGGTGCGGGATAACTCTGCCGCCAGATCACTTTGCCGTTGTCCGGATCGATGGCCATCGCCACCTCGTCGTCCCCCTGGCGCGCGAATTCGAGGATCCGCCCATCGGCGTAGAGCGGAGATGCGTAACCCTCCCCGATAGTAACTTTCCATTTGGCGGTCAACTTCTCCGGCCAGGCCTTGGGCTCGCTAAAAGGCGCGACGCCGTCGCGGTTGGGTCCTCGCCATTGCGGCCAATCCTGGGAACGCCGATCCTGGGACCGGCAATTCTGGGTCAAAAGACCGGTGCCGGCGATGAAAAGAACCGCCGCGCGCCAATGCCGCATTTCCGCATCCTCCTTATGAGTACGCGTGAAGTATACATCACCCGCCGCCTCCCATTGGCCTCTCCTACCCGGAGAATGCTACGATCCAGTGATGCAGACTGAACAGATCGTTGCTTTGCTCACCGCAGAACGGGATCGACTTGACGCAGCGATCCGAGCCCTGCGAGGTTCCGTGAAAAGACCCGGCCGTCCGGCCAAAGCGTCCGCACCCGCCGCTCACGCCCCGGTGCATGTCGCGGGCAAACGGAAAATCAGCACCGCCGGCCGAAAGGCGATGGCGGCGGCAGCCAGGAAACGCTGGGCCGCGATTAAAGCGGGAAAGGCCGCGAATCCCTTTAAGAAAGCGAAAGGCAAGACCGCGAAAAAAAGCTGATCCGGCAACGTCTTATTTCGACGTTCCCACCAGCGAGATCAGGCCTTCGGCGAGGCTGCCTCGCCAGCTCAGGTAATCGTGTCCACCCACGTTTTCCTGGTAGAACACTTCATAGCCTTTGGCCAGCAGCACATCGCGCATGTGGCGGCTCGGCTCCAGAATCGCTCCACCTCCGCCGTTCAGGTCGACTTCGAAGGACCCGGCGTCCATGTAAAACCGCAGCGGCAGCTTGGGGCTTTTCACGAATTCCTTGGCCAGAAAATTCGGCTCGGCGTACGGCTCGGGCTTCGGCGCGGACCACCAGAACGAACCGGATTGACACAGAATATTTCCAAACGTCTCGGGATGACGAAGCCCCGCATACACCGACGCGATTCCTCCGTAACTCGACCCGGCTATCACCACCTGGCTGGGATCTTTCGTCACGTTGTAATTCTGCCGGACCCATGGGATCAGCTCGTTGTTCAGGAAATCCGCGAAAGCGGGATTCGGAGGCAGTTCTCGATTGCGCGCTTCCTGATCCGGATTGGCGATCAGCACCGCCACCATGGCCGGAATCTTTTTCTCCGAAAGCAGGTTGTCGAGAATAATCGGAGTGGGAACCAGAGTGAGATAGGCGCTTTCGTCAAACACCACCAGCAAGCCATTCGGTGGCCCATCCCGCCGATAACCCGGCGGCGTGTATATCGACAGGTCGCGTTCGTTTCCAAGAAGCGCGCTCTTGATCCGGCTTTTTTCGATTTTGCCCGCCGGAACGCCCTCACGTTTCGCGATGTAGGGTTGAGGTTTGGCGTCGGGCATTTCCACCATCGACTGATATTCGAATCTTGTGCCGCCGGGATTTTCGAACCAGTGATGCGGGTTCAAAGGATCGGCCTGCGCCGTGGCCATTCGCGCCACAAACGACTGCTCATCGAACGTCAGCGGATCGTTCGGCGACAACTGGTACGCAAAACGCGCGCCACGCCGGATCTTGAGCGTTCGATACCAGACGTCGGTATTCTCGATCCGCTCCATTTGATAGTCGTCCGGCTTGGCTGCCGCAAACGGAAACCACATGATGAATACGTTGCGCGTTTCAGGAGAACCGCGCCACAGGAAGGTAACCAGATTGTCCTTATCGTTGTCTTTCATCGGCTCGATCAGCGGCGTGCCTTGTTTCTCGATGTCACGCCAGAAAGCCGTCGCCGATTCACCCTTTCCGCTTTCGACGTCCTTCCGCAAGCTGGAGATGCGAGGGCTGGTGAATTTTTCCTTGGCCGGCGCGCGCTGCAGGCGTTCGCTTACAGGAACGATTTTTTCGATCGTGATGGCATAGCTTTCCGCGGGTTTGGGCGGCGACCTTAACACGATCCGGTAGACTCCGGCGACCGGCGCTTCGAGCGCAAAGGTTCTGTTTCCGCTGGGTGGACCGCCGAAGGAATGAATCCTCGCGCCATCCGGGCCGTACGCCGCGATGTTTATCGTTCCGCCCTTCTGCTCCACCTTGCCCTGGCAGTACTCGCCGGCTCGCAGGTTGACGCGGTATTCGAATATTGCCGCGGGACCGAACCCATGCTCGATGTTTTTTCCGGTTTCGAGCAGGGGTCCCGCGGGAGCTCTCTCATAAACCAGCTTTCGAATTGGGGAGGAGTCGCCGTTGGTCCAAAGCATGGTGAGAGTGTGATCCTGCGGGATCACAAAAGCTCGAATCTTTTTCGTGACCTGTCCGGCACCCGGATCGCGGATCGCGATCTCAAACGTATTCGCGTCGACGCGCTTCGAAACGTATTGGACGAAATGATCTTCGAGATTGCCGTCGCCGATGGTCCCGTCGAATTGTGCGCGGCTGTTGAAGCGGAGCGCCGGACCTTCGCGGAATACGGTCTCACTGATCTGCAGGTATCCGCCGGTGTTGTCCGGCTCGATGAGCGCGCGGCCATCGACGGCGGTACGGTGATCGGCAAATTCGGATTTCGCCGGATTCAGTTTCCAGTCGCCGGTGAAAGCATCGGAGCCCCTGGCGGCTAATGTGACAACGATTCCTGCGCAGACGATTGCGGCGGAACGCATCCTGGCCTCCTGGTTACAGCCTAGAATTTATCAGATAATGCTCGAGTCGATGGCCAAGCATCTCGAACGCCAAATCGATAGTACTCGAATGGTTCATTTCCGGGCAAACCGGTGAGCCACGCAAGATCATCTGCGCCATAAATTCACACTATTCGCCTGTCGCCATTGCTGGCACTACGTTGAGATGAGCCTACGGCCCCGCCAGTGAGAATCTGTGTGGAAAGGCGGCGACCCGGTCGCTGGCGCTCTCGGCTCGGTCCGCATATGTCGGACAAATTGTTATTTGACTCGCTGCCCGACACAGAGCCGGGAGCGCCAGCGACCGGGTGGTCTAGTGTTCACAGACTCTCACTGTTGGGGCTCTAAGTGAACGCTCGGTACAGCCCCCGCCAGTGAGAGTCTGTGTGAAAACATTCCTTCGCCGTACGATCGTAGCGGAGCCGCCCGTTAGGGAGCGGTTTCAATGTTCCCAAATCGATATCCGTACAGCCCCGCCAGTCAGGGCGGGGGTCAATCCTTCTCAGCACGCCAAGCCGAAATAACCCGTTCAATGGCGCCCAGTAAGCGCTCGATATCCGCCTCGCTGATCCGACCGATGGTGCCGATGCGGAAACACGCCTCATGGCTCAGCTTGCCCGGATAAATAACGAAGCCCAGCTCGCTGAGCTGCGAGTAAAACCGCTCAAACTGAAACGCGGGTTCGGCAGGGTAGCGGAATGAGGTGATGATGTAACTCTGATCCGCCGCGTCGAGATAGGTTTCAAAGCCAAGATCGCTCATACCGCGCAGCAGCCGTGCGTGATTGCGCGAGTAACGGTCGGCCCGCGCCGCAATTCCGCCTTCTTCGTCCAACTCGCGGAGCGCCTGACGGAACGCCAGCAGTACCTGTGTCGGAGGCGTGAAGCGGAATTGCCCGTCGTTTTCAAGGCCGGCCCACTGCGCGTGCAAGTCGAGACTCAGGGTGCGCGCCCGCCCCTTCGACGCTTCAAGCGCGGCCCGGCGCGCCAGAATGAAACCGAATCCGGGAACTCCCTCAATGCACTTATTGGCGGAGGAGATCAGAAAATCGATCCGCGCCCGCTCTAGATCAAGCGGGATTGCGCCGAAGCTGCTCATGGCGTCAACAATGTAGGCCGCGCCGGCGGCGGCCACCTTTTCGCCGATCTCTTCGACCGGGTTCAGAATTCCGGTGGTGGTCTCGCAATGAATCACCGCGACGTGCGTGACGCCTTTACCGATGGCAAAAGCCTCGGCGCGAATTTTCCGGTTCTCGGCGATTTCGACGATCTCGACGGGAATCCCGTGCACCCGCGCGATTTGCGCCAGGCGTCTTCCATAGGCTCCGTTGATCAGCACCAGCAGCTTACCGTCGCGCGGAATCGCGGAAGAAATCACCGATTCGATGGCGAAGGTTCCGCTGCCCTGCATCAGCACGCATTCGTACTCCGGCCCGCGCGCACCAGCCAAGTGAAGCAGCCCTTCACGGATTTCGGCCACCGTCTGGAGAAATTCGCGATCCCGTGAGCCAAGGTCGCGCAGCATGGCTTCCTTCACCGTTGCGCTGGTGGTCAGCGGACCAGGAGTAAACAGGAGCTTGTTCAAAGGCGGGATTTTCAATAAAAATGGTTCCAAGTGACCCGTTAGTCAGCTCGTTCTCCGACCGGCATGCACGGTCAGAACATGGCATCCGAGACGCTGTGACGTCAGACCTTTGCTCCCCGCCGCCGGTTTTGGCCGGCTGCGGATCGATGCTCCGGTGCGCGTCCGCAGTTCTTCGTCTCGGTAGAAGCTCGCTTTTCGATACGGCCTTTCGCTCTCCGGCAGCGACAGCTTACCTTTCGGTCTGTCACCGCGGCCGGGTCGATACTCCTGGCCTACATCTTCAAAGCGTTTCCAAAATCTCCGCTTGACCCGTTCGGTACCGCATTCCCGCCCCCACCTGGCGTTTTTTGTTCGCCGAGCGGGGTGCGATCAATACACAGCACCCGTTGCCAAGTCCGATTTCGGAACTCTCCGCTTGTCTTCGAACCTCCGCTCCCCTCCAGGACCTCTCAGCCCTTCGGGATCAAAGCGCTAAATCCGAATCCAAGCAGTGAAGCTTACCCTTGCGAGTTGCCCGATCTTCCTTCGCTCCCCGTAACGCTCCAAATAATTTCTTACTTAATCAGCGCCACGGATCATCGTTCCAGATCCGCTACTTCCCGCCAGGCTCACTGTCCTTCGAACCTCTTGGAACCGTATTCATGATGCACCGGAATCTATTCCGGGTCAATGGAAAAACGGAATTCCCCGATAGCTTTCATCAGAAAATATCTCCCATGGAATGAAACTGTTACAGAGAGTGTCGGGTGGATTCTTTGTGGATAAAACGGCACCTGTAAAGGATGTTTTATTGGCGTCTCCGCGCCAGTTCGCGAAAAACATCGCCGAACGCAGGAATGCTCGCTTTAAGCACGTTAAAGTCGCTTTTTCGTATCAAAATGACATCTAATGCGCTGGTTGCGCGAATGGTCGCGTTGCGGCTGACGTCGGCGAGAACGGCCATTTCACCAAAGTAATCGCCGGCGCCCAGATCGGCCAGATGCGATGCGCCGCGCAGTACCTCGCAAGTTCCTTTTTCAATGACATACACGTTATCGCCGAGGTCGCCCTCGTTGAAAACGACGTCGCCGGTCTCGAAATGCTGGCGGGAGATTCCAGATTCGTGCAATACCTTGATTTGCACCAGATCCGGCGGAAACAACATCGCCAGCAGCCAGTCGAGAGCGATCCGGAATTTGCGGTTAACTCCCGGCATCTTCGCGAGATAAATTCCGCGCCACAAAAACCAGGCGAGCAGACCCGATACGCGCACACCCAAAATATCCGCGACCGCGGAGTAGTGGCCGAGCGATCCGAGGGTGCCTAAGCCTTCAAAGACGAATTCGGATTTTGCGCCGCCACGTAATGCGGCAATAATGTTTTGGGCTACCGTTTTCGCTTCGCGGGTGGCGTGCTGCGCGGTGGGTGGGGCGGTCTTGATGAAAGCACAATCGCCGAGCCCCCATACCTGGCCTTCATAGCCTTCGAGCTCGAGAGCGGAGTTCACTTTCAGACGGCCGTCCTGCTTGGCGCAATCGAGTTGTTGAAGAACCGGCGCGACGATCGAGGGGACAGTTGAGACCAGAGTTTTACACGGAATCTCGACGCCAGATTTGAGGATCGCTTTTTCGGACGTCGCTGCGGACAAACGATCCTTCAAAATGATCTCGACGCCGCGTTTGGTCAGAATTTTCTGCGCGAAGAGCGCCAGCTTTTCGGTCATCTCCTGAAGAATGCGATCGCGGGAGTGGATCAGGACGCAGCGCACCGGCTCATCTTTGAGATTGATGTAGTGGCGTTTTACGGCGCGAACAAAATCATTGATCTCGGCCATCGCTTCGACGCCCGAAAATCCGCCGCCGGCGACAACGAAAGTCAGCAGCTTGCGGCGCAACTCCGGATCGGTTTCGACGTCGGCTTCTTCGAGGGCGTGGATCAGATGATTGCGCAGGGCGATGGCGTCGGCCAGGGTGCGGAAGGGACGGGCGTGCTCCAGCAATCCGGGCATGCCGTAAAAATTGGTGACGCCGCCGAGCGCGATGACCAGGTAGTCATAGCGAAGTTCGAGTCGGCGCGGGCGGAAGCCGGGACTGACGGTTACTACTTTATTCTTAAGGTCGATATTTTCGACTTCGCGCATCACCAGTTGGGTGCGCGGGCACAGACGGCGGATGGGCGAAACGACGTCGGTGATGCCGATGGAACCGGAGATCACTTCGGGCAGCATGGGCTGATAAACCCAATAATTTTCCTGGTTGACCAGGCGGATGTTGGCCTCGCCGGGGCGCAGCATTCTTTCGAGGTGACGAACGGTGTAGATGCCGCCGAATCCGCCGCCGAGAACGACAATTTCCTTCATCGTTGGCGGTTAACGGCCAGGCTCAGCGCGACGCGGCCCGCTCCGATCAGCGCGGTTTTGTCGTTGAGGATGACGCGCACCGGAATCGCTTCCAGTAATTTCGAGATGCGGCCCTTCGAGGTGAACGCCTTGAGGAACTGGGGCAGGCGCAGGCGCGGCAGGATTTTTGGAGCGATCCCGCCGCCCAGAAATACGCCGCCGGCGGCGAGTGTGTGGAGCGCGAGATTTCCCGCCTCGGCGCCATAAACGGCCACGAAAAGATCGACGGCAAGCGCACAAATCTCTTCGTTTTCGACGTTGCGAGCGATGGCCGCGGAACGGTCGCCCGAAGCGATCTCGCGGGCGAGCGCGGGCGATTCCTTGGCGCGGCCGCTGTCGCGGAAAAATTCGTAGACGTTAACCAGACCGGGACCGGAGAGGACACGCTCATAACTGACGTGTCCGAAACGCCCGGACAGATATTCGAGCAGAGCGATCTCAGTCGCATTGCTGGGAGCGAAATCGACATGGCCGCCTTCAGTGGCGAAAGGCACGTATTCGCCGTCGAGCGCGAGCAATCCGGCTTCGCCAAGACCGGTGCCCGCGGAAATCAGCGCACGATTTCCGGAGGCAGCGGGATCGCCCGGGTGCAGAACTGCGAAATCGGAATCGGTGAGCGCGGCGATGCCGTGGGCGTTCGCTTCGAGATCGTTCAGCAGACGGACCTGCTTGATCCCCAAATCCGACGCCAGTTCGCTCGCGCTGACGACCCAGGGAAGATTAGTGGCCTCGACGACGCCGTTGCGCACCGGACCGGCGATTCCGAAAACAGCGGCGTCGATTTTTTGCGCGTGAGCGGCGAGATATTTTTTGGCGATCTCGCCCAAGCCGGCATGCTCCGCGCTGGGAAAAACTTCGATCGTCGACGGCTGCGGGCCGTCGAAAAAAGCCAGCCGGGTATTGGTTCCACCGATGTCGCCGGCGAGAATCATTCGCCCGCGCCCCAGTGCCGGTGATCGCGCGCCAGCATCTCATCGGCTTCTTCGGGTCCCCAGGAACCGGCGGCGTAGTTGGGGAATTTGCGCGGCGGAAGCGCGTCCCAAACGTCCTGAATCGGCGCGACCACGCTCCAGGCCGTCTCGACCATATCGGAACGCTGGAACAAAGTCGCATCACCGAGCATGCAGTCGTAAAGCAGACGCTCGTAGCCGGTGCTCGGCGTGGTGCCGAAATAATCCTTATAGTGAAAATCCATTTTCACGCCGCCGATACTCACCACCGGACCGGGGATCTTCGCGCCGAAGCTGAGCGCGATCCCTTCATCGGGTTGCAAGGCGAGCACCAGACGATTGGGGGTTAACTGATCGACCGTGGTCTTGCGAAACAGCAGGAAGGGCGCGCGCTTGAACTGAATCGCGATTTCGGTGACGCGCCTGGGCATGCGCTTGCCGGTGCGAACGTAAAACGGCACGTCGGCCCAGCGCCAGTTGTCGATGAACAGCTTCATGGCGATGTAGGTTTCCATACGCGAAGAGGGTGCGACGTCAAGCTCGCGCCGGTAGCCCACCATTTTCTCGGTGCCGTTGACGCTTTCGCCGTACTGTCCGCGAACGGTGCGAGTGAGCACGTCTTCGGGAACCATGGGAGGAATCGCTTTCAGGATTTTGGCCTGCTCGTCGCGAACCATATCAGCGTCGAAAGAAATGGGCGGCTCCATGGCGGTGAGCGTGATCAACTGAAAGATGTGATTGGGAACCATGTCGCGCAGGGTGCCGGCGGTTTCATAATAGGCGCCGCGGGTTTCGACGCCGACGGTTTCCGAGACCGTAATCTGGACGTGATCGATATAGCGGCGATTCCAGATCGGCTCGAAAATTCCGTTGGAGAAGCGGAACACCATGATGTTCTGGACGGTTTCCTTGCCCAGATAATGGTCGATGCGATAGATCTGCTTTTCTTTCAGAACTTCGCGGATTTCGCGATTTAATTTGAGGGCGGTGTCGTAATCGCGGCCGAAAGGCTTCTCAATGATGACCCGCCGCCAGCCTTCGTCTTCGGTCACCATTTGAGCGGCACCCAACTGCTGCACGATGGGGGAAAAAAATGAGGGCGCGGTGGCCAGGTAGTAAAAACAATTGCCCTTGGTTCCATGGTCGCGGTCGACCACGGCGATCTGTTGTTTCAGGCGATGAAACGCAGCGGGATCGCTGAATTCGCCGGACACATAGTAGATGCGTTCGCAGAACCAGTGCCACAGGTCGGCGTCGACGGAGGTGGTGGCGAACTCGGCGATTTCGGTGGTCAGCTTCTGGCGAAATTCGTCGGTGGTCATCTCGTTGCGGGCGAATCCGATGACGGCGAATTCCTTGGCGAGCAGATTGTCCTTGGCGAGATTGTAGAGCGCCGGGAGGAGCTTGCGCTTGGTCAAATCGCCCGAGGCGCCGAAGATCACCATCGCGCAGGGGTCGCCGGGGCGGCCTTGATGGTGGTTGGGGTCGTTGGTCATTTTCTCCTCTTCTTAACTTGCGGAATGGGGTGGGCCGCAAAGCGCACCCGGTCGCTATCGCTCGCGGCCCGGTGCGAACATGGCTGACAAATCGTGGATGTGCCTCGATACCCGGCGGATACCGTCTTCATGCGGAGAGGGCTTCGGCGATCGCGGCGCGCAGGGTTTCGAGGCCGGTGGCGGGATCGTGCAGATGGACGCGCAGCGCGCGGCGTTTTCTTTCGGTCAGCACGTCGAAATCTCCGCGAGCCTGCGCCGCTTTTACGATTCCGAAAGTGTATTTCTGGCCGGGCACGGGAAGGTCGGCGGCATCGTCGCAGGTGACCTGGAGAAAAACTCCAGTGTTCGGTCCACCTTTATAGGCCTGACCGGTGGAGTGCAGGAATCGCGGTCCAAAGCCGAGGCAGGTGGCGACGCGCTTGCGATCGCGCACGGCGGTCCGCATCTTTTCGAGGATGCTCTGGTGCGCGTCGTTCATCTGGACGTAGGCCAGCAGCGCGAAATAATCGCCGGCGGTCAAACGATTTAGGTGCGCGCGAAGGAAACCGGCGAGCGACGTATTCGACCCCAGCGCTTTCACGTTCGCGTCATCTGAAAAAAGGCTGATGCCGGCGCCGGTGAAGAATGGTTTTTCGAGAGGCAGCGATCCGGCGGCTTCGTATTGGTCGGTCAGCTTGCGGGTGGCGATCTTGCTCGCTTCGACGTCGGGCTGATTGAAGGCGTTGATGCCGAGAATGGACCCGGCGACCGCAGTGGCGATCTCCCAACGGAAAAATTCCTGGCCGAGACTCATGGCGTCCGCCACTTCGATGCGAATCAGCGGATGGCCGGCCTGGGCCAGCGCTTCGGCGGCGCGATCCTGCGATTCGTCGGGCGATGAAGAAAGCCGAAGATACGCGAATACACGGTCGGCGCCGTACGCCGCGGGAGCCGCGAGCGGTTCGGCGGCAACCGGGATTAATCCCTTGCCGTCCTTGCCGGTCGATTCGGCGATCAACTGCTCCAGCCAAGCGCCCAAGTCGGAAATCGCGGGCGAAGTAATGAAGGTGACTTTATCGCGTCCGTTCTTTCCAAGCACGCCGAGAATCAGCCCGAGCATTACGCCGGGATTTTTCTGAATGGGCACGCAATGCGAGCAGGAAATGGCCATCACGTCGGCGCGATCGAGAAACGCGGGCGCGTCGATGCCCATGATCGCGGCTGGGGCCATTCCAAAATCGGAGAGCGCGGAGTAGCGGCCGCCAATGCTCGGGACGCCATGGAGAATGTGGCGAAATTTATCGGCGGCCGCGATTTTTTCGAGCTTCGAGCCCGGATCGGTGATGGCGATGAAGCGGCTGCCCGCTTTTTCCGCGCCGATGGTTTGCTTCACGCGCTCGTAAAAATACTGCTTGAAAATATTCGGCTCGAGCGTGGAGCCGGATTTGCTCGACACGATAAAAATAGTGTTGGCGAGATCGATTTTATTTTCGAAGGCCTTGATCTGCGCAGGATCGGTGGAATCGAGCACGTGCAGCTCCGGGTACCCGTCGATCTTGCCGAAGGATTTGCGAAGCACTTCGGGACACAGGCTCGATCCACCCATGCCGAGCAGGAGGGCGTGCTTGAAACCGGCCTTGCGGATGTCCGCGGCCAGATCTTCGAGATGCGATTTCGCGGCGAGCTGATCCTCGGTGATGCCGAGCCAGCCCAGCCATTGCGCTTCATCCGAATTGGTCCACAGCGAGGCATCGCGCGACCACAGGCGCCGGACTTTGCCGCCGATCTGCCAATCCTCGACCGCCGCGTCCACCTTTTTTGAAAGGTCAGGCGGCAGCGACCAGGTTTGCGCATCGACGGAAGATCCGATGGCCACTTTGCATTTCATGTCGACCGAGTTCAGCAGCTTGTCGAACGCTTCGGCGAAAAGCTTCACCCCTTGTTTGACCAGCTCGTCGGTTATTTCGGCCATGGAGATGCCAACCTGCGCCAGCGCGCTCATCGTTTCGGCGGCGGCGTCCAGGTTTTCTTCCAGACTGGCACGCGGTTTGCCGTGATCGCGAAAAGCGTCGAAGGTGGCGGGCGGAATGGTGTCGACGGTGTCCCGGCCGATCAGCTCTTCGACATAGAGAACGTCGCGATAAACCGGATCCTT
>Ga0182024_10022233_pt1 | contig 11439 bp, 10 predicted proteins | sample P32metaG_FD_120480 | JGI IMG/M metagenome (GOLD analysis project Ga0182024, IMG submission 120480) | Permafrost microbial communities from Stordalen Mire, Sweden - P3-2 metaG (Illumina Assembly) | ecosystem: Environmental > Terrestrial > Soil > Wetlands > Permafrost | place: Sweden: Stordalen... | reverse complement strand
GTCTGCGCGGTGCAGCCCTCGATGTAGTTCACCTCGGAGCCCTCGTCGGCGACGATCAGCGTGTGCTCGAACGTGCCCTCTCCTGCCCCCTCCATGCGGAAGTAGGACTGCAGCGGCAGGTCGCACTTGACGCCCTTGGGGATGTAACAGAAGGCGCCGCCCGACCACACGGCGCCGTGCAGCGCGCTGAACTTGTTGTCCTGTGCGGGCACGCACTTGTTCATGAAGTATTTCTCCACCAGCTCCGGGTACTCGGTGACGGCGGTGTCCATCGAGCAGAACAGGATCCCCTGCTTGGCGTACTCCTCCTTCAAGCCCTCGTACACGGGCTCCTGGCGCCACACGCCGACGACACCGGCGAGGTGCTCGCGCTCGGCCTGGGGGATGCCGAGGTCCTCGTAGGTCTGCTTCATCTCGGCGGGCACGTCGTCCCAACTGTTGAAGCGACCGGCGGTGGGGGGGGAGTACAGGACGAGGTCGTCGAGGTTCAACCCGCTCAGGTCCGGGCCCCACGTCGGGATCGGCTTGCGCTCGAAGATCTCCAGCGCCTTGATCCGTTTCTCGGCCATCCAATCGGGCTCGCCCTTGATCTTCGACAGCTCGCTCACGACCTCGCGCGAGATGCCCTGGCGGGCGCGCAGCTGACCCTGCTCGTCCTCGACGATCGGGCTGGGCTTGGCGATCCTGGTGCGGTCTGTCGTGGCCATGTGGCTCCTCGCGGCTGTGGCTCTGTGAATCCTGTGCTCCGAAGTAGGAATTGTATCGCGGTGCTCAGACCGGCCAGGCGTGGTCGCCGGTGACGGCGCCGCGGACGACCTTCAGGTTGAGCAGCGCGCACTTGCGCCGCGTCGCCGACACGGGGATGCCGAGCAGCTCGATCATCCAGTCGGCGCCCAGCTTTGAGACCTGCTCCAGGGTCATACCCTTCAGCTCCTCGGAGGCGATCGAGGCCGACGCCTGCGAGATCGCGCAGCCGTGGCCGTGGAAGCGCAGGTCCTCGATCCGGCCGTCGCTTACGCGGATGTGCACCCCGAGCTCGTCGCCGCACAACGGGTTGTGCTCGATCGCTTCGAGATCGTGGGGCTCCAGCTCGCCGAAGTTGCGCGGCTGCTTGTAGTGGTCGAGGATGTAGTCGCGGTACAGGTCGTCCATCGGGCTCACGCTAGGCCGAACACCTCGCGCCCGGCGAGCAGCGCGTCGACGAGCGCGTCGATGTCACCCGGCTCGTTGTAGACGCCGATGCTCGCGCGCGCGGTCGCGCTCACGCCCAGGCAGCGCATCAGCGGTTGCGCGCAATGGTGCCCGGCGCGGATGCACACCCCGCCGCGGTCGGCCAGCTCGGCAATGTCGTGCGGGTGCATCCCCTCGATCGTGAACGAGGCCAGGCCGCCGCGGGCGTCCGCCTCCGGGGGGCCGGTGAGGCGCAGGCCCGGGACATCTCCCAGACGCTCGAGTAGATAGGCGGTTAACGCGCGCTCGTGCGCGCGCACGCGGTCCATGCCGATTTGCGACAAGTACTCGACCGCCACGCCCAGCCCGACGGCCTCGGCGATCGGGGGCGTGCCGGCCTCGAACTTGTACGGCAGCTCGTTCCAGGTCGCCCCCTGGAAGTCGACCGAGGCGATCATGTCTCCCCCCGTCATGAACGGCTCCATCGACTCCAACAGCTCGCGCCGGCCGTGCAACACGCCGATTCCCGTCGGCCCCAGCGCCTTGTGTCCCGTCCACGCGTAAAAGTCGGCGCCGATCGCCTCCACGTCGACCGCCATGTGCGGCACAGCCTGGGCGCCGTCCACGAGCGACACCGCGCCCGCGGCGCGCGCCCGTGCGCAGATCTCCGCGACCGGCAGGATCGTGCCGAGCACGTTCGACACGTGCGTCACCGCCACCATCCGCACGTCGCCACGCGCGAGCTCCGCGTCGAGCTGATCGAGCGAGACCTCGCCGCGCTCGTCCACCTCCAGGTAGCGCAGCTCCGCGCCGCGCTCGCGGCACAGCACCTGCCACGGCACGATGTTCGCGTGGTGCTCCATCTGCGTGATCAGCACCGCGTCTCCCTGCCCTACGTTCGCTCGCCCCCAGGAGTAGGCGACGAGGTTGATCGCCTCGGTCACGTTCTTCGTGAACACCGTCGTCTCCCGCCGCGCGCCCGTGAACGCGGCGACCCGCCGGCGCGCGCCGTCATACGCCGCGTCTGCCTCCTGCGCGAGCGCGTACACCCCGCGATGCACGTTCGCGTTGTGGCTGCTCAGGTGGTCCGCGACCGCGTCGATCACGACCTGCGGCTTCTGCGATGTGGCGCCCGAGTCGAGATAGATCAGCTCACGGGGTGGGCGGGCACTCGATCTGCGCGCGAAGATCGGGAAGTCGGCCTTTACATCCAGCTCGCTGGTGACTATTACCCCATCGGTCATAGTCAACGTGCCTCTCTGTTCACAGAACGTGACCCCGAGCAGCCGCCGGCAGGCGGCTCAATCAAAAAAATCAGTTCAGCGACTGGTGGCATACGCCTCGATGTCCTCGCGTGCCGCGGCCAGCTTGCCGGCGATCTTCGCGCGCACGAGCTCCTCCAGCGCCTCGTCGGCCAGCTCTGAGATCAGTGGCTCGAAGAAGCCCTCGACGATCACCCGCACCGCCGCCGGGCGGTCCAGGCCGCGCGACTGCATGTAGAAGATCGCGGCCTCGTCCAGCTCGCCGACGGTGCCGCCGTGCGAAGCGGACACGTCGTCGGCGGACACGAGCACCGAGGGGATCGCGTCCACGCGCGCCTTCGGCGAGAGCATCATCGAGTGGATCTGCAGATATGTGTGCGTCTGCTGGGCGCCCGGGTCGATTTTGATCAGCCCCTCGAAGCTCGCGCGGCTGGAGCCGGTCGCCGCCCCGCGCCAGTGCACGTCCCCGCCCGACGGCCCCGCCTCGTGCAGATCGACCGCGAACACGTCGAGGTGCTCGTGCTCCTCGGTGAAGAACAGGCCCCTGAAGGCCATGTCGCCGCCGGGCTCTTCCACGGCCAGCTCGAGGTGCTGGCGCACCAGCCGGCCGCCCAGCAGCGCCGGCAGCCAGTGGCAGTAGGCGTCGCGCCCGACGCCGACGAACCGTGTCGATACGTCGTACACCTCTCCTTGGCCCCAATCCTGCAGCTGCGCCAGCCGGCAGCGCGCGCCGTCTTCCAAATACAGCTCAAACGCCCCCGCGTGCAGCGCCTGGCCGTCGGAGAAGTCCTCCGCGAGATCGTACTCGTGCACGCGGAACTCGCTGCTCTGCCCGCCGACCACGAGCGTGCGCGCGTACTGCGCCACGCCGGGGCCGTCGATCGCATAGACGATCTCAAACGGGTCCTCTACGACGACGCTCTTGGGGACGTGCAAGAAAGCGCCGCCGGTCCAGAACGCAGCGTTGGCGGCCTCCAGCTTGTTGCGGTCGATCGTCAAGCGCTTGGAATACCAGCGCTCGGCCAGCTCGCGGTGATCGCGGAAAGCGTCCTGGAGCGAGCACAGGATCACGCCGCGCTCGGCCAGCTCGGGGTCGAGCTCGACGTGGACGGTCTCGTTGCCACTCTGCACGATACGCCCGGCATGGGGGCGGTCGGGGAGGGTGCGCCGCACGACCTCGGGCACGACGCCCGGCGCGACTTTGATCGAGTCCCGCCCGCCCGCAGCCTCCAGCGTGTCCAGGTCGAGGCTCTGCAGGGTCGTCGTCCAGAAGCCCGACCGCCGCCACACGGGCAGCTCCGAGGTCTCATACGTCTTCAACGCGGCCTCGCGCAACTGCTCGAGCGTGCGGCCATTGCCCGCCCCGGCGCCCGCCAGGGCGTGGTAGAGGCTCGCCTCGCGGTGGCGGCCCGCCTTGACCTGGACCGGAGCCGCGCCGTTGGTGGCCACCCCGGCCGTGCTCGCGTCGTCCAGCTCAGACACCGTTGTCACCGGCCGCGACCGCGCCGGCGGCGCTCGCGCCGACCTCTTGGCGGATCTGGTCATAGCCCTCGCGCTCCAACCGCTCGACGAGCTCGACGCCGCCCTCCAGCACGATCCGGCCGTCCATCAGGATGTGCACGAACTCGGGCTTCACGTAGTGCAGAATCCGTTGGTAGTGGGTGATGATCAGCGCGCCCAGTCCCTGCTCGTCGTGCAGCCGCTGCACGCCCTCGGCGACGGTCCGCAGCGCGTCGATGTCGAGGCCCGAGTCGGTCTCGTCGAGGATCGCCACGTCGGGGGCGAGCATCGCCATCTGCAGGATCTCCGCGCGCTTCTTCTCGCCGCCGGAGAAGCCGTCGTTGAGGTGGCGCGAGGTGAAGGCTTTGTCGACGTCGAGCAGCTCGATCGCGTGTTGCAGCTGGGTGCGGAACTCCTTCACCTGGATCGGGTCGCCGTCGCGCTTGGCGTTGATCGCCATCCGCAGGAAGTTCGCGACCGACACGCCGGGGATCGACACTGGGTATTGGAAGGCGAGGAACAGCCCCGCCTTCGCGCGCTCGTGCGGTTCGGCCGCGGTGATGTCCTCGCCCTTGAACGTGATTGAGCCCTCGGTGATCTCGTAGGAGGGGTGTCCCAACAGCGTGTTCGCGAGCGTCGACTTGCCCGAGCCGTTCGGGCCCATCAAGGCGTGCACCTCTCCCCGCGAGACGTCCAGGTCGACGCCTCTGAGGATCTCGCGCTCCTCGATGCGCACGTGCAGGTCTCTGATCTCTAGGTCAGCCATGTTCTGTGTTCAAGCTCCGGTCGTCAGTGGTTCGGGGTTCATGGATTTGCGTGCGGGGGGTGGGACGGTCTTGGCACGGGGCGGGGCGGTTTTGTTGCTTAGAAGAGGGGTTGGGTTCAAAAGCGCGGGTTCGAGCACGAGGTCGGCGAGCGTTGTTTCCTGGAGCGTGCGCACGATCGCAAAGCGCACCCGCGTCCACAGCAGCTTCGTCGGGCAGACGTGGGGCGGGTGGGATGCCGAATCAGTCGACTCGCGCGAGCAGACGATCGTGCCGTCGGACGCCTGAGAGATGCACTCGATCGGTGCGATCGACCCCTCCAAGGCCTCCACGACCTCGGCCATCGTGATCTCCGTGGGCGAGCGCGCGAGCAGGTAGCCGCCGCGTGAGCCGCGCCGCGAGTCGACCAGCCCGGCCTTGCGCAGCCGCGCGACGAGGTGCTCCAGGTATGCGAGCGGCAGCCCGTCGTGCGCGGCGATCTCCGCCAGCGGGATTGGATCCTCGCCGGCCCGCCGAGCCAGCTCGACCATCACGCGCACGCCGTACTCGGCCTTGGTTGAGAACATCATCTTGAATTTCTACCCATCGAGGGAGGTCGGGAGGGGGCCTGCCCCCTCCCGCTCAGATCATCATCTTGGCATTTCCTACCTGCCAGCTAGGGTATCAGCGGGTGTGGGGAGGCCGGGATTTTTTTGGCGAGCGGCGCTCGTCCGTCGCCCGCGCGGCTATGCCTGGCCTTCGAGCTTGCGGATGTCGTGCGCGAGGGCTTCGGGGGTCAGCTGTTCGACCTGGAAGAGGTCTTGCTTCTGTCCCGCGCGGTCGATCAGCAGGACCGAGGCGGCGTGGACGGAGCTCGCGTCGCCGAGCTGGGCGGGGACGATGTCGTAGGCGCGCCAAACCGGTTGTAGTTCGGCGCGGGTGCCGGTCAGGTACTCGACGCGACCGCTCAGCGCGGCTTCGCCGAGGAAGCGGCGCACGCTCGCGGGGGTGTCGGAGGTCGGGTCGGCGCTCACGATCAACACCCGAACGGGATTCCCACCGAGTTCGTCGAGCGCACCGCGGATCTGCTGGGCGATCAGCGGGCAGGTGGGGTGGCAGGTCGTGGAGAGGAATGTGAGGATCGCGACCCGGCCGCGGTACTGGCTCAGTGACACGCGCCGGCCGTGCTGGTCTGAGAGCGTGAAGTCGGGCGCTCCGCTCGCGGGCAGCAACGCGCCGTCGAAGCCCGAGGAGGAGCGGGCGTTTTCGGCGACGGACGTGTTCGTGCCCGAGGTCGAGGCACCTGTGGTGGACTGTGCGGCCGGTCGGACGAGGATCACGGCCAGCGCGAACGCGAGCACGACCACGGTCGCGATGGCGAGCAGGGCGATCCGAGAGCGTGGATTCATCTTGGCCCAGGGTAGGGGAGGGAGGACCGCCCAAGCTGGGTCTGCGGGTCGGGCGGGCGCGGGAAAGCGACGATGACGATCGGGGGAGGGGTGTCAGACAGGCGACGCCAGGGGCGAGCATGGAGGAATCGCAGGTCCCACGGCGTATTGCAGCCTATGCGCCTCCATCGAAGGCTCGCTAGGGCAATGGCCGTTGCGCTTGGGCTGGCCGCGGCGGGCGCGATCGTACTCGCGGCCGGCGCCTCCGCCGAACTCAGCTCGCCGGCTCCGTCCTCGAGCCCGCCCGTGCCCGCCAACGATGCTCTGGCCAATGCGCAACCAGTGCAGAATCTGCCTGCCACGATCAACGGCACGACGGTGGGCGCGAGCACCGAACCGGGCGAACGCGAATCCGCCTGCCATTCCTCGACGACCAACTCCGTGTGGTACAGCCTGCGCGTTGCAAGCGCCAAACGGGTGGCCATCGACATGGCCGCCGCGGGCGCGCTCGACGCCACGATCGACGTCTACCACGCCGTGCGCTCGCAGCTGATTTCGGTGGGCTGTGAGGAAACTGAATCACACGGCAAGGCGTCCCTCTCATTCGAGGCGTCCAAGAACGGTCTGTATGACATTCGCGTGGCCGCGCTGCAGAACTCGCAGCTCGCCGGGTTCACGCTCGAAGTCTTCACGCCGACCCCCGCGGTTCGCCCGCCGGGACCGGCGCTTGCAGCCGCTGGCGTCAGCGGGCGGGTGGACCGCATCCAGAACATAAACGCGGCGTACTCCGTCGCGATGCACGCGGGCGTCAGCTACCTGATCGATCTCGCCAACGAGACCAAAGGGGCGTGGGTGAGCGGCGCTCTGTTCGCCCCAGGCACGAGCTCTTTCGGAGGAGAAGAAGAAGAATCGCGCTCCGCGCTACTGCGCATCCACTGCGGCGGTTACCGGCTGTTCACGCCCGGTTCAGGCCGGGGTGGGCTCTACAGCTTCGAGATCACCCCGCAGCTGTCTCGCAGCGGCACCCAGCGGTTCCATCTGCAGGTCGCGCCCGCCGGGCCCGCCGAAACAGCTCCTGGGCTGCCGTTGACCAACTACGCCCATGCCCACGGCTACCTCGACGGCAACAGCGTGCACGTGCTGCGCCTGTATCGCCTGGAAGTCACGAGCCACTCCAACCTGACGCTCAAGCTGACCGCGCCCAGCTCCGCGGAATTCAACCTGCAGTTGCGCAATCAGAACGGCAACGTGATCGAATGCCAGTGCGGCAGCAGCGGCTCGCAGACGCTGCAACATCGGCTGGTCCCCGGCACCTACTACGCAGTGGTGTCCGTGCGCGGCAGGACCTCCGGCAACTTCACGCTGGAGCGCGAGTCACGCACGATCACCGCGACCACGATCTCTTTCGGCGTCGCCAAGGCCACACCCGGCCAGGGACTGGGGATCGACGTCAAGGTCTCGCCCGCCGCCGCCGGCCCCGTCGTAGTCGAGATCGAACGCTTCGACCCCGTCTTCGGCTGGCAGTTCTACCGGCAGGAAACGGCCTACGTCAGCGAAGGCGCGGCGAGCATCCCGTTCGTGCCGCCCGCCGTGGGAAAATGGCGTGCGAAGGCGACGTATGAGGGCTCCCGGGTTTCAAGCCCCAGCGCCGTCGGATTTTCGTATCTGCTCGTTTCTTAAGCAGCGAGCTGAGTCTTGAAGCCGTTGAGCTAAAGCGGGTCCGCGCACCCTCCCGGCTGAGGGACTTGATCTCATCCGATCGATTCGCGAAGCGGATCTATCGATCGGGACGAACGGGTCGCGGATCCCGCGCCGCTATACTTTCTGAAGTCTCCCTGAATGCCGACCCCGATTTAGGAGTTTCAAGATGAGTCCCTCCAGCGCCGAGCTTTTACGCCAAGTCAAGAGCCGGATCGACGAGGTCGATCCGGGTGAGGTGCATGAGCTGATCGACGAGGGCGTCGCGCTGATCGACGTGCGCGAGACAGACGAGGTCGCCGCCGGTCACCTCCCCGGCGCGACCCACATCCCCCGGGGCTATCTCGAGTCCCGGATCGAGGGCGTCGTGCCGGATCGAGCGGCGCACGTGATTGTCTACTGCGCCTCGGGCAACCGCTCGGCCTACGCCGCGCGCACGTTGACCGAGGACCTGGGGTATACGAACGTGTCCTCGATGACCGGCGGGATCACGCTGTGGAAGGACCGCGGCTATGAGGTGCAGGTGCCGCGCACGCTCACCCCCGAGCAGCGCGAGCGCTACTCGCGCCACACCCTCATCCCCGAGATCGGCGCCGAGGGCCAGCAGAAGCTGCTCGACGCGAAGGTGCTGCTGCTCGGCGCCGGCGGCCTGGGCTCGCCCACCGCGCTGTACCTGGCGGCGGCCGGCGTGGGCACGCTCGGGATCGTCGACGATGACGTGGTCGACCTGTCGAACCTGCAGCGCCAGGTGATCCACACGACCGACCGGGTCGGCGTGCCGAAGGTGGATTCCGCCGAGGAGACGATCAAGGCGCTGAACCCCGACGTGAAGGTGGTCAAGTACCCGGTGAGGATCGACGCGTCGAACATCGTCGAGATCATCTCCGGCTACGACGTGATCGTGGACGGGGTCGACAACTTCCCGACCAGGTATCTGCTGAATGACGCGACCGTGCGCTTGAAGATTCCCGTCGTGTCGGCTTCGATCCTGGGCTTCGACGGCCAGCTCTCGGTATTCAAACCGTATGACGGCCCGTGTTACCGCTGCCTGTTCCGTGAGCCCCCGCCGGCCGAGCTCGCGCCCTCCTGCGGTGCGAACGGCGTGCTCGGCGTGCTGCCCGGGACGATGGGTTTGTTGCAGGCGACCGAGGTGATCAAGCTGATCCTCGACATCGGCGAGCCCGCGATCGGCAGGCTGCTGCTGTACGACGCGCTCGGGGCGACGCTGACCGAGGTCAAGGTCCACCGCGACCCCGAGTGCCCGATCTGCTCGCGCCCGCCGGAGGAGATCTCCGACGAGGAGCTGGGCGTGTTCCCGGATTACGAGGCATTCTGCGCGGCGGCCGGGTAGGCGATAATCTCCCCGCCCGCCCATGGCGACGATCAAGATCCCACCGGTGCTCCGCGCGAGCGTCGGCAACGAGAAGCAGGTGCAGGCCGACGGCGCGAACATCGGCGAGGTCCTGCGCGACCTCGCCTCGAGTCACCCGGCGACCCAGGACCAGCTGTTCTCAGCCGACGGCGAGCTCAACCGCTACGTCAACGTGTACCTCAACGACGAGGACGTGCGCGTGCTCGACGGGTTGGACACGGCCGTTGGGGACACGGATACGCTGGTGATTCTGCCGGCGATGGCCGGCGGGCGCTAAGCGGCGGCGGCTGTCTCTGAGGCCGGCTCGGCGGCCGCGCCCGCCGCGGGCACGAAGCTGATCGCGTGCTCGGCCAGCGCGGTGATCGTCAGCGACGGGTTGACGCCGACGTTCGCGGGGATCGCCGAGCCGTCGCAGACGAGCAGGTTCTCGTAGCCGAACACGCGCTGGCGCGCGTCGATCACGCCGCGCTCGGGGTCGGGGGCGATCACCGCGCCGCCGAGGATGTGGGCGGTCGTGGGGATGTTGAACAGCGCCTCGGTGACGGAGCTTTGGGCGATCCCGCCGGTGCGCTTGGCGAGCCATTCCGCCGCCTGGTTGGCGATCGGGATGAACGTCGGGATCGGCTTCTCGGGGTCCTGCTCGGTCTTCAGCCAGAACGTGCCGAATGGGCCTTGGTGGGGGCGCAAAGCGATCGCGTTGTCGAGCGTTTGCATCACGAGCACGATGATCGTGCGCCGCGACCAGTGCTTCGGGAACAGCACCTTAGCCAGCCGCCGCGGGTGCAGCAGGATCTGGGCGAGTAGCTTCAGCGGACGCGTCAGGCGAGTGCCGTCGCCGACGAGCAGTGTGTACAACCGGTGCATCGAGTCGCCGTCGTCGCCATAGGTCACCGTCTCGATGTGGGTGTTCGGGTCCGGGTAGATCGAGGAGGTGATCGCGACACGCTTGATCAGATCGTCCGGATAGTCCTCGGGCACGGTGACGGTCAGGATCGACTCCGAGTTGGTCCGCACCAGCTCCCCCAGGTGCGCGGAGATCCGGCCGAGCGACCCGTTCAGGCGGCAGCGCTGGAGCAGCTTGTTCGTGCCCAGCGGCCCGGCGGCCACGACGACACCGCGCGCGCGGTGGATCTGGCGTTCCTTGCGCAGCCAGGCGCCGGAGCGAACGCTTTCGACCTCATAGCCGTCCTCGCCTGACCCAGAGCCGAGCGGGCGGACGTCGATCACGGTGCGTTCTGCCAGCACGCGCGCGCCGCGCTTCTCCGCGAAGTACAGGTAGTTCTTGACGAGCGTGTTCTTCGACCCGTGCGGGCAGCCGACCATGCAGCGACCGCACTGCCTGCAGCCGGTGCGGTCGGGGCCCTCGCCGCCGAAGAACGGGTCTGAGACGGTCTTACCGGCCCCGCCCTCCCCGCCGAAGTAGACGCCGACGGGCGTCTTTTTGTAGGTGTCGCCCACGCCGAGCTCCTCGCCGAGCTCGCGCAGCAGCTGGTCGGCGGGGTCGTCGTTCGGGGTTTGCACGACGCCGAGCATCCGCTGCGCCTCGGCATAGTGGGGGGCGAGCGCCGACTCCCAGTCGTTCATACCGGCCCATTGGGGGTCATCGAAGAACTTCTTCGGGGGGACATACAGCGTGTTCGCGTAGCCGAGGCTGCCGCCGCCGACGCCGCAGCCGGAAACGACGGACACGTCTTTGAACGTGGTCAACCGGAAGATGCCCTTCATCCCGAGGCGCGGGTTCCAGAAGTAGCGCTTCAGGTCGGCGGTCGAACGCGGGAGCTGATCGTCGGCGAAGCGCCGCCCGCACTCGAGCACGCCCACGCGGTGGCCCTTCTCGGAGAGGCGCAGCGCCGAGACGCTGCCGCCGAAACCGGAGCCGATCACCAGCCAGTCGAAGTCGAAGTCACCCTCCATGTCCCACCATCATCCTAGTGATTGCATGAGGGGCCGGCGAGGGTCGCTATATTTCGTGAAGTAATGGCTGTCCAGCCCCTGAGAAACAAGCCGTGCGGAGGTCGGTACGGGGACATCGTGCAGTCGATCGGCAACACGCCGCTGGTCGAGCTGCCCCGTCTCTCCCCGAAGCCGGGCGTGCGGATCTGGGCGAAGCTCGAGTCGCGCAACCCGACCGGGTCGGTCAAGGATCGGGTGGCGAAGGCGCTGATCGAGGACGCCGAGGAGAAGGGCGCGATCGCACCCGGGCAGACGATCCTGGAGCCGACGTCGGGCAACACCGGCATCTCGCTGGCGATGATCTGCTCGCTGAAGGGCTACAAGCTGAAGGTCGTGATGCCGGAGAACGTGAC
>Ga0182024_10022232_pt1 | contig 11440 bp, 11 predicted proteins | sample P32metaG_FD_120480 | JGI IMG/M metagenome (GOLD analysis project Ga0182024, IMG submission 120480) | Permafrost microbial communities from Stordalen Mire, Sweden - P3-2 metaG (Illumina Assembly) | ecosystem: Environmental > Terrestrial > Soil > Wetlands > Permafrost | place: Sweden: Stordalen... | reverse complement strand
TTCCGCGCCTCACGAGCCTGGAATTCGCCGGCCAGCCGACAAGGGCCGAGGCCGCCTTCGTTGGCGGTCCCAAGCACCTGCCGATCCGCTTCGCCATGACCTAGGTGGGGGCTATGCCTCCGGCGGCGCCGCGCCGTCGGCGGTGGCGATCAGCCTCTTAGGGACCAGCAGAAGGGTGGGGAGGATCAGGGCGTAGACGATGGTAATCGCGATCACGCAAACGGTAAAACCGCCGAAGTGGTCGTAGAGGTTAGTGCCCAGGACATCGCCGAAACGGGCGTCGATGGAAGTGAAACCGACGGTCGCCATCAGCACCGTGCCCTGCAGTCCCTTGGGGGCCGAGCGGATGATCAGGTCCAGATAGGCGGCGGTGGCGACCCCGCCCATCAGCCCTATGGGCGCGGCGGCGATCAGGGCTCCGGTCACCGAATGGACGAACAGCAGCGGCACGAACTGCGGCACGGCGACCACCGTTCCCCACAAGAGCAGCGTCTTGAGCGGAAACCGTCGGCAGAGCGCGCCGAAGACCAGGAAGGTGGGAATGAAGGAGGCGGCGAAGATGGCGTTCCACTGCCCCCATTGGGCATCCTTGGCGTGCAGGGTGTTCTGCAGGTAGAACTGAAGCGAGGTGACCGAGCCTGGAGCGAAGTTCCAGAGGAGCCAGATAAAAAGCGCCGGATAGATCGGCCAGTGTTTCAGCAGGCGCCTGAAGTCTTCCCATGGGTGGGCGCTGGTGAGGCGCTCGGAGTGGAGGTGGCCGAATACGCTCTTCGGTCTCATAAAGCCAAAGAGGCCTATCGCGGCGGCGATCAGGGCTCCGACGAGAAAGAGTAGCCGCGCGGCCTGATCGGCGCCCCGGCCCTCCATGAGATCGCTGAGGACACCGCCGGCGAGCAGGGCGGCGATCCCCGGGAGGGCTTCGAAGATGTTCCAGGCGGCGCTCACCTGGCCGGACATCACGTGTTGCTGGCCGATCGTCGCGGTCAGGCCCCGCTGGGCGCTGTAGAGGAAGAGAACCGAGACGTAGAGCAACAACACCGCGACCATCAGCGTCGCGTAGGTCGGATGGGTGAAGGCGAAAAAGAGGTAGAGCCCCGCCGCTATGCCGCCGAAGAGGACCATGAATCCCCGGTCTCTCATGCCGAACGGATTGAACCTGTCCCGGGCAAATCCGAAGGCGAACGAGAAGTAGACCGGGATGTGCGAAATGAGCTGGAAGGTGGCGAGTTCGTGCGCCTTCAGGTGCAGCTTGTTCTTCAGGAAGAAGCTGATCGGCAGACCGATAAGACCGCCGCCGGGAGAGCCGAAACCCAGAAGCACGAGCAGGACGCCGAGGTAGAGGAAGATCTGCCACCTCGCGGTGTCCGCCAGCGGCGTGGCGACCGCTTCGGCCAGGTCGGCCCGGATAACGGGAGCATCGATGGTCATGGCGCCCGATCGTCTCCGGCGGGACAGGGCTGCCCCGCCTCCTGAAATCGCCGACCCTACTTACGCTTCAGCCACGGGCAAGGAAAAGCTTCCCGAGACCTAAAACCCTCGGGCGGATGAGCTGGGTTTCGACGCAAACTTCAGGCGGCCGCCGCTAGGGGCCTTTCCGCTTCCGGGGCCGGAGGTTTGCGATCCTCGTCGGTCTTGCCGCCCTCGGCCTCGGGCTGGATCTTGAGATCGGCGGCCCAGACGATGGTACGCATGACCTTGGCGTTGGTGGCGTTCGGATAGGCCTTGAAGGCCAGCCTCTCTCCGCCCTTCACCAGAACCTGCACGCTCTGGCTGGCGCGCAGCTGCCCGTCGGCGGCGAAAGGCCCATCCTCGCCCTTGGCGCAATCCTCGCCGATCTGGATGCACGCCTGCAACGTCCCGCCATCCGAAGTGGCGACGGCGATGGCTTTCACCTCGATGCGAACGACGCTGTCCCGGTCGCGCTCGATCCAGGTTTCCGTGCCGCCCGCTCCGGCGAATATCACCTGTGCGTGCAGCGGGATTTTCAGGAAGTTCTCGTCCGCGTCGTTGAGTTTGTAATGAGCCATCTGCGCCTCTTGCCTGCCTTGTGCAGGACTAAACGCGGGGCGAGGGGCCTTGCTCCCTCGCCGGGCGCGGAGCGCAGTTTCAGCGCCGCAGTTCCGACATCAGGGCGAAGAGGGCGACGGTGTCGGGGCGCGAAGTATCGCCGCGGTAGCCGCGATAGAGGGTGTCGACATTGACGGCGATGCGCTCGGAATCGCCCCAGCTGGCGAAATCGCCAAGGGCGATGTCGTGGGCGGCGTCGCGGACGCTGAGGCCCGCGTCGTAGCGCTTGCGCGCCTCGCGGTCGCAATAGGCCAGGTAGTCCCTGACGCCGCGCACGCCGGCCTTGTCGGTGATCGGCCCATGGCCGGGGACGATGATGTCGACATCCATCGCCAAGATGCGTTCGCAGGCGGCGATCCAGTTGCCCACCGGCCCGGCCCACATGATCGGCGTGCCGTCGATGAAGAGGATGTCGCCGGTGAAGATGGCTCGGTCTTGCGGAACGTGGACCAGCACGTCGCCCGCCGTGTGGGCGGGGCCGACCTCGATGAGTTCGACGCTCTTGTCGCCCACCTTCAGCTGAAGATCGCCGCTGAAGGTGCGGGTGGGGAGTTTCTCGACCACCCCGGCGAAATCGAACTTTCCGAAGATGTCGATGACGTATTGGCCCGCGGCTCCGTGCGCCGGCGCGCCGGCGACGAACCTTGCCAGCATGGCCGGGCTGAACGCTTCCATCTCCGCGGCGCTGGCGGCCGAGGCGATGATCTCGGCCCTGGCGCAGAGCGCGTTGCCGTGGGTGTGATCCCCGTTGGCGTGGGTGTTGACGACGATGTCGATGTCCTCGCCCCCGATGCCGGTCGCATCGGCCATCGCCGACAGCATCTGCGCGGTCAGGGGCATGTCGAAGAGCGTGTCGACCAGCAGCGATTGGTCGGCGTCGACGATCAGGCCGGCGTTGGACCAGCCCCAGCCGCCGTCGGGCTGCAGCCAGGCCCATAGCCCGGCGCCAAGATCATGCAGACCCCTGCTGTAGGTCCATCGCGCCGCCATCGCCGCCGCCCCTTTATCGTTCCCGCCCCCCGCCCGAGCGCTCTGCATGGTAGTAGGGGCGGCCGAGGGGAGGCGCCAGGGCGCCAACAGGTACGGTTAAGCCGCCCTTAAGCCCGATTCTGCCAAAGAAAGGCGATGATCGCCGCCGCACCGCATGGCGTCGTGAACGTCGCCATCCAGCGCGCTTCCGACCTGACCGGGATCGATTTCTCGTTCCTGCTCGGGACCGCCAGCCGCGAGAGCGGCTACAACCCCCGGGCGCGGGCGCAGACCTCCTCGGCGGCCGGCCTCTTCCAGTTTGTCGACCAGACCTGGCTGGCGACCCTCAAGCGTCACGGCGCCCGCTATGGCTATGCGCGCTACGCCGCCCTCATTGAGCAGGGCCCCGATGGCCGCTACCGGGCCAAGGACGCGGCGGCCCGAGAGGTGGTGATGAGCCTGCGCCTTGATCCACGCGCTGCCTCCCTGATGGCCGGCGAGATGGCAGCCGATCATGCCCACTACCTGCAAGCGAACGTCGGCCGCGCGCCGACGGTCGGCGAGCTTTACGCCGCGCACTTCCTCGGCCCCGACGGCGCCGCACGAATGATCGCCCTGGCCAGGACCCACCCTGGCGCGGATGCCGCCACCCTCTTTCCGGACGCCGCGCGAGCCAACCCGACGATCTTCCGCCGGGGCGGACAACCCCTCACGATGGCTGAGCTCTATGGGCGCCTTACCGGCCGACCCGAGATGTCATCCCCGCTGCAGTCGGGCGATGCCGCCTTCCTGCATTATGCCGCCGCCCGGCGCGCCGAACGCGACCATCTCCAGCGCACGGTCTTCGAGACGGCTTTGCAGCGCCGCCGGGTTCAGGCGGCGGAGCGCGCCGCGTAAGCCGGGCGGGGATTGCCGACGGCGGCCAGGGCCCTCGCCACTGCCGCGACGCTGAGGGGCTTGCGGATCACCGCCTCGACGCCGGCCTCGGCGCAGGCCTCTCCCTCGTCAGACTCTCCGGCGATCACCGCCACCACCGGAGTGGCGGCCAGCGGTCCGCCCTCGGCGCGCAGGGCCGTGGCGGTTTCCAGACCGTCCATCTCGCTCATGCGCGTGGCCAGCATGATCAGATCGAAACCCATGGTCCGGGCCAGATCGAGCGCCCGCCGGCCGTTCCTGGCGTGTGCCACCTGGTGGCCGAGCTGCTCGAGGATCGAACGCAGCTGAGCGGCGCTGAGGGGGTCTTCCTCGGCGATCAGCACCTTCAGCCGGCGCTCGGCCCCGTCGGTAAAGGGCTGGGCTGGGGCGGAGGAAGCCTCCCGCGACCCCCGCGGGTCATAGGGCAGCTCGAGGGTAAAGCAACTGCCCACGCCGACCGCCGAAGTCGCGGCGATCCGCGCTCCCATCAGGGCGGCGAGCTGACGCGACAAGGAGAGTCCCAGACCGGCGCCTGGAACCCCGGCGCCGGTGCGCCCGATCCGGCGGAAAGGCTGGAACGCCGATTCGATCTCGTCGGGCGCGAGGCCCGGGCCGGTATCGGCGACGGCGATTTCCAGAAGGCTCTCGCCGCGCCGCTCGAGGCGCACCTCTACCTGACCCCGAAGGGTGTATTTCAGCGCATTGCCGATCAGGGCGCCGAGAATCTGGCGCACCCGAAGCGGATCGCCCACCGCCGCCCCCGCGTCGGCCGCGTCGAGATCGGGGGCGATGTAGACCACGAAGCCCAGGCCGCGTCGCGAGGCCCGCTGACGAGCTTCTAAGGCCATGTCGCGCACCAGGCCGGCGGCGTCGAAACAGGCGCAGTCGACGCTCAGACGGCCATCCTGGGCGATTTCGCTGTCCACTGTGGCGTCGAGCACCGCGATCAGGTCCTCGGAGGCGCAGAGCGCCGCCGACAACTGCTCGCGCGAAGGCGCCGCGCGGGCGTTCTGTCCTGCCGCCGCCGCCAGCACGTGGGCGATGCCGGTCAGACTGTTGCGGATCTCCCGCGAGATCGTCGCCAGCAGGTCGGACTTTGACGCGGCGAGCTTTTCGCTGCGAGCCCGCGCTTCCTCGGTCGCCTTGATGAGCGTCTCGCGCTCGACCGCCAGGGCGAACTGGCGCCGCAGGGTGCGGTTGAAGACCAGGGTCAACAGGAAGGCCAGGGCGAAGCCGCCCCAAAAGAGGCCCGTCTCGCCGCGGGTGGCGCGCGAGGAGAAGACGGCGATCAGCGGCCCGGCGATGGCCGCGGGCCCGACGATCAGAAGCGCGGGCAGGCAAGGGGCGGTGAAGAACATGCAGACCACGGCGCCGGCGGCCGCGGCGGCCAGGATCGGCTCGCGCGCCGGCCCCGCGCCCATGGCGAAGACGGCGATCTGGGCCACCGCCAGGGCCCAGAGCAATCCCAGGGCGATCTGCACCCGCAGGCGCCGGCCCAGATCGGCGGCGCCGGCGCCTTTGAGCCAGCCCTGCACCAGATAGAAAGCCGCCCAATTGATGGCGAACACCGCGAAGCTCGCCGCCATCATGACCGAATTAGCCGCGAACGATCCCATCCACACAAAGATCGGCAGACACACCGCGAACAGGCCCAGGGCATGCGGAAGCAGGGCGATCTGGGTATCGAGCGACAGCGCGGTGATGCGTCGCCGCTGCCGCTGCATCTCCTCCAGAGCAAGGGAGGGGTCAGTTTCTACCATCGTCATGGATTCGTTCTTCCGGCGCGGAGAGCCTGGGCCAGAGTGCGCCCTGGCCGGTTGTCCGGCGGTTACCAGGTAAGCTTAACGTCGGCTTGCGGGCGCCGAGGTTTTACGGGCAGGAAGATGGGCCATGACCCAAGCCCCTCCCGCCGTTCCCATCCTCCCGGCCGCGACCATCCTGCTTGTCCGCGACGATCCGGCCTTCGAGGTCCTGATGGTCAAGCGACACCATCAGATCGATTTCGTGCCCGGCGCCCTGGTCTTTCCCGGCGGCAAGACCCACGCCGGCGACCATGATCCCGAGTGGCGGGACCGGGTGTTGGGCTGGGACGCCGCCGAGCCGCACAAGCGCGCCCTACGCATCGCCGCCATCCGCGAGGCCTATGAGGAGACTGGAATCCTGCTCTGCCGACGCCCGGGTGGGGCGACATTCGGCGGCGACGAGCGCGCCGCCCGGGCCCGAGCGGAGATCGAGAATGGCAGTCGGTCGTTCCTCGACCTCGTGGCCGAGCTCGGCGTGAAGCTTGATCTCTCGGCGCTCAGCGTCTTCGCCCGCTGGATCACCCCGGCGGTGGTCCCCAAGCGGTTCGACACCTGGTTCTACATCGCCGCCGCCCCGTCCGATCAGCTGGCGCAGTGCGATGGCCGCGAGACGGTGGACGCTGAATGGATCGAGCCGAGCGAGGCTCTGCGCCTGGGCGAGCTAGGTGAGCGCAAGGTCATCTTCCCCACCAGGATGAACCTCACGCTGCTGGCGCAGGCGGGCGGCGCGGCCGATGCCGTCGAGCGGGCCAAGGCGCGCACCCTGGTCACCGTCGAGCCCAAGGTCGTCGACGGACCTGAGGGACGCACTCTCGTCATCCCCCCCGACGCCGGCTACGGCCCGGCCAGCGAACTCATGTCGCGGGCGTTGTAGAGCGGGGCTGCGTCCCCTCGGAGCGAATGCGGAACTCACCCTCTCAGTCGATAGCGCGCGAGGCGTTGGTAGTGGGGGCGGGCGGCGTCGGCGAGGCGGCGCAGGGCAGGCGCGAGGTCCCCAAGTCCCACCCTCCGTGGGGGCGGACCAAAGCCGGTCGACCGCTCGACGGCGTCGTACCAGGCGCTCGCCCATGGACCGTCGGTGGCGCGCTTGCCGGCCGGCCAGGCCAGCATGGCGGGATCGAACGGGATGCTCAGCGCCTCGCAGAGCACGGCGAGAACGCCGCGGGGATCTTCAAGCACATCCCGGGCGTCGATCACCGGCGGCGCGGCGCCGAAACGATCGGCCGTGAGGTCGAAGAGCTGCGCCTGGCGTTCGAACCCGAGGTCATCGAGCGTCACCTCGGCGCGCCGGGCGGCGTAAGAGGCGAGGACTTCCTCCGGGGCGCGGATTAGAAAGGCGTTGGCGCAGCCTTCTATCCAGGAGCTCTCGATCTCGGCGACCATGTGGTGCGCCATCTGCTTGGCGTAGAGGATCGGCGGCCCGCCAGGCCCTCGTCGAAACAGCCCCGCTGCGACCCGCCGCCAGTCCGTGGGCCACGCGGCCAGCGTCTCGGCGCGCAGCGGATGATCGGCGCCCGTGGCCGCGAGGTAGACGCCGTAGAATGGTTCGTCGATCACGGCGCAATCGGCGCGGTTCTCGAACGCCCGCATCATCGCCGTCGAGATGTTGCGTGGGCCCGACCACAGGTTGATGACGCGCGGGATCATGGAAGGGGATGGGCCGCGGCGTCGGCGTCCTTGAGCGCCTCGTAGAGCCCGGCCAGACGCTCAGTGACCGGGCCAGGTATGGGGGCGAAGAGGTGGCCGTCGAGCGCGCCCACCGGCGCGATCCCGCCCAGGGTGCCGGTGACGAAAGCTTCGTTGGCGCCGAGCGCTTCTTCGAGAGCGAAATCGCGCTCGGAGATCGGAACGCCGTGATCGCGGCACAGGCCGATGACATTGGCCCGGGTGACGCCGTTGAAACATGACTCGCCAGTGGAAGTGAACACGCTCCCGGCCTTGGCGAAGAACAGGTTGGTGGCGTTGCAGCTGGAGACGAAGCCGTGCGGGTCGAGCATCAGGGCCTCGTCCGCCCCCGCCTCGATGGCCTCGATGAGCGCGCGGATGAGGTTGAGCCGGCTATGGGAATTGAGACGCATGTCGAACATCGAGGCCGGCGTGCAGCGTACCGAGACGCTCGCCAGGCGCAGCGGCCGCATCGCCGGCGGCGCCTTGTGCTCGGCGACGATGGCGAGGGTGGGGGCGCCCAGCGCATTGCGCGGATCCTGGTTCACCGTCGCCTTCAGCCCTCGCGTCACCATCAGGCGGATGTGGACGCCATCGGTCATGGCGTTGGCAGCGAGAGTGGCGGCAATCGCCCGGACGATCTGGGCGCGGTCAAGGCCGATGTCGAGCCTGATAGACTGGGCGCCCCGATACAAGCGGTCGAGGTGGGCTTCCAGGAACAGCAGGGCGCTCTTGTGGAGTCGCAGGCCCTCCCAGATCCCGTCGCCCAGAGCGAAGCCGGCATCGAAGATCGAGACCTTGGCCTCTCGCCGCGGAATCAGTTCGCCGTTCAGCCAAACAAGGATGTGGTCGTTGCGCGGATCGGGCGCATAATCCTGGCTGCCGGCCATCGTGGGCCTTCTCCCCTAGCGATCCTTGAGGGCGCCCAAGAAGTGGGACTTTACGAGCGCTATATCCTGCCGCCGCTGCTCGGTCTCGCCTGCGGCGCCAAACCGATCCGCAAGCAACGGGAGAAGATCGTTCCCAGAGCGCAGGGGGTGGTCCTCGAGCTGGGCTTCGGCTCGGGCCTCAACCTGCCGCACTACGATCTGGGCATGGTCGAGCGCATCTACGCCCTCGAGCCGTCGGCGGGTATGCTGGCGCGGGCGAGGAGGGCGGCGGCCGGCTTCCCCCGCCCGATAGAGATCCTGCCGCAGACCGCCGAGACCCTGTCGCTGGCGCCGGGCGCCGTCGATACGGTGCTCGTCACCTACAGCCTTTGCACGATCCCGGACGTCGCCGCCGCCCTCGATGGCGCCCGGCGCGCCCTCAAGCCTTCGGGCCTGCTGCTCTTCTGCGAGCACGGCCTGGCCCCTGACGATGCGGTGCGCCGGCGCCAGAGGGCGATCGACCCCTTCTGGCGACATATCGGCGGCGGTTGCCGGCTGATCCGCGACATTCCCGCCCTGATCGCCGCCGCCGGCTTCGCCATCGAAGAGTTGCAGACTATGTACCTGCCGGGCACGCCCCAGTGGGCCGGCTTCAACTTCTGGGGCTCGGCGCGGGCGCGCTAGCGGCTTAGAATGGTCGCGCGCGACGACGCCTGGAGGAGGGGAGGGCGATGAAGAAGGCCGGGGTCTGGCTTTGGCTGGTGACCATTTTGGCGATCGGGATTGCCGTGGTCTCCTACCGCTACGTGCTGCCTGGAATGCCGGGCGCATCGCCGGGCGTTGTCGCCAATCACCTGAACCGCTTTGACAGCTTGGTCGTTCACGCCGGCCTGGCGGCCACGGCTCTGATCCTGGGAGCCCTGCAATTCTTTCCCGGCATTCGACGGCGCTGGCCGGCCTGGCACCGGCGGGCGGGAACGGCGTACGTCGTCTGCGTCATGCTCGGCGGGACCGCGGCCCTGGTGCTGGCGTTCGGGACGACCTCGGGACCGGTCGGCTCGGCGGGCTTCGGACTGCTGGCGGTCTGCTGGCTTGGCGCCACGGCGAACGCTTGGCGACTGGCGCGGGCGCGGGATTTCGTCCGCCACCAGCGCTGGATGACGCGCAGCTACTCCCTCACCTTCGCCGCCGTCACCCTGCGGCTCTATCTGCCCATCGCGGCGGTCGCCCACCTTGACTTCCTGGCCGCCTACCGCGTCATTTCCTTCCTGTGCTGGGTCCCCAACCTCGTCGTCGCCGAGATTCTGCTGTCGCGGAAATCCCGGCCGACGGCGCTGCGCCAGTCGATCCCGGCCACCTGACCGATCTCAGTCGATAGTCCCCGCGGGATCCCAGCGATGAACGATATGCCAGCAGCCGAGAAAACCGCCGCCGCCCAAGCGCCGGCCCCAGGGGGCTTTCGGGTCGAGACGCGTGACGCGGGCGTGTTGGTGGTGACCCTCTGCCGCCCGGCGCGCCTCAATGCCCTCACCCAGGCGATGAAGCGCGATCTCATCGAGCTGATGACCGCGGCCCAGATGGACGATGCGGTCCGCGTCGTGGTCTTCACCGGCGAGGGCAAGGCGTTCTGCTCGGGCGATGATCTTGGAGGCTACTCCAACGACAAGCCGGCGAGCGTGCCGGCCATCAGCGGCGGCCATGGCACGCCGATCGGCACCGCCCAGGCCCTGCGGATCTATTCCCAGGCGCTCAACCTTGCCGTGCGTAATCTCGACAAGATCACCATCGCCGCCATCAACGGGCCGGCGATCCAGACCGGCCTGTCGCTGGCCCTGTCGTGCGATTTCCGGATCGGTTCGAGCCAGGCGCGGCTTGGGAGCGCCACGCTGCGCTTCGCCCTGCTCCCGGACGAGGGCGGCCACGCCCTGCTGGTTCAGCACCTTGGCCTCGCCGGCGCGCTGGATTTCATGCTGCGCAAGCGCATCGTCGGGGCGCAGGAGGCGCTCGCCCTGGGGCTGCTGACCGAAGTCACGACGCCGGAGGATCTCATGCCTCGCACGCTGGCGCTCGCCGGCGAGATGGCCAACGGACCGCAGGTGGCGATGAGGATGCTCAAGCGCTCGATCTACAACGCCGCCGAATCGAGCTTCGTCCAGGCCCTCGACGACATCGCCGTGCGCACCGCGGTCACCGACCACCATCCCGACGCCCGCGACGGCGCCCGCTCCTTCGCCGAAAAGCGCGCCCCCCGCTTCAACGCCTGGCTCGAGACGCCCCTGAAGAGCTGAGGGTCGTCTACGCCGCCGCCAGGGAGTGGCGCATCCGTCGCATCTCGCCAAAAGAGATCAGCCGGCGGCCGGGTTCATCCCACAGCGCCAGGCCGATGCAGCGCAGGCTCCCCCGGAGGCTCAGCCGGCCGACGCTCGCCAGTCGCGGTTCGTCGCGCAGCACCTGGCGCAGGCGGTAGAAGGGGATGCGGCTGTTGATGTGGTGGACGTGGTGGATGCCGATATTGGCCGTGAACCATCTGAGGATCGGCGGCAGGTCGTAGTGCGAGGAACCATGGAGGGCCGCTTCGTGGAAGTCGAAGGCCCGGCCGCGTGACCAGTAGGTCGCCTCGAACTGATGCTGGACGAAGAACAGCCAGACCCCGGCCGAGGCCGCCAGCACCGTCACCGGCAGGTAGACGAGCAGAAACGGCGCGACCCCGAACGTCAGCATCAGGCCGAGCGCCAGGGCGGCGATGGCGAGGTTTGTGGCCAGGGCCGACACCCACGGCTTCCATCCGTCGCGCATCATGCCGAACGGCGCCCGGTGCTGCAGCAGGAAAACGAACGCGGGCCCAAGCCCGAACATCACCAGTGGATGGCGATAGAGCCAGTATCCGAAGCGCCTCACGCGAGGCAGCGCCGAGTATTCGGCGAGCGTCAGCGTCTCTACGCCCCCCAGGCCGCGCCTTCCCAGGTCGCCGGAGGTGGCGTGGTGGATGGCATGAGCCGCCCGCCAATAGTCGTAGGGAGTCAGGGTCAACACGCCGATCGCCCTGCCGACCCAGTCGTTGAGCTTCCTGCCGGGAAAGAACGCCCCGTGGCCGCAATCGTGCTGGATCATGAACATCCTGACGAGCAGGGCGGCGGCGAGGGGGATGAGCAG
>Ga0182024_10022231_pt1 | contig 11441 bp, 10 predicted proteins | sample P32metaG_FD_120480 | JGI IMG/M metagenome (GOLD analysis project Ga0182024, IMG submission 120480) | Permafrost microbial communities from Stordalen Mire, Sweden - P3-2 metaG (Illumina Assembly) | ecosystem: Environmental > Terrestrial > Soil > Wetlands > Permafrost | place: Sweden: Stordalen... | reverse complement strand
TCAGAACAGCGTCGAACTTGAGTCTGAACCGAGAGCCCTGGTCCGAAACCCGCCAGATTGTAGCCACCGGGCTACTGAACGTCAACCCCGATCTTCCTTTGCGCACGGGCGCCCCGGACTCGCTTCTTCAGATGGGGCACTCTATACTTCGGGGTTCGCTTACATAAAACTCTACCCAATAGTTGGATGCCTTTCAACTGTACAGAGGTACAGGTTGGACCGCGAAACTCAACTGATCGAACGGATAGCCAGGGCCGTCCCTTCCAGCCCGGGAGACAGTCGCGGCGCCCGAACGCGTGTCGGAATCGGAGACGATGCTGCGATCCTCGCGCCGGGTCGAAACATCGAATGGGCGCTGAGCTGCGACGCGTTTCTGCAGGGAGTCCATTTCCTGGTGCAAAGCTATCCGCCGGACTCGGTCGGGTATAAGTCGCTGGTCCGCGCCGCAAGTGACCTCGCCGCCATGGGCGCAAGGCCGCGCCTCTTCCTGCTGACTCTCGCCCTGCCGGAGCGGCTCACCGGGAAGTGGCTCGATGAGTTCCTGCGGGGCATGCGTAGGGCCGCTCGCCTGCTCGGGATGCACCTCGCCGGCGGAGACACGACCAGGAGCGCGTCGGTTGCTATCAGCATCACGGTGCTGGGAGAAGTGGCTCAAGGTCGGGCTGTTAGGCGTTCCGGAGCACGGCCGGGCGACATTCTATATGTGAGTGGAACGCTGGGGCGCGCCCAATTGGGCTTCGAGCTAGCCAAAGCTGCCCGTCCGGGGATGTTTGCAAAGCTCCTTTCCAGCCACTCACGTCTGTTGCAGCCCCATCTTTACCCGAAAATTCGCGTCGGACTGGGCGCTTGGCTTGCGCGGCACCAGGTCGCCTCCTCCATGATGGATATCTCCGATGGGCTTTCATCCGACCTTCCGCGGCTGTGCCAGGCGAGCGGAGCGGGTGCGCGTCTGCAGGCTGAGTGCATTCCGTGCGTGAAACTGCCGGCCGCGCGAAAGGGCCAGCTGCGAATGCCGCGCCTTGATCCGTTGCAGATGGCTCTGCATGGGGGCGAGGATTACGAACTTCTTTTCACGGTGCCGCCTAAGAAGCTGGAGCTTCTGCGTAGTGCACCGGATTTTAGTGAGATCACCGCAATCGGCGAGATTGAACGCGGCGACGGGATCACGCTAGTTGGCGCAGATGGCCAAGGCAAGCGGCTTGACCCGGGCGGCTGGGACCCATTCCGCCGGAAATCCTCGAGCCAGACGGCCTAGTGAGACTGCGCTGGCGCCGCGACCTGGGGCTGCGGCGAAGGGGGCGGCTTTTGCGGTGGCGGGGATGACGGAGGTTCGGCTGCCGGCTGTGCCGTCAGGCCCTGCTCGGCGGCATCGGCGGGAGGGGCGGTATCAGGCGTGTCCACCTGCACCGGGTGCATTCCTGCGAGCTTTTCGAGTGGCACAACGTTTTGGAAATCTTCGACCGGCATTCCCTGCATACCCTGCTGCATGAACTCGATCCAGATGGGAAGCGCAGCGCGGGCACCGGTCTCTTTCTTACCCAGCGTCACGTGCGCGTCGTTGCCGACCCACACGCCGGTAGTAATTTGCGGCGTGAAGCCAATGTACCAGGCATCGGTGAAATCGTTGGTTGTCCCGGTCTTGCCGCCCGAAGGACGGCCGATTTCCTTTGCGCGAACGCCGGTGCCGAACTGTACGACGTCCTCCAGCATTGCAACCATCGTGCGTGCCACTTCTGGTGGTATCACGTCGGTGACATTGGGCCGTAACTCCTCCATGACCGCTCCGTCATAGGAGGTTACGCGGCGGAGGTAGTGCGGCTCGATGTGGATGCCGTCGTCGGGAAACACCGTGAATGCGGACGTGTGCTCGATGAGGGTCAGGTCGGCAGAACCAAGCGCCAGTGGCAGGACCGGCGGCAGTGGGCTCGACAGACCGAACTTCCGCGCCAGCTCAACCGTTTTCTCGATGCCGACCTTGTCCAGCAGGCGCACGGCGGGCACGTTGCGCGAATCGGCGAGAGCGCGGCGCAGCGTGATGCGCCCTTCGAATTTCTCATCGTAGTTGTGCGGCGAATAGTCCTGGCTGCCGGTGTGGAACGTGACCGGTTCATCCACGACGGTATCAAACGGCGACGCGCCCTGCGCGAGCGCCTCGGCATAAACGTACACCTTGAAAGAGCTTCCGGTCTGGCGCATGGCCTGCGTCGCGCGATCGAATTTCGAATCCTCAAAATCGTAGCCGCCGACCATCGCCTTGATTTCGCCGGTGGCATTGTCAATTGCGATCAGGGCCGCCTGGGCCACAGGCACCTGCTCGAGCTCGACTTCCGCTGCCGTGCCGTTGAGCTCCCCGATCTGCACGGTGACCAGATCGCCCGGCTTCACAAGTTCCGCGGTGGATTTGTGGCCGGTCCACGCGAAATCGGCGGGTGTGAGCAAGGCGCGGTACGGACCGATTTTGATATAGGCGAACGTCGGCTGCACGGAGGTCACCAGGCCCGTTACGTAATCGCCCTTCTGGATCGCGCCCTTCCAGTCGTCATTCTGGTAGTTGTCTAGCGTGCCGAGATTGTCTTGAAGAATGTTTGGAAGATTGCCGCGCCAGCCGTGGCGGCGGTCGTAGGCATGGAGTCCGTCTCGAACGGCCCTGTCCGCGGCTCTCTGCATGTCCACATTCAGGGTTGTATAGGCGCGCAGACCCTGTTCGTGGACGGCCGCGGTGCCATACGTGTGTTCGAGGTACTGGCGAATCTCCTCGACGAAATAGGGCGCCAGATCGTTGCGCAGCGATGCGACATGCAGACCGAGCGGCTGTTTCGACGTGCTCTCTGCGACCGACTCGGTAATCTTTCCGCTATGCGCCAGCAGGGATAGCACCAGATTCCGCCGCGCGCGCGCGCGTTCCGGGTGATTGATCGGCGAGTAGATCGGTCCGCGTATGATGGCAGCCAGCGTCGTGGCCTCGGCGAGGGTCAGCTGGCCCACTGGTTTGCTGAAATAATATTCCGAAGCCGCTTCAAAGCCGTAATTTCCTGCGCCCAGATAGATCTGGTTGCAGTACATCGTGAAAATTTGATCCTTGGTGTAGTGCCGCTCGATCTGCAGCGCGAGCATCGTCTCCTGGAGTTTGCGGTGGAGGCTGCGGTCCGAGCGGTTCAGGAAAAGTCCGCCAGCAAGCTGCATGGTCAACGTGCTGGCACCTTCGGCGGCGCGATGGCTGACCATGTCACGCCAGGCGGCCTCGAGCACGCGCGGGAAATCCACGCCCCAGTGCTGCTCAAAATGCTGGTCTTCGGTCGTGATGATGGCGTCCCGCAGCACGGTCGGAATCTGGCCGTAAGTGATGAGAATCCGCCTCTGCAGGGCGAACGTGCCGATCGACTGACCATCGTCGGCGTAAAGCTCAGTCACGATGACGGGGCGATAATTTTCCAGTGCGTGAATTTCGGGCAGGTCGCTTGAGTACACAAACAGAAGGCCGATGGCGCTCCCCAGCGCGATCGAACAGATCACCAGGAAGGAAAACGCCAGCCGCCCAAGCAGCGTGCCGCCGCCGATCTTCATCGTCGCGCGATAGAAACGATCATCCATCGTGCTGCCATTCTATCGCATGCAGCGCGGGCGCACCGGGATCGGAAATCGTTCGTTGTATCCAAGAATGCGACGCCCGTTTCAGATGCGCAACGTCATTCAAGGGGCGGCTGGTCCGGTTTAGTGGCGGAGAATCGTGGTTACCTTGCCGTCTTGACCTATCGGATTGCGGTTGTTTTCCTCGCAGATGAATTCCAGTTGGTCCAGGTCCCGATGCCGAGTGTACGTTCTCACCATGTGCCATGGTTTCAGCAGCACGTCAGGATCGGTCAGGGTCATTCGATCCTCGAGAGTGTCGGGAGCAGTGAGATGAATCCGTTCGACCACATGCAGATTTGGACCGTGTTGCAGGCGGTTGAACCCAAGGGGAGTCCTATGTCCGAGACCGGCGGTGTCTATGACCAGGGTGTCGCCTTCCCAATGACCGATCGAATGGCCGTTGAAAGTGGGATCAAGATCGGCCGGGTGGCCGCGGCCATCGGTGAACACCCGTCGCACTTGCATGTAGGCTTCCTGAATGATCGTTACGCGCCCCGGCGTAAACAAGAATTCGATATCGTACGGTTGAAACATAATGGTGGGCATGCCGGGTGGCAGGCAGTTTGCGCTCTCTGTTGCCGGCTCTGCATTCTTGGCCTCGGCGTCCAGCAAAACTTTCAACTCCGCAGCCGACGCGGGGGTCAGTGACGGTTGCTCGGGAGCAGGGCCTCCCGGAGTCGGAAAATCGAAGGTCCAAATCCCAGCCCAGTCCGGCAACGAACCGACAGTCACTGGAGTCGCGCTTTTGTGCACGACGACGGTTTTGGCAGGTTGCTGCGCCTGGTGGCCCTGGCAGATGGTTCCGAAGCCCGCCAGAGCGGACACCGCGATCAACATTGCCGGAGAAAATCTCACGTTCGCTCCATTTCGACAGTGGCGCGGCCAATTTCGACAAAATCCTTGCGACAGAAGCCGGCAGCCATTGCGCATGAAACAAAACTTCAAATTCCGGCGGGCATTATAGTACTTTATGCAGGCGGCGTGCACGGCGCCGCGGCTAAAGGAGTTTTCCGTGCGGCATGCATTGATTTGGGGGCCACGGTGCGGACATCACGAATCGCGTGCTTGAGCGCGCTTCTCATGCTAGTTGCGGGTTCTGTCTCCGCTCACCATTCTTTCGCGATGTTCGACCGCTCGAAAGAGACAACCATTGTTGGCGTGGTGGAAGATTTTCAGTGGACCAATCCTCACAGCTGGATCGAGCTTGACGTCCCGAACGAAAGCGGCGGGACCGACAAGTGGAGCATCGAGCTGAACAGCCCAAACAATCTTTCCCGGCAGGGATGGAAATCCACCAGTGTCAAGCCGGGCGACAAGATTTCTGTCATCACATGGCCGCTGAGAAGCGGCGAAAAGGGCGGCCTATTTATCTCATTGACCCTGCCCAACGGGCAGATTCTGGACGAAATGGCCTTCCGCAACCGGAACAAACAGTAACTTCGCGTCGCTCATTCCTACAGTCCGTCCCTTCTCTGCTTCGCTTGGACACAGCCAGCCGTCTCGCTCGCGTTTCGTGTTGGCGCACAAGGCAGGAATGTCGACAGAGTGAAGAACGCCCAGGAGGTCTGGTCCCTCGACACGCGTGGCTTGGCAGCCCGCGTTCTATCTGGAAGGGACTTTGAAACCGGGAACGGGAATCGGCCCGCTCGAGGTGGATCCTGCTATTGATTTGCCCGGGTCGCGGCCGGTGCGCAGATTCGATCAAAGGCCTGGGTCAGAACGGTCGCGATCGTAAAGGGATCGCTGCCCTCGATGTCGCGCCTCTCCATCATGAACTCAATCTTGCCGTCGCGCAGTAGCGCGATCGATGGAGAAGACGGCGCATAGCCAGTGAAGTAGGTCCGCGCCTGCTTGGTGGCTTCCAGGTCCTGGCCTGCGAAAACGGTCGCCAGAACTTCCGGGCGAGCTTTGTTGGAAAGGGCCTTAGCAATCGCCGGGCGGGCCTTACCTGCCGCGCACCCACAGACCGAATTCACTACGACGAGGACCGTGCGTTTCTCTTGCTTCAGCACCGAGTCCACTTCGGCCGGAGTCCTCATTTCGCGGAATCCGACTCTGGTGAGTTCCTCACGCATGCCGCTGACCATATCTTCAGGAAACATCATGACTCCTTGAGCGACGGCTCCGATTCTCAGTTGCTGGCACTGCAGATTCTCTAACTACCAACTATAGCATATTGGATTCTCGCCGATCCGAATGGACTCAACCCATCGTGCGCAATGCATCCTTCAAGCCAAGTTCGGCCGCTGCGCTTTCCTTGACCCCGGACTCCGCTGAGCCTATCCTTGTTGGGCAACGTAAAGCCAAGACCGTGAGTCGAGCCTGGCGGGATTCTGACCGCTCGCTGTTTCCACCTGGAGACTTATGACCGTAAATTCACCCAAGACCGGTGTACTGGGTTATTTACTCGTGGGGGTGATCGTTTTTATGACTGCAGCAAGTTTGTACGCGGCATCGAACATCTACGATTTCACGCTGCCGTTACTCAACGGCAAGGCTGCGCCGCTAGCGAGCTACAAGGGCAAGGTCGTTTTGGTGGTTAACGTCGCGAGCCGGTGCGGATTCACGCCGCAATACACGGCGCTTGAGGCGACGTATGAAAAGTACAAAGACCAGGGCTTCGTGATTATCGGATTCCCGGCCAATAACTTCGGTGGACAGGAACCCGGGACCAACGAAGAGATCCAGAAGTTCTGCACTGGAAAATACAACGTGACTTTTCCGGTATACGGAAAAGTTTCGGTGAAGGGCGACGATCAGACGCCGCTCTACAGCTACCTCACCAAGGAAGCGAACCCCTCCGTGGCCGGCGACATCGAGTGGAACTTCACCAAGTTCCTCGTGGATCGCAACGGCAACGTTGTCCAGCGGTTTGAATCGGCCGTGACGCCCGATTCACCCGAAGTAATCGCGGCGATTGAAACGCAGCTGAAAAAATAAGAAGTGAGCGGCGACGAGTGCCGGACCAGCGTATGGGTGTGTCCGTCGCTCGCCGGCTGAGGGAAGAGCCATGAAGGTGCTGATTCTTGCTATGGTCCTTGCGGCAGCAGCCAGCTCAAACGCATCCTCGGCCCGTGCCGGGGCCTTGCCTGAAGCTTCGGAATGCGATCGAGCATGCCTCAAGGGCATGCTTGATTCCTATTTTGCCGCCATGCTGAAACATGATCCGTCCGGGCTGCCGCTGTCATCGCCTCTAAAAGCAACCGAAAACGGGCATCCGGTCAAGCTGGGAGAGGGGATTTGGAAGACTGCTGAGGCGGTTACCTTCCGGCTTGATGCGACCGATCCTGAGGGCGGCCAGGCCGGCGCGGAATCCGTAATCAAGGACGGCTCGGGCCTCGCGCTATTGCTGGTGCGGCTGAAGGTAACGGGCAACCAGATCTCGGAAGTGGAGACGATGCTGCCGCAAAAAGGCGGCGCACTGTTCGGGCCCGATAAATTGACCACTACGCCTGCGATGTACCTGGAATCGGTGCCTACAGCAGAGCGCGCCACACGCGAACAGCTTGCCAGCACCGCTGACCTATACTTCACGGCGCTACAGACAGAAGGTACAAGCCAGTACAAGCCCGCTCCGCTGGCCGCCGACGCGAACCGGTTTGAAAACGGAATCCAAACAACGAATGTTCCGTTTGATCTTTTTCACAAGCCCGCCGCGACGACCGAGCAGCAGATGGACGAAGCATGGTTCAAAGGCTGGGTTGTCACGAATCGGCGCTACCCCGTGCTGGACGAGCAGCGCGGGATCGTGCTGGCCATTGTGCTGATGCAGATTTCGCCCTCGCAGGCGGTGCTGCTGAGCGAGATGTTCAAAGTATCGGGTGGAAAGATCAGGCAGGTACAGGCGGTGCTCGTTGATGTTCCGCACGACGGGCCGACCGGCTGGAATTAGCTTCGGTGTGATGCGACCCGAGCCAGTATTTCCAATTGCGCCTGGTTCGGTTCTCAGCGGATACCGAGCAGCCGGCACGCGTTCTTGAAGTAAATCTTCTCGCGGTCTTCCTTGGACATATCGAGCCCGTCAATCACGCGAAGTGTTTCGCGAATGTACATCGGACCGCCCTCGGGATCGAATGGCGCATCCGAGGCGAACAGCACGTGCTCGATTCCGTAGAAGCTGAGAGCGCAAACAAGCGCGGCCTTCGAGCCGAACGTCGCCGTATCGGCGTAGAACATCTTGAAATAGTCCAGAGGACGCTTCTTAAGCTCCTTCAATAACGGCTTATAGTCGCGGAAAGATGTCCGGGCGCCCAATTGGTCCCAGCCGGGGCCGACACGGCCCTCGAAAAATGGCGTCATGCCTCCGGCGTGGTGGATGATAATTTTCAGATTCGGCATCTCGTCCAGCATCTTGGAAAAAACGATCCGAGCCTGCGCCGCGCTGGATTCGTAAGGCCATCCAAACGTCCACCAGATTTCGTAGAGCGACTGCTCTTCGGTTTGATAGTCCGGGAAACTTGCGGTGCGGGCGGGATGAATCCAAACTGGCTTCCCGAGGAGTTCCATCGCCTTGAATACCGGACGGAATTCCGGAGCATCGAGCGGCTTCCCGTTCACGTTGGAATAGATTTGAATGCCGCACGCGCCGAGATCCCTCACGGCGCGCTGTGCCTCTTCGACCGCTCCTTCGGGGTCCCGCATCGCGACCGAGGCTATAAAACTCGGAAAGCGATCGGGATATTTCCGGCAGAGCTCGGCCATGCTGTCGCTGCCGATTCGTGACAGTTCGCGCCAGGCTTCGCGGGTGCCCATGGCGTCGGGTGGAGGAGAGGCGAGTGAGAGCACCTGCTGATACTCGTCGAACATGTCCATGACAGCGAAGCGCTTGTCGAGGTCGGTCATCATCGGTACGGCCTCGCTGCGGCGATGGATGTCCTTCATCTGTCCGGTCGTCTTCAACAGCGCTTCGTGAAACGGCTTCGGCCAGATATGCGTGAAGATGTCGAGTTTTCTCATGATGGCGTTGCTCTCCGAATCAAGGATGCACGCGCGCGGGCTTCGCACTCGGTTGTTTCAACATCTGTTCAGGATCATCGGTCCGATCAATGTAGCGGCCCGAAAGCGCGTCATAGCGGCCGGCGGCCAGGTGGATGCATCGGTCGGTGCACCATTGCATTCCGTCCTGCGGTCCCAGTTTGTCTTTCATTTCACGCAGACGTTCGACCATTTTCGGAACCCATCGTTGCGCGTCGGCCGACGTCATCGTTTCGTCTGCCATCTCGGTCATGATCGAGCCCGGGTCCAGCGCGAACGTCATGACTCCATACTCTTTCACTTCATTTGCCACGAGCTCGGCGAGCCGGTTCTGCGCGGTCTTGCCCAGGCTATAAGCCGAAAGATGTGCCGTAAGCATATGGCATCGCGGAGAGGAGATGTTGATGATTCGCCCGCCGCGACGCTCGATCATTCCCGGTAGCACCGCGCTCATGAACAGAAGTGGCGCCCGGATGTGCACTTCCTGCGCCAACCACCATTGATCGGGGTCGACAATGCCAATCGGACCGTACGGGCCAGCCAGCCCTGCGTTGTTCACCAACAGAGTCACGACGCCCAGTTTTTCCGCGGTCACTCGCGCGACGCGCGCGACATCTTCTCGCCTGGTCGCATCCCCCGCAACGGCCAGGCCGCGGCCTCCGGCCGCTTCGATTTCCCCTACGACCTGATCGAGTTGCGCTTTATTTCGAGACGTCAGCGCCACGGCCGCACCTTCGGCAGCAAATCGCAGAGCGATCCCCTTGCCGATGCCCCGGCCGGCGCCGGTGACAATCGCTACTTGGCCTTCGAGCTCTCTCGTCATGTTTTCAGGTTGTTGCCGCATGGGCTGGCGCGATCACGGGGCGATGCTTGCGAACCGGCGGAATCGCGAATGGCAGCAGAATCGCGGCCAGGAAAGACATTCCCGCCACGCAACGAAGTGTCGGTGCGTAGCTGCCAACTCTGTCGAATACGACTCCGGCCACATAAGCGCCGGCAGCGGCCGCCGTCGTGCCTACGACCATTACCAGCGAAATCACCGATGCGTACGCTTTCGCTCCGAAGTAGTTCGCGGGAAGGACCATCATCGCCGAGAAAGAAACTCCGAACGACACTCCCATGCAAATCGCGTAAAGGTAGAGCCCCGCCGCGCCGCTCGCGCGCAGCGCGAGCAACACCCCGATGCCAAACGTCAACGATGCTCCCGCCCACACCAGACGGGGCTCAATCCGATCGGCTACCGCCGCGAAGAATAGCGTGCCGACAAGCGCGCAGAGCAGCATGATTGAAATCGAAGACGCAGCCGCCGCAGGCGTGAATCCCAGATCGCGCAGGTGAGCTACTCCATGCGCCAGATAGAGCGGATACCCCGTACTGAATCCGAGAATCGAGACCAGGTAGAGCCAGAAGGCGGGGGTATGCAGGGCTTCACCGAACGACCAGTCCTCCGTCGTCTTGTGCACTCCGCTTCTGAGCGCGCGAGGCACCAGAGCCGATGGCGCGGAACCAAAGCCCGACGCGTCAGCGGAAGCGCCGTCAGGGAATTGACCGAAATCGGCCGGCCGCTCTCGGACGAACAGCAGGGCGAGGATCGCTGACAGTGCACTCAACGCGGCCATCAACCACCATCCCGCCCTCCAATTTCCGTTGAAGACGCGAATGACCTTGTCCAGCACACGCACCGACGCGAACCCTCCCAGCGTGCCGCCGGTGTGAACCAGCGTGATGGCGAGTCCTTTGCGTTTGCTGAACCACCGATTGATCCCGGTTTGCGCGACAAGCACGCCCCCGGTCATCGCGCCCAGCCCGATCATGACGCCGAAGACCAGATCCACCTGCAAACTCGTGTGGACCACGAACGACATCAGCAGCGCTCCCGCGACGACGACGGCGCAGCCAAGCGCCGCCGTGAAACGCACGCCGGTTTTGGTTATCAATAGGGCGACCAGTGGAGCGGGCACACCAACCATCCATTGGAAAATGGCGTAGGCGAGCCCGAGCTGGCTGCGGTCCCAATGCAGGGCAGCAGCCATGTCCGTGTTGACCACGCTCGCACCGTAGAGAGGGAACGCGAAGTTCGCGAAAAGGATGATCCAGAAGACCGCGAGCAGCTTCCAACCGTAGAACCCCGATTGTCGCTCCATCTGGCTCCCTATTGAGTGCTCGATCGGACGGTTGTGCGTTCGAAACCGCTATTGCAGCTCTTCGGCCGAGACCCAGTTGCCGTGGACCTGGTTTCGCAGGCGCAAAGGCATCTTGATTGTCGCGACGGGTCCTTTATCAACATGCTCTGCTTCAAATATCAAGACGTCCGACAGTTGGTTTTCGTGGAGATCGGCGACGAGCGCGAGATAACCCTCATGGCCCGACTGCTTCGATGGAATGTGTACCTCTTCCTGAATGGTGACTGGTTTGTCCGAATGCCACGACCTGAGCTTTCCGCTTTTCACCTCCAGGCGGCTGAGCGTATTGAAGCCTGCGCCTACGGGACCAGCAATCAGCGGCGGTCCGGCAGTTGGGTCAAATCGTTCGTAGTAGCCGATGGAGTAGTCCGACATGTGGTCCTTCGAGGCGATGCGCGGGAAGTCGCCCGCGGGTGCGAGCGGGTATTCCTCGAACTTCTCGCCCGGCTTCGACATGTCGAAACTCCACCGGACCACGCCGCCTCCCGCCATGTCCTCCATCGTTGGGTGTATGTGCGACGCCTCCTGAATGAACGGGAACGGGTTCAGCTTGCCGACTCCGAAATCCAAATGCACGAACTTGCCCTCCGTGTATGCGTTCATGAAATGGTATGCGGACGAGGCAGGCCTGCGGAACCAGTGCATCTGATTCAC
>Ga0182024_10022230_pt1 | contig 11441 bp, 6 predicted proteins | sample P32metaG_FD_120480 | JGI IMG/M metagenome (GOLD analysis project Ga0182024, IMG submission 120480) | Permafrost microbial communities from Stordalen Mire, Sweden - P3-2 metaG (Illumina Assembly) | ecosystem: Environmental > Terrestrial > Soil > Wetlands > Permafrost | place: Sweden: Stordalen... | reverse complement strand
GATACCGTCCACGATTTTATCTGTGCCATCCTGTAAGGTATCTTCGCCCCGATTGAGCCCCCCACTTCCAGAACTTTGAGGGAGGGAATCAAGTTGATCATTATTTACGGATAAACTCTTAGAGACAGTCGATCATAAACATGAGGGCGTCCGCGTGATGCGGGCACCCTTTCTGCATCGTTGTTTTTGAGCTGCGTTAAAAGTCGAGCCGCAGGGACATCTGGATCTGGCGCGGACTGCCGATAGTGTGGGTGACAATACCCAGTCCAGATGGGCAGCTGTAAAAGTTGTTGACCGCTGCCGAGGTGCCGCAACCGGTGGGCAGCACGGCTGTGCCCGAAGCAGGGAACGGGTTGTATCCGGCATTTTGAGTGACCTCGTTGCCGGGAACATCGAGGCTGGTGGTGTTGGTCAGGTTGTAGACGTCGAACGTGTACTTCAAGCTGTAGCGGTCGTTGATGGGGAGCACTTTGACCAGCGAGGCATCGGCGCGTTTCTGGAAGGACTGGCGAAAGATGTTGCGCTGGCCGCTGGTAAACCCGGTTTCGTAAGGATCGGAGGTAGGGATTGCGCCGCCCAGACCGCCTGCCGACAGCAGCGGGAGGGTGAAGCAGGCTGCATTCAACGCCGGTTTCCCACCGGCTGGAGTCCATGCGCCTGAAGACTTGGTGAGGGCGCTTTTTGGGGTGCATCCTTGAGCCAGCGGCACAACGGGGTTGGTGATGCCGTCAGCGGTGGAATAGTAGATGCTGCCTACTGCGCCGGAGAAGTCGATGATGCTGTAGGGCTGGCCGCTCTGCAGCACGGCTAGGCCGACGAGCGACCATCCGTCGATAGTTTTTCCTGCCAGGGTGTGCTTGTTGGCGAAGTCGGGAATCTGGAAAGCGTAGTTGATGCTGATGACGTGAGTGCGGTCGAAGTCCGACGACCCATAGCTACCGCGCAGGTCCAGAGGGTTGTTTCCGTTGTAGAACAGACCCAGGCCACTCTGCTCATCGAGTGCATGGGAGTACGTGTAGGAGACGCCCGCCTGGATGCCATGGCTGATGCGCTTTTCGACGTGTGCCTGCAGTGCATTGTAGGCATCCACGCCTGCTGCCTTGTAGGTGATGGACTCAGCCGCGTAGCCGATGTAGGGAACGCGGAGGTCAACGTTGCCGCCCTCATAGTTGGCCTGGTAGCCGGTGCCATCGGGCAGTTTTGCGCCGCCTACGTTGTAGCCATAGCTGTAATTCTGCTGGTTGGGGCTGCCGGCAAGAGCGGGGCTTCCAGGGGAAGCGATATTGGGTTGATTGAAGGGGATTGGAATGACCTGGTGGCGTCCCACATTTCCGACGTAGCCCAATTCGATGGCCAGGTCGGAACGCGGCTGCCACTGGATATCCAGCGTGTAGTTGATGGTGTATGGCAGCTTATTGGTGCGGTCGTAGACGCCCAGGGAAATGGGCTGGCCATTGTTGATGACGCCTGGAACGCCGTCGTCGAAGTTCTGGATGCTGTAGGCGTTGGGAAGGTAATTACTTAGATCCGACGCTTTGGGGCTGTTGGGAGCGGCATGCTGAAGCACGGTGCCGTAAGGGTTTTCAAGATTGCCGGTTTGTGCGGTGGGTGGGCCGGTGGGCGGACTGAAACCGCCGTTGCCGCCGCAGGTTGGGATGTAGTACTCGTAAAGCGACTGCGACGTTGTGGGACAGCTTGAAACATTCACAAACGGGAGCTGCTGGTTGACGCCGAAGGGACCGCCGGTGACGGTGCCGATGGCGTATCCAGGAGAGAAGTAGCTGAACAACTCGCCACGGTCGTAGTAAATTCCGGCGCCGGTGCGGATCACGACTTTGTTGTGGCCAAATCCTGGCTGCCATGCGGCGCCCACGCGGGGACCGATGCCCCATTGACGCCCGGTGAGGGTGGTGTTACTGACGCCCTTGGTGCCGTTGGCGTTGTTGCCGGCGATGATCAGGCCCGGATTAGTGATTGTATCGGAGCCAACGCTGTAGCTATAGAGGGTGGGATCGAAGTTGAAGATGCGGCCGTACTTCTCGGTCAATCCGCCGTCCCAGTCGTAGCGAACGCCTGCGGTCAACGACAGATTCGGCGTGATCTGCCACTTGTCCTGCACGTACGTGCCTAGCTGATTGGCGCGGTAGTAGCGGCTTGCGTTGCCCTGCAGGAACGAACTGACATAGAACCCCGTGGCCGAGCTGCCTGGGGAAACGAAGCCCTGAATCATCTGGCTGAAGTCGTCCGTGGCCACGGTGCCGGTTCCGGTGCGCTTGTCGATGGTGTTGAGCTGGGTGTATGTGTAGGTGCCGCCAAAGCTCAGGGTGTGTTTGCCGAGCATCCAGACTGCGTCTCCTCTGGGAGCCAGGCGGTTCTGGAACACGCCAGTATTCGGAGCCTGCCCTTCAGCATTGGGGCCGATATTGAGGATTGCCTGGGATTCTCCTGAGGGCTGATCGTTACCCAACACGTTGTAGACGGAGATGCCGGGGAAGTAGTTCGATCCGAACACATTCATGGAACCAGTACCCGCCGCTCCGCCGGGAATGGAACTGGGGCTAAAAGGCTGCTCATTGTCGCCATAGTTCTTTTCGCGAATGACGCCCAGAGTCTCGGTGGTGCTGAGGTTGGGCTTTATGATGAGCGTGTTGATGATGGATGCCACCTGCGCGCCGGAGTCCAGATGCTCGGTGAAGCCAGGCACACTGGAGTACGAAAATGGCGATAAGGTGGGATCGTGCTGGTAGTAGTACTTCAAGCTCAGCGTGTCTTTGGCGGTGGCGTTGTAGTCCAGGTCGGCCACGGCCAGGTCTGCGGTAAAGCGGCCCGTGCCGGGGATGAAGGCGTTGTCAATGTGAGCCGCGGTGGGCGCGGTTCCGTTGAGGGCATCGTTGGGGATGAGCCACTTGCCCGGCTCGCCCGGAAGCGAAGGTGAGTTGAACAAAACCTGCGCAAGCGGGTCAATATTGGATGCGGTGAGGGTGGTGCCGAATGAGCCGTTGGTCACGGTTGCCAGAGTTCCAGCGGAACGGTCGTCAGAGAGGCCGACGGGAACGTCGAGGACCGAGTCGCCGATCTCCTGGTCGGAAACGTGCAGGTGCTGATAGGACAGGAAGCCGAAGAGCTTGTCCTTGACGATGGGACCGCCCACCGTTCCTCCGGCGATGTAGCGATGCAACTGCGGCACCTTGTTGTACGCCGGAATGTCAGGGTCCTGGTTGAAGAAGAATGGAGCCGCATTGATCCAGCTTGTTCCGCGGTGGACGTAGGCTTGTCCATGGAAAACATTGGTACCAGATGCGGTACTCAGATCGATGTGCGCGCCGGACGTGGAACCCTGCTGCGCGTCGTACATAGAGGCGTTCACGCGCACTTCCGCAATGGTTTCAGGCGCGGGCGTGGGAATCGCGTTGCCGATAGAGAGGTAGATGGATGCCGCGGAGGGAATCACGCCGCCGGCCCCGGTGCTGGAAGAGACGCCTGTCGAGTTGATGACGCGTGCCGAGGCCACCTGGCTGGTGCTCTTGCCGTTGAACAGGTTGCTGGCGTCAACGCCGTTGAGCAGGAACGAGTTTGAAGTATCGCGTTGTCCATTGGCCCAGATGGGAGCGTTGCCGAGGCCGGAGTTTGCGCCTGTTCCGCCTCCCAGTTCAGCGCTGACGCCGCTGGATTGCGTTGCGAGGCCGGTAAAGCTGCCCGTCGCGAGCGGGACAGATTCGATCTGCGTCTTATCGAGGACGTAGCCCACGGTGGTGTCGACGGCGTTCATCAGAGGCGATGCTTCCACCTCCACCGTCGTCGTGGTCTGTCCAACTTTGAGGGAGGCATTCACGGAGGCCGTGCGATCCGACTGCACTGTGATGTGCTGCGTCCTCTGCACGTCGAAACCATCCGCGGTGTACGTGATCGTATACGTGCCGATGGGAAGGTTCACAAACGAATACGACCCCGAGCCGTTGGTCCTCGCCGAGCGCGTGAGCGATGTTTGCTCGTCGACTACGGTTACCGATGCGTTGGGAATCACTCCGCCGGACGAATCGGTAACCTCGCCGGTGATGCCGCCAAGAGTCTGCTGTGCCAGAACAGCACTACAACACAGCGCAACGACTGCCGCTAATGCCAGCAGCCGCGGAATCAGATGGGAAACACTACGCATGGTAAACCTCACGTTACACAGCCTCGAAAATAGAGATTTCCCCAGCGGTCTCGGTGGAGGAAGGCGAGAAGCTCTGGGGTCAGTGAAATTCCTGGTGCTCTAGGGTCAATCCCAAAAAGAGAAGGGGTAAGTAGCGATACGAGTGGATCTCGTTTGCCGGACTAGCCAACTTGCGTTGCGGATTGGCAATAGGATACCTGTTGGAGCGCAGAACTCAAGAGGAAATTAGGCCGATCTTTATTTCATCTTTATGCCCATTGCATGATTCCCGATCGCTTCGTGTGCAAAAGACAGTGCCAAGTTCAAGCCGGAGAGGGCATGCGAAGGTTGGGGCCGGCAAGTGGCGAGCAATTTGCCGGGAAACGCTTTGAGCTCACACTCACCGGCCATCGTCTGGTGGGACTCAGCGAGCCAAAGCTGACGCTTTTTTCCGCCTTAGCGCATACCAGGCTAGCCCGGCGGCAATGTAAGCCAGATAGATCCATGGAATTCGGGAGTGGATTGCATCCGTTGCCGAGCGCAAGTCAAAGATGACAATCAGGATCATTACCACCACGGTGACTACACTCAAGCCTGCGACCCAGTGCGAATGCTGGCCCAGCGCGCGGCGCGCAAAGGGCAACGCCACGGCAACGAGAGCGTAAGCGGTGAGAAAGCCGAAAACCGACAGCGAACCCAGCCAGTCATACATGTCGGACCCTTGCACTCCGCGCAAGGCCAGCGCTGCCGTGGCCGCGAGCATCATGCCTGCTGAAAGGGCAATCGCTGCGCCGGGCGTGCCATGCTTGCGGCTGGTCTGTTCCAACACAGTGGGCAGCAGGCTGCCATGCGCCATGCGCAGCAACACCCGAGCAGCTGCCGTGGTGCAAGCCAGCACACAGGCAAACATGCTGACCGCTGCGCCAAAGTCGATGGCAATCCCCAACGGCGAGATGCCGGCCTTGGCGGCAAGCAGATGCAGCGGGCTGGTGGAATTGCTGAGTTGCGAGGACTCGCCTCGGAATCCCAGCACCTCGCTGTAGGAACAGAGCATAAAGAACACGCCTCCCAAAATGGCGCATTGCAGCACGGCGCGCGGAATCGTCTTGATTGGCTCCCTGGCCTCGCCGCCCAGCGTGGTGGCGGACTCAAACCCGACAAAGCTGAACATCGAAAGCACCAGCGCCGGCCCCAGCGCTGAGATTGAGACACCCTTGAGCTTGAACTGGTCTACGTCGAATTGGAATCCGAAGCGAATGACCAGGACCGCAAGCACAATCAGGATGAGGCTGACGGAGACCACCTCAATCCAGAGCATCAACTCCGCCGAGAGCTTGACGTCGCTGTAGGCGATCAAGCCTGCTACCCCGCAGACCACTGCCAGGGTGAGCAGCGCGGGCGGCGTGCAGTGAAAGAACTGTTGGGAAAGCACGCCCGTGTAGTAAAGTGCCCCGCCGGCCACGGAAGCGCCGGTGGCAATGTAGGCCAAAAGAAGCGCCCATGCGGCGACGACTCCAAAGGCAGGCGGGAGTGTGTCCGCGGCGTAGGTGTAGAGTGAGCCTGGCGAGGCCGAGAGGCGGGCAAAGCGGCTGACGCAGAAGCCCACCAGCAGCGTTGCCGCGGTGGCCAAGAGATACACAAACCAGCTTGCATTGCCGGCCAGAGCAAAGACCAGCGGGATGGTGAGAGACGGCGAAGTGGAAGGCGCCATGGCCGAGACGGATTGGGCCAGCGTCTCAAGCGGACCCAGCACGCCGGTATGCAATCCGTAGTTCTCCTTTGCTCGCTCTTTGGGTCCTCGCTCCTCAGGGCAGCCGCCCTGCGGGTACACTTCGGCTGTGGTCTGGCTGGTCACCGTTCCGCCTTTCGCTTTATGGCCGACGTGCCTGGCTATCGCGCCCTGATTGTCTTCTGGTTGCTCTAGTGTTATGCCAAGGCGCCGTTGTGGTCAAGGCGGAGCTGCAAGGAGATCGACGGCGCTAACCCGCTCGTCCCTCTTCAGTTCAATTCTTCAAGTCCCTGGCGCGGGCAATCAATTGCTCCATTGTGCTGGGAGGGTTGCCGGCCTTCAGCAGATCGCTGAACACTCGATAGGGATCGGTTTTCGAGCCGTCCTTGCGCATCGTCAACTCATCGTTCATCCATGCGTAGACAATGACTTTGTCCGCGCTTGAGAAGCGATAGAAGAGCCGAAATCGCTGATGAAACTTTGCCCGGAACCAATGCCGGTTATCCGGTCCGAGGGTATTGCCTTGTCTGAATTCAGAGGCATTCGGATTTCTTGGAATGATCTCGAAGATCAATCGATGGATGGCGGCAAGAAGCTTCGCGGCGGGCTGCTCTCGATAGTGAACCGGTTGCTTTGAGGCGAGGACTTCAACTCGATCTTCCAAAGTCTGAAGCTGTTGATCGAACAACTGATACGCGTACAGCCTCCAGCCATTGACGATCATCTAAAGAATCGCTTCTTTGCCAAGGTCTTCGCTAAGATCGACCGTAATCCCCTTTGTCAATCGCGCGATTCGTCTCTTGCGCGCCGTGCTCAGCGGCTGGATTTTTTGCGGAGACTGCGCCATGTCCTGCGCCAGGAATGCGAGAAAGGAGGCCATCACTGGATCAGCATTTGCGCGGCCTTCGGGCTCTGCCATGACCAGCAGTCTCCCTGGGGCAATGATTTGAGCGCGGACTTCGCCATTAAATTCCGGGTGGCTCTTGAACAAGGCGCCCTCGAAACGGAACCCCAATGAATTCCCCGTCCTGGTTTGTTTGCCCCGGTATTCGGTTCCTGCGATCGTCTCGCGGCGGGTGTCGGCGGTTCTTTTTCGCTTCACAATTGGCACGGGTGTACCTCAAATTCATGTTAGCACAATTGTAAGCACTTTGACGTCTCCTGCGGCCTGGCCGCACTGCCGCTGCGGCGCGACCTCATTTGCCTGTGACTGCGGGTTTGATCAGTTCGTCGAGATCGTCCGGCTTTGGTTCGTCGCGAACCAGGTGCGGATAACGAGGGCCACCGTTGAAATGGATCGTCGAGGTGTTAATGTAGTCATCACTCACGACCAACAACGAGATTGGCTGCGCCGAATCTTTCGCGGCCTTGATGGCGTCTTCGAGCAATTCATGCGTGTAAACGCGCCCGTTGACGCCAATCACCTTCATGCCCGAAGAGATGCCGGCTTCAAACGCGGGACTGCCGACAATGGAGTCGCCTACTGTGCCGTCGGCACCCAATTGCAAGCCGATCGAATACGCATCGGTCGGTGCGCCGCGGCGTCCGCTCAACTTCGCCGGCTCACCGCTGAAGACCACTTTCCAGCCCGCGTTCTCAATGCCAGCCGTAGGCGCTTCGGCAGCAGTAGAGTCGAGACGCGTATGGAAGAAGCTCGCCCAGTCAAATGGCGCAATCGCATTCAGCGCAGCGACCAGTTCGTCGAAGGTGTAGGTCTTCACCTCGGGGCCATTATTGGCGCCGCCGTGAAAGGCATGGCAGAAGTCGTCGATGGATTTCTGACCATGGGATTCGCGATGAATGATGGTGGCGACTTCAAGCCAGAGCAGGTCTCCTTCGTCGTAGTAATCGCCGCCACGGCGCCAGTTGAGCCAGCCTCTGCCGCCGCCGCCGGGTCCTCCGCCAGTGTTCAGGCCCGCCGCGGTGTCGAGCAATGGCCGCCACGTCCGTCCCGGCCTTCCAGGCCCCAGCGAGGCGGCAATGCTTGCCAGGTATTCGTGGTACTCGTCCGCGGTCCAAAGGCCGCTGCGCGCGGCCAGCATGGGGCCGAGATAGTCGGTGAGCCCTTCGTAGCCCCACAGCAGATCGTCTTCCATGGGCGTCTGGTAGTACGGCACCGTGAGATCGGCAGGGCGGCGGAACTTGCCGTTCCACGAGTGCACGAATTCATGCGCCAGCAAGCCGCCAAGGGCCATGCCGGCCCCGGGCGAAATGAGCACGCGCTCGGGCAATCGGCTGTCGTTCGACTCGTGATGCTCCAGGCCAAAGTGCGCCACGTGATCGCTCAACGTGAGCAGAAAATGGTAGTCGCGATAGTGGCGCGCGCCGAACAGCTTTCCCGATTCGGCCACCAGGTTGGTCATCTGCTTCTGGTTTTCCGGGCTCATGTTGAGAGCAACTTCGCTGTCGGCCACCATGTCGATCTGATGATGAATCGGCTCGCCCGGCGGCGTGAGATCGATGGAGCGATAGAACTGCCCGGCAATCACCGGCGAGTCAACCAGCAGATCGAGAGATATGGGCTTGAACGATATCTCGGCGCCGGATTGCTTCTCGATGGGCAGCGGCGTGCCCAATTTCCACCCATCGGGTAATTTGAGCTTGCCCTCGTAGCTCAAATCCTGGGCAAGAACGCCTGCCGGATAAAGAACCACTTCGTTCCACTCGAGCACGGTGAGTTTGTCAGTTGATGAGTAACCGTCAGGCTCAATGAAATCGAAGTTCGCTACGAGCTCCGACACACCAGCGGGCACGTCGAGATGGAACGTGAACATGTCGAGCAGGTCGCGCTTCCACGGAATCGTTTTTCCACTTGATTCGAATTCCAGGCCTGTTACGCTGTTGATGGGGCCGTCCGGGCCGTGCTCTCCGGGTATCCACTTAGGGTAGTAGAGCGTTAGCGGGCCTGGCTTCACCGGAATCACTTCGTGGCTATGCAGAAGTTTCTGCCGTGTCTTTGTGGCATCGACGGTGAGCGAGATAGTTTCAGCGGCGAACGCGACCGAGGCGGTGAAAAACACAAGCGAGGCGAGCGACAGCCGAGAGCGGAGGCAATAGCTATGCATGCAAATGCTCCTTTTGCGAAACGGGGAAATCCTATCCGAGCATGATACAGCCGAAGGATGATACAACCAGAGGTCTGGACTGTTTTCGTGGCGAGCCGAAGCGTCAGGGCGCGGGTGCGCTTGGTCGAACAGGTGTTGCGCAGCTCTCTCCCGCAACTGTGGTCCACTTGCGCACATACCACCGCTTCACGATGCCGTTGGTTACATAAGGATCGACTCTGGCAAAGTTTTCCGCCACCTGGGGTGAATCGCTCTTGAACACCACCACGACGCCATCAACGGGATCTGCCAAAGCGCCGCCCAACACGAGTTCGCCGCGCTCCACTGCTTCCCAGGCCAGTTTAAGGTGGGCGTTGCGAAACTCGGCGCGGCGGGAGCGGTAATCGTCGGCCACTTCGTAAAACAGTAGGTAATGCATGGGAGAGTCTGAGTCCTTTCGTTGAACGGAGGTACGTTTAATGAAGGCGATGGATTCTCGAAGCAGGTGAAGAACAAGACAGGCGGCGCCTTTGCCAACTTCGATTCTAACTGTTGTGTTAAGAAAAATCCTTTGACCTATGCTTTCGAGGGGCGCAACCGCGAGGTTTTCCGGCGTGCTTTGAACCAACTCCTTTCCGTTCAATCAGGCGGGGCTGAACAAGAGATCGGAGCAGGAGTTGACGTTTTCTTCCGAGAGCTTTTGCCGTTGACAGAGGTTCTTTCGCAGGGCCATAATGCATTCAATTTGCGTGCCGTCTCCCTCATGCCGCTCCTGGTTACTGTCGGCTCTGCAGATGAACGATGAAAACTGCTCTGCTTGAATGAGTGCGACAGGATTAGTCTTGGATTCTGCATTGCCCTGCTAGCTACTTATTGAATGCGATATCGGAATGATGTTGGAGACTCAGTGAACTCTTTTGATAGATACTTGATGCCCTCGATTCTGGCATGCCTGCTGAGCATGACTGCGATTTGCCAACCGCCGCTGAATCGGCCGGCGCCTCGAATCAAGCCATACACCGGACTATCGGCGCAACGCGCAAAAAATCGCGGGTGGACGATATATCAGGGAGACATCATCCTGGACAAGGTTGCGCCTGCTGCGCTTGATGGCCGGCCGCGCCCGCAAATGCTGACGGTGGCGTCGCAGAGTTCTCTTTGGCCTCCACCGCAAGGAGGCGGGTTGGCGACTGTCTACTATGTCAATGCCAATGCGGGCGCCACGGACTCGGTAGACGAAGCAGCAAACGCGAACATTCAAGCTGCAATCAATACGTTCAACGCGGACTTTTCAGGAATAATTCAGTGGGTCGGATGGACTTCATCGGAATTGGATGGCCCGAACTACGTGAACATCGATCTCAACGCCGACGACTTCAGTGGAGAGTGCGAAGCGGCGGAAGGATACGAAGGAATAGCCGCCCAGCCTATGACAGGCTCGGCGGCCTGCACGGTGGGGACGATTCTGCACGAGATGGGACATGTCATTGGGCTGTGGCACGAGTTCGAGCGACCCGACGCCGATAACTACGTGACTGTGAATTATGGCAATGTGATCAAGGGTTCGTGGGGGAACTTCGAAACACTTACTCAGAATGCACAGATTCTAGGTCTCTATGACTATGCCTCGCTGATGCAATACCCGCCTTACTCCTTTTCGCGCAACGGCGGTCCGGTGATCGAGACCATTCCGGCGGGCATGCCGCTGGGCAATGTGGAAGGAGTGCCTGAGCCGCTGTTGGATGGTGTGCCCGTGGAGAACACTGCCGATTATTCGGCGGGAGACAAGGAGGCGATCATGCGGCTGTACGGCGCGCCTCCAACCCAGGTGACTGTAACCTCCAATCCCATTGGTCTGCAGGTAGTGGTGGATGGAGGAGCGCCCGTCAACACGCCGCAGATTTACTCCTGGGCGTTGAATTCGACTCACACTCTAACGGTTCCGAGCGGTGTGCAGACGCTCTCTGGCGGCATAGAGAACAGCACCGTTGTAGCGACGTTTTATTACACGTTTGGCCGATGGAACGATAACGGTTCGCAGAGCCACACGATCACAGTTTTGCCCGGAGACGGAGGGACCGGTTTTCCGGCGACATCTCCACAGGTTGCTACTTATTCGGCAAATTTCATCCAGCTTGTTCCGTATAGCTCGGCGGTGTATCCGGCAAGCGCTGGGACGGCCGCGATCTCACCTCTGCCGCAGAGTTACACAGGTGCGACGGGCGAGTTCTTTGTGGCCCGCCAACAGGCCACACTTACAGCTACACCGGCATCCGGCTGGAGTTTTTATGAATTTAACAATGGCCCGTTCTGGCTTCCGGGCGGCCTGGGCGCTAACCCGAAGACTTTCTATGTACCGGACACTGGGAATCCAGTAAACACTACAGCGGAGTTCAGCAACCTTCCGGTCTACATGGTTGATATAACTCCAGAGACGTTCAGCTCGAACCTTTCCGTCTCTGTCGATGGAGGATTCGCCTATACGCCTGTCAATTTCTCTCATTACTACGATTATGAAGGGCAAACGACTCCG
>Ga0182024_10022229_pt1 | contig 11441 bp, 9 predicted proteins | sample P32metaG_FD_120480 | JGI IMG/M metagenome (GOLD analysis project Ga0182024, IMG submission 120480) | Permafrost microbial communities from Stordalen Mire, Sweden - P3-2 metaG (Illumina Assembly) | ecosystem: Environmental > Terrestrial > Soil > Wetlands > Permafrost | place: Sweden: Stordalen... | reverse complement strand
GAGGTGAACCTGCGCACTCTGCACCGACAAGTGAAACTTGCTGATTAAATAAAATGTGTAGTAGCTCGTCAGGCTCGCCAGATATACAAATTTTGAAAATAGCAGCGCCATCAAAATGGCAATAGATGCGGTGATGCGCGCAGTCGACAAATTCGGAGCCTTGTCCACATGTTTTGCGCTGAATTTTTTCCAGGTCAAACGGCGTTTCTTGGCCCAACTACTCACGCCTGTCAGCAAAATCATCCCAAGCAAAGCGGCAAGAGTAAACCACGCAATGCTGGTTTGGCCCCTCGGCATCACGACGAATGCCGCGAGCAACGGTCCGAGAGAAAGGCCCGCGTTCCCGCCAACCTGGAAAAGGGATTGCGCAAGACCATGCTGCCCTCCAGAGGCCATGCGCGCTACTCTCGAGGATTCCGGATGAAACACGGACGAGCCTGTTCCCACAAGCGCCGCCGCGACCAGCAGCGCGGAAAAAGTGTGCGCGATCGACAGAAGAATGAGGCCGATGAGGGTTGCTCCCATGCCCACGGGCAGCGAGTACGGCCTGGGATTTTTGTCGGTGTAAAAACCAATCAGAGGTTGCAACAGGGATGCGGTCGTCTGATAGGTCAGTGTAATCAGCCCGATTTGCGTAAAGTCCAGATTGAAAGAAGTTTTGAGCAGCGGATAAATCGCAGGCAATAGCGACGCAAGCATGTCGTTTACAAGGTGGCAGACGCTGATAGCGCCCAACACTTTGAAAACAACTTCATGCCCCACATCCACCAAAGAATCAGTCTGAGTCGCCGCCAAGTTCTTTCCCCCGTCAGTCAGTACACACCGCAGCTGTAAAACTAAACTCGATTATTGTAGCAAGACTTGACAAGTTCGCGGGACGGAAAGCTTCAAGTCGCTCCGTTTACGCGACGCCCGCGTGGCGCATCACGGCTTCCGATTTAGTGCGAATTTCGCGCGCCACTTCATAGGGATCGCCCTGCTGAAATTGCGGCAGAAAAAGTTCCACGGAAAGCGGGCCTGCGTACCCTTTTTCCGCAAGCTTGCCGAGAATCCGCGTCAGGGGACTGACTCCATCGCCGGGAATAATGCGCGACCATAGATCCAGCATCTCTCGCGGAATATCCGGCACATCCTGGAAATGTACGTGGCCGATTTCTCCGGCGCGGATGGTGTCGAGATCATCGAACTTATTGAGCCCGGACCAGAAGTGGTAGCAGTCCAGCATGGGCTCGATATTTGGATGCGCCGCCGCGCGCGTCAACTTGAGCAAGGTTGGCAGCGTGGAAATGAAAGTCGATGAGCGCAGAAACTCAATTCTGAGTTTCGTGTCAAATTCCTTGGCCACTTCCCCTGCCTCAAACATGTTGTCCGGTGCGGCTTTGTAATCCTCGTCCGTAACTTTCTTGCTGCACGTGGTGGGAGAGTAGACGCGATGCAGCCCCATGTTCGCGAACATTTCGCAGCGTTTTTTCAAATTATCCAGCGCGGCTGCGCGGTTGGGATTTGGTTCCCATAGCTCCGTAACGCCAGTCGCGGCGTGAACGAGATTCAATCCCAGATCGGTGATCACGCGCTTCGCTGCCGGCAAATCATCCGTCTTCAGAAATTCATCCAGCAAAACATTGGTGATTTCAACGTCCCGGATTCCCGCGCGCGCCCAGCCTTCCAGCGATTTGCGATATCCCGCCGCGTTCGACGTGTTCTGGTGCATGGCGAGCGTCATCTTTTTCGAGGCCGCGGCACCGGCAATCGCGCCGCTCGCAGCAATCGCAACGGGAGTCAAAAGCATTTCTCTTCGGGACAGCGTGTTCATTGAATCTTCCCTTTCGTTCCAATCTCATAGCGCTGGCAAACAATTGCGAAACCGAATGAATACGAACTGCGCGGTTTTGAATTTGCTTTTGTAGCTCGCTTGTCTTTGTAGCCCGCCTCTTTAGAGGCGGGCTACAAAAACCGTTCAAACTATTCACTACCGCAACCGTTTACCTCTTCTAACCCTTCGCCACCGGCGGCCGAATTCGCATGGCGCTATTCGGCCCATTTGGCGCGTGTACCAGTTCCGGAACCACGGAATGCCCATTCAATCCCAAAGGAGATTTTGCGACGGCCGGAGCATAATCCCGATCGAAACCTTCCTTGGACGCGAACTCATAAAGAATACCGTGCTTCGCCCATCCAACCACAGAATTCAGTTTACGCACTCGAACACAGGAAGGCGTGGCGCACATTTTCGGCAACCGTTCGAGCACATAGCCCGCGTGCATCTCTTCCTCGAATTCCGTCGGACAATCAAAACTTCCGACTTGAATGCACGGCGTCCCCAACATTCCCTCTTTGTATGCGCCGTGCGCCGTGCCGTCGCGCCGTCCCGCTTCCGTAAAAATATTCATGCGCTCGCCCATTCGCATCGCCAGCATTTTTTTATCTTTTTCGGGAAGCGCCGCATTCAAAACGCTTGGGACTGGATCGCCAAACACATTCGCATCCGTCGCCGCAATCAGCAGCATGTAATGAAATCCCTTGCCCACCTTGGGATCGTCCACATGTTTGTAGCGTTTCGAATTGTCAGCGCCACCTTCGAGATCCTGCGAGGCGTAGTGCCCTGCCCACAAATAGCCAGGGCGCTTCAGAAGTGCCGGAAGATACGAACCATGCAGCCAGGAAAAATAGGCGTCGCGGCCTTCCGCCGGTAAATCGTACCAGGTGATCCACAGTCCTCGATCCGGCGGCGTCGAATTCATGCGCTCCGTATGCGCGGAACTTTTAGAACTGTCGCTTTGCGCAATCGATTCGTTCGCGGCCGCAAATGCGACGGCTGCCGCTCCCCCTGCTGCCTTCAAAAAATTGCGGCGACTCCGGTCTTTCCCAGCATCTTCTTTTTTCATGGCATTCCCTCCGTTGAATGAATTCAAATTCCGATCTGGAGCAACCTGGCCGCCGTGCCGCTAAAAATTGAACTACGTTCTTCATCACTTAATCCCGGAACCGCTAGAACCCGGTCCACCGGAGTGCGGTTCCAGAGCGTGGGATAGTCTGTCCCAACGACAACTTGACTCGCTCCAACCACGGCAATCAAATGCCTCATGTCCTCCGGACTAAAAAGCACGGAATCAAAATAAAGCTGCTTTAAATATTCGCTTGGTAGCTTCTTCAAAGGCTTACAAAGATTGGGAAACGCAGTCAGGCATTGATCGCTTCGGCTGGAATACGAGGGCAGGTAGCCTCCGCCGTGCGCCGCGCAAATTTTCAATCGCGGAAACAGGTCCAGAGTTCCGTCCTCAATCAAGTGAGTAAGTGCCAGCGTTGTTTCCAAAGGGTGTCCCACGACATTGTCAAGAAATCCATTTCCTTCCAAACGCTTTTCGTCGATCGGCGCGCCTGCGGATTGTGGATGGATAAAAATTAATGTTTGTAGTTCCTCTGCTTTGGCCCAGAACGGATGAAATTTCGGCGCGGAAAGATCGTCTCCGTTCACGCTGCCGCCGATGGCAAAGCCTCGCATGCCCAGGTTCTTGATTCCGTATTCCATCTGCTCCGCTGCAAGCGCCGGATATTGCAATGCCACACTGCCCAGACCGGCAAAACGTGTGGGGTGCGCGGCGCACAGTTCCGCAATTTTTTCATTCTGAATCTGAATAATCTTTCGCGCCAGATCGATATCCGCCCAATACCAGAATGGGTTAACGGAAAGTGCCTGCACATCAATTCCCATTTCGTCCAAGTCCGCGAGATGCCTTCGCACATCATTGTGTATGTTGGCCGGGCTGTCCGGATTTCCCAATTGCACATCGCCGGGACGGCCTTCGCGTCCGATGCGATCTTTGACCATTTCCCAGGCTTCGGGCACGCGAACGTGCGCGTGAATGTCCACGACCGCCGTTTGTTTACCGCCGATGACAACCCGTCGTTTGGAGATAACAGCGGCTTGTTGCTCACTCCTTGCAAATCCGAAAACAGAATTGGCACAGGTGCAGCCGGCGAAAAATATTCCCGCCGTTGTCTTGCACGCGCTTCTTACGAATTCCCTTCGCGTTGGCATGGTCGATTGTCAGTTCCCAGGGAATATCGAATTCGGTTTTAGCATTTCCGGTTGCGCCTACTTATACACCCGAGGTCGCTTCCATGAAACCAAGTTATTGTTTTCCGTTTGCGAAGTCTGTGCCGCGCAGGCACGATCGCACTTTCCGTCTAGTCAAAAATAAACAGGAGCGCTACAATCGGCAACCATCATGAGCAAATACACATCGGCAGCGCGTCGCAAATTTATTAAATATTTGGCAGCCAGTCCCTACGTTGCAGCGTTTGGCGGAGTCGCCGCATTCTTTGAGCGAACAGGTCTGGCTCAAAGCGCGCCGCAAACCTCCGATGTCATCACGAGCCCTGCCGGGGCTTTCGACGTTTTTGATTTCGAGGAAGCCGCCCACCGCAAGGTCATGCAAGGCCATTGGGCGTACATGGCGAGCGGCGTGGACGATGACGCCACGCTCCGCGCGAATCGCGAAATTTTTAAGCACGTGCAATTGCGCCCGCGCCGTCTGCACGATGCCACGAAAGTGGACATGCGCGTCGACTTCCTCGGAACCACGTACAATAGCCCGATTTTCTTTTGTCCCACGGGCGGCGAAAAATCATTCTTCCAAGATGGGGAATTGGCTGTCGCGCGTTCGGCCAAAGCGCATGGAACTTTGCAGATTCTTTCCACGGCAACTTCCACGGGCGTGGAAGAAGTCATTAAGGAACGCGGGCAGCCGGTCTGGTATCAGCTGTACGCCACAACCTCCTGGGACGCGAACGAGAAAATTCTGCGGCGCGTCGAAGCCGCCGGCTGTCCGGTTGTTGCGCTCACCGTCGATAACACCACAGGCCGCAACAGCGAGACGTATCTCCGCACGCGCGGCAAGGATTTAAACCAGTGCCTCAATTGCCATGAAACCGGCGAAGGCCCCAGTAACAAAGACCGCCCCATGTATGCCGGGATCGACATGACCGGTGTGAAATCGCAAAATCCTTCTATGGACTGGGCCTTCCTCGACCGTCTTCGCAAAACTTGGAAAGGAAAACTTTACATCAAGGGGATGGACACGCGGGAAGATGCGCGAATGTGCATCGAACACGGCGTGGATGGAATGCTCGTATCGAATCATGGCGGGCGCTCCACGGAAACTTTGCGCTCGACGCTCGAAGCGCTGCCAGAAGTGGTGGCCGCAGTCGACGGAAAAATTCCTGTGTTTGTGGATGGCGGCTTTCGCCGCGGCACGGATGTATTCAAAGCCCTCGCGCTTGGCGCCAAAGGCGTTGGGATCGGCCGTCCATTCCTCTGGGGTTTGGGAGCGTTCGGTCAACCGGGAGTCGATCGGGTGATTGAAATCATGCAGGGCGAATTGAAAATGGTGATGGGAAATTGCGGCACACGCACAGTCGCGGACATTACGCGCGAATACATCGCCACGCCGGACTGGAAGATTTGATTTAGGTAGGACAGGCTTCAGCCTGTCTTGTTTTGAATTGTCCGTTTGCTAGAAAAAATAAAAGAAGACAGGCTGAAGCCTGTCCTACTTAAGAGCGCATCACCGCGGCGGCTTTGGCCACCAACTCACAAAGCCATCTTTATTGGGCATTTTCACCTTCGGCAAAGTTTTTGCGTCCAGCACCGCATCCACGGGAACAATTCCATCGATGGAGAGAATGTACGCAGTCACGGCATACACTTCATCGTTCGACAGTGACTGCGGCGAAGTAATGGGCATCGCGCGTCGAATATAATCAAACAGCGTTGTAGCAACTGGCCAGTAGCTGGCGGGAGTTTTGACTGGCTTCTCAGTTGCCAACGTGCCGAGACCACCCGTGAGTTGATCCTGCGGCTTTCCCGCGCCTTTTTCTCCATGGCAGGACCGGCACGCCTTTGCGTAAACCGCCGCACCCGCTAACACCGATCCGCTTCCCGCTGGCAATCCTCTGCCGTCGGGGACCACCGTGATATCCACCTTTTTTATTTCTTCCGGAGTCAGCGGACGCCCCAGGTTCGGACTTTGCGCGGCGCATACGGTTGCCGATGCACAGTATGCAAGCAAAGCGACCGCACAAAATATTTGAAGATTAGATTGAAGGTGAAGTTTTGATTTAGAATTAATTTCACCTGGCTGTTTAATTTCTCCTGTTAGCTTAGCTTTAAGCGTAGACATTTTTCACCGTTCCATCCGCCGCAACGCTCCAGCTTTGAATTCCGTTGAAGTGATAACCCTGCCCCGGCGCGTATTGCGCTACCCAACTCGCGCGGGTTGGCTGCGTGCCGCCGGTTTCGTCCGTAGCGCGGCTGACGACTGTGGCTGGTTGCCCATCCCATTTCCATGGCAAGCGGAAACGTGTAAGAGCCTTCGGTAATACAGGGCCGGTTAGTGCCGCCAGAGCCCAAGTCTTGCCGCCATCTGCGGACACTTCCACTTTAGAAACTCGCCCTGCTCCGGACCATGCCAGTCCGGAAATTTCGTAAAGTCCCGCGCCCTTCATCGTCATTCCAAAGGACGGTTTGACGATCGCGGACTTCGCGCCCATTGCAAACATGAATTGGCGCGCCTTGCCGCTGGGCATCAGCTCCGTATAGTGCGAAGTCTCATCGCGCGCATCTACCGGCACGTCCAACACATTCAATCTACGCAGCCATTTCACATTCATGTTGCCCTCAAAACCGGGCAGCAAAAGGCGCATGGGAAAACCCTGCTCCGGGCGAATCGCTTCGCCGTTCTGATATAGAGCGATCATCGCGTCGTCCATGCACTTTTCAAGCGGAATGCTTCTGCTCATCGCGGCCGCATCGCCGCCTTCCGCGATCACCCACTTCGCATCCTTACTTACTCCCGCGTCCGCGAGCAAAGTGGATAGCCGCACGCCGGTCCATTCCGAGCAGGAAAGCAAGCCGTTCAATTCCCCGGCGGTCACTTGCTGCGCCTGCGGCTGACTAAAAATTCCGCTGTTTCCGGAGCACTCCACAAAATGAATCCGCGTCTCCATCGGATAGCGCATCAGATCTTCGAGCGAAAAGACCAGTGGGCGCTTGACCATTCCGTGAATAAACAATTGATGACGGCTCGGATCGATATCGGGAATTCCGTTGTGATGCCGCTCGAAATGCAATCCATTTGGCGTGATCGTTCCTTCTAATAAGTGAAGCGGCGTGCGTGACACGCCAGTCCCCGCGCGCCCCGGCGCGATTGTAAAAATACGCTGCACTTTTTCCTGCCACTTCGAGGGCGTGCCATACCCTGAAAATGGGCGCCCCGGCGTCTTCATCCATTCCGGCGCATCCGCGCCAACACTGTCCTGCGCGTTCGCGATCCCCGCGCCCGCGGCCGCAATCCCCGCGGAAAACAATGCACTTCGCAACAGTGCGCGCCGGTGGATCAATCCATTTCCCGCTACAAATTCATCGTCCATTTTGCTAATTTCTTTTCTCTTAAGGTCACTCACTTCGGCCACCTCAATATCCCAGGATTGATCCAAAAATAAAGCCGCCTCAATGTCAGTGAAAGCTTATCGTGACATCAAGGCGGCCTCAAGCTTCCATTTATTCGGGTGCGGGTTTAGATTCAAATTAATAAAATTTCCACAGTACATTCATGACATGCCTGCGGAAACGAGTTACTTCCAAGCCGAGTACAGCGGCTTGCTAACGAGATAGTTCGGATTAGCGCCGGCCCGCGGAATAAATTTTTGCGCGCGTCCGTTGTCCACTTCGGCCGTATAGAAATTGCCGTCCTGGTCCACGCTGAATCCGTGTACGCCCCAGAAGCCGCCTGGGAAATCTCCCCATGTGCCCCACGAGTAGAGGAAGTGTCCCTGCAGATCGTACTTCAGCATCTTGGATGTGCCGCGATCATAGGCCCACAACATTCTGTCGGCCCCAATGTAAAGCAGGTGAACGTCCGACGGATCCTTGCCCATGCTCCATTCGTACAAATATTTTCCATTCTCGTCGAACACTTGCACGCGGTGATTGCCGCGGTCATTCACGAAAACGTGCTTGGTCTGCGGATCGAGCGCAACTCCGTGGACGTTGTTCATGTAATAAGGACGCGTGTCATTCGGCGGCGTGCCCTTCATTCCCCAGTCCATCAGGAATTTTCCGTCCTTGTCGAACTTCGCGACGCGCGTTCCGTTGTAGCCGTCCGCGACGAACAGCGTGCTGTCCGGCAGCCAGGAAAGGAACGTCGGCCGGTTGAAGTGCGTGCCATCCGCGCCCTTCACGGTGGGCGTGCCCATCGTCCTTACGAGCGTCTTCATGTCGTGCGTGAAAATGTAAATGGCGTGCATGTGATCGTCCACGATCCAGATGTGTTTTTCCGGATCATAAGGATTGATCGTCACATAGTGCGGCCGTTTGAAGAGGTGATCGTACTGCGGAAAAGTTTCGATGATATTTCCCTTGGAATCGACAATCGTCAGGCAGTGTTCCCACTTGGCATCCACGCCCACAACTCCCTTGCCTTCCATCCAAAGTTTCGGCCCATCGTCCGGATCTTGCCCTGTTCCGCCAGCGCCCGGCAATGCGGACACCGTCGCATCTCGCCACGGCAGGCGCCCAATCGGAAAAATCAGGCTGGGCCCGAATTCAGGAATCAGCTTCGCTGCTGGCCGCTTGATGTTCGGCAATTCACCGCGGAACAGCAAGAACACGCGGTCCGGATTCTCCGCATAGATTCCCTGCCCGGCTCCCCAAGTCCACGCGTCATTTCCCGGCACGGTGCTGATATTCGCCGGCCAATTCTTGTCTATATCATAAGGACCAAAAGTGTCCTGCCCACCCACTTGTCCGGGCACGGCCGCAATACTCCCCGTTCCCTGTCCCTGAACCGTCCAGGGATTGCTCCCAAACGAAAATCCAATGACACAACCCACGCCTATCGCTAACACTGTTAACCAGACTCTGCGCATGACTCCCCTTCCGGAAACGTTTACAATTAGATTTGTGGAGATGCCTCACCTAGGCACGCCTCAAGCCTTATATGACGGCTGCGCGGAGGTGTCAATATTATCCTGAGTCCTATGAGCTTGCCTCGTCCGTTTTTTGTACACCGCTAACAAAATTGTTGAAACATTCTTGCCTTCTATTTCGTCTTATATATATATTGTCGGAAGCGCGACGGGTGATCTCCGGCAGAAATGTTGCGAGAATTCGCGAATTGAATCTAGGGAGACAACATGAGGAATACTCGGGTAGGCATTCTTGCTGTGTGCATCGGGCTATTGGCGCTTGCGCCCATGGCTTTTGCGCACCATGGCACGGCCAATTACGACACGGGCAGACAGATTACGGTCAAAGGCACGGTAACGGGTTTTGAATTCGTGAATCCGCACGTTCAAATTTTCTGGGACGCCAAGGATGATGCGGGCGCGGCTCAGAAATGGCAGGGCGAACTCACCAGCCCCAACCGTTTGAGCCGGGTTGGCTGGAGCAAGAGCACACTGAAGGCCGGCGACGCCGTCACCATCAGCGGCTATCCGACAAAGAGCGGCTCCCACGAAATCTGGATTCAGAAAGTTATAACCGGCGACGGCCAGGAATTGCAAACCGGTGGCGGCAACTAGGCAATTATAAATCAACGCCAAAATAATTCGAGCAATCTACGGTTTGCTCCAAGGGAGATTTTAGAATGTGGAATCGCATTGGCACGATTGTTCTAGCGGGGGTAGCAACCATTTCGTTATCTTCCGTGCTGCACGCCCAGGCCGGTCCGCCATCCGGAATGGCCAAGTCTGCGCCCGCCTCCGCAGCTGCTCCCGCGTCGGCGCATGATTTTTCCGGTGTCTGGAACATGCATAACACCCCCGCGCAGCGCAAATATCTGGGCAGCACCTACACGGCGGAGCCTCCCGAGATGACTCCGTTCGGCACCGAGAAGTACATGGCCTACAAACCCTCCAACGGCCCGCGCACGCATTCACTGAAAGAGACGGATGATCCGGTTCTGAAGCTGTGCCTTCCCCCGGGAACTCCCCGAATCTATTTGCAGCCGTTCCCTTTTCAAATCGTGATGACTCCCAAAGAGATGATCATGATTTTTGAATACGACCACACCATCCGCCAAATCTTCATGGATGGCCGCCCGCATCCCGAGGACATCACTCCCACCTATATGGGTCACTCCATCGGCAAGTGGGATGGCGATACGCTCGTGGTCGACACGGTCGGCTTCAACGATAAAACCTGGCTGGACCGCGACGGCCACCCGCACAGCGATCAATTGCACGTCATCGAACGCTTTCACAAAGTCGATGGCGACAATATAGTCGATGATCTGACCATCGAAGATCCCAAAGTTCTCGTAAAACCCTGGAAGACGCAGCTCAACTTCCAACTGAAACCTGGATGGGACATCATGGAACTGGCCTGCACGGATAACGCCGCGTTCGAAGATTTTGAAAAGTAAGTGTCTTGAAGCACGTGAATTGAAGCAAGTGTCTTCAAGCAAGTGAATTGAAGCAACTATATTGAAAAGGGCGGCAAGAATCTTTCCAGATTCCTGCCGCCCAATTTTTGTAAACGATTTTTGTAAGCGATTTTTGAAAACGAAAAAACTTCGCCATAAACTTCAATTAAACTCCGCAAAAAGTCCCGGAGGGACGACCCATCGTAGCCCACCGCTTCAGCGGTGCGGTAAGCGCACAATTAACCATTCTCAGTCCCGGAGGGACGGCACAATATTTTTTTTTTTTACCGCACGAAATCCATTACGCGATTTTGTTCCATGAAAATAATTGTTCGCGCCACACGCCAAACCGTTTCTACGTCCATCGCGTCCCGATGCATATCGGGGATTACGCGCAAGAGCGAACAGAAGATTTAAACGTCTCCTTAACTTTCGCGCTGGAGAACCTCTCGTTCCCGGCCTGTTTCCTCAATTTTTAAAACATAACTTGACATTTATTTTTGAATGAAACACTATCGCGCATATTGGGGTGGTCGTCTGGGCATCACTTTGCGTTGTACTCCAACTTTTAATGAAGTTTGCGCAATTTGTTGTTTGTTTTTATTGGGTGGCAGATCGTGGAGAATCCTGGCGGTCGGGTGGACCAGGTAAAGGCGTGGCTTAAACAAGCTTACGATTCCTTATTCTCGGCGACTGTGAAATGAAACCAGGGAGGGTTGTCCTATGAAGCCTGTAGTTCATATTTCCGCCAAATGGAAAACTGCCACGGCATTTTTCATATTGGCGTTCGCAATGTCATTTCTAAATTCCGCTCCCCTATTCGCGCAAGGCAGCGCCGGCCGAATCTTGGGCGCAGTCACGGATCAAAGCGGCGGCGCAATCGCCGGCGCAACCGTCATTGTCACGGACGTTGCAAGAAACACTCCGCGCACATTGACCACCGATCAAGCCGGTGAGTACAACGCAGGCAACCTGCTCCCTGGGACCTACAAGGTTCACGGCGAAGCCAAAGGCTTC
>Ga0182024_10022228_pt1 | contig 11442 bp, 9 predicted proteins | sample P32metaG_FD_120480 | JGI IMG/M metagenome (GOLD analysis project Ga0182024, IMG submission 120480) | Permafrost microbial communities from Stordalen Mire, Sweden - P3-2 metaG (Illumina Assembly) | ecosystem: Environmental > Terrestrial > Soil > Wetlands > Permafrost | place: Sweden: Stordalen... | reverse complement strand
GGATTTCGCCGTATCGCCGTGATCAACGGTCACGGTGGCAACGCGCCGGTCTCGGGCCTCATTCGAGAGTGGCTATGTCAGCCTCGCAAAGAGGAAATGCAAGTCCTCTTTCACAGTTGGTACGACGGGCCCGAGACCGTGATCGCGGCGAACGAATTTCACGCCGACCAGATGCACGGAGCCTGGGTGGAGAATTTTCCTTGGACGAGAATCGACGGCGCCGACACGCCGGCGCCTAAGGCCGTCGTGCCCCGCGAGCTGTTGATGAATCTCGGTCCCATCGCGATTCGAGAACTCGCGCCCGACGGCGCCATGGGAGGCCCGTACGGAGCTCCGGACGAAATGATGGACAAAGTGTGGGCCGCTGGGGTCCAAGAAGTGCGAACGATTATTGAATCAGGATGGGTACGGAACTAATGAGCAAAGAGAATCAACCACTCGCTGGCAAGGTGGCCCTCGTCACCGGCACCACGCAAGGTATCGGTCACGGCATCGCTGAAGCGTTGACGCGCGAGGGAGCGACCGTGCACGGCATCGACAAGGACACGGTGGACGTCACCGACTCCGCCGCCGTTAACGCTTTCGTGGCGAGTATCGGCGGCGCCGACATTCTGGTGAACTCTGCCGGAGGCGTACGTGGTCAGGTTGGCAAGCCAATTGAAGACGTCACCGACGAACAGTGGCGTGACGTGGTGGAGTCAAACCTCACCGGCGCCTTCATCTGCGTGCGCGCAGTGGTGCCCGCGATGAAAGAGCGTGGCTGGGGACGTATCGTGACGATCTCCTCGGGCGCTGGACGCAGCGTCAGTCTCACCGGCATCCAGGCCTACGCCAGCGCGAAGGCCGCCCAGATCGGTTTCACGCGTCAAATGGCGCACGAACTCGGACGTTTCGGCATCACGGTCAACTGCGTCGCCCCCGGCTTCGTGCTCTCGAATCCGACGTCGATCGCTCAGTGGGAAAGTTACGGCGAAGAGGGACAGCAAAAACTGTTGGACGCAATCCCCACGCGGCGCCTCGGGACCGCCGAGGACATCGCCAACGGCGTTCGCTTCTTCGTCAGCCCCGACTCGTCGTGGATCAGTGGACAGACACTCTCGGTCGATGGTGGCCATGCTCTCTACTAATCACGACACCCAGGCGTACTTGAACGAACTCGCCGAGTACGTCGCCATCCCGAGCATCTCGCGCGACGCGTCGCTTGAGACCATGACCGAGGCCGCCAACTGGCTCGTTCGACAACTCGACTTCGCTGACGCCTACGTGGACGCGACGTCCGGTCATCCCGTCGTTCGCGCTCAGTGGTTGCAAGACCCCAGCGCGCCCACGATCCTCGTCTACGGCCACTACGACGTGCAGCCCACCGGCGACCTCGCCGAATGGATCACGCCTCCCTTCGAACTGACCGTCGAAGGCGACGTCATGCGCGGTCGCGGCTGCACCGACGACAAGGGCCCGGTATTCATCGTGCTGAAGGTCGCCCAGGCCTTCATGGCCCAAGAGGGTCGACTCCCGCTGAACATCAAGTTCCTCTTCGAAGGTGAAGAGGAGATTGGCAGTACCCATCTTGAAGAGTACGTTCGCGAGCACGCGAAGGAACTTGCCTGCGACCTGGTGATATCGGCCGACGGCGCGATGTGGCGACCGAGCGAGCCCTCGCTCTCTTTGATGTCGAAGGGTCTCATCACGCTCAGCGTTGAAGTTCACGGCGCGAACGACGATCTCCACTCGGGTCGCTTCGGCGGCACGGTCGCGAACCCCTTGCACGGTCTCGCGCAGATCGTCGCGAGCTTGCACACGCCAGAAGGTGCCGTGGCCGTCGAGGGCTTCTACGACGGGATCAAGCCACTCAGCGACGAACGCCGTCGCGAACTCGCCGAGGTGAGTTTCGACGAGGATCAGTGGCGCGACCAGCTCGGCGTCCCCGAACTGTTCGGCGAGCCCGGTTACTCCACCATCGAACGACTCTGGGAACGACCGACCCTCGAAGTGAATGGCATGGAGGGAGGCGGCAAGTACACGGTGATCCCCCACGTCGCCGCCGCGCACATCTCGTGTCGACTCGTGCCCGGCCAAGACCCCGTGCACGTTCTCGCCGCGGTCGTCGCTCACCTCGAACAACAGAGTGCACCTGGATTGACGGTCAAGGTCCTGCCCGACGAAGCGATCGTCCCGGCGTACACGATCAGCGCGGATCACCCGGCAATTCGCGCGGCCACCGAAGCGTTGGCCGGTACGTACCTCGGCGAGAAGGTACTCCTTGCCTGCATCGCGGGAACGCTCCCGGCGACGGCACTCTTCGAGTCCGCGCTCGGCGCGAAGACGCTGTTCTTCTCGTTCTCCACATCCGATGAGAAGCTGCACGCGCCCAACGAGTTCATGCGAATCCGTCGCCTGGGTGAAGGGATGCAGGCGTGGGAACAGCTCTGGCGTCTCTTGGCCGATGGCCCTCATCGACTCGAGAAGGTCGCCTTTTTAAATGACTGAGTCGACTAACGCTGCCCTCGAGCAGTTGAGCCAAGAGTTCTTCGATATGCAAAACACGATTGACCCGCTCTCGGCCACGTTGCTCGGCATCTCGGGTTACGACGATCTCCTGCCCGATCCCAGCCGCGACGGCGCCGCTCGCGGGGCCGCTCGCTTTCAGGCGCTCGAAGATCGTCTCGGGCAACTCAACCTCGACGAGATGACGAACGAAGATCAGGTCAACGCCGCGGTCCTCGGACGCCTCGCGTGGGGTGCGCGTACCGACCTCGAAGAAGGTATCTGGGAAGCTGACGCGGCCGCCGAAGGGTACGCGTCACCGCACGCCATGGTCTTCATGTGTGTGCCCGCCGCGCGCGCCAACGACGAGACCTCGGCGCAGGCTTACCTCACGCGCCTCGAGGGGCTCGGAGGGTATTTCGACGCCCTCACGACTCGCTACGCCCAGGCGCACGACGAAGGCCGCCACTCGACTGCTGTCGGTATCAACCGCGCGCTCGACCAACTAAAGGGTCACCTCGAACTCAGTATCGACGTCGACACGCTCGCCAATCCCCTGGTCGCTGAGACCATCAACGCCGAAGACTTTCTGTCGCAATCTCGCGCACTCGTAACGGACGTCGTTCGACCAGCCATCGATCGACTGTGTCGATACTTAGCCAACGACATGTTGCCCGTCGCGCGCGACAACGAGCACGTGGGCATCTGTTGGATCGAAGGTGGCGAATCGTCCTACCGCAAGGCCGTGCGACGTCATACGACGACCGACTTAAGTCCCGACGAGATCCACGCCATCGGTCTCGAGCGCCTCGAGGGCCTTCAGGCCCAGTGGTCCGAGTTGGGCCAACGCGTACTGAACGAAAGCGACGTACCGACCATCCTCACGCGCCTTCGAGAAGATAGGGCTCTGCGTTTCACGACGTCCCAAGAGATCGTCACCGTCGTCACGGACGCGCTCCATCGTGCCGAGTCGGCGCGTGACGGGTGGTTCCCGCACTACGACATTGCCGAGTGCGAGATCGAAGAGATCCACCCCATCGAAGCCAAGAGTGCCGCCCTCGCCCACTACCGCCCGCCGGCCCAAGACGGCAGTCGCCCCGGCGCCCACTGCGTCTTGACGACGAACCCCGAGGACCGCTTCACCTACGAGTACGAAGCCCTGGCCTTTCACGAGAGCACGCCCGGTCACCACCTCCAGATCGCCCTCGCCCAGACGTTGGACACGTTGCCCACGTACCGACGGTTTCTCGACGCGCAGGTCTGCGGGTTCGTTGAGGGATGGGGACTTTACAGCGAGGGTCTCGCCAACGAGATGGGTCTGTACAGTTCCGACCTCGCGCGACTCGGAATGCTCTCCTTTGATGCACTGCGCGCGTGTCGACTGGTCGTGGACACGGGAATGCATCACTTGGGTTGGTCGCGCCAGCGCGCGGTCGACTTCATGTGGAACAACACCGCGACGACGGCCTCGAACGTCGCCAACGAGATCGATCGCTACATCGGCTGGCCCGGTCAAGCCCTCGCCTACATGATCGGACGACGAGAGATCGAGCGCCTGCGAAGCATCGCGACGCGCGAGCTCGGGACCAGCTTCGACGTACGTTCCTTTCACGCGGCGGTACTCGAGAACGGGGCCGTGCCCCTCGACGTTCTCGACTCCGTGGTCACGAAGTGGATTGACCAGAACCGATCATTGCCCAACGATTCAACACAAACCACCAACTAAGGAGAAACAGTGCGCGTCACCATCAACGACAATGAACTGAACGTCGAAGTCCTCGGCGACAAGGGCCTGCCCGTCCTCATCGCGCACCACGGGGGCGGGGGCATCGGCTCTCTCGCAGAACCCAAGGCCACGTTTGGTCCACTCGCCGACATCTTCCAGGTCGTGGTCTTCGACGCGCGAGGCTGCGGCCTTAGCGAAGGCAAGCCCCCCTTCTCCCACGCGCAGTGGGCGGCGGACGTGGACGGCCTTCGTGAGTGGATGGGCGTCGACCAGATCGTCGTCACCGGCGGCTCGTACGGCGGATTCATCGCGATGGAGTACGCGATCGCGTACCCCGAGCACACGCGCGCGATGATCCTTCGCGACACCTCGCCCGACAACTCGAACCTCACTCGAGCCTTCGAGAACGCGCGTGAACAGACACGCGTCGAGATCAACTGGGACAACTTCAACCGCTACTGGAGCGGACACATCACCGACGACCAGGACCTCAAAGAGCGCTGGGCCGAGATCATTCCCATGTACGACTTTGACTACGATCCCGTCAAGTCCAACGCCGCCGTGGAGGCGGGTATCTACCGTCACGAGGCCCACAACTGGTGCTTTCTCTACAACATGCCCAACTACGACCTACGTCCAAAGTTGCCGAGCGTCACGTGTCCGACACTCGTCACCGTCGGAAGGACGGACTGGGTCACGCCGGTCTCCTACGCCGAGACGATCGCCGAGCTCGTGCCCAACTCCACGTTGGTCATCTTCGAGAAGTCCGGCCACTCCCCTCAGATAGAAGAGTTCGACCTGTTCCAAGAGGTCATGCGCGACTTCCTCGCAACCCTCGACTAATTCGGATCTATTCGACCAGTCCCCGACAGAGCAACACCACGGTGATGAACACGCGGTAGAGCTCGAGGGGATCGTCCTGGGTTATCTCGGCGCTGAGATCACCGGTGCGCACGACGCCGTGGATCCGCGTCGCGAGGTCGCAGTAGTCACTGGTACGAAACGTGATCGCCATGGTCACGGGCAACGTCATCGCCGGCGCCTTCGCTGACGGGATCGACGCCGTTGCGAGCGCTGCTTGCTCGTGGATCAGCCGACACGCCTCGTCGGGGTGCAACGAGTTCGCGGCGAAGCGTGTCACCGATTCTTTGACGACCGCTGCGTACACGCCCGGTGCGAAGGGCGCGATCTCGTCGGCCGTTACCTGGTCGCCGCTGATCAACACGACCGGCACGCCGTAGGCCTGAGCGACCAGCGTGTTGATGCCCGCCTCACCCGCGACGACGCCGTTGAGCGTGACCTCGGCGAACGCCGTCGGGAAGTACGTGTGTGAGAGGCTCGACGATCGGCTGCCCATCGAACCGTGGTACGAGATGAAAAAGACCGCGTCGAACGTCTCGTCGAGCCCTTGCATCATGTACATCGGCTTAAAGCGACCCGAGAGGTAACGCGCGGAGCCCGCGAGCGCGTCGGGACGTAGGTTCGCCATCTTCGAGTGCGCGTCGTTCACCAGGAACTCAGTGGCACCCGACTTCATCGCACCCTCGATCGCGGCGTTGATCTCGCGGGTCAACAGACCGGTGTAGTAGTCGTAGAGGTGACCGCCCGCCAAGACCTGGTCCCAATCGACGACACCGGCGGTGCCTTCCATGTCTGACGAGATGTAGATCTTCACAGCACTACCCGCTTGAAGACCTCGACCGCGGAGCTCGACGACGTCATGACGTTGTACGTGGCGCCCGACTTTGACGCCGCGGCGCCGTGACGGCCGTCGGGGGTGAGACAGAGGGTCCGCAGTTCGGCCTTGAAATCATCGCGCAGCGTGCTCGCGTCGGCGAGCATCGATCGACAGGCGTCCGCCGGTTCCTCGCCGCGAGCGAGCCCGTCGACCACGAGTCGCGCGCCGGTCACGCGCATGCTCATCTCACCGCGGCCGGTGCACGCCGCTCCGCCGTAGCGCAGGTCGCAGTAGTTGCCAGTACCGGGCAGAGCGGAGTCGCCGACTCTTCCCGGATACTTCCAGGGATACCCGCTCGTCGAAACGCCAACGACCATCTCGCCGCTCTCGTCGAGAGCGAGGACGTTGATGGTCCCCCACGGTCCCTCGTGGGGACGGAAACGATTCACCAATTCAATGGCCGCCAGTCGGTAGACGTCGTCACCGGGCGCCGCGAGGGTCTTCTCACCCTCCACGGCGTCGCTCGACGGCTGCAAGGCTTCACGAAACAGACGCCACGCCTCGTCGGTGAGGAGTGTCGCAGGCTCAAATCCCTGCTCCACGGCGAAGAGCTCCGCGCCCTCGCCGACCAAGAGACAGTGCTGAGGCAACTTCTCGAGGACGGCTCGAGCGATCGAGATCGGGTGAGGATAGTTGCGGACCGCGCCTACGGCGCCAAAGGCGCGCGTCGAACCCACCATCAACGACGCGTCGAGTTCGACCTCGCCACGAGCGTTGGGTAGTCCACCGGTGCCCACGTAGTGATCCTCGAGGTTGTCCTCGCAGAGACGCAGAGCCGCCTCCACGGCGTCGAGCGCACTCGCACCTTGTCGCAGTAAATCCATTCCGGCGGGAAGACCTGCCTCCGAACGCTCGCTGCCAATGATGATCGGTCCAGACGTCATTTCTGTTCTCCTTTGGGTGGTTCGCTGAGCTGTCATCGGCCCAGCGACGGCCACGTAGCTACTTGATGACGGGCTCGCGACGAGGAACGTCGAGGAGTTCTTCGATGATCCGTGCGTTCGCCAGTAACGTCATGTCGGTTCCGCGCCGTGACGAAAGTTGAAGCCCGATTGGTAGACCCTCGTCACTGAAGCCACACGGCAACACGAGTGCGGGGTCGCCGGTCAGATTGAAGGGGCCCGTAAAGTAGCCCTCAATCGCGCCGTCGGGCGTGTCGATCGGCGGCGTCGTCGTTGGCGCGACGAAGGGCGTCGAAGGCGTCAATAACACGTCGATGTCCTCGTACAGTGCGTCCGCCGCAGGCAGTAGGCGCGCTCGCGTGGCCAGGGCATCGTCGTACGCGGCGCGTGTGACCTGCGACGCCGCGAGGAAAAGCCGCAGCGTCTCGGGACCGAAGTGACTTGGATCGCGTTGCACCTGTTCGCCGTGGACCTGCCACGCTTCGTACAGGATGATGTCGTCGATCAATGGACGGAGGGCGTCGAGCGCAAAGGCGCTCACCTCGACGACGTCGACGCCTTCGCGTACGCGCTTCAGCGCGTCCTCGAGTGATTGGCGAATCTCCGACGTACTGATGGGATCGCCCAACCACTCCGTGACAACCCCCACGCGAAGCCGCGAGGACGGCGTCGGTGCCAACGCCATTCCCGTCATCGCCGCGAAGACCTTCTCCGCCGTCGCGACGTCGCGCGCCAGCAGTCCTACGTGGTCGAGAGACGGCGAGAGCGGCTGTACTCCGGTCAGGTCGATGACCCCGAAGGTCGGCTTGAAGCCCACGACGTTGCAGTAGTGCGCCGGAATGCGAATCGAGCCACCAGTGTCGGTGCCGATCGCGACGTCACACGCGCCCACACCCACGAGCGCTGCCGAGCCACCGCTCGATCCCCCCGCCGTTCGAAACGGATCGTAGGGGTTCATCGCTTCGGCGACGTCTGGGTGGAGCGCGCCAGCCGCGTACTCCAGCAACGTGGTCGTAGCGTAGACGTCCGCGCCGGCTTCACGAAGTGACGTGATCACCGGAGCGTCACTCTGCGCCGGCGGGCCGACCATGTCGTGCGGGTTGCCATTCCCTCGAGGAACACCCTTCACGTCCACCAAGTCCTTCACCGCGATCGCCACGCCGTGCAACGGACCGTCGGGACTGCGAAGCGGTGCCGGGAGCATTCGCACGACCGCGTGCAGTGGACCGCCAAGACGATTCGTGCGCTCATAGGTCGCGAGCAGGTCGAGGTTCGCCACTTCACAGGTTCGCTCACCGTCCTCGATGGCGTGAATCAGTTCCCCAATGTACGTCGTGAGGGGCCCCTTCAAGTCACGTACCAAATCGTCGACTTCGGTCTTGCGCTTGCGCACCATGAGGTCACGGTAGATGCCGCTGTGCGACTTGGCACTCGAGCGATTGAAGGTCACCAAACGGTCGAACGAACCTTCGAGATCGTCGGGTTCGAATCCGTCGAAACCCATCGGCGTCACGGGTGACTGCGCCAAGACCTCCCTGGCGATGGCCAACATCAACGTTCGATACCGCGGGTCTTCTAGCGAGTCAGCGATCGAGAGGTCCGAAACCGCGCCGCCGTAGAGCATCGCCCCGTACGCCTCTTTCCCCCAGAGATAGCCCATGATGTTGTCCGTGGCGACCGCGTAGGGCAACGCGTGCGCCAACTCTTGGACCCTTGGGGTCACGATTGATTGAAACGGCTCGCCCACGCGAAACGTCCCGACGTTCCCCTGCATGACCCGACCCGGTCCCATGACGTCGGCGCCGAAGTTCACGAAACTCACAATGAGATTGTCGCGACCGACTGCTTCAGCGAGGATGTCGGCAGTGAAGCCATTCTGAAAACTCACGGCGTAGCCGCCCGGCGCGACGCGTCCTTTGAGTAGAGCCGCCGCGGACTCGGTATGGTGACTCTTCACGGCAACGGCAATGTGATCGATCTGCGCGGGGAGTTGATCGGGTGTGATCGCCGGCACACGAACCGTGAAATTCTCGACCGGACCCTCGATGATGAGACCGTCACGGTTGATCGCAGCGACATAGTCGACGTCCGTGTCGCACAACACGACGTCGTGACCAGCACGGGCCATGTGCGCGCCGATGGTTCCGCCAATGGCGCCAGCACCGATGATCGTCAATTGCATTACTGCCACCATCCTCAGGAGAAATAGAACGAGAAGCGATCTTCTCCGCTAATAAATGTAGCCGTCGCGAATCGGCCTCCGAGACGAGGAATGGCGTCAACGCGTCGTAAAGCGTCAACGCGGAGGGTATGACATTACGACGCGCGCCACGTCACGATCACGCATCATATGAACGGAGAAACATGGCCGTGACGTGCATCTTCAAGGCGCCATGATTGTGCTTTGAACCAACTTCAGGCGTACTTCGAAGCCTGGAAGATTGTCCTAGTCGGTGTCGCCGCCAGAGATCTCGGAGACCTTCTGCTTGCCCGCCGAGACGAAGGGCATCATCTCACGAAGTTCTGCGCCGATCTTCTCGATTGGGTGACGCTTGCCGGCGTCACGAAGTTCGCGGTAGCGCGGGCGCCCGATCTCGTTCTCCAGGATCCACTCGGCGGCGAAGGTGCCGTCTTGGATCTCACCCAGGATCTTCTTCATCTCGACCTTGACCTGGTCATTGATGACGCGAGGTCCGCGGGTCAAGTCACCGTACTCGGCCGTGTCCGACACGCTGTAGCGCATGCCGGTGATGCCCTCTTCGTACATCAGGTCCACGATGAGCTTCAACTCGTGCAGGCACTCAAAGTACGCGCTCTCGGGCTGATAGCCCGCTTCGACGAGCGTCTCGTAGCCCGCGCGCACGAGGGCCGTGACCCCGCCGCACAAGACGACCTGCTCACCGAAGAGGTCCGTCTCGGTCTCTTCGGAGAACGTCGTCTCGAGCACCCCGGCGCGCGTCGCGCCGATGCCGTCGGCGTAGGCCAAGGCGATGTCGTGGGCGTGACCCGTGGCGTCTTGTTCGACGGCGATGAGCGACGGCACGCCTCCACCTTCGAGGTAGGTGCGGCGCACGAGGTGACCAGGTCCCTTGGGCGCGACCATGGCGACGTCGACGTCACTCGGTGGCTTGATCAGGTCGAAGCGGATGTTGAAGCCGTGCGCGAAGAGCAGGCACTTGCCGGTCGTGAGGTAGGGCGCGATGTCGGCGTCGTAAGTGCGCTTCTGTTCGGTGTCCGGAACGAGCACCATGATGACGTCGGCTTCGGCGCACGCGTCGGCGATGGTGAGAACACGCAGTCCGGCCTCTTCGGCCTTTTCCACGGATGGCGACTCCATGCGTAAACCAACGCGTACGTCGTAGCCGCTGTCGTGCAGGTTCAACGCGTGCGCGTGGCCCTGCGAGCCGTAACCCAAGATGGCGATTTTTTTCGCCTTCAGGAGTTCGGGCTTGGCGTCTTTTTGGTAGTACATCGTAGTCATCGTTTACATCTTTCTCTTGGGGTTTGTCGTGAGAGCTAGGCCGTGGCCGTCTGAACAAGTCTAGGGAGCGCGACGCGACCCGTACGCTGCAATTCCACACCGGAGAAGACCTCCAGGGCCTTCTCGAGCTGATCGCACGCGCCGGGCGTGCCGGCCAACATCACGGTCACCGACGTGGCGTTCACGTCGACGATCGAAGCGCCGGTGTTGGTGGCGACGTCGAGGACCTCGCCGCGATTGGCGTTGTCGACGCTCAGTGTCGCGAGCAGGAGTTCGCGCTCCAAGGCGTCACGCGGGGCGAGGTCCTTGATCGCCACGACGTTCACGAGCTTGTCCAACTGACCCACGATCTGTTCCAAGGGCGCGGACTCGGCGTCGACGACGATGGTGACCCTGGAAAATTGAGCGTTCCCCTCGGCGGGCGCCACGGCGAGGGAGTAGATGTTAAATCCGCGTCTCGCGAAGAGTCCCGCGATGCGCGCGAGCACGCCCGCCTTGTTTTCCACCAACACCGACAGGATGTGGTGACGAACGGGGGTGCGATCGGTGACGCCGAGAAAGGGCTCGGGGGTCATTGGGCGCCTCCTCGAAGCAGCGGGTGCACGAGAATGTCGTCGTTACTCGCGCCGGCCGCCACCATTGGAAAGACCTTCTCCGACGAGTCCGTTCGAAAGTCGATGACGACGGGGACGTCGTTGATCTGATTAGCCTGGTCGATCACCTCGTGCATCTCCTTCAAGTTCGTCGCGCGAAGTCCCACGCACCCCATGGCCTCGGCCCACTTCACGTAGTCGGGCAGGTCGGCGCTGAGGTAGACCTCGGAGTAGCGCTCCTCGTAGAACATCTCCTGCCACTGACGGACCATGCCGAGATAGGCGTTGTTGAGAATGGCGACCTTGATGGGGATGCCCTCGGCGCGCGCCGTCACGAGTTCTTGGGCCGTCATCTGGAAGCAACCGTCACCGTCGATGCACCACACCGTCCGATCAGGTCGACCGACCTTGGCGCCGATGGCCGCAGGGACGCCGAAACCCATCGTGCCCGCGCCGCCCGAGTTCACCCACGTACCGGGCTCTTCGAACTCCCAGAACTGCGAGGCCCACATCTGGTG
>Ga0182024_10022227_pt1 | contig 11442 bp, 8 predicted proteins | sample P32metaG_FD_120480 | JGI IMG/M metagenome (GOLD analysis project Ga0182024, IMG submission 120480) | Permafrost microbial communities from Stordalen Mire, Sweden - P3-2 metaG (Illumina Assembly) | ecosystem: Environmental > Terrestrial > Soil > Wetlands > Permafrost | place: Sweden: Stordalen... | reverse complement strand
CGCGCCAATCGCAACATGATTACTGAAATTTCTTTCACTGGTTCTCCGGTCACCGACATGAAACGCGCCCGCGCCTTTTACGAGGGGGAGCTCGGGCTGAAATGCTCGATGGAATCCGCGCGTGGGATGTGGGTGGAATATGACGTGGGGCCGGCGACTTTTGGCATCGGTTGTTACGGAGACGTCTGGAAGCCGGTGAGCGACGGGACGTGCATCGCTTTTGAAGTGGACGATCTGGACGCGGAAATCGCCCGGCTGAAATCCCACGGCGTGAAAATCGGCATGGAGCCGACGGACAGCCCGGTCTGCCGTTTCGCGTTTGTGATGGATCCGGACGGCAACAAAGTGATGCTGCACAAGCGCAAGGCGCAGTAATTTGTTTTACATTTTTCCATTTTACACATGTCCATTTTAGTCAGGCCCGACACAAAAGTCCTCGTGCAAGGAATCACCGGCAGTTTTGGAGCGCGGCACACTCAACTTTCGCTCGATTATGGCACGCAAGTCGTGGCCGGGGTGACGCCCGGCAAAGGCGGACAGGTTTTTGAACACGCGGGAAAAAAGGTTCCTATATTTGACACTGTGAGTCAGGCCGCCAACGCCACCGGCGCCACGGCCTCGGCGATTTTTGTGCCGCCGCCCTTCGCGGGCGACGCGATTCTGGAAGCCGCCGCCGCCGGTTTGGACCTGGTCGTCTGCATCACCGAGGGCATCCCTGTCAATGACATGGTCAAGGTCAAGCAGGCGATGCGCGACGCGCGCACGCGGCTGATCGGGCCCAATTGCCCCGGCGTTGTGACGCCCGGCGAAGGCAAGGATTCCAGCGGCGGCTGCCGCATTGGCATTGCGCCGGGATACATTCACAAGAAGGGGCATATCGGCGTGGTTTCCCGCAGCGGGACGCTGACGTACGAAGCGGTGTGGCAATTGACGTGCCGGGGTGTTGGCCAATCAACGTGTGTCGGCATCGGCGGCGACCCTGTCAACGGCACATCGCATCTGGATGTCATTAAGATGTTCAACGACGATCCTGAAACGCACGGCATTATCATGATTGGCGAGATCGGGGGCTCGGCCGAGGAGGAAGCGGCCGAATGGATCAAGCAGAATTGCAAAAAACCGGTCGCTGGTTTTATTGCCGGAGCCACCGCTCCACCAGGGCGACGCATGGGCCACGCCGGAGCGATTGTCAGCGGCGGCAAAGGGGCGGCGGCGGATAAAATCGCGGCTTTTCGGGCCGCCGGAATTGGGATTGCCGTGACACCTTCGGAAATGGCAGACACTTTGTTAAAAATGATGCGTTGAAATCCCGTTCCCTTGGATGAGCCTGGTTGACCTAATCCTGAACATCGTCGGATTGCTCTTATGGCTCAATTGGCGCGGCGTGGTGGTCAAACCGCTGCCGGCGCCGGGGGCGGCCTTGATTTCAACCCTCCGCCCGGCCGGGCCGCCGCCGCGGCGCTGGCCTTCCCTGGTTTCGCTGGCGCTGCTGCTCATTCTGCGAGCGGTGTTTTATTGGCAAATCGGGCCGCCGGTGGATTGGGTGCCGCGAATGCCGCTGGGGCCAACAACGCTGTCATTTTCCAGCAATTTTCCCGAGCGTATTTTTCTTTTCTCGTTTCTCAGTTTTGGGGCGACGCTGGGGGTTTTTTATCTCTGGCTCCTGATTCTTTCACTGGTCACAGCGGAAGCAGATGTCGGGCGGCGCGTCATCCGGGCGCACTTGGGAGGGCTGGATCGAATGCCGGCGTTGCTCAAAATCATATTGCCACTTCTGGTGGTGGGCGCCGCGTGGTGCGCCCTGCATCCCCTGCTCAGCCGCCTCGGGATTGCGCCCGCCACCACGTCATCGTGGCGGCTGGTGGGGCAAGGGGCAGTGATCGGGCTTGCGGTATATTTGACGCTAAAATTTTTGCTGCTGGGCTTGTTCGCTTTGCATATCGTGAACAGCTACGTGTATCTTGGCGAATTTTCGTTCTGGAGGTTTGTCAACTCAACGACACGCGCCCTGCTCCGCCCGCTGGAATGGATTCCGATGCGCGCCGGAAAAATCGACCTGGCGCCGGTCGTTGCGATGGCGATGGTGTTTGTGGGCGCCGAATTGAGCCAGCGGGGTTTGACGCGGCTTTACGAAAAGCTACTGTAGTTGAGGCTATGAGACGGGCTTGCGCGCGGAAAATGGCGGCGTAGATTGAGGAGACTGGCCATGTATAACAAAAGGCGGCAATTCATCTTCGGGTTTTGGGCAGCTCTATTATTGACGATGACGCACAGGGTTTTTGCGCAGGAACAAGTGTTGTCGGGGCCGGCGGCGGATTGGGTCGCACCCGTGCCCTTGGAGCGCACAGCGGCGCAGGCGCCGGCTGAGCCGGGCGAGACAGTGCGCTGGCTTCTTCGAGACCGGCAGATCAATGATCAAGTGGATCAAAGCTATGGCCATGACGCCCTGCAAATTCTCACCAGCACAGGTGTGCAGGATGCATCGCAAATCTCGATTAATTTTGATCCTTCGTGTGAGGCGTTGATGTTTCATTGGGTGCGACTCCTGCGCGGCGGGGCGGTGTTGGAACGATTCGATCCGGTCAAAGTGCGTGTGATCCAGCGCGAGACAGAGCTGGAAGATCACCTTTTTAGCGGCGAGCAGACGGCGGTGCTGGTGGTGGATGATGTGCGCAAAGGCGACATTCTGGATTACGCATATACGATCACGGGCACAAATCCATCGCTGCACGGGCGCTGGTTCGGCGAAGTCCCGACGCAGTTGGGAGCGCCGGTGGCGCGTTTGCGGACGCGGCTGTTGTGGCCGGCGCAAAAGAAGCTGTATAACAAAAACTATTTGACTAATGTTCGTCCGCAAATGGGGCGCAAGGGGGATTTGTTGGAATTTGTCTGGGATCTCAAGAATGTCGCCGGCATCAACGTGGAAGAACGATTGCCGAGATGGTATGACCCGTTTCCCAAAGTGGAATTGAGCGAATATCGACTTTGGTCAGAGGTCAACCAATGGGCGCTGGAGCTGTTTACCAACGCCACGCCGCTTTCGCCTGACTTGACGAGTCAAATAAATGAGTGGCGACGCCTGAAAGATCATAACGCGGAGACTTTGGCGGCGCTGCAATTTGCGCAGGAGGAAGTGCGTTACCTGGGCATCGAGTCCGGGGTGAACGCTTATACGCCGGCGCCGGCAAGCACGGTCTTTGAGCGGCGGTACGGAGATTGCAAAGACAAGACACTTATGCTGGTGACTGTGTTGCGCGCGCTAGGCATTCCGGCGTTCCCGACGCTGGTCAATACGGTGGCGCGTCAAACCATCGCGGAACATCAGCCATCGTCCACGGAGTTTGACCATGCAATTGTGCAAGCGACGGTGGATGGTCAAATTTATTATTTGGACCCGACAGCAACGTATGAACGAGGGCCGCTGGGGGGACGTTTTTATCCGGATTATGGCTATGGACTAGTCGTGCGGCCCGGGACGACGGCGTTAGCACCCATACCGATCAGCGGCGGACGGCCCCTGACAACCGTGCATGAATATTTCCATGTCGGACTTCCCCTTGCCACAAGCACGCTAAAAATCGTCACGACGGCGGAGGGAGAGGACGCCGTGGCGCTGCGGGCGCGGTATGCCACCACGCCACGCGACCAAATCGACAGTCAAGAATTGAATTATTACGCCAAGCTCTATCCGCAGACCAGTCAGACGGCGCCCACGACGTATGTGGACAATGAGGAGGCCAACCGCGTGGAGATCGACCAGTTTTACCGGATTGCGGACGATTGGAGTCCACCACCGCCGAACGGGGTTTGGTACACCTTCCGTATATATTCGCATAACATCGATCCAGCCGTCCGGCTTCCCGGCCTATCCATGCGCGAAATGCCATTGGGGGTTCCCTACCCTCGTCATGAAATCTTCCAAGCGGAAGCATGGTTTGCAGCGGCGAATTTCGTTCCGGGAGACGACCAGACGATTCGAAACCCTTCCTTTTATTTCCATCGTTCGGTAAATATGAATGAGCGGAAGCTGACTTTGGAATACGAATACAATTCCATTTCGGACGTTGTCCCCGTGGATGGCGTTCCTGAGTATGTCAGACAAATTGGGCAGGCTTCTGACTTGCTCGGATTTACAATTCAGTCCTACCCTGTGCAACAATGAAATTGACTGCATTTGCTTTTATGATCGCGGCGGCCACCATTTTAACCGCCTGGGGCGAAAACACAGACCTTGTCCCGCTGAAAATCAAACTCCCCGCTCCCGCGTTTATCGGAACCCCCTCCGATCTTCCGGTCGGCTCAACGGTCGAAAAGCCGACCGGCAAGCCGCGTCCTCCCTTGATGGTTCCGGCGGGAATAGCCAACATCGCTTTGGGCAAACACATCACCAGCAGCAGCGCCAATGTGGACGCCGCCGAATTGCAAAAATTGACCGACGGCGACAAGGAGTCGCGCGAATCGAGCGTGGTGTTGCTGCGCAAAGGACCGCAATGGGTGCAGGTCGATCTCGGGGCGCCGCAGGACATCTTCGCCATTGTTTTCTGGCACAATCACGACGCTCCCAAGGTCTATCACGGTGTAGTGGTGGAGGTGGCGGACGATCCGGAGTTCAAAAATAATGTCCAAGTGGTTTTCAATAATGACAGCGCCAATCTGGATGGATTGGGCGTCGGAACAGGGCGTGAATATTTTGAAACCAACGAAGGCAAACTCATCGACACGCAAGGCATCAAAGGGCGCTATGTCCGTCTCTATTCAGACGGAAGCACCGAGAGCAGGCTCAACGAATACCTCGAAGTCGAAGTCTATGGGCGCCCGGCAACAAGCTAGGGGCGCCCTTTAACTACGCCATTTTCCAGGGGGCGCGGTATTCGCGCGTCAGCAACTTGCTGGCCTCTGGATCATCGAGAATGACTTCGTCGCTGTTGCTCCAGCGAATTTTCCGGCCATCCAGCAACATCGAAATCAGACCCAAGTGGCCGGGAATGGTGGAATGATGGCCGACTTGCGACGGACAAATCGTGGGCTTGCGGGACTTGACGCACTCCAGAAAGTTTCCGGCGTGATTGTCCGATTTATATAGCCGGATCTTGGCCATGTCATCGGGTAGATTCCGTATGTCTTTCCAATCTGGATTGGAGCTCTGGAAATTGTTGTCGCGATCGATGTGGACCCAACCGTCAGTCCCGATCCACTTCGTTCCACTCTGAATATCGCCATGTCCGCCGGCAATGATCATTTTGATGTCTTGCGGGTACTTGGCTTCAATGCGGTATTTGCCAGATGTGTTCCAGAGGGCTTTCCGATCGGGAAATTCACCGTGGCCTTCGATTTCTGACGGCCCTTCCAGGTCAAAGCCGAGACCCCAATGGGCGATGTCGATGTGGTGCCCCGCCCAATCCAGCAATTGTCCGCCGCCGATGTTGTAATTCCACCGCCAATCCATATGGCTGCGCGCCCTGCTGTAAGGCTCCATCGTCGCCGGTCCCACCCACGTTTCGTAATCCAATTCGGCCGGCGGATCGGAGATCGCCTTGTCCCAATCTGGAGATCCCGGAACGACCTTCGTCAAATACTCGGTGTCATTGCCATGCCCAAGCTTCTGGGCCATCTCTCTCCCGCTCCCGCCGAAGTCTCCGTGTCCAGCCGGCAAACCGACATGGACTTCCGTTACTTTTCCAATCAGACCGTTGCGCACGATTTCTGCCGCCTTCCGAAAAAACCATTGCGACCGCTGCCACGAACCCATCTGCCAAATCCGCTGGTTGGCCTGCACCGCGCGCACGATGCCTTGCTGCTCCGCAATGGTTCGCGCGAGAGGTTTTTCGCCATAGACATCCTTCTTGTTGTTGAGGGCTTCCACCGCGATCAAATTATGCCAATTATCCGGCACGGCGATCATGACGGCGTCGATGTCCGGGCGCGCCATCATTTCGCGGTAATCATGGTAGCCTTTGCAATCCTCGTTGCCGTTTTTCTCGTTGATCTTCCTCAGCGATTCCGCCAGATGATTCTTGTCAATATTACAGGAAGCGACGACCTGGCAGCTATCGAAGCCCATCAATGATGCCGTGTTTCCGGGCGCTTGCATGCCCCACCCAACGACACCCATGACAATGCGGTTGGAAGGAGCGGTATTTCCGTCACGGCCAAGCGCGCGCGCCGGGATAAAAGTGGGAGCTGCAACGGCGGCGGCTCCGGTAACCGCCAAAAAACGACGCCGGCTAATGCCGGGTTTCGAAGTAGGAGTGTTCATGCTTTGAAATTGCATGAGTCCACCTAGCATGGCCAGCGAAAAAAATTGCCAATCCGGCAAATCCTCTGAACTTTGGCGCCGGGCATGGACCTGATTGTATTTGAAGATGAACACTTATTGGTGGCGGACAAGCCGGCCGGATGGAATACTCACGCCCCATCGCCATTTGCCAATGAGGGGCTTTACGAATGGCTCAAGCATCGCGAACCGCGTTGGAAAAACCTCGCCATTCTTCATCGATTGGACAAGGAAACCTCGGGATTAATCGTCTTTGGCAAGACGCCGACCGCCAACCAGTCGCTCACGCAACAATTTGAAAACAGGCAAGTTGCAAAAACGTATGTTTTTTTAACGGACCGGCCGTCACGCCGCCCAGAGTTTACTGTCAAGTCTAATACTCTTCGGGTCGGCGAAAAATATATCAGCCAAAAATCCAGCGCGCGCGGACAACCTGCCGAAACCTGTTTTCGATTCATTTCCGCAAATGGAACCCACTTTCTTTGGGAAGCAAAACCTGTCACCGGACGCACTCACCAAATTCGTGTCCATGCCAGTGACCACGGTATCCCCGTTTTCGGGGATACGCTGTATAAGGGCTCCCCTGCCCCGCGAATTTGCCTTCACGCCGCCGAACTCGCGTTCAAACATCCGGTCACAAACGCACCGCTGGTCTTTCGCGTTGCGCCGCATTTTTTTGAACCTGTTTATGCGCGGTTGCGCTCCGCAATCATCGATCCCTCCGAGACGGATGCCTATCGTCTCGTGCATGGCGCCGCGGACGGCTGGCCCAGTCTGTATATCGAACGATGGAATCAATATTTGGTTGCATCATCCGCAGGCGAGCTAACTACCCGGCAGTTGGACTTTGTTAAATCGCTTCCGGCGGCCGGAGTTTTCCACAAACTACTGAACCGCCAGCCGGGCCACAATTCCGCGCAACTTAGTTCCGGCCAGCCTGTTCCGTCCCAAGGATTTACGGTGAGCGAAAACGGGTTGAAGTTCAAAATCAGGTTCTCGGAAGGCTACTCGGTCGGGCTGTTTCTCGACCAACGCGACAACCGCCGCAGGTTATTGACAGGCCACGTCTCCGCCGATCTTGGTTTCGCGGCGCCTCGGGAAGTCTTGAACGTTTTCGCCTACACATGCGCTTTCTCGATTTCTGCGGCGGTGCGCGGCTCCAAAGTGACGAGTATAGACCTTTCGCGAAAGTATCTGGATTGGGGAGGCGAGAACTTCATAGTAAACGCAATTCCCATGGAAGGCCATGAATTTCTGGCGGGCGACGCCTTTGAATGGCTGGCGCGCTTAGCTCGAAAAAAGCGGGCGTTTGAGCTGGTTATTCTTGATCCACCTACCTTCTCGCGCTCCAAGGAAAGCGGCGTTTTTCAAGTCGAAAAAGATTACGGCCGCCTCGTTTCGGGCGCGCTGCCACTGCTTAAGCCCGAAGGAGTTCTTTTTGCCTCCACTAACTCGGCCGCCTACAGAGCGGAGGATTTTTTGGCTGCGGTCACTCAATCCATCCGACGCGGAGGCCGGCGGATCGCGTGTCAACATTATGTCCCACAACCGCCGGATTTTCCCGTCCACCCGACCGAGCCAGCCTACCTTAAGACGGTCTGGATTCAGCTTGCCAATTAACGAGAAAAATCGTGAGTTATCTTAACTTGACATGATGACTTATCGTGACTCAATCTACCGCCATATATGATAAACATTCAGAATCTTACTTCATCGCAATTGCGCAAAGTGATTACGATCAAGGAACACATCGAAGAACTCGAAGCGGAGCTGAACGCTCTCGTCGGCGGCAGCAGCGACACTCCCGTTGTCGCAGCTCGCGGTCCAGGCCGGCCCAAAGGCAAAGGACGTCGCAAGATGTCTGCCGCCGCCAAGGAGCGCATAGCTGCCGCGCAACGCGCGCGTTGGGCGAGAGTGCATGCCGCCGCCGGAAAGAAAGCTCCCGCGCCCGCGGCCAAGAACGGACGCAAACGCCGCAAGATGAGTCCTGCCGTGCGGGCTAAGCTGGCCGCCATTGCCAGGGCGCGTTGGGCCAAAGTGAAGGCTTCCGGAAAGTCGGCCCTTTAATCATACCCTAACAAGGTGTTGGTCGGCGCGGCCAACACCTTGTGCAATGCGCCGGAGGTTAGTTTGCCAAAAGGCAAAGTGAGGAAAGCGCAATCGCCGCGCCCGCCCAACGCACCGCGCGCTGGTTCTTCGCGGCCAATCCCAAGGCCAATCCCGCAGCGTGCAACAAGAGCGTCGCGCTCACAAAGCCGAGACTAAATGTCCACGCCCCGGCGGCAGCGGGCATTTCGCGCCCGTGCGCGTAGCCGTGAAACATGGCAAAGAATCCCACCAGCAACATGGCCAGCGACGGCTGAAAGCGCGTTACAGTGGCGATAAGTCCGCCCAAAACCAAGACTGAAGCAACAATTCCCCATTCCGCCCCAGGCAGGTAAGCGCCGGTCAATCCCAAGGCTCCCCCCAGCGCCATTACACTAACAAATGTCAACGGAATCAACCAGACGGCGCGACCGCGTTGCTGCGAAGCCCACAGACCGACCGCCAGCATCGCCAGCAAATGGTCAAGGCCGGTCAGCGGATGGAAAAATCCATCGTGAAACCCATGCGGTGAACCGGGAATGATATGCGCGGAAGCAACCGAGGGAAAAACACACAGCGCGGCAATGGTCGCGCCAACTATCCAACCTGTTTTTTTCATAAAACGCTTGAAATTGTTGCCAGTGACATCTGCATCATACTAAACACCATTTCCAAGTCAACCGGTTCGTGTCGGCATATTTTCCCGTCCGCCGTCGCGCTCAAATTTAATCGTCGTCGTCGTCTTTGTCCTTGGGTTGGGCAAAAACAAAAGCGGCGTGGACCGGCGCTGGCACAACCGCGTCATCTCCGCGAACGGCGTGCCAGATAGCCCGGTTTAACGCAAAGTCATCCACGGCATCCTCGTGACTGAAATCCATCTTCGCCGATTCGCGGCTGGCTTTGCCACTGAAACGATTGCGCTCCTCCAAATTAACTCCCGCTGGACTGGCTTCGTACGGCGTAAGGTTTGGCTTGCCCACAAACGCGTTGAACATCGGCATCGCCGCCGCATCGAACTGCGTCATCGGTTTCAATCCGAGAATCAATTCCATCGTATGCAGGACGCTGCTGGTGGAATACATGGTGGAATCCACCGCTCCACGCCGCGCGTACGGACTAGCCAAGAGCAAAACGCTGCGATGCGCATCAACGTGGTCCGGCCCATTCTGTGCGTCGTCTTCCAGGCAAAATATTGCCGTCTGCGGCCAAAACTTTGATTCGCTCACCGCTTCCACTAACCGGCCAAGGGCAAGGTCGTTGTCACCCACCAGCGCGGTGGGACTCAGCGCCCCCGCCGCGCCTCCCGCCGTGTGATCGTTCGGCAATCGCACAATTTGCAGTCGCGGCATATCCCCTTCCGTTTCGAAGCGATGCAACTCGCTGATAAACCGGTCCGCGCGCTTCAGATCGGGATATGTAACGTCAAATCCGTGGTACAGCGGATCGATATGCCCCTTCAATCCGGGAACCCTTGACACATTGACGCCGCCTGCCAATCCGGCCACAAACTCGCCGTAACTGCGATAGCTCAGACCCGCCGCTTTGGCGCGATCCCACAAGTAACCGCTGGCCGGATATGCGGCCGGAAACTCGCCCTCGGCTGGATACGGATACTTCTTGGCTTGGTTATGACCGTAACTCAACGGCCAGTTCTTTTCCACGAAGTCCGTGGCATAGGCTCCCATCGACCATTCGTGCCCGTCGGCGCTGACCTCCGCATCCACATAAAAATTGTCAAACAAAACAAACTCCCGCGCCAGTTTATGATGATTCGGCGACGCCTTGTCGGGAAACAAACACAATTGCGCGTCGCCATTGCCTTGCGGCATGTCACCGAGAACCTGATCATAGGTTCGGTTCTCCTTGACAATATAGATGCAATATTTGATCGGACTGGACGCGCCGCCCCGCAGCGGAATGGGATTGTCCGGTGAAGCCGGCGCCGCCACCGCGCCGCTACGCGGGACATTCTCGAATGCCTGGCGCGTATAGGTTGCCAACGCATTCTTCCAATCGCCGCCTCGCGGCAAGTCAATGATGCTCAATGTTCCCGGGACAAGGTCCCCGATGTATTCAACCTTGCCCTCCGCATGACGGCCCGGTTGCGGGCCTTTCGGATTCGCTTTGGGCGCAATACCCTTCCCATTGGCGACCAGCAATCGGCGTCCGTCCGGGGTCACGCGCACGGATGTCGGATACTTTCCCACCGGGATGAATCCCAACGCGTGGCTACGGCCGGGATTAGAAATGTCAAATACCGCCACGTCATTGTTGCCCGCATTGGCGACAAACAACTTCGTTTCGTCTGGCGTCAATGCAAGGCTGTTCGGAGTCGTTCCCAGCGCTTCCTCACTTGGCGCCGCCAACTCTGAATTCGGCGAAAGCGAAGCGTCGAGCGTTTCGATCGTTTGGCCTTTGTCTGTGTCCAGCGCGGTGACCGTGTTGTGATTGCCATTGGCCACGAACAAAAGCCGGCCCGATTTGCTCAAAATGATTTCATTCGGATGATCGCCCGTCGGCCAGCCCGCCACAACCTTGGCCGAGTCAATGTCCACGACCGCGACACACGCCCGCGCCCATAAACTCACATACAACCGATGCCGCTTCTCATCCAACGCGCACCCGTACGGAAATGGCGCATCCGGCGCCGTCGGATCCAATGTTGCCGCCAGGCGTTTGGTGACCGCCGCAACGTCCGTGTCCACCGTGCCAGCCTTCGTAAAGTTTGGAGCCAGGGCTTCCTCGTTCGTGCCAAACGTGATGTCGCCTCGATTTGTTTTCGCCTGCAAATCAATCTCGGACACGCGCTGGCCCCAAACATTCGCCGTGAACAAGCGCCCTTCATCCTTCGTCACCGCCAAACCGCACGGCACGCCGCGCTGGCTGGCCTCATGCACCCGCACCGCTTCATCGTCCGACAACGCCCCATCGTGGAAATTGAAGACGTGGATCACTTCATCGCCACCGCCGCTGCAATAAAGATGCCGTCCGTCATGCGAGAACGCCAGGCCGTAGAACGTTTCATGCACTGCTGTGCGGCTGGCGGCCGCCGCGTTCTTAATGTCCACTACCACAATTTCGTG
>Ga0182024_10022225_pt1 | contig 11443 bp, 8 predicted proteins | sample P32metaG_FD_120480 | JGI IMG/M metagenome (GOLD analysis project Ga0182024, IMG submission 120480) | Permafrost microbial communities from Stordalen Mire, Sweden - P3-2 metaG (Illumina Assembly) | ecosystem: Environmental > Terrestrial > Soil > Wetlands > Permafrost | place: Sweden: Stordalen... | reverse complement strand
CCATCTGCTCCTGCATCGGACGGGCGTCCACGACGGCATGACACGCGACCGGTATGCGATCGAAGCGTGGTTCGCAGCACCCTCAAACTACCCAGCAGACATGCTCCCGATCGTCTACTGACGGTTCTGCCCGGTTGTTCCGCAGGGCGCGCGGGTCAGACCGGCCGGTCCAGTCCACAGTTTCGATCGGCTCGTCGTCGCGATTTACTTCGTGTGGCGATGGGGATACCGAAAGTTGTGGCACGTCACCAAGACGCCGACGCCCAGGCGGTGGTGGCCGCGGTGGCGGTCGGAAGGGCAGGCACCGGCGAGAGCTGGTCGCTCAGGTGATCGGGAACCACGAGCGTCGCGAATCCGAGGTTCTCAGCCTTGCGGACCGATGATGGACGTCGACGCGGTCGCACCGGCTGGCCCGCCTCACTGGCACTTGACCCATCCGGACCGGCCACGCGAGTCCGCGAGCTCACCCGAGTCAAGTCCGAACCCGGCGTCGTCGTTGGGGGTTCAGCATGTCGGGCGCGAGGTCGCGGTGCCGGCGTCGGTTAGGTCGCGTCGTCCTCGCGTACGTAATCCCACCAGCCGGAGGAGCCTTTGCGGGTATACGCGATGCTCGTCGGGTTGATACGCCAATCGAAGGGTCCGAGGTAGTACTGGCCGACGCCGACGCCAGTGCCGGTGCCCATGAGGCCGGGTGGGGTCGTGTCGAAGTACTGCTTCCAGAACCGCTCCGAAAAGAAGAGCGCGCAGTAGTCGACGTGGACATACTCGTCAGTGAACAGGTGGCCGTCGTCGATCAGATGAGGCCATAGGTTGACGACACAGTCGTGGAGGCTCGCCTGGTAGTCGACGTCGAGGAAGCACAGTGCGATGGGCTCATCGTGGTGCGGGAGCGTGTCGCGGAACCAGCCCTTGCGGAACTGGCAGCGTTCGATGGCGCCGCAGCGTCGGACGTTCTCCTGCACCACGTCGAGGCTGCCGCGATAGGTGCCCTGACTGTCGGGGCTTGCGTACTTGTCGTTCGGCTCCCCAGCCGGCAGGCCCTCGAACGAGTCGTAGACGATCAGGTCTCGTCCCACGAGGTCGCAGATCAGCGACAGGTTCGCGGTGGAGCCGCCGTTCCAGCATCCACACTCCACCACGACGCCCCGGACCGAGGGCGGGGTCTCCAACAGCTTGGCCGCTATCGCCAGATGCGCCTTGTAGGACGTGCCCGTCTTGATGCGACGAGTGTTGCGCAACATCTGTAGCGCCAACTTCGTCTTTCGTGTCCAGGTCATCCCGTAGCTCGGGTGAATGCGTTGGTCGTCGAAGAGGAACAGCACGACCAGCGGCAAAGAGAGCGCGGGGTAGACCCGGCGCAGCCACGCCGTGACCCCGACCTCGAGCATTGTCAGCAGTCCGCCGCGCCGTTCCCGGCGCGGCACCCGCCGCTGCTGGGTGCTCGCCATCATCGGATGCTAACGGGTTCGCCGATTCTGGGGCCGCGGTCCGCGGCGTCGCGTCGTCGACCCCGCCACACACACCGACGTCACGCGTGCGGGCGAACGGCGGCCGCACGCTGCGCGGGCGTGGGAGACGCGGACGGCGCCCGACGGCCGTGGAGTCGCTGGTAGACGCGGCGCAGCGGTCGGGTCCAGCGGAGGAGCCTCGACTGTTGGATCGCGTCCAGGTGCGCGTTGGCCGCGTCGAGCGCCACCTTCCACTCCTGCAAGCGCGCCTCGACCCGCTCCAACTCCCAGGGTTGGGCCCGGCGGGTTCCGGTAGCTCGTCGCAGCTCCTCCTCGCGCTGGCGGACCCGCTGCGCCAACTCGGTGCGTGAAGGACTCTGCGCTGCGGCATCGTCGGCCGCTGGGGTGGCCGGTGCGGGCGGGGTGCGCCCAGCCCGCCACTGTCTGAGCTGGTCTGCGACGAGGCGCCAGTCGTTGTCGACCACGAGGCCGGGGATGTCGGACGCCTGGTCGAACGTCAACCCACCGAAGCGTTCGACGAGTTCGGTATAGCGGTCCCGAAGCACCGTCGAGGAGGGGTCGAGTCCGCTGACCACGGTCAGGCCACTGGGTGGCGTCCGCACGGTGAACCAGGACAAGTCGGGTCGCACGTCGGCAAGGCAGTGCAACAGCTTCCAGACGTCCCCGGTGTAGAAGTGGTAGACGCGCTCGGCGCGCTGGGTGATCTCGTCGAGCGGGATCATGTCGTGCAAGACGATGAGGGTGTCGGGGTCGGAGATCGCTTCGACCCGCCAGAAGTCCTCAAGCACTGCCGGGAATGTGTGGAGCCCGTCGATGAACGCCACCGAGGGGCCGGCTCCTCCGAAGAGCTTGCGCACGTCGCGGCGTTCGAAGAACTCGTTCGAGGTCTCCGGGTAGAGGTGGTACTCGATCGCGATCGGCTCGCAGATCGCTGGTGCGGGGTCCACCCCGACGGCGACCGTCGGGGGTCGAGCCGCAGCCAGTGACCTACCCTCCGACACGCCGATCTCCAGGTACGTGGCGGGTACGAGCTCTTCGTGCAGTTGGGCGAGCACCTCGTCGTAGAAGGGCCCGGGCATCCTGAGCCGGCTCAGACCGAGGTACGCGAAGGTATTGCCAGGGTCGGCGGCAAACGCCTCGTGGTAGTGCTCGGCGGCACGGTCGGCCGAGCCGAGTAGCTCATTCGCCTGACCGCATTCGACGTGGAACTGGGCCCGGCGCGGGCCAGGCAGGTCGTCGGCCGAGCAGTTGCCCGCGACGCACGCGAGTAAGGCCGGCCAGCCCAACGAGGTCGGCGCGGCGGCTCGGGCCGCCCGCGCGAACAGCATGGCTTCGATGTCGAGACCGCGCCGAGCGGCGCGGACGGCGAGATGCATCCACTGCGCGGCCGCGGGGTCCGGCTCCGCGGCGGGGTCGGGAAGCGGGATCGGGGTCGCCAGGGGAGCCTCGACGACACCCTCGCCGTACAGCCGGGTGTTCAACGCGTGCGCAACGTGGGTTCGCACGGATTTCGGGAGTGTGCCGAGGTAGACCGGATCGGACACTCGGGGCGGTCCCGGCTCGTGCCCGCGGACGGATCGGTACTCGCGGAGCCACTCCTTCATCGATTCCTCGTTCTGCTCGGGTGTCGAGTTGGTGGCGATGCCTCCGTGCAGCTGGTGGAAGGTCGCTTCGCCGAGCAGGATCACCCAGCCCAGGCTCTTGAGCTCGCCAGCTCGGTACAGCAGGTCATGGTTCACGATCCCGCCGCCGGGGCTAGTGAAGCATTCGTCGCAGCCCCCGAGCTCGTCCCACGCGCGCGCGGGCAGGAACAAGGCGTTGCTCTCAAAGATCGCCTCGAACCATCCGCCGACCGAGGACTCGTCCAGGGTGGCGATCTCGAACAATCGGTAGCCGTCCCCGGGCCACCCGATTGTCTCGAGGAGATGGTCTTCGTCGGCCCGGCTCCAGCCCACGTCGAGCGCGTAGCGCTGGAAGTCGTACCCGAGGTACCAGCCCAGGATCGCGATCGCCGATTCGGGGTAGACCCGGCTGCCCGCGAGCACGAACCGCACGAGGCCGGGGCTCGCGAGGCGTGCCCCGTCGAGCATGACGCCAATCGTTTCGCCTCGGGCGGCGCGCAGTCCGACGTTGACTGCGTGCGCTGGCGACGGCGGTGCGTCGTCGATCTGCACCAGCCGAAACTGGCCCTGGAGACCCTTGAACACCGCCGGATCGACGGGTGTCGGTGACCCGTTGTCGACGACGATCACCTCATAGTCCTCGACGTCGACCGCTTGTTGATAGCCAACCGACAATGATCGCAGGGTGCGGGGAAGCTCCCGGGGAATGTCATACGCCACGACGACGATCGATAGCTTCAGGGTCGTCGAGGACGAGTCGGCGGGAGCGCTCGCCCCGACGCGGCCGCGTCGGGGCGCCAGCAGTCGCCGCGAGGTTTCGTCCGACGAGTCCCGTGTCACCGCTCTGTGTGTGCCTGTCCCGCTTCAGCTGCTTTTGGCCCACATCGTGGGCACCGCGGGCGAGAGGATACAGGCATGATGGGCGCCCGGCAGGGTGGCATCGGCTCGGGCTTGAGATCAGCCGCGTCTGGACGTCGTCGCTTCGCTCCGGTCGACCGTGAGACCCGAAGCGGGGCGGAAGCTCCGGTCGCGATGGGGGTTGTGGCCCCGATGGTCCGGGCGTGGTTCGCCGCTTGCTCGGCATCCCCGTGTGCCCTCCGTTCGGTTGCGACGAACTCGAGCCTCACGGAGGCGATCCGGCTCCGGTTGGTGGTCGTGGCCGGCTGGAGCGCGGCCTGCACCGTCATCCCGGTCGTGCTTGGCGGCGTGAGTGGGTCGAGCGCTGGGCGAGCGGGTGGCCGAGCCTCGATAGAGCCCGCGCTAGTCGCCAACTGCGGCCCCGGGTGAGGTTCTCGAGATCGGCCTCGGCTTTCGTCCCGCGCGCACGCCACCGGGCTTCGCGAGCGTGCACCACGGCGAGGTTCTCGGCGACGGCCGCCCACTCGCGCGGATCGTCGGCTGGCCGGTCGAGATCCTCGGCGGTCAGGGTCGCCTCGTGCTTGCGCAGTGCGACACACCCCTGGCCGCTCCTCGGAAGCTGTGGGCCACCCAGCCCGAATCCCCAGGGCCAGAAGTCGAGCACGTCGAACGCGCGTCCCCAGTGCTCTCGGATCCACCATTGCGAGTGGAACACCACGGGGCCGCCGGCGCTGAACGGCTCGTGCGGCATCGTGACCAGCATCCCGATGCGATCCTCGTCCCAGGAACAACCCAGGATGTCTGCTGCGCCGGGACCGAGGGTGGTCGCAAGCAACGTCCCACCCGGCTTCAACACACGGTGCAACTCGAGCAGCCAGGCGCTCCACGCCTCAGTGAGATGCGTGAACACGGACATGCTGTAGACGAGGTCGAGCGAGCAGTCCGGGAGCGGGAGCGGCGGCGCGGGTCCATTGCAGAACGCGCGGAAGGGTGGGCTGAGGTGCTGCTGGACCCACTCGATGCTGTCGGAATCGACGTCGCAGGCCCAGAATTCCGCGGCGCGGTTCGCCTCGAACCCGAAGTGTCGCAGCGTCCGGCCGGCCCCACACCCGAAATCGAGAACCCGGGCTCCGTCCCATCCGAACGAAGGCGGCAGCAGCGCGAGGAAGTCGCGGCGACAGACTGCGCCGAACTCGTCATACGACGGGATTGGTCCGCCGACCCGTTCCATGAGCGCGTGCGGCGGATACGGGACGTCCACGAGCTCGCACCGTACCGGTTCTGGCGTCGACCGTGCCGAATCGGACGGACCGCGGCGCTGGGCAGTTCGCCGCCGGTCGGGTGACGCCCGAGCCGATACTGGCGCGGGGGGTCGTTACCGGCCGAGTCGCGCGGCGCGGCGTCGGTGCTTGGAGCCGCCGCCGGTCATGGTTCGCATCATCTGCTGGACCATCTTGAACTGCTTGAGCATCGCGTTGACGGCGGCGCTGCTGGTGCCGCTGCCCTTGGCGATGCGGGCTCGACGCGACCCGTTGATGATCGACGGGTCGCGTCGCTCGGCGGGGGTCATCGAGCAGATGATCGCTTCGACCCGGGCTAGCTCGCGTTCGTCGAGCTCCGCGTCGCGCAGCTCCTTGGGGACGCCGGGCATCATCCCGACGATGCTCTGCAGGGGGCCCATCTTGCGCATCTGGCGCATCTGGTCGAGGAAGTCGTCGAGGGTGAACTGGCCGGATCGCAGCTTCGCTTCGGCGGCTTTGGCTTGGTCGGCGTCGAAGACCGCTTCGGCTTTCTCGATGAGGGTGAGGACGTCGCCCATGCCGAGGATCCGGCTGGCCATCCGGTCGGGATAGAAGGGTTCGAAGTCGTCGAGCTTCTCGCCGACGCTGGCGAAGACGATCGGGAGGCCGGTGACCTCCTTGACCGAGAGCGCGGCCCCGCCACGGGCGTCGCCGTCGAGCTTCGTGAGCACGACCCCGCTGAGGGGCACGTGGGCGGCGAACTCGCTCGCGACGGCGACTGCCTCTTGACCGGTCATGGCGTCGAGGGTGAGGAGCGTGTCGGTTGGCGAGACGGCGACCGCGACGCGGGTGAGCTCGTCCATGAGCGCGCCGTCGACGTGGAGTCGACCGGCGGTGTCGACGATGACGACAGTGCGGCCGAGCCGTTCGGCTTCTCGAATCCCGGCTTCGGCGACCGCGACCGGGTCGGTCCCGTCCGAGGACACGGGCACGTGGGCCTGGTCGCCGAGGACGCGGAGCTGCTCGACCGCGGCGGGTCGCTGCAGGTCGGCGGCGACGAGGAGCGCGGTGCGTCCCTGGCCTTCGAGGTATCGGGCGAGCTTGGCGGCGGCGGTGGTCTTGCCGGCGCCTTGGAGCCCGACCAGGAGGATCACCGCGGGCGGGCGGGACGGCGTGGTGAGCTTCGCGACGTCGCCGCCGAGCGTGGTGGTCAGCTCCTCGTGGACGATCTTGATGACCTGCTGGGCGGGGCCGAGGCTCTGCGCGACTTCGGCGCCGGTGGCACGCGCTTTGAGCCGGGTGATGAAGGGTTTCACGACGCGGACGTTCGCGTCGGCTTCGAGGAGCGCGAGGCGGATCTCGCGGGCGACCTCGTCGACGTCGGCTTCGCTCAGCCGGCCTCGGCTGCGCAGGCGTCGGAAGATGCCGTCGAAGCGATCCTGGAGCGTGTCGAACATCAGCCGACCAGCGCGGCGGCGAACGCCGCGGGGTCGAAGGCGACGAGGTCGGCGGCGCTCTCCCCGACTCCGATGAGCTTGACCGGGACGCCGAGCTCGGCTTCCACGGCCAGGACGATGCCGCCCTTCGCGGTGCCGTCGAGCTTGGTGAGCGCGACGCCGGTGACGCCGACCGCGTCGGTGAACTCGCGGGCCTGTACGAGTCCGTTCTGACCGGTGGTGGCATCGAGGACGAGCAGCACCTCGGTCAGCGCTTCGGGGAAGCGTTCCACGACTCGTCGGATCTTTTTCAGCTCCTCCATGAGGTTGCGTTTGGTGTGCATGCGGCCCGCGGTGTCGACGAGCACGAGGTCGACGCCGCGTGCCCCGGCCGCTTGGAGGGCGTCGAACACGACGCTCGCGGGGTCGCCGCCTTCCTGGCCGCGCAGGACCGCGACGCCGATTCGGTCCCCCCAGCTTTCGAGCTGATCCGCGGCCGCGGCGCGGAAGGTGTCGGCGGCGACGAGCAGCACCCGCTCGCCGCGTTTCTGGTGGGCGTCGGCGAGCTTGGCGGCGGTTGTCGTCTTGCCGACGCCGTTGACGCCGACGAGCAGCCACACGCTGGCCTGACCGGGGTTGGTGTGCAGGACCCGGTCGGGCTGCTCGGCGAGCTCGTCGGTGATCTCGGCCTCCAGCAGGGGCGCGAGGTCGTCGGCGTCGCGGATCCCGGCGTGGCGGGCCCGGTCACGCAGCGCGTCGAGCAGCCGGGTCGTGGTGGGCATGCCGACGTCGGCGAGGAGGAGGGTCTCTTCGAGGTCGTCCCAGGTTTCCTCGTCGAGGTGGCGGGCGTGCCACCGCTCCCGCAGCCGGCGGAACGGGGCGCGGCTGCGGCCGAGGGGTTCGTCGAGGTCCGAGTCGGAAGCGGAGCGGCTCATCGGTGATCCCCGGGGGCGGGCGGGCGTGGCTCGTCGTCGGGGTGTTGCCGTCGTCCGCTCAGCAGTCGGGGGACGGCGAGCAGCAGCGCCGCGAGGGCGAAGATACCGAGGAGTGCGAGGACGCCGGTGGTAGTCAGCATCGGCGCGCCGATGCTATCCGTCGGCCTGCGCCGGGCGGTCCTCGTGGCCGAGCGGTATTTGCTGGTGGGTGGTGATCAGCTGGGGACCGCGAGCTGGATGCCGGCCTCCTCGAACGCGGCTTTCAGGCGCACGCGCAGCTCGCGGGCGACGTCCCATTGCGCGAGGGGGAGGGTGCGCACGGCGAGGCGGATCACGATCCGATCGCCGGTCAGCTCTTCGACGCCCCACACCTCGGGCGGGGCGGGGATGCGGCGCTGCCACGCCGGATCGTGGCGGAGCTCGTCGGCGACCCGGGCGATGACGGCACGGGCGTCGGGGATCGACGTGTCGGGCGCGACGGCGAGGTCGAGCACCGCGCGCGCCCATCGCTGGGCCTTATTCCCGACCCGGGTCATCGCCCCGTTCGGGACGAACCACAGCGTCCCCTCGACGTCGCGGACCTGGGTGACCCGCAGGCTGACCGACTCCACGGTGCCCGAGACCCACACCGTGTTTGACCCGGCGGGGACGCCGGCGTCGATGACGTCACCGACCCCGAACTGGTCCTCGAGGAGCATGAACGTCCCGGCGAGGAAGTCTCGGACGACGTTCTGGGCGCCGAAGCCGAGCGCGACGCCGGCGACGCCGGCGCCGGCGAGGAGCGGCGCGAGCTCGACGCCGAGCTCGCCGAGCACGGTGACGACGGCGATGGTCCAGATGGCGATGTTGGCGACGCTGCGCAGCACGGTGGCGGTGGTGTCGGCGCGCTGCTGGCGACGCCGCGCCGACGCGGTTCCGGGCTCGACGTTGGACTTGAGCCGGTTGGCGACGCGGTGCACGAGGTGGCGGGCGAGGCGGCTGGCGATGAACGCGACGACGAGGACGAGGACGATGTGCGCGGGTCGGGCGAACGCGTCGGCGACGTTGGCAGCATTGTTACTGCCGGTAATCCGGTAGACGGTCTCGCAGAGCCACGACCGGGTACCGGGGGCGCCGCAGGCCCGGGCGAGGTTGGCCGCCGGGTTGCCTGCCGCGGCGACCCGGGCGGGGAAGACGCTGACCAGCGCGCTCGCCACGTCGGCGTCAGGCGCCGACGTGGTCGGCGACCCGCTCGCTGACGACTCGGCTCGACCCGCCGGGCGGCATGGTGACGCCGTAGAGCACGTCGCCGGCGTCCATCGTGCGTTTCTGGTGGGTGACGATCACGAGCTGGGCCTCGTCGCGGAACTCGTGGACGAGATCGAGGAACCGGTGCAGGTTCACGTCGTCGAGGGCCGCCTCGACCTCGTCGAGCAGGTAGAAGGGTGATGGGCGGGCGCGGAACACCGCGAAGAGGTACGCCAGCGCGGTCAGGGAGCGCTCACCGCCCGAGAGCAGCGAGAGTCGCCGGACGTTCTTGCCCGAGGGACGGGCGTCGATCTCGATGCCGGTGTTGAGCTGGTCGTCGGGGTCGAGGAGCGACAGGCGCCCCGAGCCGCCGGGGAACAGCGTGGCGAAGAGCGTGGAGAAGTGGGTCGTGACGTCGGCGAAGGCCTGCTCGAACACGGTCACGATCTCGCGGTCGACCGCCCGGATCACGCGGTTCAGCTCGCGGCGGCTGCCGCGGACATCTTCGAGCTGGCCGTTGAGGAACTCGTGGCGGTCTTGGAGGGCGCGGTGCTCCTCGAGCGCGAGCGGGTTGATCGGGCCCATGAGGCGCAGGTCCCGGTCGAGCTCGCGGGCCCGTCCGGCGAGTGTGGTCCCCTCGGGCACGGTCGGGGCGGGCGCGTCGAGCGCGACGTGGGGTTCGACGTCGAACTCGGTGCGGAGGCCCTCGATCGTGGTGTCGAGGCGGAGCCGGGCCTCGGCTTGTTCCACGTCGATGCGCGAGAGCCGCTCGCGCGCGGCGCGCAGCTCGGTCTCGAGGCCACGCCGCTCGGTGCGGAGCCGGTCGAGCTGGTCGGCGGAGACGCGCGCCGCTTCGGTCTCGCGGCGCCGGCGGTCCCGCAGCCGGTCGGAGAGGGTGTCGACCCCGGAGCGGAGCTCGGCGAGACGGCGAGCGAGGGTGGCGAGCGCCTCGTCGCGGCTCAGGAGGGTGACCCGCTGGTCCTCGGCGCGGGCCTGGGTTTCGGGGTCGCGCGCCGCCAGGCGAACCTCGACCTCGCCGAGCCGGGCGGCGAGCACGGCGCGGCGTTCCTCGACCGCGGCGCGCTGCACCTCGGCAGTGCGGGCGGCAGTCAGGGCGGCGCGGGCCGCCTCGACGGTCCGTTCGGCTTCGGCGCGGGCGACCTCGGCGGAGGTGGCGCGCTCCTGGGCCTCGTCGAGCGCGAGGGGGGTGACCGCGGTGCCGTGGCCGCCGCCGACGTTCCAGGGGCCGTCGCCGCCGATGCGGTCACCGTCGGGGGTGACGGCGACGAGGTCGGGGCGCTCGACGACGAGTTCGAGGGCGGAACGCCAGTCGGCGACCAGGACATGGCGGGCGAAGAGCCGGTCCAACGCCGATCCGAGCTCGTCGACGCGAGCGCGCACCGTGGCGCGGAGCGGCCGCGCCCCAGGCGGCACGTCGAGGGGGGGCGGCGCGGGGGTGTTGGCCACCACGAGGAGGAGCGCGCTCGTCTCCCCGGCATGGAGGCGGCCGATGGCGACCCGGGCCGCGTCGGACCCGCGCACGACGACCGCGCGTGTCGCGTCGCCGAGCGCGGAGGCGACTGCCGCTTCCGCGCCGGCCTCGATCTCGAGGTGGTCGATGATCGGGCCGAGCACACCGTCGACGTCCTCAAGCTCGCCCGCCGCGGCTTCGGCGCGTGCCTCGCGCAGTTGGCGCTCGAGGGCGTCGGCGCCGGCGCGGGCCCGCGCCGCGTCGCCTTCCGCGGCGCGCCACCGCTCCTCGGCGGCCCGCAAGATCTCCTCGGCGGTCTCGGCCGCGACGAGGGCGTCGGTCCCGGGCAGGGTGAGCGCGTGGGCGTCGAGCGAGGCGAGGTCGGCGCGCAGCGCGACCGCGTCGGCCACGAGGGTCTCCACGACGCCGACGTCGGCGGCCGCGGCGAGCTCGCGTTCAAGGCTGCGGCGCTTCTCGGCGAGCAGCGCGGCGAGACCCCGGCTGCGTTCGCGGAGCGCCTCGACGCGCGCGACCCATTCGGCGAGGCCTTCGACGCCGAGCACGGTGAGCGACGACTCCGCGTCGACCACCGCCTCGTCGAGCGTCTCGAGGCGCTCGCGCAGCTCGCGGTCGCGCTCGAGGAGCGTGTGGTGCTCGTCGGCGAGACGCTCGAGGCGGGTCTGGAAACCGGCGACCTGGTGGCCGGCGAGGTAGAGGCGGATGGCCCGCAGCTCGCTCGCCACGCTGCCGTGACGCTGGGCCGCCTCGGCTTGGCGTTGGAGTGGCGCGAGCTGGCGGCGCACTTCGCGCAGCAGGTCCTGGAGGCGCAACAGGTTGCCTTCGGTGGCGACGAGGCGGCGCTCGGCGCGCTCCTTGCGGCGGCGGAACTTCAAGATCCCGGCGGCTTCCTCGACGATCGCTCGCCGCTCCGAGGGCGACGCGTTCAGGATCGCGTCGAGCTGACCCTGGCCGACGATGACGTGCTGTTGGCGTCCGATCCCGGTGTCGGAGAGCAGCTCTTGAATGTCGAGGAGCCGGCAGGGGGCGCCGTTCAACGCGTAGTCGGATTCGCCGGTGCGGAACAGCGTGCGAGTGATGGTCACCTCGCTGAACTCGATCGGCAGGAGGTGCGCGGTGTTGTCGATGGTGAGCGACACCTCGGAGCGGCCGAGCGCGGCGCGGCT
>Ga0182024_10022224_pt1 | contig 11443 bp, 10 predicted proteins | sample P32metaG_FD_120480 | JGI IMG/M metagenome (GOLD analysis project Ga0182024, IMG submission 120480) | Permafrost microbial communities from Stordalen Mire, Sweden - P3-2 metaG (Illumina Assembly) | ecosystem: Environmental > Terrestrial > Soil > Wetlands > Permafrost | place: Sweden: Stordalen... | reverse complement strand
CGGCCTCCGGCGGTGCCGGATTGAATATCGTGTGGCTGGCAGAATGGACGGATGTTGAAAACAAAGATTATAATTGCCAGCCACAGGCCAGCAGGCTTTGGTGGGGAACGAAGAAGCCGACTAAAGCCCGGCTGCCGGTCTACGAAAAATCAGAAACAGGTCTAATCGGCAATTCCCGCGTCCGGCGGATCGATACCAAGGGCAGTGGCCAAAGCGATCAGGTGATCTTGCTCGTCGACCAGGATGCCGCGCAGGCTTTCAGCAATCGCAAACTCGTTCAGTTCATCGGCCTGCTTGACCCGGCGACGGTAATTGGCGATCGTTATCCTTTCATTCTCCAGGTCGAATTTGAGCATGTCCTCAGCCTTCTCAGAGGTCTTGACGGGCTTCGGCGTGACGGATGGCATGCCGCCCAAATAGTCGACGTGATTCGCAATCTGGAGCGCGTGATCGAGTTCCTGTTTCGCATGGACGGTCAGTTCGGCGGCGATGTTCATGTAGGCAGCGCCCTTCAGCACCTGCGAATAGGTCACATACGCGATGATCGCCTGATATTCACGCGACAAATCTTCATTGAGTGCGTCAATAAAGATCTTTCGTGTCATCTTCTTGGCACCAGCCGGCATGGATTCCTCCGGCCGCACAGCTCTGCCTTGGCAGCGGCGGCATCTTCCATCTTAATCCAATCCTGATTCGTTGGTACTGTACCGAATTCCCTTATCCGTAGTACCGAAAATCCCAACAATAGGGCCATTCCCGGGAGCCGTACTCGACGGCAGAATGGAAGCATGAGAAAGCAATGCCGCGAATGCCGCTCAATGATGAATTCCGACGCTCCCTACTGCGGCGCTTGTGGGTACCAGTTCCCCCATGTTTCGCGACTGCGCGCCATGCCGTCCACTCCTACGGCTACCTGGACCGGTCGTGCGCTCGCTATCGCTTGCGGATTATTAGCCGCGTCCATCGCCCACTTTCTCTACGCCTGAGGGACCGCGCCAGATCCAGTTCGGCTTGAAGAATCGCTTTTAAAGCCCTGTCTTCTGTGACCTGCCGCTTTCAGGCGCCGCGACCTCAAACGGCGCCGTTTATCTTCTAAGCAAGGAGTCCATGCGCTCGTCAACGGAGAGCTGGATCGACCAGTAGGGGAAACACCGGTAAACTCCCCGATACGGGTCTGTGTACGTTGGATTGCCGCCAGTCAACGACTGGCCCCTATTCGGACTGGGTTACTGGTTCGTAGCTTCCAGCGGCGGAAGGGTAAATAAAGCAGCTAAAGGGCGCGCGTCCGATACTAATTTTCGAGGGCACTTTTGCAAAAGTTGAAACATTTCGTCACTTCAGCGACGGTTTCCCCGGGACCGCCGTAATCGTACTCAATATCGGCGTGAATCCGGTATTTTTCCCGTTGCAGCAGCCGCGGCACGTCTACAATCGGAGTGCCGTTCTTCACTGAACGTGTCGGTTCGACCCCGACTACGGCCGCCATTACAACGTTTTTTTCATCTCCTCCAATTCCTCCAGCGTACGCGGCCAGTCCTCGCGCAACAATCGGCTCAATGCCCGATCGGCCAGCAGCTTTCCGCCTGTCTGGCACACGGCGCAATAATTCGTTTCGTTCGACGCATACCGGATTCGCTGGACCTTGGCGCCGCAGCGAGGGCACGGCATCCCGTAGCGTCCATGCACCGCCATCTCCTCGCGGAAAGCAGTGACGTTTTCGGGGAATTTCAGGTTGGATTCGTTACGCAAGCGATCGGTCCATTCGATTAATGTCGCGCGTATCGCCAGGCGCAAATGCTCGATCTGTTCCGGCGTCATCTTCTGCGTCAGCAGAATTGGCGAAAGCCCGGCGCGATGCAGAATCTCGTCCGAATACGCATTGCCGATGCCGCTGAACAATCTCGGATCGGTGAGCGCGCGTTTCAAGGTATGATTCGCCGACGTCAGTTGCGCCGCGAACTCCTTTGGTGTTGCCGACAACACGTCGATACCCCCAGGATCGAGCGACGCGATCCCCGGATCGCCTTGCACAACGTGTAGGGACGCGCGCTTTTGCGATCCCGCCTCCGTCAGCGTAAGCGTTCCGGAATCGAACTCGAACGCCGCCAGCGTGCGACGGCCATCGGGCTTCACCTTCTTTGTCACCCAATGAAGCCGTCCCGCGATCATCAGGTGCAGCACCAGCCACACGTCGTTTTCGAAGCCAATTGCGATGCGTTTTCCGACCCGCCGCAGTTCACGCACCTGGTGACCGATCGCCGCGGTCACCGGTGGATCGAGCGATCGCAGCAGAAACGGACTCGCGATTTGCGCCCGCTCTAACCTCCTGCCGAGTATGCGTTGTTCCAGCGCTTCAATATAAACAACGATGTCCGGAAGCTCCGGCATTTACGGCTGGGGTTTGTCAGTAGGCTTGTCGGCCGCGGGCTCGTTCTTGACGATTTTCCCAAACAGTTTTCCGCCATGACCATCGGCACCGGCGCTTCCCCACGTCCCCGCATAGGCGCCGTTATACATCACCACCCGGGCCGTGAACGATCCGAATCCGGGCACAGCGAAGTTCGTGAGCGAGATCACCGGCGTATCGCCCGCGAACTTCACCGGTAGAGGCATCGCGACCTTGAAGTCTTTCTTGTTGTACTGTATGCGCGCCTCAAATTTCCAGGTATCTTCTTTCACTTTGGTCACGCGCTCAATGACGTATTTGTCGTCATGAAGCTCGGCGCCGTCGCCTTGCGTGAAATACCCGACGAGCGTGACATTATTAAGCGCCTCTTGGAACTGCTTCTCTGCCGCATTCAATTCCAGAGGAGGCGGAGGCGCGGTGTCCTGCGCGAGTACCAATGCCGTAATGGACAGGAAGATCGCAAGCTTCATTGAAGATCAGCCTATCAAATATGCGGTATAAAAGTTCAATCATGCGAATTCTGGCAACTCTTCCGCTGATCGCTGCTCTGGCTTGCGCAGCGGGCACTCCGTATCTCACTGAGCCGTCGCTCTGCCCGACGCGGCCAGAAATCGCGTTCGTCTCAGGCGGCGATATTTGGGTCGCTCCTTCAGCGGGCGGCGAGGCTCATATCCTCATCGCGCACCCCGCGGAAGAGTCGCGTCCCCTGTATTCGCCCGACGGCACCAAGCTCGCTTTTATCTCGACGCGCACCGGCGGCGGAGACATCTATATCCTCACGCTCTCGACGGACGAGCTGAAGCGTCTGACCTTCGACGACGGAATGGAACAGCTCGACGCGTGGTCCCGCGACGGCAAGTGGATCTATTTCTCCACCGGATCGCATGACGTAGGACGCAAGAACGACATCTATCGCGTGAGCGCAGAAGGCGGTACGCCGATGCCGGTAAGTGCGGATCGTTTCACCAACGAATTTCAAGCCGCACCGGCGCCGGACGGCTCGACCATCGCATTCGCGGCGCGCGGCAACGGCGACCAGCAGTGGTGGCGGCACGGGCACAGCCATCTGGACGAATCGGAAATCTGGCTTCGCCGCGCCGAAGGCGCCTACGAAAAAATCGTTGACCTGAACGGCCGCAACGTCTGGCCCATGTGGATGCCGGATGGCCGCTCGCTCTACTTCATGTCCGACCGTAGCGGTGCGCAGAATATCTGGTCGCTCCCACTCGGCGCGAAGCCGAAGCAGATCACGAAATTTACCGACGGTCGCGTGTTGTGGCCTTCGATCGGCTACGACGGCAGGGCGATCGTCTTCGAGCGCGATTTCAAAGTCTGGAAGCTCGACACCAAAACGGGCGAGGCGTTCCAGCTTCCACTGAAATTGATGGGACTGGCGGCGGGTCCGGGCACCACGCACATGACGCTCACGACATTTACCGACCTCGCCCTCTCGCCCGATTCGCGCAAGATCGCGTTAATCGCCCACGGCGAAATTTTCGCGTCCGGCGCGAAGGAGGGCGGGGAAGCGATGCGCGTTACACACACGCCGGGGCCTGAATCCGGAGTCTCCTGGTCGCCCGACTCCACCAAAGTTGTCTACGTAAGCGAGCGCAATGCCGTCAACCATGTGTTCGTTTACGACTTCACCAAACGTGTCGAAACCCAGTTGACGCGCGACGCTCTGCCCGACAATTCACCACGATTTTCTCCCGACGGAAAACTCATTGCCTTCGTTCGCGAGCGCCGTGAATTGCGCGTCGTCGATCCCGACCAAAAAGAGGAAAAATCCCTCGTCACCGGATCGATCGCCGGTGGATTCGCGGGCGGCGCATTCGCGTGGTCGCCCGACAGCAAGTGGCTCGCCTACGCAGCAGCGGGCGGCAGCGGTTTGCGTAACGTTTATGTAGTCGAAGCCGCCGGCGGCGCGCCGCACCAGATCAGTTTTCTCGCGAACAGCAACGTGAATTCCCTGCGCTGGAGTCCCGATGGAACCTACATACTCTACGAAACCAGCCAGCGTACCGAGACCCCGCAAGTGGCCCGCATCAACCTGATTCCGCCACCACCGAAATTCACGGAGGAGCGTTTCGAGGACCTGTTCAAACCCGAACCGCCCGCCCGCGGTCGCGGCAACACAACGCCCGAAAAACCTCCGGTGAAGCCCGTCGAAATTGTGTTCGAGGGCATCCGCGAACGAATCTCGTTCCTGCCGATCGGCCTTTCGATCAACAACCCGACCATCAGTCCCGATGGAAAATCGCTGCTCTTCGGCGCGCAGGTCGGCGGCCAGGATAATCTCTATCTCTATTCGCTCGATGCGATCTCAGGAGGTCGCGGCGGCCGTGGCGGCCGAGGCGGTGAAGGCGCAGGTGGCGCGCGCCAGTTGACGTCGACCCCCGGACAAAAGTCGCATCCCCAGTTTTCGAATGACTCGAAAGAAGTGTTTTACCTCGAAGCCGGCCGCATCGAGTCGATCCCCATCGATACCCGCATAGCACGCGCGGTCAACGTAACCGCGGAAATGGATGTCGATTTCGCCACCGAGAAAATGGCCGTCTTCGAACAAGCCTGGGCCGGCCAGCGCGACCAGTTTTACGACGCCAAATATCACGGCCACGATTGGAACGAAGTCCGCGCCCAATACACTCCGCTTGTCGAAGGTGCGCAGACGCCCGACGAGCTGCATCGCCTGCTTCGCATGATGGTAGGCGAACTCAATTCATCCCACTCCGGAGTCACGGCACCAGCCGGGGGAGGCGGTCGCGGCGCAGTCACCGGACAACTCGGCCTGAGCTTCGATCGCGACACCTACGAGACAACCGGGAAATTAAAGGTCACCGAAGTTGTCCCGCAATCCCCCGCCGAGCTTGCAAAAATCAAGGTCGGTGAAGAACTTCGCGCCGTCGATGGCGTAGCGATCGGCCCCGGCGTCAATCTCGACGAACTGCTCCAGCACAAAGTCGACAAACGAGTCGTCCTCGACGTCAGTGGTCACGACGTAATCGTGCGTCCCGTCGGATCGCTGGCCGAGCAGATCTATCGCAAATGGATCGAAGACAACCGCGCATACGTGGCGAAAATCAGCAACGGCCGCCTCGGTTACGTGCACATTCGCGACATGTCGGAGCAGGCGCTGACCCAGCTCTACATCGATCTCGACGCCGAAAATCGCGCCCGCGAAGGCGTCATCATCGACATCCGCAACAACAACGGAGGCTTCGTGAACGCCTACGCGCTGGACGTCCTGGCCCGGCGTCCTTATCTGACAATGACGGGTCGCGGCGCCCCTCCCGCGCCCGCGCGAACATCGCTGGGTCAACGCTCCCTCGAACTCCCGACCATTCTGGTCGTCAATCAACACTCCCTTTCCGACGCCGAGGATTTCACCGAAGGTTATCGCACGTTGAAACTCGGCAAAGTCGTCGGCGAACCCACCGCCGGATGGATCATTTACACCGGCTCAATGGAGCTGATCGACGGCTCCAGCATGCGAACCCCAGGCACCCTGATTCAAGGCGCGGACGGGAAGAACATGGAAAATAATCCCCGCCCCGTCGACATCGCCGTTACGCGCCCCATCGGCGAAAGCTACACCGGCACAGATTCGCAGCTCGACGCCGCCGCGAAGGAACTGCTCGCAGAAATCGGACCCAAGAAATGAAGCGCCTCGTCATTCGCTGATAATTTCCGCCGCCTTCGGCCAAGGCGCGCCGAAAGACGTTCGATCGCACGCCCTACCGAACCGCGCCGAGCCTATTCGTTTCTACCGCCACCACGCGTTTCGTCGGGGACCGCTTGAACAGTTTGCCATCCCCACGCTTACGCATGGGGTTATAACCCCGGACGTGAGTCCGGGGATTGTGAATCGCAATAATTCACGCGGTCACGGGCAGTTCCCGAGTGATCGCCAGTGTTAGTCCTCGACCTGTCCTCCTGAATCACCGGAACGTCCGCAACTCCGCCCTCTCCAAATGCGGCAGCGCATTAAACGAATCCAGCGACAGCCTGTCCCGCGAAAAAGTAAATTCGGTAAGAGAGCAATTCTTCACCCTCCAGTTCACCTCGAGAAAACTCCGCTCCGCCGCACCAATCGCCTCCTGCACCAGCACGCTGATCGGTCCTCCCGAAGTAAACAGCGCGACATTTCGATTCGACGGACCCTCTTGAATTTTCCGCAGCGCCCGCAGCACGCGCTCGCGAAAAAGCCCCCAAGTCTCGACCGTTGGATGCTCTCCCGTCGCGAGCCATGACAACATCGCCGGCTCAAATATTTTCTGAAACTTCCGGTTCCGGTCTGTCGCGTCTTCTAACTCATAAGGAGGCGCGAAATGATGCAAAATCCCGTTAGCGTCATACTCATTCCAATCGTCCGAGACCTGCGGCTCACGCCCGACCGCCAACTCCGCAGTCTGCCCCTGCCTCTTCAGCGACCCGCTCCAAACCTCATCGAACGTGACCCCAGTCCGCTTCCAATACTCCGCAAGCATTCGCGCCTGCTCTTCACCGAGCGCCGACAACTGATCTGGATTCGAATCGAACGGACGCGCCTGCCCATGGCGCACGACGGTCAGCGTACTCATTTCGCAAGTTCGAGCTTAGCGATGGACTCCATGTGCACTTCATCCGGACCGTCTGCTAACCGTAGTGTGCGTGAGTTCGCCCACATCGCCGCCAGTTCGAAGTCCTGGCAGACTCCAGCCGCACCGTGCGCCTGAATCGCCCGGTCGATCACGCGCAGAGCCACGTTCGGTGCGATCACCTTGATCATCGCGATCTCCGTCCGCGCCGCTTTGTTGCCCACCGTGTCCATCATCTGCGCCGCCTTGAACACCAGCAGCCGCGCCTGGTCGATCTCGATCCGGGATTGCGCGATATCGGCGCGAATCGTTCCCATCTCGGAAATGGCGCGCCCGAACGCCACGCGGCTTTTCACGCGCCGGCACATCATTTCGAGCGCGCGCTCCGCCTGTCCGATCAGCCTCATGCAGTGATGGATGCGTCCCGGCCCCAGGCGCCCTTGCGCAATCTCAAACCCTCGTCCTTCGCCCAATAAAATGTTCGACGCCGGCACGCGCACGTTCGTGAACGTCATCTCCGCATGTCCGTGTGGCGCGTGATCGTAGCCGAAAACGCGCAGCATCCTCTCGATCTTGATGCCCGGCAGATCGAGCGGCATCAAAATCATCGACTGCTGTTTATGTTTCGGAGCCGATGGATCGGTCTTGCCCATAAATATGGAAATCCTGCACCGGGGATCGCCGGCGCCGGACGACCACCACTTCCGTCCGTTGATCACGTAGTCATCCCCGTCGCGTACGATGCTCGACTGAATATTGGTCGCATCGGACGACGCCACGTCTTTCTCCGTCATCGAAAAACACGATCGGATCTCGCCCGCCAGCAGAGGTTTCAGCCAGCGCTCCTTATGTTCCGCCGTGCCGTACCGCGCCAGCACTTCCATGTTGCCCGTGTCCGGCGCCGAGCAGTTGAAGCACTCCGACGCCATCGCCGAACGCCCCATAATCTCGCACAGTGGAGCGTATTCCAGATTCGTCAACCCCGCGCCATTTTCGTCATGGGGAAGAAACAAATTCCAAAGCCCGCCCGCGCGAGCCTTCGGCTTCAACTCCTCGATCACCTTCACCGGCTGCCAGCGATTCTGCTCGATCTCGTGGTGATACCGGGCCTCATTCGGATAAATGTGCTCGTCCATAAACGCGACCAGGCGTTGCTGGAAATCCTTCGTCTTGGAAGAATGGTCGAAATTCATAAGGTGAATCTATATTATCGGAACGTCCGCAGCTCTGCGCCGTTTAAATGCGGGATCGCGTTGAGAGTAAACAGCCTTACCTCATCGCCATGGACGCGAAGCGTAGTGAAGGACGCATTAAACATCACCGCCGCCAGCCACATCGCGCGCCCATCGCTAATTTCCAGCGTCTGTGCGGCAGAAACTCCGATCGGCGTAGCCGAGGTAAATACCGCGACGGTTCCCTCATGAGCGGCATCGATCACTCGCCCTAACGCCGCATGAATTCGTTCGACAAATGCGTTCCATGATTCGCCCGAATATTCATAGCGGCCCTCCACCCAAGCCCGCACGCACTTCTTATCGCAATCGTTCCACTTGCGATGCACGGGATCGTGATGCGCTCCCTGGCTAAGCTCAATATCGCGCTGCATCTCCTCATACTCCACGCGAAACTCTTCATCGTCCGCAATCAGCCTGGGAGCAAGCGCGCGATATACATCCGACAGATCAAACTCGTCCCATCCTGGATCGACGCGAATTTCCGCATGCGGCAAAACTTCACAAGCAGTCGCCTTCTGCCGCGCGAGCGATCCCGAATAAGCAGCCGCGAACTGAATCCCCTGAGCCCGAAAATGTTCGCCCAGCAACCGAGCCTGCCCGCGTCCCAGATCCGACAGCGAATCATAATTCTCTCGCGTCCCAGCCTGCCCATGGCGAACCAGATAGAGAATACTCATTCAGCTAAGATCCACGCCGCTCCACAGATCGCCAACGCCACCAGGCCGCTATTCCATTCGTTTCCATTGTGGGGACTCGCCGCAATTCGCGGCGCATGCACCACCACCACCCACAGGAAGAACATCAACCCAAGTAGGAATGAGGCCAGGCGCATCTGCCATCGGGTAATGATGCACAAGCCCGCGGCTATGAAAGCCGCGCCCGTAAATGCCGACCAGAACAAACGCCCGGGAATCCAGGCTGGAATCAACGTGGCGATGAAGCTGAGTACCTGAAAGTGATCGATTCCGTAGACGATCATCGAAATGCCGAACAACACCCGCGCGGCCGGTAGAAACATTCCCGCCAGAAACAGCGCTCCGCATCCAATGGTTAAAGGTTCAAACAACACCGTCCGCTCGCCGATGTCGTGCACCGTCAATCCAATTCTCGGTATCCGAAGAAACACGACGCTCGCGAAATAAACAGCGGCCACCATGACCGCGCCAAGTCGCGCCTTCACGCGAATTGCGATGCCGATGCCCCCAACCATCAGCAGCACCCCGTCCAAATACGCCCAAAACGTATGTGCCGGCGCCCATTCCGGTGTAATCTCCAGCCCCTTCACAAACCCCGTATAGAAGATATTCTGAACCCCAAACGCCACCATGCAGATCGCGAAAAAGATTCGTCCGAAGTGGGGCAGGTTCCCAACCTGCCCTCCGCCCGATAATCTTCGAGAGCCCCCAAGATTCACCCGGCCCTCTCCACCATCCCCGCCGCCAGCCGCGTCAGCGCCTTCACCCGCTCATCGAACTTACTAAATCTTTCGTCAGCAGTCTGCCCTTTCCAATACCGGAAATAAATCTGCTGCAAAATGACCGCGAGCTTGAACACTCCCAGCACTTCATGCCACCGCAGCGCCGAAAGGTCGCGGCCCGTTTTGTCCGCATAGTGCGCCACAAACTCATCCCGCGTGTACCACCCCGGCCCCGCGGTTAAAGCTTCGTGTCCAGTGCCCGGCACCACTGCCGAGCTCCAGTAACATAGCGTCAATCCGAGATCGCAAAGAGGATCGCCGATCGCCGTCATTTCCCAATCGAGCACCGCCTCAATCCGATCCGGCGACCCCGCATCGAGCATCACATTGTCTAGTTTGAAATCGTTGTGTACCAGCGTCGGGCGCCCCGACGCCGGAATCGTCGCCGCCAGCCACGCCATCACGCGATCCATCTCCGGACTCGGCTCCGTACGCGCGCGCTCCCAACGTTCGGACCAGCCTTTCACCTGCCTCGCGACAAAGCCCTCAGGCTTTCCCAGCGAAATGAGACCCGTTTTCTCGACATCGATCGCATGCATCTCCACTAAGCAATCGACCACCGCGCGGCTGATGCGGCGCGCGTAATTATGATGAACCGCGACCTCCGGCAGAATCTGATCGCGCAGCACGATCCCGCGCCGTCTCTCCATCAGAAAAAACGGCGCTCCAATAATCGATGCGTCTTCGCAAATCAGAAACACCTCCGGCGCCGGACGAAAATGCGGATGCACCGCTTCGAGCACGCGGGCTTCGCGAACCATATCGTGCGCTTTCGGCGCCACCGGTCCCAGAGGCGCGCGCCGCAGCACCATTTCTTTCCCGTTGATCCGTAGAAGGTAGGTGAGGTTCGAGTGCCCGCCACGAAATTGCTGGATGACAATCCCATGCTCGACTCCTTCAATCCGGCCGGCAAGGTACGCGCTAAGCGCCCCGGCATCGATCTCTTCTCCTGCGCGGACTGACGTGGTCTCGGTGAGCATCGAGTTCATTCTACACTGGCTTTATGCGGTTTCTAATGTTGCCGGTAATTTTATCGGCTGTTCTTGTTGCGGGCGATATTGAGTCCAAGGTGACTCACGGCTATGCCGATTCGAACGGGGTGAAAATTCATTACGCGAGCCTGGGGCAAGGTCCGTTAATCGTGATGATTCACGGCTTTCCGGATTACTGGTATACGTGGCGCGACCAGATGGAAGCGCTCTCCGACAAATTTCAATGCGTAGCGATCGATCAACGCGGCTACAACCTGAGCGACAAGCCCAAAGGCGTCGAAAATTACGGCATGCGCCTGCTGGTGGGCGACGTCATCGCGGTGATCCATGCACTCGGCAAGGAAAAAGCGATCATTGTCGGGCACGATTGGGGAGGGGCCGTTGCTTGGCAGGTTGCGCTGAACGTTCCGCAGGTAACCGAAAAGCTGATCATTCTGAACCTGCCGCATATGCGCGGATTGTCGCGCGAACTGGCCCACAATCCCGCGCAGCAGAAGGCCAGCGCTTATGCGCGCACGTTCCAGACGCCGGAGGCGACCATGACGCCGGAGCAGCTCACTTTTTGGGTGAAAGATCCTGAAGCTAAGAAAAAATATCTGGAAGCGTTCCAGCGCTCCGACATTCAAGCGATGCTCAATTACTACAAGGCCAACTATCCGAGGGAGCCTTATGTCGAGGACAAATCGCCAGTGGTGAAGACCAAAATGCCGGTGCTGATGATCCACGGTCTGGGCGATACCGCGCTGCTTTCGGAT
>Ga0182024_10022223_pt1 | contig 11443 bp, 9 predicted proteins | sample P32metaG_FD_120480 | JGI IMG/M metagenome (GOLD analysis project Ga0182024, IMG submission 120480) | Permafrost microbial communities from Stordalen Mire, Sweden - P3-2 metaG (Illumina Assembly) | ecosystem: Environmental > Terrestrial > Soil > Wetlands > Permafrost | place: Sweden: Stordalen... | reverse complement strand
GGTGCAGCAAACTGTGCGATTGGAGACACTTAGAGAACTTGTGTCGTGTGAGTAATAAACTGGTGTGGTCCGGGCGTTCGAGAATTATTTTGCTCGCTGACCTGTTGCAATAGGCAGGTAGCAAGAACGTCAGAAGGCACGGGTTGTCTCATTCCCTCAACAAGAACGGCGCGCCCCGTCACTGGACCTGAATGCGAATGGGCGCCCTTCGAAGTTTCCTCATATGGTCCTCAAGAGAGGGCCGCAGATCGTGACGCGCCGCGGCGTAGAAACCGCAGTCCCGGTTCCCATTGAGGATTGGCGGCGCTGGTTAGCAAAGCTCGCGTCCTAGCTTCAAGGCGTTGGGTTGAAGGACCCATCTGGATTTACTCGGGCTATTTACTTTTCGTGTAGATACTCAGCAATCGCATCATGGAGTCTGGGGTGGGAATCGAACCTGCCGTGGAGCGCGTACACGAGGTATTCTGGTCAGCATTCTCCAAACCTGCCGCCAGCAACTCCGCTCCGCTTCTTCTATTCTCCCAAAGCTGATCTGTGCTCCTCAGCGCCAGCCTTTGGGCCTAACTGCCTCTACGCGGCTAAACAATTACCAAATCCCAAGCCCACTTTTCTCGGTACACGCCTTACAAAATCCAACATCTTCGCTTTCTTTCAACTTCGAATACGCATCTGTGACGCTCATATTCGCGTGACCGATCTAGAATCGCACGAGGCTTTGGTTCGGCGAGAATCTCCGGAGCTCCTACAGGGCGGCGAAGACATGGTGGCGCCAAAACTGCTGGAGCGTCGATGTCTAATCAAGTACTAGCCGCTTCACGATTGCACAAATTTGCGATGTCCACCCTGCTACGATAAATCTAGGCGAGTTTGCTCTCTCAAGGCTGTTCCACCGCCCTGGCCTACCTGGATAATGGCCTGTATTGGAACTTGCTGTTTCCCACTCGCAGAAACAGTCCAAGCCTGGCCGACGGCGCGGCTTGGGAGACGAGCCCGCCAGGAATGACTATGACTATCACTAAATACAATATGATAAGTGATTTGTTGATCCGCGAGGGTCTGATCGATTCGGCCGGCCTTGAACGTGCAAGGGAGGTTCAATCGAAAGGAGAGTTGTCTCTCGGCAAGGCTCTTGCTGACCTCGGCTTAGCTAAAGAAGACGCGGTGACGGCTGCCATCGCTAAGGGGCTACAGCTCGAATCGTTGGGATCGGAGCTGCCTGAAATCGCACCGGATGTTGGCGCTCTTCTACCCGTAACATTCTGCCACAAACAGATGGTCGCACCGTTAAGCCTGAGAGGTAAGTTACTTCGGCTGGCCATGGCCGACCCGTTGAACTATGCCACGATCCAAGATGTGATGTTCCGCACAAGCAAGCAGGTGGTGGCAGTGGTCGCTAGTCAAACCTCCATCCTTCAACTGCTGAGCCGCTCTCATTCGGACGCGGATGACGATCATGAGAGCTTCGAGATGTTGACGGCCGCTGTTCCTGAAGGCGAGGTCGTAGCGACAGACGATACGGACGAGTTTGTTGACGCAGCCAAGCTTGCGAAGGACACCAAACTCGCGCCCGTTGTGCGGCTGGTCAATCTGATGTTAAGCGGCGCGGCGAAGGAAGGCGCGAGCGATATTCACGTCGAGCCTAAAGAAAAGTACTTGCAAGTTCGTCAGCGTGTGGACGGGCTCTTACAGGACGTTTTCAAAATCCCCAAGCATCTTCAAGACTCCACAATCTCCCGCCTGAAAATTATCTCCGGGATGGACATTGCAGACCGCCGCAGGCCTCAAGACGGTCGAAGCCAACTGCGTTTCGAGGGCAAGCGAATTGATCTACGCGTGTCGACTCTGCCCACGAATTTTGGAGAGAAAGTGGTGATCCGCCTCCTCGATCAGAGGAGAGCGCAGATGACGATGGATCAGATGGATCTCACGGCCGAAAACATCCAAACACTTCAGTCCCTGCTGCTGCGGCCGCAGGGGATGATTCTGGTTACCGGCCCGACCGGCAGCGGAAAGAGTTCGACGCTCTACACTGCACTCAATTGGGTCAAATCGCCGACCAACAACATTATTACCGTCGAAGATCCGATCGAATATCAGCTCGAAGGCGTGAATCAGGTACAGATCAATACGAAGGCTGGCATGACATTCGCGGGAGGCTTGCGATCAATCTTGCGCCAAGATCCCAACATTATTTTGGTGGGAGAAATCCGAGACCAGGAAACCGCAGGCATTGCGCTGGAAGCCGCCCAGACGGGCCACTTATTGTTGAGCACCCTGCATACCAATGACGCCCCGGCAACCATAAGCCGCCTCTTCGATCTGGGCGTCGAGCCCTTTCTTGTTGCTTCGGCTTTAATCGGAATTCTCGCGCAGCGGTTAGTCCGAAGGATTTGTCCCTCTTGCGCGGCCCCACAGGACCCGAGCGCAGCGGCCATTGAAATGCTTGGCGGCATCGACCGGCTACCGGCCAATGGTAAGTGGCTCGTGGGCCGCGGATGCGACGATTGCCGAAGATCCGGGTTCAAGGGCCGCGTGGCAATCCATGAGCTGCTTCAGGTAAATGATGAACTCCGCGAACTCATTACTCGCCGCGCCCCAGAACATGAAATTCGGAAAGTGGCCCGGGCAGCCGGCATGCGCACTTTAAGCGAAGACGGAGTTGCCAAAGCCGCGCAGGGCCTCACGACACTGGAAGCGATTTTGAAGGTCATAGCACCCGACGACGTTTCTTCCGCGAAAGACGAAGCGGGGACTGCGCTCGCACCGAGCCTTGCATCCACTCCCGCCGAAGAGCTGGATTTTGAAATCGAAGCTCCGGCCGCAGCGGAGCCCGGTCAGGCAACCACCGGAAATAGAAAAGAACGAGTCCTCGTTGTGGAAGACAGTCGCACGATCGCTTCGGTCGTGAAGTATTACCTGGAGCTGGAAGGATTTGAAGTTCTCCTGGCCAAGAACGGGCTCATCGGTCTTGAGATGGCAAAGCGCGAACTCCCGCAGGTCATCGTGACCGACTTCAACATGCCCGGGATGGATGGGGTGGCGATGGTCAAGGCCCTTCGCGCCGATGTTCTAACACAAGGCATTGCAATTTTGATGCTCACTTCTGAGAGCAGCGTGGAAAGCGAGACCCGTGCGTTGGACGCCGGAGCAAACGACTACATCCTTAAACCCGTCGAGCCACGACGGCTTGCCTCGCGCGTGAAGGCTCTGCTGGCTCGCTCAAAGGGGAAAGTCCCCGCAGGCTCGAGCTGAAAAACCGGCAAGAGTTCGCATGGCCTGGCCCGCGAGCTTGACGGAAAAGCGTGCCGGGAAAGAGATCCCAATGGATGAAATGGACGCAATCATTAAGGAGTTCGTTGCAGAGAGCAAGGAGGGTCTCGATCAGCTCGATCGCGACTTGGTCGAACTGGAGAAGAATCCCGCAGCGACAGAAACACTAGCCAGCATTTTTCGGACGATCCATAGCATTAAAGGGGCGACGGGCTTTTTGGGGTTCTCGAGGCTCGGGGCAGTTGCACATGCCGGCGAAAGTTTGCTCAGTCGATTGCGCGACAAAGTTCTCGTTATCAATCTGCCCATTACCAGCGGATTGCTGGCCTTGGTGGATTGCATCCGGCATGTGCTCTCGAGCATTGAAGAAACCGGCGCCGAGAGCGATACGGACCACACTGTGCTTATCGAAAGCCTCACTCGTTTGCAGGAGATTGGGCGCACCGAGGCCGAAGCCGACAAACCGATTGACAAAGCGGTCAACGACGCGAAAGTCCGTAACCAAACAACCCTGCTTGCCGAACCGGTCGAAAACAGGTTTGATGCACCGCCGGAAGCGAAGGAATCAAGGCGCGTCGCTGATTCTACGAGCAATATCCGTGTTGACGTCAAGCAATTGGACATTTTGATGAATCTTGTTGGCGAGCTGGTTTTGACGCGCAATGAGATGCTGGAAATCAGCTCTGTCCAGCAGGATTCGGTCCTCCTCGATGCCGCTCAGCGTCTCAACTTCATCACCGCGGAATTGCAAGAGGGAATCATGAAAACCCGCATGCGGCCCATCGACAATGTGTGGAATAAGTTCCCGCGTGTTGTCCGCGATTTGGCCCTGGAAGAGGGTAAAAAGGTTCGCTTGGTGATGGAAGGCAGGGAAACCGAGATCGACAAGACTCTTATCGAAGCGATCAAGGATCCGCTCATGCATTTGGTCCGAAACTCCATTGATCACGGTCTGGAAGCGCCAGACAAACGCGCCCTCGCGGGCAAGTCTCCGGAAGGCCTTCTGTTGTTGAGAGCCTTTCATGAGGGGGGCCAAGTGAAGATTGAGATCACCGACGACGGCGCCGGAATTGATCTGCCCCGCGTCAAGCAGAAGGCTGTGGCGCTTGGCCTTATTACGGCCGACCAAGTTCGTTTCATGGACGAACAAGAAGCCATGAATCTGATCTTTCTTCCCGGTTTTTCGACCGCTGAGAGCATTACGAGCATATCGGGCCGCGGCGTTGGCATGGACGTGGTGAAGACAAATATCGAGAAAATCGGCGGCAAGGTAGCTATCCAAAGTCAGCCAGGATTGGGAACTACGTTCAAGATAAGGATTCCCCTCACGTTGGCGATCATGCCCGCGCTTGTTGTCGCGGTAGGCCGGGATCGGTACGCCATTCCTCAAGTCAGCGTGCTCGAACTGGTGCGGCTGGAAGGAGATGAAGTCCGGAAGGGGATCGAGAGAATTCAGGACGCTCCTGTCTATCGATTGCGAGGAGATCTCTTGCCTCTAATTTGGTTGGAGGCGGAACTGAAGGTCGCAGGCCGAACGCCGGATGAACAGTCGGCCGGAGTAAATGAGGTTGCCAACATCGTTGTCTTGCATGCCGACGGCCGCAAATTCGGTTTGATCGTGGATGGAGTGCACGATACTCAGGACATTGTGGTGAAACCCCTGGGAAGGCAGTTGAGAAGAATCTCCGTATTTGCAGGGGCGACGATTATGGGCAATGGCAGGGTAGCTCTGATTCTCGATGTCCTAGGGCTGGCCCTACACGCCAGGGTTGTGTCGGAACTGCGCGGGGGGGAAGCGGCAAAGGATGACTCTCTCGCCCAAGAGCGGGTTGAGGAAACCGAAGCACTCTTGCTGTTCGAAGGCCCTCATGACACGCGCATGGCCCTTTCGCTATCTTGCATCACACGACTCCAGGAGTTTCCGGTTTTGTCTGTGGAGCGAACAGGCGCTCAAGAGGTTGTGCAATATAGAGGCGAGATTCTTCCCTTGGTGAGAATTTCGACATTGCTGCCCGAACGGCGACTACGGCAGAGACCTTCTAAATTGAATCCGTCGCGGCCGGCCCGTTTGACAGATGAAACAATCCAGACTGTGATCTATTCGAAAGACGGCCGCAACGTGGGGCTAGTGGTTGACCACATTCTCGATACCATTGAGCAGAATGTCACCGATCGTTTCCCTCCCAGCCGTGAGGGAGTTATTGCATCGGCAGTGATTCAGGGGCGCATCACGGAAATATTGGATCCCGATGTGATCTCCATCGGCCTTGCATCTGCCTCCTTGGCGAAGCCGGCGCTGGTGGAGTCGAAGGTGTGAGCCATGGCCGACAGACAACAGTTCTCATCATTCTTTGTCAACGATCTTCTCTTTGGAGTCGAAGTCGAGAGAGTCAAGGAAGTAACCAGCGGCGCGGAGATGACTCCCGTGCCGCTGGCCCCACCTGAGGTAAAGGGTCTGATCAACCTCCGGGGGGAAATCGTTACGGTAATTGATCTACGTCGATGCTTGCGGCTGAGCGAGCAAACGATCAGTGAACCTCTCATGACCCTGATCGTGTTTACCGATGATGGTTGTGTAAGCCTCTTGGTGGATCACGTAGGGGATGTTCTGGAAGTTGACGAAGATTCCTTCGAGCTTCCTCCGGAGACATTGCAAGGATGGCCTCGAAAGCTAATTCGCGGGGCTTACAAGCTTGACGGCGGTCTCTTGCTTGCATTGGATGTTGGGAAAGTTTTGGACGGCATCGCGAAGACTATTCCAACGCAGTCCGGAAGCGACGCCTCGCTTGAGGACGGACATGAACTGGCGCTCTGCGGAGCACCGTCATGAGATCCCCTTTTCAATTTACATCGTCTGTAGCCTATTTTCGCCATGGGGGAGGACTTCGATGCTCATCGATCTGAGAAAGTCAATTCTGTACGTCAGCTTGCTGATTCCCGTCGTAGGTACTTTTGTGCTGACGCCCGGAATCGCCGCACAAGACGAAGCCAGGAGAAAAATAACCAAACGAGTGCAGCCAGACTATCCCCCTGTTGCCAAGCAGCTCAGGCTCAGCGGGACGGTCAAGATGACGGCGGTAGTCACTCCGGAGGGGAAGGTCAAGAGCACGCACATCACGGGCGGGAACGCAATTCTGGCCTCTGCCGCTGAAGATGCGGTGAAGCAGTGGAGATACGAGTCCTCTCCAAAAGAATCCAACGAGTTAGTCGAGGTTCAGTTCGAGAGCCCTCAATAGTGAAATTCGCTCTTGGTTCAATGAGCGATCGCGTGCCAAATATCCTGTTGTGGAGGAGACTGCTGTGACGATTCGCAAGAAGCTATACGTAGGCTTTGGATCGATTGTCGTGATCCTGGTCCTGTTGTTTGTTGTTAATGCGATAGTTGTATTTCGTGAGCGTGCGGCTAGCGATCAAGCCGCGGTAGCTCTGGAGAGCGTGCAAAACCTCGAAGCCATCCAACTCGATATGATGCAGGATCGTCATTCTCTCCTGAACTATCTGCTCACAGGGGACGTTCGTTATCGAGAGAAATTGAATAAAGGTACCAGCGACTTGGCCGACCTTTTAAGCAAGGGGGTGGTGAGGGCTCCGACCGAGGTCTTGCGCGATGTCTTAGTTCGGATGGAAGACAACGAGAGCCGATGGACGGAGAACTTTGCAAATCCGCTGGTCGCTGAACGGCAAAAAGTGGAATCGGGCGATTCTACTGCAGCGGCCCTGCAAGTTTCCTACGCGCAAAAGGACCCGAACTCTTGGGTTAGCACATCCAACGCGGCACTAGACGAGGCCAATGACGCAATCCGCCAATCTTTGACGGTTCCCTCGGCCTCCGCGGCACGGACCACTTCAGTCGGCAGTGCGGTGAGCACTGGTATGACGATTCTGGCCATTGTTCTGTGTCTGAGCATTGCCTACTACACGGCGCAGTCAATCACGCGTCCCCTCCAGGATACTGTGTTGATATTGAAGGATATTGCGGAGGGCGAGGGGGACTTGACCAGGCGCGCCAATCAGAGCACCGGCGATGAATTGGGCGAGATGGGAAAGTGGTTTAATACATTTATGGCGAAATTGGAATCGCTGGTCGCACACGTAGCCAAAAGCACGCAGGGGGTGGCCGGCTCGTCTGAGAGGCTTTTTGGCGTAAGTCACGATATGGGCGCGGGAGCCGAAGAAACCTCCGCTCAGGCGAATGTCGTGGCCGCGGCCGCCGAAGAGGTGACCCGCAATCTGCAAACCGTGGCAGCGGCAACCGAGGAGATGACTGCAAGCATCGGGGAGATTTCCAAGAATGCGAGCGTCGCGGCGCGCGTGGCTGGACAAGCCGTGGAACGAGCGGGAATGGCCAATGTCACGATGGACCAGCTTGGAAAATCAAGTGATGAGATCGGCGAAGTAGTCAAAGTGATTCATTCGATCGCTCAGCAGACCAAGCTTCTGGCCCTAAATGCCACGATCGAGGCGGCGCGTGCCGGCGCGGCTGGAAAGGGATTTGCAGTGGTGGCAAATGAAGTCAAGGATTTGGCGAACGAAACTGCAAAGGCAACAGATCAGATTACCAAGAAGGTCGATGCCATCCGAGCAGGTACTACCGGAGCGATTGAAGTGATCGCCGAGATTAGCGGAATCATCGCTCAGATGCATGAGATATCAACCACAATTGCAAGCGCCGTGGAAGAGCAGACCGCCACAACCAAAGAGATTGCGAGGAATGTGGCGGAGGCAGCGATAGGAGAATTGCAGGTCACGGAGAACATTACATCGGTAGCCCAGGCGGCAAGAAGTACGTCGAAGGGCGCGCAGAGCACGCAGACCGCTGCTGGGGAGCTGGCAAAAATGGCATCGGATCTGCAGCAGATGGTCGGATTGTTTAAGTTTGCGAGCGGGAATGGCACCCCCCATGGCGTTCGAGCACCAATTTGACCGTATGAGTGTGAACCGCGATCAGGCTCCTGATTTCAGCCGACGAAGCGGCACTTTACAAGATCCGGCGTAGTCAGTAACGAGGAGATTCTATGCACGCGCTTGTCGTGGATGATTCATCGACCATGAGAATGATCTTGAGAGAGTTTTTGAAGAAACTGGGTTTCGAGGTCGCCGAGGCCGGCAACGGCCAGGAGGCGCTGGATTGTCTGAAGGGGACCGCGAAGGTTGATCTTGTTCTTGTGGACTGGAATATGCCTGTGATGGATGGTGTGTCTTTCGTTCGTGCTGTTCGTGCTGATCCTAGTTACGCCGATCTGCCTTTGATGATGGTGACCACCAATGCCGAGCTATCGCAAGTCGCAACGGCCCTCGAGGCTGGAGCCAATGAATACATTATGAAGCCATTTACCAGGCAGATGATTCGGGAAAAACTCGAACTGCTGGGCTTCCTCCCAGTCTAGTGTATGCCGAGGGCGCGCATCCTGATTGTGGACGATTCTGTGGTGATGCGCCGCTGGTTGACTGACGCGCTCTCCCGCGATCCTCGCCTGGAGGTGGCTGGTTCGGCTGCCAATGGACGCATCGCTCTGATGAAAATTCCGCTCCTCCGTCCTGATGTCGTGTTGCTCGACATCGAGATGGCCGGGGCCGACGTCTTGGGTATTCTCGCCGCGATTCTCAAGGCGCATCCGCTACTACCGGTAGTGATGATAAACGTGCCCACGGAACAAGGGGCAGCCGCGACCCTCGACGCCCTCGCAGTGGGCGCCAAAGACTACGTGACAAAGCCCGATATTTCATCAAGCTCGGACGACGCACTACGGAACCTCCGTGACGAACTGGCTTCCAAAATCATGGCTCTGTGTCCCAACTCTGCCGAAAAGCTATCATCGGATTCTCTGGTATTGAATCCGGTTGGCACATCTGCTCTGAACACGATCGCAAGTCGGCTCGCGAAACGCGTAGATGTGGTGGCCATCGGCGCGTCGATTGGAGGGCCCAACGCGCTCATGGATATAATCCCCCAATTTCCCTCGGATTTTCCCGTCCCGATTCTAATCGTGCAACACATCCCGCCGATTTTGAGCAAACTTCTGGCGGAACGGCTAGCCGCCCGTTGCAAGGTCCGCGTGGCCGAGGGTAGCTTGCATCAGATCCTACTGCCTGGTAGCGCATGGATTGCTCCGGGCAACCTTCATATGACGGTGGAAAGAGAACTTAAAACAGTGCGGATTCGGACGAGTCAAGGTCCTTCGGAGAACTCTTGTCGTCCCGCCGTCGACGTTTTATTCCGGTCTGTTGCCGAAGTGTATGGGGCTCACTCGCTCGTCGTCGTGATGACGGGCATGGGGCAAGATGGGTTGCGCGGGTGCCAGCAGATCCGTGCTGTCGGCGGCCAAGTGCTCGCTCAGGATGAGGCGAGTTCGGTTGTGTGGGGCATGCCGAAAGCCGTCGTTGAAACAGGTATCGCGGATCAGATCCTTCCGCTTAGCGAACTAGGCCCTGAGATCATAAGCAGGGTCATGAAACATCGCCTGGAACAACATGCAGCCGTCGAACTCTGAGGAGTAAGCATGACTGTAACCAAGGGCGAGTTTAACTACATCCGCGATCTGGTCGCATCCCATTCAGCTTTGGTGCTGGGTCCTGGGAAGGAATACCTGGTGGAATCGCGCCTCGATCCGCTCGCCTTACAGGAAGGATTCTCGTCGCTTCAGCAGATGGTCGAACGTCTCCGCAAGGGTCCCTCCTGTGATCTCCACCGCAAGGTAATAGAAGCGATGACCACCAATGAGACATCTTTTTTCAGGGAAATCCGTGTTTTTGGGATGTTCAAGAATGCGATCTTGCCGGAGCTTTTGGCCCTTCGAGCGTCACAACGCTCCTTGAACCTCTGGTGCGCGGCGTGTTCGAGCGGTCAAGAACCGTATAGCTTCGCCATGCTGATGCGCGAGCATATCCCTCATCCCGATCGTTGGAATATTAGGTTCATAGCCAGCGATATTTCTAGGGAAATGCTTGCCCGTGCACGGGAGGGCCGTTACAACCAGATCGAAATCAACCGTGGATTGCCTGCGAATATGCTGGTAAAACACTTCGCAAAGCACGGCGCAAAATGGGAGATCAATGAGGATATCCGGCGGATGGTGGAGTTTCGCGAAATTAATCTAATGGATTCGTGGCCGACACTCCCTCGCATGGACGTCATTTTCATGCGGAATGTTTTGATATATCTTGATCCGCAGACGAAGAAGACGATTCTCGGCAAAGCGAGCCGCTTGCTACATCCGCAAGGATATCTTTTGCTCGGGGGATCGGAAACAACAATAAATATCGATGATTCTCTGGAATCTACTTTTCTCGGCGGCTCCACGTGCTTCCGATTAAAGGAATCTGTTAAGAATTTCACCTGACGCGAAGATTGGAGCTTGATCGGCTGGCCGAAAAAACAGCTGCGTGCAGATCGCATTCGCCGATGCTTTGTAGAACTGGTTTCAGCACGAAATTTGTAAGGTGGCGAGCGCAAGCCCTGGTTTGATTTTCCTACGACATGAAACGCCATGACAACCCGCCCGGGCGCAGGATGCCGCACTAGCCAAGTCACGGGAATACGGTTGGAGCACATTGATCTCAAAGTCAGGAGTATCCGCGTTCATGGAAAAGGAAAGATGCGTGTGGTTCTTTTCGGCCCGCAAGCGGAAAAGGCGATACGGGCTTATGTTGGGCAACGGCGTCAAGGTTTCCTGGTCACGCGTGACTCCTCGCTAGTGGTGGTCGATTCTCCGCAGGCGAAAAAGTGGATTGGGAAGATCCCTGGCCAGGGCGAATTGGCCATCCTTATTGATGCCTTCAACGAAATGCTGGGCCAAATTGACAAGAGTGAAAGGGCATTGCGTAAGGCCCATGGCGAACTGGAGTAGCGCGTCAAGGAACGCACGGCACAGCTACAGGCTGCCAAGAACGAAGTGGAAGCCTTCCCAGAGTCCATACTTCGGGCGAAAGAGGAACTGGAGCGCGCTGGCAAGTTCAAGGACCAGTTCCTCTCCACGATGAGCCGCCAGCTGAGGATCCGATCCTCGGCCTGGCACGCAGATCGACCAATGTTCTTCCCAAGCGTGCACCGAATGCGCGGCGCAGAAATGTGGCAGGAGATATTCTAAAATCCGTTAACCCACCTTACGCAGTTTTGAATGAACTGAAATTTTTTTGAGCACAATCAGCGTTCGAGCGGCAGAGAAGTACTGTT
>Ga0182024_10022222_pt1 | contig 11443 bp, 12 predicted proteins | sample P32metaG_FD_120480 | JGI IMG/M metagenome (GOLD analysis project Ga0182024, IMG submission 120480) | Permafrost microbial communities from Stordalen Mire, Sweden - P3-2 metaG (Illumina Assembly) | ecosystem: Environmental > Terrestrial > Soil > Wetlands > Permafrost | place: Sweden: Stordalen... | reverse complement strand
GTGATCAAACGAAAGATGAGCCGATGGAAAAAGAAACGCCCCGAACACCGCAACTATCCCCAGCCAAAACAGCAGTTTGCCAAAAGCATCGCAATGCTTCGTTGAACGGTATTGCGGCTAACTGATTCGCTATGCCCGTGTAGCATGTCGGGTTATCATTACGAACTTATGCCCGATCCAGCCGAAATCGTCGCGCCAGACTATTGCGACGTATGGCGCACCATCATCGTCGATTTTCTTGCGCTTCCACAGGGCGAGCTGACTCGAATCATCGATAAATGGAGAGATCGGATGATGGAGCGGACGCCGGATGGGATGTCGATGTTCTATCACGAGTCGGCGGAATATTACGTCGCGCCACTTCTCGTCCCTGAGTCGCTGCGAACCCTGACGCCCTACTACTTCACGCGACTTTGCTGGAAGATTTATCCCGTGATTGGACGCTACAATCGAGAATGCAAGCTCGATCCAAGCTGCTTTGCTGCGATGCGTCGTGAGATTGATCGGGCGATTGAGGAATGGGTCGCTAAGCATTATCTGAGCGAGCAGGCTCACGACTGATTCCGCTCGGCGCGACGAGAATCCGCAGTCGCGCTGCGCTCTATACGCGGCGTGGGGTCTGCGTGGGGTGTTCTCGGGCATCGGCACGGTGCACAGCGTAAGCGTCATCTCTACTTCGCTCGCAAGACAATCTCTCATCGCGCACGACGCGTTCGACACCCCACCACCCCTCACTTCAAATGCGGCCGCACCGCCTCCGCGTAAAGCTTGTACCCCGCGGCATTATTGTGCAGGCGATCCTTGATAAACAGCTCCTCCCGCGGCTTGCCGTCGGGACCCAGGAATTGATCCCACACCTCGATGAAATCCAGATTTTTTTCCTTCGCTACATACTCTCGGATCATGGCATTGGCGCGCTTGCGTATGTCGGCCTGGCTCCAGCGCGCCGGATTCGGGTTCAGCGAGAAAAACGCGATCCGCACGCCCGGCAACGCCGCCCGCACCTTCGTCACGAACGCCTGAAACTGGATCAGCAACTGCTCCGGCGTGGCGCCGGTCGTGAGATCGTTGCCCCCTTCGCGAACCACGATCAGCCGCGGCTTGTACGGAATCACAATGCGATCCGCGAAGTAAACCGCGTCGGCCATCGTCGACCCGCCGAACCCGCGGTTGATCACCGGTTGATCCGGAAAATCGTCCGCCAGGCTCGTCCACTTGCGAATTCCCGAATCCCCCACGAACAACACCGCCCCCGCCGCCGGCGGCGACTTGCGATCCATCGCCTCGAACGCGGCGATTTCCTTTTCATACTTAGCGCTTGGCGACGGAGGCTCCGCCGCACCCGCTTGTCGCGGGGCGACCGTCGCCGCCGCGTTCGATAGCAGCATCGCAAGAATGATCAGTTCGATTGTGTGTTTGCATTTCATAGCGTCTCCTTATCTCAAACCTCTGTTGCGCCGCCGATGTCGGCAGCGATCGTAACGCATCGCTACTCCCGCGACGTCGGAAGTCGATATTGATCGAACACCACAAGCAGTGCCCGACCAATCTCTCGAGTCTGGTCATGCGCGGCCAGCTCCGCGGCATATTCGACGGCCGATCGATTCAACTTCCCATCAAATCGCCCCGGCTGGGCTCCATGACTGCAAAGCGACTTGATCGCGTCAACAATCTCTTGTCGATCGACTGTGCTATAGATCGCCATTTCCAGCGCGTGTGATAGCGGGCTGTTGCCATCGCGATTTGGATATCGGTCGGCTGATGCTCCACGTTCGAGCAGACGGCGCATCGTGGTGAAGGCACAGTTCTCGATCGCCGCTTGCAATGCTGCTTCGCCACTTTCCCCAATTGCATCGACGGGCACGCCCGAATCCAGCAGCACGTCCACGCGCGAGACGTCGTCGTTCCAAGCGGCCCTAAAAAGCGCGTTAGCTGCATCAAGCTCGCGCTGCTTCTCTGCCGACAACGGCGGCGGATCTTCGTAGACGAACTCGGGCGACTTGTCTGCGGATCGCTTTAATCGCTTGAGCCATGAGAACATGTGGATTACCTGGGATTATATCGCACGCTTCGGCCATAGTGTCCAACGTCGTACCCGCGCAAGCCGCCGCTTTTCAGAGCGCGTCCCATCCTTCGATGCGCCGATGGCCAGATCGACTTCACGTTCCCTTCTCGACAACGATCACCCAATCCACCGCATCCGTCTGAACCGGCGGTTGCGCAGTCCAAGCCCCATCGTTCACGGCAATCTTCCCCAGTTCCGTGATCTTCCCCGAAACCGGATCAAAGATTCGCGCACGATACGCCCCGTCCGGCTCCAGCTCCTTCACCATCACCGGATACAATTCCGGCACATAAATCAATCGCGCCGACTTCGCACCCGTCGCAAACGGCCCATAGCCGGGATGCCCGGCTTTCGAAGACAGATCCGTCACATAGCTCGCCCACGTCGCACGCGGCTCCCACGTTTGCCAGTCATATTGCTCGAACAATTTCTTCCCCAGCGCCACCTGCGTCGAACCCGGCAGGTTCATCGCATCATCCCACGCGATGACGCCATACCCATTGCTCCCCGGCTTGTGATGCGGCGAGGGCCCGTGCGGCTGGCCGCGGCGGTTCACCTGCCAGATGCCATTCGCCCCGTATGTATGTCCGGCGGCGCCATTGGTCATGCAGAGCCAGAACATCTGCCGCGTCCATTGCGTGGGCAGGGTATCATGAAGCATCTCATAAGCAGCCTCTCCATCAATAACCGGCTTGATGGGAGTATCTGCATAAGACTGTTGAACGGTTTTCAATGTTGGCGCCACCGCATCACGCCGGCCGTGCGGGGTTTGCAGCATGTCAAAATCGAGCAGGCTCACATCATCCGTCGCATTGCGCGAAGACAGTCGGCCAATGCCCGTCGGGTGCACCGTCAATAGCCGATGGTATGGATCGTTCTCGCGAATGTACTTCATCACCGCCGTCCACTGCTTCACCTGCCCGCGATCATCATAGGGAAACCCCTTGGCAAGGTACCAAGGCAGATTCGCCTCGCCGGCGGCACACCACACGACCGGCATCGCCCCATACCGCGCGATCAGATACCGCCAGTGCTGCTGCATCTTCTCGACTCCCATCCACGGCATGAAGTATCCCCACGCCCCCACGATGCACGGCGTGAACCCCTGCTGCACCAGATATTCAATCCGCTTATCGGCGGCGTCAAAATATTCGGGCCGGATGTGGATATAGTTTGGCTCCCATGGAAACCCGGCTTCATTCGCCCCGCGCGGATCAAACGGAAACATATCCGGATACAACCCCGCCACGATCTGAATGACGTTAAACCCCTTGGCTTTGCGATCGGCGGCGAGCTTCTGAAAATCCTCCGGCCAATGCAGCCGACCGCACAACCCCATCCACCACGTATCCCCCAGCCAGAAGAACGGCGAGCCGTCCCCGTAAACCAGATGCCGATGATCCGCCGACACCTTGATGAACCCATGGCGATACAAAGGCTCATCCCCCGTGTAAGGATCAATCGTGATCGCCCCGCCGACGTCATTCAGATCGCGATTGGTTTTGTCGCTGCATTGCAGTTTCCAATGATGCACGCCAACGATGGGAGATGAATACCGCGCCCGCCAGGTCTGGTTGCCCGCCCAGAACGCCGGGATGCGCAGCTGTGTGTCGTCCGGCGTCGTGATGACCATGTCCACCTGGACGTCATTGAATGGGTCCGCATATGAATGCCCCGCGGAGGTGAACGACCATTCCGCCAGGTGATTGACCAGCGCCTTATCCGGGCCGTGATCGGCGCCGAGCAGGCTCGACGTGAAGATCGCGAGGCAGAACAGGACGATCGCGCATTTCAGAGAAACGAAGTTCATGGGATACTCATGTTTCAGTCTTGCCGCTGTCCACGGTGGCGTCGAGGCAGCCCGCGAGGCGAGTTGGTTCTGATCCGCCATAATTCTTACGATTCGCTGCTCGATCGACCGATGACCTAACAGAATCCGGCAATAAAAGTTAGCAAAATGTTCAGTGTTGCTTGTCCGCGTGAATCATGGGTGTTATACTCTGGTGAACGAGTCGTTTGTCGGAATAGGCGGCTTTGCGATCATGATTGAATTCCAATTCCAGCTCGGTAAGGCTGTCGAAGCCATGGCTTATCTCTTGAGCCAAATTGGGCCTACAGACAAAGTGAAGATGACCAAGCTGGTCTATCTCGCGGATCGAGAGCATTTCCTGGCGCACGGCTACCCAATCACCGGGGATCGGCAGTACGCGATGAAAAAAGGCCCGATCCCACGGATGACCCTCAAAGCAATCAACGGCGAAATCTCTCTGGCATACACTGCCCTGCTTCCGTATATCGACATTCACAACTTCGTGTTGTCTCTGCGCCAGATGCCGTCCGCCAATCTGCTCACCGATTCAGAAAAGAAAACACTGGATCTGATCGTGCGCGAGCACGGTCACAAATACAAGTGGGATCTGGTCAACGAGACTCACCGATTGCCGGAGTACACCAGGACGTATATGCCTGGCACTTCAACCCACATTCCGTACGAAACGATAGCCGAATTGGGCGGTCGCGAGAGCCGCTATCGGCATGGTCGCGTCGTCTTATCGGCAGAGTCCGCCGCGCATATGGATTGTCCATATCCGCCTGGCAATGATCTCTGACCCATGATGTCAGGATCATCGAAATCGATTCGAATCTGTTCGTCACCCGTCGCGGTGATCTGCGAAATGACTTATTGAAGGAATTCTGCGATTACTCCGGCCACGCATTGCCGTAGTACGCGATCCATTCAGCAACCCAAAACCGGGCTTCCACACTCCGGACAGACGCCGCTCTCATTACCGGTGAGATCATAAGAACATTTTGGGCATCGGTTAGTTGAATGCCTCAATCGACGCACGACAACACGGCCTTCGCGCAACACGGGCAACGCGGCAAAGACGACTGTGACAATCCACATGGGAAAGATGTACGCCGAATCGATGTTCGAGTAACCAAATCCCAACCAACTGGTGACCCGATGGCCAACGGAGAATAGATCAGCGGGTACAGACAATCCACGCTCGATTGTAGCGAGTGGGATGGGTGTCTCTGACGCACCGTTGTCATAGGTTTCGATGCGAATGAATCCACGTCCAGTTTTAATATGCAGCGTGACGAACCCGTACAGCGTGACGACGCGATAACGTCTATGAATATGCCGCACGTACGGCCGACTGTGATATGTCACATAGAGCGCATCACTATCGAAGTAACTCCTTATCCAAATGACGATCGAGGCGATGCAAATCACCACCGAGATCGCGGACGCGATAGTAAATATTCGGCGGATCACGCTTTAGACTCCATCTTTTGCGAAATCGCCCTCCCACATTCCGGGCAGACACCGCTCGTGTTCCCGGTGAGGTTATACCCGCACGCTCGACAACCACCCATTGCTATTCTCGCGCGGGTTCGGACAAGTCGCCTCAGCGACCATGTGGGCAAGACAGCCAGCAGAAGCATCAGTTGCCAGTCGCGCGGCGAAACGAACCAACTTTCAATCTTGGGTGTCGGCAGAAACGAGATTTGCCCGGTTGATCGACTGAGCCGCCATCCAAGAATCGGGAAAGCGAGATGTTCCGATCGGCCCCACCCACGGCCGTCTTCGAAGTAGGCCGATTCGTCGCTTGGAAACGCGAAACCCGCGTCATCGAGAACCCCGCCATCACTGTCCGCTGGAAGCAACAGACTGTCCGACAGCAATCGAATGCGATGTCCCCGATCTATCTCGGTCAAACGCCCAACACAACAGTTGACATGCCCATCGATCGAGCAACAAGCCAGTTCCCATCTTGAAGTCAGGCCGACCATGAGGGTATCGGCCGTGTAATAGCTTCGGACCTGCATTACACCCATAGCCAGGCAGAGGATCAGTGAGAGACCGGATGCGATCGCTGCGGCATAGCGTCGCAGGAAATGGAGGCGATTCATGCGATCACCCTCCCACATTCCGGGCACATTCCGCTCATATTGCCGGTAAGGTTATAGTCGCATGCGGGGCAAGATTTCGGATCGACGTTCCCGAGCGCGCGGATACATCGCACGACCCACCACGTCGGCAACACTGCAAAGAACAGGGCGAGCTGCCAGTCTCGCGGCGATACGAACCAGCAAGTAACCATGTATGAAATTCCCGGACCGCCACTGGGATATATTGTGTTTGGGCTGTCATTGCGGCCCCACGCCCTTCCATATCCTAATGAATATGTGTCAACAATATGCCTCTCGAGCGTATAGGGTCCGCTCTCGTAATCCATATATTCGCGCGATTCGAAGGCAACCGCCGGCGTGCTGGGTATCCCGCTGAAGCGCACGACACACAAATTGAGCTGTCCGCGATATGAGCCGCACCCCAGTTCCCATTCTGAACCAACGCCGCGCCGCACAATGTCAAAAACCCGTTGGCTCCGCACCTCCGCCACAATCGTTGCCAAGCAGAGCAGCAGCGACAGAACGCTCGCAACCTTAAAGGCCCACCGTTTCACAAATGCATTCTACCGGCTATCCTGCAATGCGAAAGACATATCTCATGCGGAGGCGCGGGGGGCGCGGCGATCAGTACAAAGACAATTCACAATCCTGAATTCCACATCCACAACTTCGAACGGCTCCCGCGCATTTGCATTTCCTCCGCGCCCCCGCGCCTCCGCGTGACATCCGCATTTGACTGCCATCATGAACCAAACCATCTACAACCTCATCCCCGCCGGCGGCGACCTCGTCGTCGACTCTTCTTCCACGGCACGCGCCAAAGGCATGCCATCATCCGGCTGGGTGTCCGCGGACTCTCTTTCCCGCTTCACCGATGTCTTTCACCTGGATCGCGCGCCGTCGGCTCAGGAATTGATCCAGCAGCTCGTCGGCACCGCATACGCCTGCGCGACGCTCAACGCGGATTTGGTAGCATCCACCCGGCTTCGACTCTACATAGCTTCAAAGCCCGGCGACCCGCGCCCCGCAATGCACCTGGGCGCGAAAGCGCTATCACGCAAGACGCTCACCCATCTGACTGCATCCGCTACCGTCGCGGATGTCGTGGGCAACGCGGCTTCGGTGCATGAGATCACCCGCCATCCGCTGCTCACGCTTCTGAAGAACCCGCAGAACGACCCGGATAATCCCGGCCTGTCCGGCTTCGATCTCCGCTGGCTCACGCAGCTTTATCTTGAATCGGTCGGCCGAGCCTACTGGCTCATCGAGCGGGACGGGCTGGGCATCCCCACGCAAATCTGGCTCCTCCGCTCGCACCTCGTGCGCGAAGTCCCCGACACCACCGGCCAGCGTCTGCTTGCATACTACCAATACGGCTCGCAGCAGTATCAGCCGGGCGAGATTGTGCGATTTCATTTCCCCGACCCGCTCAATCCCTACTTCGGCGGATACTCGCCGATGCACGCGGCGATCGAGAAAATCCGCATCGCGCGAAAAGAGGACGCCCACACCAACGCCCTGCTGGAAAACATGGGCCGGCCCGATGCGATCTGGTCTCCCAAGGGAGACAGCGAAGGCGGCGGCATCGGCGCCGCCGAGGCCGAGAGATTGCGCAGCGCGTTTCGGCAAAGCTTCGCCCAAGCCGGTCGCGGCGGCCTGCTCATCAGCGACGTGCCGGGCCAGTTGCAACCCTTGCAATGGGCGCCGCAGGACATCGTCGAAATCACCCGCGCCAAGGCGATCAAGACCGACATCTGCAACGTGTTCGCGGTCCCCGATGCAAAGCTGGAGCGCAACGCCGCGAATCTATCCGGCGCGAAAACCGCCGACTACGCCCACAAAACCGACGCCGGGCTGCCACGCTGCCGGCGGATGGAAGAGACTTTGAATTCGCGATTGGTCCGTATGTTCGATCCGACCGGCCGATTGTTCGTCGCATACGATTCCCCGGTTCCGGAGGATGAGATTTTCGTGCTGGAGCAGCAGAGAGTCGCAAGCCAAACCGGCGCGATCACGCGGAATGAAATTCGCGCGTCGGTCGGGCTTGATCCGGTTCCGTGGGGCGATTTGCCATTGGTGCCGAATACCATGGTGGAAGTGGACGCGATGACGGGCAAGCCGGCGGCGCGATAACGAATTCGCGCGATGAGAATCCGCGCTGGGAGAATCCGCGGCGGCGCGAGTACGCTCTACCGCGGCGTGTGGGGTTTCAGAGTCACGGCGCGCTTATTGGTTGACGATGATCCCCTGTTCAATCACCAGGAGAATCCGCGTGAATCAGCAGCACCTGAATGCCGCGCGCTCCACACGCCCGGTAGAGCGTAATCGCGCCGCCGCGGATTCTCGGAGCGCGGCAATCCCTCCGCGCGTTAGAACATTCACCATGCCGGAGGATTCCGCGATCCCCGAATCGAAATCGCACGACGGCGCCCCGATTCGCGGAATCCAAGCTCACGCAAAGGCGCAAAGCCGCAAAGAAAACATTTCAAAGCCAACTCAACCCGGGTACCATCCGCAAGTCGGCGCCACCTTCGAGCCCGACAACGCTCCAATCGTCTTTTATCTGTATTCCCTTTGCGTCTTTGCGCCTTTGCGTGAGATATTCTTTTGTCCATCCGCCGATCATCACACCAAAGCTAAACCCACCATAATATGCCGCATACATTCCGTACCCTCCACACCATCGTCGAGCACGCTTCCACGGGATTCAGAATCCCCGAACCCCTGGCCCGCAAGATCGATGATCTTGCGCGCAATCTGCCAAAAGACTTCGCGTACCAGCGCATCGCCCGCAAAGTCGATGAATTCTCCCTCGATCCCGGCCAGCGGACGGATGTGAGCTTTATTACGACCGACGCCGTTGACCGGGAGAACCAGGCCGTGCTCCCTGCCGGCGGGGATTGGTCTACCTACAATCGCGTCGTCACCTTCGCCCATCGATACGACCAGCTCCCCGTCGGCTCAAACTGGTGGATTCGCCCGCGCGGCAATGGGTTGATCGCCAAAACATACTACCCGCCGAAACCCGCCGACTGGGGCGACGCCCCCTGGCTCCCATCGGCGGTGCTGCACCTCATGCAACAGCCAACCCCCACCTGCACCGGCAAATCAATCGGATTCCTCCCATTGAATATCCGCAGCGCGACAACCGACGAAATCGCCCAGCGCCCGCAACTTCGCGGCGTGCAGATCGTCGACCGGTGGATCGGAATTGAGTACGCCGTCGTCCCCGTGCCGTGTAATCCCGAGGCCGAGATGCAAGCCGTCGCGAAGGGGATGGAATTGGGGGTGATCGATGAGGCGGTGGTGAAGCTGCTATCGGAATCGACGCGGATTGCGACACACAGACCTGCGCTATTCATGCTCGCGCCGGTGATTCGCGCGAAAGTCGCGACGGAAATACGAAGGTGTTACCGGGAGCTTGCGGGAAGAATATGTTAAAGACAACGCGCGCCGTCACGAACATCCGCACATACCGTTCGCGTTAGCAATCACCGCACAGGACAGCGCGAATCCATGATTCACGCACAACAACAGCGCCTGCAGGAACAATTTGGGATTCGGATAGCACCGGTCGTAAATCATCCACCGCACGACAAGCCATTGCGGCGTCGCGTAACTCAGCATCTGCCTGCGGTTCTGCACAGCCCTTTAGTACCACACGACGTTGCGATGCTTCCGAGCGGCAACTGCCGTTCCCTTGTTCCCGGATTTTCTTTGCGTCTTTGCGCCTTTGCGTGAGATATCTTCCGGTCTGCCCGCCAATACAAATCTCACGCAAAGGCGCAAAGACGCAAAGAAGAGAGGATTTGGGCTCATGGCTCCAGCCGATCAATGAAACGGCATGAAATGGAAGCTCCCCTCAAGCAGGACAATCACGGCATCAAACGCGATGCTGTGATTGAATACCAGCAGCATCATTTGCAACAATCGGCTGCCGGTGCGACGACACCGGCGATCGATGACGCGCTGCATGACGACGAGGTAGCCGAAGAAGGGGATGCACCCGATGACCGCCGAGGGGAGCAACCCGAGCGCGTCGACGCGATATCGGTCGAGCCACCAGGCGAAGCACGCGAGATCCATCACCGCGAACGCGACGATCCATGAGCCGATCGCGGCTTTCAGCATAAGCTTTGGGGGGAGCCGATCGAGTTTATCGAACGCCGGCGTGGCGTAGGGGAGGATGGGGCTTACATGGTCCACTGGGGAATGGTACCGCAGATCGGCCGCACTATTCCGACTGATGCCCTTTTCGATGCATGACTGCCCTGCAGCATGAAGCGGTATTCCACAGATGTGCAGTCAAGGTTTCACCATGGTACATCAGGCGCGGGGGAAAAGCCGCGGCGCCGTGAGTACACTCTGCTGCGGCGTGGGGTGCTTTCGAGTCGCGGCGCACACCGCTTCAGGAAGCGTCTTTGGTTCGACATCCGCGAAAGCGACCCATGTGTGTGAAGATCGCGCCGTCGCTTGTCGACATGCGGTTCGATGCGGGTGGCGGCCATCGCCGATCGCGAGTTAGAATGCGACCATGCCAGATCCGCTGGAGTATCAATCGCCGATAGAAATCCGGCCCTGGAGCATTGCCGCAATCCTCGGCTTCGCGCTCGCCATCGGCGGGCCCCTGCCGGGACTCGCATTGAGAGCAGCGTTCGGAATCGTCACCTATGGCGCGCTGGGGCTGCTGCTCGTATGTTTGTTGCCTTGGGGACTCGGCCTTCTCCTCTGCAGCGTGGGTTTATCGGAGACGAAAGTTCCTGCATCATCCAAGCGCGGCCGCCGACTCGCGTGGGCTGGCTTTTGGGTCGCCGGGATTTGGGTCGGTCTGATACTGCTCGCTTTTCTATTGCTGTTCCGGGTCACGAACGAGGGGGTCCGGCTCTGAACATCCGATCCTGAGTCGGCGATATCGGGCGCGCGTGGAGACGCTGGCGCTGATCGCAACCACAGGTTTTTCTGCCTTGGCAAATAACCGATATGGAACTCGGAATGCCATTGCACTTGGAATGCCAACCTCCGGTCCCGCGCCCGCGTTGGAGCGTCCGCCGCATCGTCGGCTTCGCGCTCTGCGTGGTCGGGATGCCGATCGGGCTCGGACTGGTCATGCTCATCTCCGGAGTCTTTCACGTCGGCAATAGCTCGCTGATCGTCAAGCCTGTCCCGCTCCTGACGGGCATCGCGCTCTCGATCGTCGGACTTATTCAAGCTGGATCGCGAACGAGGCCCGCGCGCGGATGTGGGTTTGCGATCGCGGGGCTGCTGATCGCGCTCGGGTGGACTGTTTTGACGATGCTTATCGGGATATGCATCATCCTGAATATGCGGGATCCTGGGATGATGTAGATTCGATAGTATGCGTGATCGGTAATACGGAGTCGATCGCACCGCGCTCGGGAAATCCGCGGCGGCGCGAGTACGCTCTACCGCGGCGTGTGGGATTTTCGATTTGTCATG
>Ga0182024_10022221_pt1 | contig 11443 bp, 9 predicted proteins | sample P32metaG_FD_120480 | JGI IMG/M metagenome (GOLD analysis project Ga0182024, IMG submission 120480) | Permafrost microbial communities from Stordalen Mire, Sweden - P3-2 metaG (Illumina Assembly) | ecosystem: Environmental > Terrestrial > Soil > Wetlands > Permafrost | place: Sweden: Stordalen... | reverse complement strand
GATGGCCGTTATTTTCCGTGCAGATGGCAACTGCCACTATCGCAATCGTCGGTTCGTCCGAAATGATACCGGCGCTTGGCGACCTGGCGATAGAGCCATTGCCACAGCGGCAAGCTGCCGGGAATATGCAACACGGGCGCCAACCACCAGAGCCGGCGCAAGCGCCGCGAGAGATACCGAATCGCGCCGGCTCCCCGATGCCGCGTGCCTCGCTTGTCGATGATGTAAATCTCCTCCATCAGCGCGTCGTGCGTCAGATCGGGATAGCGCCGGGCAACCTCGGGATCATGCAGCGACAGATAGGCCAGCCGATGCTGGCAGTCCCACCAAACGAGCCTTCGCACTTGTGCGGTGCAAATCCGGCAATGGCCGTCGAATATGACGACGTCGGCATCCGGCCGTTCGGCAGGCGTCGGCAGCGGCTTATCGGCGGATTCGATGGTTGCCATCGCGTTCATTTTTGGCCGATGGAGTCTTGGGGCGCTCGTAGCGGAATTTGTGAGAATTCCGGGCGTCGGCGCGTGGCGGCTGAATTTTGGCAAATTCAGCTACGGGTCACTTCCTACCTAACCACAGGAATTATACCGTGCTAACGAGCGAAAAATCTTGCCTCCGCTCAATCCGCATTTTAGAATCGGCTGGCTCGTCCGACAGGTATCCTCTACCAAAAAGGCGCCGCTAATGACCAAATCACTTGTGACGACAACGATCGTCTTTGCAGCTCTCTTGCCGTTTTTGCCATCTCCGTCCGCCTTTGCCGGTCCGATCGCCGCATCCTATGCCGTTTCTGCCGCGACTGGGCTGGAACTGCAAAGCTACTCGGCGGTCAACGGCGATATCTACTCCGGCGGAGCCGCGACGCTCGATTTCGGATACGGCATTCAGGTGCCGAGCTTCACGGGAAATGTAAAGTCCATAGGAAACTTGTCGATCGGCCTGCTGAGCGATCTCACCGGCAACGTCAACACGGATGGGTCGTTAACCCTTGCTAGCGACGATGATCTGACGGGAAACGCCATATACGGAACGACACTGAGTGTCGGGTCGTCGGGAAGCTCCATCAGCGGAACTGCTAGCCATCAGGCCAATTCGGTGCAGAGCGCCGCCCTGCCGCTTCCGACGATTTTTTCGCCGGGGACAACGAAAGTCACCGCGACAAATAATCTGTCGCTAAGTCCGGGCTCTTATGGCGATGTGACGGAGAGCAGCGACTTCGACACGGTGGCTCTTTCCTCGGGCAACTATTACTTGAAGTCGCTATCACTCAATAGCAGTGATACATTTGCCTTCAATATCGTCAACAACGAACCCATCAACATTTATTCACAGGGCAACATCTCGATCGCCTCGGGTTTGAATATAGTCGTGAACGGCGTTTCCTACACCTCGCCTACTTCGGGGGTTAACAACGCTTTAGCCCGGCTTGTGACGTTTGAAACCGACGGCAACTTCTCAAACCCCGAGGGATTCTTGAATTATTTCTTCGGGTCAATCTACGCGCCCGATGGGAATATCAACATGCAATTCGATTACATGGAAGGACAGTTGATTGCCGGGGGAAACATTACGGGTACGGGCTACGTCGATTACCAACCTTCCGCCCGGCTTCTTGCGGCTCCTGTGCCCGAGCCGACCGCGGGTGCGTTGTTCGGCCTGGGGCTACTGTCTCTTTGCGTTTGCCGGCGGAATTGGCTTGCCCGGCTAAAAACTCTTGGACCAGACGCGCAAGCGTGCCAAAAACGTCTATAATGAGGGGACGCTCTGCCGTAGTTCTTGCCGCCCTCTTGTTCCCGCACCGTTCGGAATGCCGTCATGGAAAGACTCCTCCTGCAAGTGGCTCGCGCACGGCGACGGCTCATTCTAGGGCAATTCTTCGCGGCGCTGGCATGGTGCTGGACCGTGGCATTCGCAATTGCCGCGATCGGGCTGGCGGTGGCAAAGCTGTTTCCGCTCAATGTCGATGGGCGGATTTGGTCGATCGCTTGGATCGGCGGAGCGCTGGTCGTCGGGACGCTTGCGGCCGCCGTATGGACTTGGATCGGCCGGCGTGATCCGCTGTTTGCCGCGATCGAGATCGACCGCCGGTTCGGTTTGAAAGAACGTGTGTCGAGCGTCTTGGCATTAACGCCGAAAGATTTGGAAACCGAGGCCGGCCAGGCGCTGTTGAGCGATGCCGTTCGTCGGGTCGGGCGGGTGGATATCCCCGGCCGGTTCGCCGTGCCGCTCAGTAAACAAAATCTTCTGCCGCTGATCCCGGCCCTGCTCGTCTTCGGGCTGACGTTCCTGGCCGACAAAGGCCGTCCGACCGAGGCCGCCGCCAACACGACCTCGAAATCGATCGCCCAGGTACACGATTCGGCCGAGGTGCTGCGCCGCAAATTGGCTCAACAGCGCAAAGAGGCCACGGAGAAGGGCCTTCAAGACGCCGGCGATCTGTTCAAGAAAATCGAAGAGGGGATCAAGGATTTGGCGAGCAAGCAGGGGGTCGATCGCAAGCAGGCCCTGGTGCAACTCAACGATCTGGCAAAGCAACTCGAAGCCCGCAAAAAGGAGCTCGGCGGCGAAGACAAGCTGAAGCAAGAGTTGGGCCAGATGAAAGACATGAAGAATGGTCCCGCCGAAAAACTAGCCGACGCCCTGAAAAACGGCAAATTCCAAAAAGCCCTCAATGAGTTGCAAAAACTCGAAGACGCGCTCAAGGCCGACAAGCTTGACCCGCAAGAGCAAGCCGAAATGGCCAAGCAACTCGACGCCATGAAGCAGGCCCTCGACAAGATGACCGAGAAGCACAATCAGGTGCAAAAGGATTTGCAAAAACAAATCGATCAGATGAAAAACTCGGGCCAACTCGCCGACGCCAAGCGGTTGCAAAAACAACTCGATCAACTCCAGCAACAAGCGCCGCAGATGGATCAGCTCAAACAAATGGCCAACAAGCTGGGCGAGTGCTCCAAGTGCATGGGCCAGGGAAAGCAGGGCGAAGCCGCCAAGGCGCTCGGCCAAATGGCCAAGCAAATTCAGTCGCTCAAGAAGCAAGCCGACGAACAGCAAATGCTCGATTCCGCACTCGACGAAATCGCCGAATGCCGGTCGTCGATGGCGGGCGATAAGAAATCCGACGGCGAAGGGGAGGGCAAGGGGGACGGCCAAGGCGACAAGCAAGACGGCGACAACGACAAACTGGCCGGCGAAGTCGGCGGCGGCGGCCCGGCCCGAGCCGAAGGACACCGGCCTGAAAAAGCCACTGGCGTGAAATTTTACGACTCGAAAGTGGCCCAAAAAACCGGCCAGGGGGCTGCCATCATCACCGGCGAGGCCGACGGCCCGAACCTCAAAGGCAAGGTGCGTGCCCAAATCCAAGACCAAATCGATAGCGCCAAGCACGAGAATTCCGACCCGCTGACCGGCCAGCGCCTCCCGCGAAGTCAACGCGACTTCGCCAAGGAGTATTTCGATTCGCTGCGAGAAGGGGAGTGAGCCGCTCGCCGACGAGATGGCCGTGGCACCGGCGGGAAATGGATGTCATGCCCACGGCTCGGCGTGGGCATGTCGCTGAGGTGAATTCATGCCCACACGAAGCCGTGGGCATGGCGCTCGGCACAAACCTCGCGCCGATATTGTCCATTGCGCCCAGCCAGCCATTTCAAGCCTCATCGCCGGCATAATCGGCGTCGCCGGATCGCCGCTTCCTTTCCGAATCGCGCTCGCCGGTTTATCATGAAATGCAGGAGCTGATCGCGGATGGTCTTCGCGCTTCGGCCGATTTCCCACTTCGATACCATTCCATCACTTCGTCCTCAGAGCCTCGGTGCTGCTATGCATTGGCTATTGCAATCGTTCGTCGTTGTGTTGATCGGGTTCGCGTTCGGTGATAGCAAGCCGATCGAGCAGCGCGACGAAAGCGGAGTGCTGCGCATGAAGCGCGAGGTGCGCGACGATGGTCACGGCGGTCAAATCCGCCAGGGCTACGAAACGCATTATTTCTCCGATGGCAGCGAGTCGTCGAAATACCATTATCAGGACGACGAGCTCGATGGCCGCTGGCATGAATGGTATTCCGGCCACAAGCTCAAGGCAGAGGGCGGCTACCGCAAGGGAGAAAAAGACGGGACCGAAACTCATTACCTTCCCACGGGCGAAAAAATCCAGCAGACCGACTACAAGAATGGTCAACAGCACGGCAAGAAACTCGAATGGAGCGGCACGACGCACCAAAAAACGCTCGACGCCGATTACTTCGAAGGTCAGCTCCACGGCAAGCTCCAGCTTTGGTATTCCGACGGCACGCCCAAGGCCTTCTCGAACTTCGTGCATGGGCAAGAAGAAGGCGTGCAGCAAATGTGGCACGAGAATGGCAAGCTCGCCTCGCAGATCGAATTTCACGATGGTCAAAAGAGCGGATCGGCGCGTGAATGGTTTGACAACGGCCAGATCGCCATGCAATCCCGCTATCGCAACGGCGTAGTCCAGGGAACTTTGACCCAATGGTATCGCGACGGCGCGAAACGGAGCGAAGTGAGCTATGTGAACGGCGAGACGCAGGGATCGCTAACGCAGTGGTACGATTCGGCCGACAATCCCGTCGTCAAGACCGTGGCGAACTACGACCACGGCCGGATCAACGGCGTGCAATTCACGTACTACGAAAGCGGCAAGAAGCGAACGCAAGAGACGGCGCGCGACGGTGAAAAACAGGGCCCTTGGGCCGAGTGGTATGAAACCGGCCAGGTGAAAAGCAAGGGCGTTTACAAAGACGATCAACTCGACGGACCGGTCTGGTTCTACTACGAAGACGGCAAGCAATGGGCGGTGAACTGCTACACGAAGGGTTCGCGAAACGGTCGCTGGGCCGAACTCGATCGCGACGGCAAGCTGATCCGCGATCAAATGTTCAGCCAGGGAGTGCTGGTCTCCGACGAGATCAAGAAGGCCGCGGCGAAGGCGAAAGAAGCGGCGGCGAAGAATTAGTGACAGCCAACGCGCGAGGAGCGCAAGCGAGGGGCGACGCGGAATCTAGGTTTCGGGCCGCGAGGAGGGCCTTAGCCCTTGAGCTTTTGCGGAATGGTGATCGAATAGAGAACCGTCACCGCTCCGGCCGAGAGCAGGCTCCAGGGAACCCATTCCGGCGGCGCCACTTCGCGGCTGCCGACCATCGCATCGCCATGATTGGCCAGCGTCGCGCTATCGATCACCAAGGCCTCGGCGCCCATCAGCAGCACGAATAGGCCAAACGCCATGAACAAGGATCGCCACATCCGTCACCTTCTTCCATTAGCGTGACTTGCGCGGCCAATTGCGGAACCCATGCCGCACCGATTCATACAGAGCATTCATCGTCGCGCGGCTTGGCCGAACTGTATTCGACTGCCGGCTCTATCGGAATTGGCGGAATTGCCGATTCTGCCGCCGCCAATTGGCAGGGCTTCGTGGGCGACCCTGGACACTCCAGCGGCCTACCCGCCATAATTTGGAAATGATGCTCGTCTCCTCTCGTTCAAGCCTTTCACGATCGTGTCTCACGACGCTCGCCTGCGTCGTGGTTTTCATGGCGGTGATGGCCATTGCCGGTACACGGCCAATCCTAGCCGACAACGAGCCTTCCGCCGAGGATGTGTTGCATTCCCATGGATTGCAACGCCTCGGCGGCAACTGGTGTCTCGCGGAGGAGGCGGACCTGCGCGATCGGCTGATCGGACTCGATCGCTTCGAACAACGGCTGGTTGGCGCGCAGCGCGCGGTCGATGATCTCGTCGGCGAGAATGAAGCCTGCCATGCCCGACTGATTCAATTCGAGCAGCTCGAAAAGAATACCCGCGCTGCGGCCGCCGCAACCAAGCAGGGTACCGCGCAGCGCATTCAGTTGGATGCCCAGGCGAAGGAAGCCGCCGCAGCCGTCGAGCAGTTGCGACGACTGTACGTTCGGCCCGAGCAATTCGGCCTGTCGGCTCCGCTCAAACCGGCCCTGAACGATCTGATTATCGTGCGCACCGATCTGATGGTTCGCCTGCTGCCGATGCGCGAAGCGATGGACCACCTGACGCAGCGCTACCATGAATTGCACGACGAGACCGCGGTAACTGCCGCGCTTGCCTCGCTAACGCCGAAACAATCGCTCGGCCTCTCGCACAGCTTGCTCGACGGCTGGAAGATCGTCGATAAACTGCAACCGATGGTGTTTTCCGATTCCGTGCCGGTATCACGCGACGGTCCTATCTACCGCGTGACGGCGATCGTCAACGAGCGGCAACCGCTGACGTTCAGCTTCGTCGGCACCGGCGAGCCGACGCTGATTCCGCAAAACCTGGCCGAAGCCGCCGGATTGATCGTCGATGCCAAGGCTACGCAGATCAAGCTGCGCGTGGCCAAAGACCGGGATGAATTGGCCTGGCGAATGAAGGTGCCGCAATTGCGTTTTGGCCGGCTGGTGCTGCGCAACGTCGACGCCTACATCCTCGCGCCCGAAGCCGCCGACATCGGCGCCCGCATTGGCGCGGGGGCCTTCGCGGGATACCGCGTGCAATTGGATACCGATCGCTGGCAACTGACGGTCGGCGGCGGGAAGTGAAGCGGTGCGATCAACCTCTCCCGAGCCGTTTGATTGCCCCCTGAAGATTGCTCCGCCTCTCGCAGCGTGTATGGCAATGCATTTTCAAACGATATGCATTAAACTGGTGCTATGGAATCCGACTCGCTGAGTTTTGGCCCGTCCGGTGGCGAACGCAACCGCCTTCAATTCTGCTTTTCGGCGTTCCTGATCTTCACGTTGATTTGCCCCAGTGTGCACGCTTGGGTGATGGGGCAAGTCAATCGCAAACGCAGCGAGCGGCAGTTCGTCGCGGCAATCGTGAAATCAGGGGGAAGGGTTCAATACGACTTCGACCGGTTCGCCGGACGCTCGCCCGAAGGCGACAGGCGTAACTCGGAACCGAAATGGCCCGGCCCAAAGTGGTTGCGCCAGTTGCTCGGTGACAATTTCTTCTGCGAAATCATCGAGGTAATGGCCGCAAAAGACAGCAGTGATGCTGATCTCGCGCCCCTCGAATCGCTACCGAAGATCGAAAGACTGTATCTTTGCGACCCCAATCTCACTGACGCCGGGCTGGCGCATCTCAAAGGCCTGACCACGCTCAAGACGTTGAGCCTGCGCTACGCCAAAATCAGCGACAAAGGCCTTGCGAACCTCGCGGGGCTGACCGCGCTCGAAAAGCTGCAACTTGCCATGACCCCTGTGGGCGATTCCGGCGTGGCGCACCTGGGCGGGTTGACCGGGCTTACCGAGTTGGAATTGATCGGTACGAAAGTCGATGATGCGGGCATTAAGCATCTTCGGGGGCTAACCAAGCTCACCCAGCTTTATCTATCGGAAACCAACGTGACCGATGCCGGGCTGCCACAACTTGCCCCGTTAAAACAGCTCAAGGAGCTCTACCTCGGGACTACGAGCGTCAGCGACGCTGGCCTTCACCATCTTAAGTTGCTGCCGAGCCTCAACGCGCTCGACCTCGCTTGGACACACGTCACCGACGCTGGAATGGCGCATCTTGCAGATTTCGCGCCTCAGTTGGAATGGCTGAACCTCACCGGCGACAAAGTCGGCGACCGTGGTTTGGTCCATCTCTGGCGGCTAAAACATCTGACCCAGCTTTATTTGGAGTACAGCGACGTCACGCTCGACGGCGTGCATGCATTTCAGAGCGCGTTGCCAAGCTGCACAATTCAGCCTAACCCATTCATTATAATGACGCGGGCAATTAACAAGTAGCGGCATCTCAGCGCCGCGCCCGATGAGGGTACCAAAGGGGTCGGGAGTCTTTTTTTTGCGAGGTGCGGGCACACGCCGGAGGTGGGCGGAAGGAAATAAAGCTGGCGGCGGGAAGTGAGAGCGGAAAGAGATCAAAGACTCCGGACCGCCCCATTTCCTTCGGTCGGTTCGATCGATAACGCTCGGCGCAGGATCGCGGCGACCCAATCTAGTTCCGCGTGGTCGCGGCCGGTGAGCAGGAAAAGCGGCTTGCCGGCGCAGGGCACGATTTGCAATTGCATCATCGAATTCTTCACTTTTGGGCTACATGGCCCGACGTGGACCGCCTCGATCTCACCTTGCCGCCACTCGCGGCGCGTCGAGCTAAAAATTCCCTTTTCAACGACCAGCAGTGAGCCATTGGCGACCGCAAAAAGCGTTTGTCTGTGGCCCATGCAGACGGCGAACAACAGGAGCGCGATGTCAGCAAACCAACCGTACACCAGCCCACGAGCTCCTCGACCCGCGGCGGCGATGTTTCGCAGTGCCCATAGCGTGCCTGGAAGCAACAGCCCAGCGAAAAAAAGGCTGAGCAGAACCAAGCCGGCTCTGGTGCTCCATGCGATGCGGGGCGGCACGTTGAGCGTCAAACCGTTGGGGAGCAGATCGAAGACGATCCTGCTGCCGGCCGGCTGGTCGAGACGATCAATGTCTGACACATTGGCACCGGTCAGGTGTTAGCAGCGTGGGCCAAGCGAATCCGTAGTCTTTGTGGCGCACTACGGCCGGCGCGGACGCCATTCAAATTCCAAAGGCTCCGGAACCGCCGAACTCTCCCTTGCTAGCACTACGGGCTCCGGAGCGAGCGGATGGCCCGCTACACTTTCTTCGTCCCTGATCCCTCGCCCTTAACCCCTTCCTCTCACATCGTCCCTTCCGCTGGATCGGCGGCGCGGGGCTCCGGCGCCTCGACCACCGCGGGACGCTTTCGCTCGGCGCGGGTACCTGGCGCGATCCAGGGGCCGGTCGAAGTTTCGTCGATGATCTGGCGCATCTCTTGGCCGTCGATCACTTCCTTCTCCATCAATCGCTTCGCCAACGCTTCGAGCGACGCGCGGCGGGCTTCCAGCAACGTGCGGACCTTTTGAATCGATTCGTTGATGATTCGCCGCACTTCCTGATCGATTTCACGCGCCGTTTGTTCGCTGTGCATCGTGCCGCGAGACAGATCGGGGCCCGCACCAGTGAGAAACGGCGATCGCGCGCTTTCTCGCAGGCTCATTCGCCCCAGCAAGCTCATGCCGTAGTCCATCACCATGGCCCGGGCGATTTCGCTGGCCCGTTCCAAATCGTTTTGCGCGCCGGTTGAAATATCTTCGAAGATGATCTCTTCGGTGATCGTGCCGGCCAGCAACACTTGGATGCGAGCTTCGAGCTCGGATTGCGTCATCAGATAGCGATCGTCCTCGGGCCGCTGCATCGTGTAGCCAAGCGCAGCCAAGCCGCGCGGGATGATCGACACCTTATGCACCGGATCGGTGTTCGGCAGGCTGTATGCGACCAGCGCATGGCCACTTTCGTGATAAGCGACGCGCAGCTTCTCGTCGATGTGGATCACTCGCTTTCGCTTTTCCAAGCCGGCGGTGACCCGCTCGACTCCTTCGTTGAATTCCTCGATGCCGACTGAACTTTTTCCTTCGCGGGCAGCCAGCAACGCGGCTTCATTCACCAGATTGGCCAAATCGGCCCCGACGAACCCGCTGGTCAACGTCGCGATTTCGCGGATGTTGACTGCCGGATCGAGCTTCACGTTCTGAATATGGACTTTCAAAATGTCTTCCCGCCCGCGAACGTCCGGCCGATCGACCAGCACATGCCGATCAAATCGGCCGGGGCGGAGCAATGCCGGATCGAGCGTTTCGGGCCGATTCGTGGCGGCCAGCACGATCACGCCGCTGTTGGAGCCGAAACCGTCCATCTCGACCAACAGGGCGTTGAGCGTCTGCTCGCGCTCATCATGTCCGCCGACGACACTGGTGCCGCGCGTTTTTCCCAGGGCATCCAACTCGTCGATGAAAATGATGCAGGGGGCCTTGGCCTCGGCTTGTTGGAACATATCGCGCACGCGCGCCGCGCCGACGCCGACGAACATCTCGACGAAATCGCTGCCCGAGAGGCTGAAGAACGGCACCCCTGCTTCGCCGGCGATGGCCTTGGCCAACAGCGTTTTTCCGGTTCCCGGCGGCCCGACCAGCAGCACCCCCTTGGGAATTCGGCCGCCGAGCGTTTGATACCGTTCCGGAGTGCGGAGGAAATCGACGACTTCTCGCAGCTCCTCGACCGCTTCGTCGATCCCGGCCACGTCGTCGAACATGATGCCGAGATCTTCTTGGGCGTACATTTTGCCCCGGCTGCGGCCGAACGCCATTGGCGATCCGGCCCCGCCCATCCGGCGCAGCCCGAAAATCAAAATTGCCATGATGATAAAGGTCAGCGCAATCGTGGGCAGCCAATAGGTTTTCAGGCTACCGGCGGATTCGGTGTAATCCCAATGGATATTGTGTTCCGCGAGGGCTTCCTTGAGATCTTTGTTATCGCTGGCCGGGCTATTGCTATTGTTCACTCGGAATTGCACTTTGCGATCGCTTTGTCCCGACGTTGCCGAGTCGGGCATGGGCGCGGGTGCCGGCGTCGGCGCAACCGTTGGGTGATTGGCGGCGGCGCGGGGTTCAAGCTCTTGCCGGAAGGCTTTTCCGGTGATTTCTTGCGGCCCGATGTGCAAATCGCTTGGACTGCTGTAGCGCACTTCGCGGGTGAGATCGGTTGAATCCTTGACATCGACACTGCCGTCCTTGCTCTGCACCAATTGCAGGAGATCGCTGTACGAAATCTGGTAGGACTGATCTCGTTCGACATACAGCACCAGCACTAAAACCGCCACGCCGACGGCCGCCAGGCACCAGGCCAACGGGGCGTTCAAAGGAGGCGATTTCTTGTCCGCCGGTTTTCGCGGCACTTCGGGAGGTCGATTTTCCATAACCGGGGCGGCCAGGGGGCGTACATGGTAAAAAAGCCGATCTACCTATCCTATGTCCTGTCCGGTCAGGGTCAATCGGTCAATAGAGTTGGGAGCGCGCGTCTAAAACACCCGCTGCGATTGTTATAACCGTAGTGCCGACCTAGAATTCCGATAGAAACCCACCCCCTCGCGCGCCGGAAGCGACTGTTGGCATGACAAGCCGCCCGATCCATGTCGCTCCGACCCGTGTCGCTGTTCTCGGCTCGACCGGCAGCATCGGGCGCAACGCCGTCGAAGTCATCCTTGCCTCGGGCGGGGCGTTGCAGGCCACGGCTTTGTCGGCCCATACCCGTTGCGAGCTGCTCATCGAGCAGGCCCGAAAGCTGCGGCCGCGGTGGGTCGTCGTCACCGATCTGGTCGCGGGAGGCGACGCCGATTGGACCGGCCTGCCGGAAGGAACCGAACTACTGAGTGGGCCGGAGGCGTTGAATCGGCTCGTCGCCCGCCCCGAAATAGATGTCGTGCTAGCGGCGATCGTCGGCGCCGCAGGGTTGCGGAGCACTTGGGCGGCGATCGAGGCGGGCAAGACCGTGGCGCTGGCGAACAAGGAAACGCTGGTGATGGCCGGGCCGTTGGTGATGCAGTTGGCGCACGAATCGGGAGCCCGGATTCTGCCGGTCGAT
>Ga0182024_10022220_pt1 | contig 11443 bp, 7 predicted proteins | sample P32metaG_FD_120480 | JGI IMG/M metagenome (GOLD analysis project Ga0182024, IMG submission 120480) | Permafrost microbial communities from Stordalen Mire, Sweden - P3-2 metaG (Illumina Assembly) | ecosystem: Environmental > Terrestrial > Soil > Wetlands > Permafrost | place: Sweden: Stordalen... | reverse complement strand
CGCGTGGGCGGAGAAATTCAAATTCGAGCAAGTGGAATCCACAGATGCGCCGCGCTCGGCAGTGCTGGATTTGCTGCGCAGCTCGAGAATTGTACCGTTCTTCTCGCGGCTAACGGTGCGGCCGGCGCGCGAATTTCTCAGCTTGCATTTTGCGCGGAGTAACGCGGGGGCCGGCCCGGGACGCGCAGCGCGAAGTGTTTTTCAGTGGCTGACGCGGCTGTTTTTGGCCGCACTGATTGCCGGGATCGTTTACGAATCCGCGAAAATGGTGATGCTGCTGACGCACCTGACGCGCGAGGAATTGCGCAGCATATTTCTGGGCGCGGGCGCGACATTCCTGCGCGTGGCTTTCACTCTGTTCCTCGCCGGACTGTGGACCATTCCAGTGGGAATCCTGATCGGGCTGAAACCCAAACTCTCGGCTATCGCGCAGCCGATCGCGCAGGTGGCGGCGTCGGTGCCGGCAACCGCTCTCTTTCCGATTCTGTTGCTGGTGCTGATACACGCGGGCGGCGGCTTGGGAATTGGTTCGATCCTGCTGCTGCTATTGGGGACGCAGTGGTACATCCTCTTCAACGTGATTGCGGGCGCCATCGCGATTCCCACCGATTTGAAAGAAGTCTGCTCCGTTTTTCGTTTCGGCACGACGGAGCGCTGGCGGGAATTGCTGCTTCCAGGAATTTTTCCGTTCTTGATCACAGGATTTGTGACGGCCTCAGGCGGAGCGTGGAACGCCAGCATCGTCGCGGAATATTTCAAATTTCGTGGGCATACGTATCTGACCACAGGACTGGGAGCAGTGATCAGCAACGCGACGGACACAGGGAATACGCGCGTGCTGCTCGCAGCGACGATTCTGATGGCGGCGATGGTGGTGACGATCAATCGGCTGTTATGGCGACGGCTGTATCAGCTGGCATCAACGCGCTACCGGCTGGAAAACTGAAAGGCGTGTCACCAGGCCCTCAGATATTAATGTTGCCGCCCAGACTAACGTTTCACGGCCCAGAGCAATCCGATCCCGCCGAAAATAAACCCGCGAGCATCCACGCGGTGGTATCCCGTGCGCTGCAGCAGCGAGGAGTATTCCTGAATGGAGACGAAGCTGCGAATCGAATCCGGAATGTAAGTGTAAGTGCGGGGCTTGCCGTGCAAGAGCGTGCCCCAGAACGCGCCCTGCACATATAAAAATCCCAAGTACAGCTGACGGAACACGCGATTCGTCGGGAGAAAAAAGTCGAGGCTGACCATCAGGCCGCCGGGGCGCGTGACGCGTTCGATTTCGCGCACCGCAGCGCTGAGATTCGGAAAATTTCGCAAGCCGTAGCCGATGAAAACGCAATCAAACGACGACGCGGCAAAGGGCAGCGCGGTGGCATCAGCGCACACCGCTTCGTCCTGGCCATGCCGGCGCGCGAGTTGCAACATTTCTTCCGTGATGTCCACAGCCACCGGGCGCGCCGCAGGCAAATGCTCGCGCACCAGCCGGGAAAAATCGCCCGTGCCCGATGCCAGATCGAGGACCAACGCATTTTCTGGCAACGACGCGCGCAGCACGCCGAGGCGTTTCCAGCGGCCGTCCATGCCATAAGAAATAACACGCGTGATGAAATCGTATTTGGGCGCGATCTTGCTGAACATGTCGCGCATCAAGCGTGCGTCCTGGCGTTCGGCGGGAATGGTCATGGGCGTTGCGAATTTTACACGGTTTGTCGTTGGCGAAGGACGGGATATTTCAGTGCGCGGCCGGCGAGAAATTCGCGGCGCGCGCAAGCAGGCTAGGCAAATTTCCTTGCGCGAGGGCTGCGGCTTTCGCGCCTATCTTGCTTTCAGCTTGGCGGCGAGCGGTGTGCACGGTGGACATCTCATCACCTGCGGCAGCGCTGAGTAGATTTTCCGAGTGCAGGAAGGAAGCGTAAACCAATTCGTCCGGCGCATTCTCGCGGCGCAGAAATTGTCCGTAATTGAACCAATCTAGCGCTTCGGCTTGCGCGTCGCCACTCTTGGCGTCCAGCGCGAGGCCGCGTTGATAGGACTGCGCGGCCGCCGCGGCGTCGCCATTTTTGGCTTGCAGATCTGCGCGATGAACGAGCGCTAGGCTTTCGAGTTTAACGTCACCGGCTTGTTGCGCTTGCGCAATTGCCGAGTCATATCGCGCGAGCGCCGCGGCAGACTGATTGATGCGCGATAGGTCGTCAGCCAATTGAACGGTGGCGGCGAGTATCTGCTGCCCAGTAAAGGTGGCAGCATCCTGCGCGGGCTGCTGATTTACGGAGGCGAATTGCAGAAACAAATTCCAATGGCGAGCGGCGGCTGCGGGTTCACCGCGCTGATCGAAGGCTTCGGCGAGATAGAGGTGCGCGTTCGGTTGGTTGGGATTTATGTCCACTGATTTTTGCCAGGAATCCATGGCCTCTTCGGGATGGCCCAGGCGCACGGCGAGCAAGGCGTAGTTGGTGAGCGCGTCCGTATCGCGCGGGAAACGTTCCAGCATTTTCTGATAGTGCGCGTAGGCGTCGGCGTAGCGGCCGTCTGCGATTAGCGCGCGCGCGGCGGCTTGCTGCAGCGCGATGCTGCTGGGATTGATTGCGACGGCGCGCGTGAGCGCGGTGACGGCCTGGTCGTGCTGGCCCTGCTGCGTTTCGGCGCGGGCGATGCGCTCCTCGACGAAGCTGTCGTACGGATTAATCTGGGCGGCGCGCAGCAGAGCAGCAAGATTTCCTTCGTCGGTGCGCAGCGCGAAATGGAATTGGTCGAAGCCACCCCAGAGAAACAGGAGCATCGCGAGAGAAATGCGGAACGCGGGGGCGGACAAGATGCGCACAGCGAGAGTGCGAGCAGACCTGGAAGGTCGCGGAGACGCGTCGGCCGTGGGAGCTGACGGCTTGCCGCGCTGGTCAACGAGCAGCGCTGCGACACGTTTGTCGCGGAGCTTCCAGAGCTTGGCGTCTAGAATGAAATGATGAATATTCACGAGGGAGACGAAAATCAGGAAGCTGGTGGTGAAATCGTAATGGAAAAGATAGCTCACCAACCATGGACCGGGGATGAAGAGCGCGATGCCTCCGGCCAGAAGCGTCGCGAAATACGCAGCGAGGTGCCAACTCTTCTGCCCTGCGGCGCGGGCTTCGCGGCGTTGATAGTAACTGGTGATCCAAATGTACTGCGCGGAATGCAGTACCGCGAGAATTCCGCTGCTGTAACGCGTCTGCGGCACCTGCGAAACTGAATTCAATTCGAGCAGCGTGGGCAGCACGAACCAGAGGAATTGGGTAAAGGCGAGAGTGAGCGGCGCAACCAGCACGCGCGCGCCCATGGCACGAATCAAGCGGCGGAATCCGAGGAACGTGAAAAACATGAATGCAACGCCGAAGGCGAGGCGTAAGGGAAACGTGAATTTCGGCGGCAGGCCGAGCGAGAGAATCAGCGGATCGGTAGAGCCGCCGGTTTCGAAGCTGGCAAGCAGCATCAGGTACGAAGCCACAAAGGCGCCGCGCAGCCAGCGCCTTTCGCCCGCGGTGATTTCCGCGCCAGAGCGCCGCGCGAACATCATTAATAGGCCGTAGTTCTGCCCGGAGTAGTGCCAGGGGCTCCAGCAAATATAGAGCGTGAAGAGCCACGGAAAAAATCGGGGCGAGGCGTGCATCACGATGCCGGTGAGCACCAGCAGCAGGGTCACGTGCAGCGTAACGAATTTGTATTTCTCGAAATCCGCGCGCGTGTGATAAGCGCGATAAATCGTGGCCATGAAATGTGGGTAATTGAAGACGATGGCGAGCAGATAAAATGTCATCGCCCAGGCGTGGCTGTGCGCCGGGGTCATCAACAGCGCGACCGCGAGCAGCGGAGCCGACCACGCGCCGCAACCTACCAGCAGGTCGAGCCAGGGACGGTAAATCCATGGCCCCGAGGATGCGGGCGCGCGCGCGGGCGGCGCGGATTGCGGAGCGGCGATCGGTTCTGCTGTGACAGTCAAGCTTGGAACCTCGAATTTGTGCAGTCTGCGCGCCCTTCACTCACGTTCAGGACACGCGGGATGACACGCAGGATTTCTGCAGGCTGCGTTAGCGCACAGTTTACTGCGATTGCGGAGGTGTCTTACGGCGGCGTCATGTCGTTATGTTGAAAGCGTAACTTCCGAGAGATACGACCGGGGGTTAATAGCGGGAGGGCCGATTCGCGGCGCGCCGAGATTCGGGTTATGCGCGAACGGCGAACTGTGGCTTAATAAATGCGGAGATTTCCTCTTTGTGGGCCATGAAATCAGGAACGCGTACAGTGGTGGCGCGCACCATCGATGGCGCTTCAACAATAAATGGCGGTCGGAACACTGCCGCTACTAATACTTTCGGCCGAATTTGCGACTCAATGCAGGGCGGGCGAATCATATGGTAAGAGAGGAGTTCGAAAATGCAATTGGGAATGATTGGACTGGGAAGGATGGGAGCGAACATGGTCCGGCGGCTGATAAAGGCCGGGCATGAATGCGTGGTGTTTGACATGTCGCCTGCCAGCGTGCAGGCGCTGGCGAAGGAAGGCGCGACGGGCGGCAGTTCGTTGGATGATTTCATCGGCAAGCTGAAACAGCCTCGCGCGATTTGGCTGATGGTGCCGGCGGCGGTGGTGGACAGCACGCTCGCGCAGCTCACGCCGAAGCTGCAGAAGGACGACATTATTATTGATGGCGGGAATTCTTATTACATTGACGACATCCGTCGCGGGAAAGAATTAGCTCCGAAGGGAATTCACTATGTGGACGTGGGCACCAGCGGCGGCGTGTGGGGCCTCGAACGCGGATATTGCATGATGATCGGCGGAGAAAAAGCGACCGTGCAACGGCTGGACCCGATCTTCAAGACGCTGGCTCCCGGCCGAGGCGATATCGCGCGCACCCCAGGGCGCGAGAAAGTCGCGGGCACCGCTGAAGAAGGCTACTTGCACTGCGGCCCTTCCGGCGCGGGGCACTTTGTGAAAATGGTGCACAACGGAATCGAATACGGATTGATGGCCGCGTACGCCGAGGGCCTGAATATTCTCCACCACGCCAACGTCGGGAAAATAACGCAGACGCAGGATGCGGAGACCACTCCGCTGCGTTCGCCGGATCATTATATGTATGACATTAATTTACCGGATGTGACGGAGGTGTGGCGGAGGGGCAGCGTGATCGCTTCGTGGCTGCTGGATCTGACGGCGATTGCGCTCATCAAGTCTCCTGCGCTTACGGATTTTTCCGGCCGCGTATCGGATTCCGGCGAAGGGCGCTGGACGATTCAGGCGGCGATTGAGGAAGGCACGCCGGCGCCGGTGCTGACCAGCGCGCTGTTCGAGCGGTTCACATCGCGCGGCGAGTCGGATTTTGCGAACAAGTTGCTTTCGGCGATGCGCTTCGAATTCGGCGGGCATCACGAGAAGAAATCATAAGGACGAGAGATGGCTGACACAACCACTGCAAATCTCGAAGTAAAGAGCACGATTGCCGGCCCAAAACTGCCGTCGGACGCGCTCGTGTTCTTCGGCGCGACAGGCGATCTGGCGCACAAGAAAATCTTTCCGGCGCTGCAGGCCATGATCAAGCGCGGAAACCTGAATGTGCCGGTGATTGGCGTGGCCAAGGCGGGATGGAATATCGAACAGCTCCGCGATCGTGCGCGCGACGGCATTGCCACGTTCGGCGGCGGCGTGGATGAAGCGGCGTTCGCGAAGTTGGTGCAGCTGCTGAAATATATTGACGGTGATTATCAGGACCCCAAGACGTTCGAACAATTGTGCGCCGCGCTCGGCGGCGCCAAGTTTCCCACGCACTATCTGGCGATTCCTCCCAGCCTGTTTGCCACGGTGGTGGAGGCGCTGGGAAAATCGGGCTGCGCGACCAATGCGCGGGTGATCATCGAAAAACCGTTTGGACACGATCTGGCATCCGCGCAGCGGCTGAACGCGATTCTGCAATCCGTCTTCCCCGAGTCCGGAATTTTCCGCATTGATCACTATCTGGGCAAGGAAGCGGTGGAAAATCTGCTGTTGTTCCGGTTCGCGAATGCGTTTCTGGAGCCGATCTGGAATCGCAACTACGTTCACAGCGTGGAAATCACCATGGCGGAGTCTTTCGGCGTGCAGGGGCGCGGAAAGTTTTACGACGAGACAGGCGCCATTCGCGACGTGATTCAGAATCACCTGCTGCAAGTGGTGGGCTTTCTGGCTATGGAACCGCCCACGAGCATGTACCCGGAATCGTTGCGCGACGAACAAGTGAAAATTTTCCGCATGATTCCGCCAATTAATCCGACCAACCTGGTTCGCGGACAATTCACGGGTTATCACCAGGAGCCGGGCGTCGCACCGAATTCGGAAGTGGAAACGTATGCGGCCGTTTGCCTGGAAGTGGATTCGTGGCGGTGGGCAGGAGTGCCGTTCCTGATTCGCGCAGGAAAGTGCCTGGCGGTAACGGCGACCGAGGTGTTCGTGAAGCTGCGCCAGCCGCCGCTGACGAAATTGCCGCCGGGCTCAAATTATTTTCGCTTTCGACTGGGGCCCGATTTGTCGTTGAGCCTCGGCGCGCGTGTGAAACGTCCGGGGCCGAGACTGCAAACGATGGAGACGGAACTCTCGGCAGTCTCTTCATCGGAAACTGGTGAGATGGAAGCGTACGAGCGGCTACTCACGGACGCGATGAAAGGCGATTCGCTGCTGTTCGTACGTCAGGATGCGGTGGAAGCGGCGTGGGCGATCGTGGAACCGATTCTGGGCGACATTGTTCCGGTGCAGCCCTATCAATCGGGAACGTGGGGACCCGTAGAGGCAAATCACTTGGCGGCTGGAATCGGGGGATGGCACAATCCGGCGGGTAAGGCGACTGACAGCTAAGGGCGCGCCAACCGCTGCGGCGGAGGTTTTCTGCAGGTTGCGACTGAAACATCACGCAGGATTTTTGGCGGCGTGCGATTTTCCCCAGGCGAATGCAAACACTCCGATCGCGAGCAATAGCGCCGTAAGACCCACAATTTTCACCACCGCCAATACTTTGTGCGGCTCGTCGTCCGCCGGGATCACCGAGAATGCGATGGTGACGAGCGTCGTGGTAAATCCCAACACGCCGAGCGCCAATGCCGCAGGCCGGCCGCCGGGAATGCGCATCACTTCGGGGCCGGCCGGCTCCCGCTGCAAACGAATCAGCGACGTAAACACAAAAAGATACGGAATGAAGTAAGTGATGATGCCCATGCTCACGAGCACTTCGTAAGCGCCGTACACGCTTGTTCCCGCTTGACCCAACACAATAAAAATTACGCCGCAGACCGCTTGCACCAGCAGTGCCACATGCGGCGTTCCCCATTTCGCATGGACTCGCGCGAACGCGGACGGCAAGTAGCGATCGAGCCCGGCCACAAAAGGCAGCCGCGCCGAAACTGCCAGCCATGCGCCGAGCGCGCCCAAGTTGCTGATCGTAATCAATAGCGCCGCGAGCGGCCCAATTCCGGAGAAGCCGACGCGCTCTGCGGATTGGGAAATTGCCTGCATAATGCCTTGCAATCCGCTCACCTGGCTGGCCGGCAAAGCGATGAGCACCGCAACCGTGCCGAGAATGTATCCTGTGGTGACGAACGCGCCGCCGGCGAGCAGGCCGCGCGGAAGATTTCTGCGCGCGTCTTTCACTTCGTCGCCCAGAAAAGATGCGGATTCCGAGCCGCCGAGCGCGAACACGATGGTGGCCATGAACAACACGTCGCGGAAGTGCATGTGCGGAGTCATGCTGGCGGTGGTGAATTTGGTAGCGGAACCGAAGCGATGCCATGCCGTGGCGGCGATGGCGAAAAGAATCGCGATGGGCAGCCAGGTTCCGATGGCGCCGAGATTGTGCAGCCATTTGCCGACGGAAAGTCCGATGACGTTCAGGAACGTGCCGAGCGCCAAGCCCAGCAACGCGAACAGCAAAAAATACGTTTTGTTGCTCGAGAGCGATTGCCAGCTCGCTGGTCCTATATATAGAGCATTTCCGGCGGCGAAATAAAGAATGGCCGGATAGTAAGGGAGATTGCTGGCCCAGTAGGTCCAGCCGGTCATGAAGCCCGGAAATTCTCCGAAGGCGCGCTTGGTCCAGATGTACATGCCGCCTTCCTGCGGATAGCGCGAGGAAAGCTCCATCACGGAAAGCGCGAGAGGAAGATAAAAGGCGCACCAAGCGATCAGCCAGATTACCACCGCACTCGCGCCGACGGTGGCGGCCGTGGCGATCCAGCGCAGGCTGATGCCGGTGACGATATAAAACAGCACCAGATCCCGAAAACCCATGGCGCGGTGCGGGCGATTGGAGCCGGGCGTTTCACTCATGGGCGGAAATCTCCGCGTGGCCTGAGCATGAGGCCGACATCATGCTCCGAGCGGCGACCGAAAAGCGAGCGCGATTCGCGACGCGGCATCAAGCGCCGCTTTGTTGAAGCGTCGTTTGCGATTTGCTACGAGCCCGCCTTGGCTTTCTGATCGTGGCCGTAATATTCGTAGGCGGACATGGGTTTCTCGCCTCCTTTTTTCCAGATCCGATCGTCGGCCGGTATCTTTCCGAGCGCGCGCGCCATTTCGCGGATGTGTGTGGCGACCGCGCCGCAGCACGCGCCGATGTAGTTCACGCCAAGCTCACGCGCTTTCACCGCGAAGTCGGCCATCTCGCGGCGAGTGAGCTGGTAGGGCTCGAGCTGGTCCGGAAACGCCGGCAAGCTGGTGAAATCGCGGTGCGTATGCGTGGTGCGATAGGCGACCGGCTGGCAGCCGATGTAGCCCGGCACAGCTTTGCGCATTTCAGCCATCAGCGGCAGCGTGTGCTCGGGACTGCGCAGGCAATTGATGCCGACGACGTCCGCCCCCGCATCGGCCAGGGCTCGCGCGACTTCCGCGGCCGTCTTGCCGTCGGTGGTGATGTCCTCATTTTCGAAGCACACGGTGACCATCACCGGCAACTTGGTTTTTTTCGCTTGCTCGACGGCCAGCAAGGCTTCACCGAGGAATGAAAATGTTTCGCCAATGATGAAGTCCACGCCTTCGGCGACCTGCACATCGAGTTGCTCGTCGAAAGTTTTGCGCACGCGGTCGGCCGCGGCTTCGTCGTTGGGTTCGTACATCCATGTGAGGCTCAGATTCCCGGCGACGAGGCAGCGATCGCCCGCGGCCTGCTTGGCGATGCGCACGGCGGCGCGGTTTAATTCTTCCACGCGCTCACCCATGCCGACGGTCGCGAGCTTGTCGCGGCTGGCGTAGAACGTGAGGGCTTGCAGGACTTCGGCGCCGGCGTCGCGAAATTCGCGGTGCAGCTCGAGCAGCGATTCAGGATTGTTCAGGGCGACTTCAGGCGTGAACGGGCCTGCGCGCACGCGACCGCGTTTTTCCAGTTCGAGGAGGTAACCACCGTCGCCGAGAACCACGCCTTCGGATAATCTTTCGAGGATTCCTTTTTTATTTAGAGTTGCCATTGTTGCTCCTTGGAGCTGCGTCGTTGCGCGGCTCCTATCGAAATCTAGGATCACTGCGGATGCGCCCACCTAAAGGTGGCCGCGACCCTTCGATCCCGCACAGCGGTATCTCAAGATGAATCGCCCCGTAGGGCGATTCACAAATTCAACTGCGAAATCTTGAACTTCCCGCGCTTGCGATCGCGCAGGACCTGATGCGCGGCGTTGTATCCCGGCGCGCCGGTGACGCCACCGCCCGGATGCGCGCCCGCGCCGCAAAGATAGAGTCCGGCGATAGGCGTGCGGTATTGCGTCCATCCAGCCACCGGGCGCATGAAAAAAAGCTGCTCCAGCGACAGATCGCCGTGAAAAATATTTCCTTCGGTGAGTCCGTAGGTGCGTTCCAGATCGAGCGGAGTGAGCACCTGCCGCGCGATGATCGCGTTCGGCACGTTGGGCGCGTACTCCGCGATTTTTTTTACCACCCGGTCGCCCAGGAGCTCGCGATTTTCGTCCCATGTGCCTTGGCGGAGCTTGTAGGGAACGTATTGAATGAACGTGGTCATCACGTGTTTTCCAGTCGGCGCGAGCGTCGAATCAACGTTCGAGGCGACGACGCAATCCACCCACAACTCTTCGGGAATTTCGCCGAACTTCGCTATGTCGTAGCAGCGCTCGGCGAATTCCAAGGACGGCACCAGCGTGAAGAGCGATCGCTGTGATGCAGGCCATCCGCGCGGCATGCCGGTCACGCGCGGTTCTTCGCTGAGCACGAAATTTACTTTGGCGCAGGGGCCGTCCATCTTGATGCCGGCCACCGCGTGGCGAAAATCGGCGGGAAGTTCGCGCTCTTCCACCAGGCCGAGGAACGTGCGTTTGGGATCCGCGTTTGAGAGTACGAAGCGCGCGGAAATTTCCGTGCCGTCCTCGAGGGCGACGCCGCGCGCGCGGCCATCGCGCACGTCCACTTTCGCGACGGGCGCGGCGGTAAGAATTTCTGCGCCCACTTTGCGGCAGGCGGAAGCGAGAGCCTGAGTGATCGCGCCCATTCCGCCAATCACGTGGCCGTAGAAGCCCTGAATTTCTCCATCGCCGCCGCTTAGTAAATGGAATAGCAAACCCAGCGCAGAGCCGGCGTCGTACGGACCACCGTGCTTGCCGTACACATTGTTCGCCAGAAACATCGTCTTCATTTTTTCTGATTCGTAATGGCGATCGAGAAAATCGCCGAGGCTTCCGGTGAGAAACGAAACGAGCTGCGCGGCTTCTTCGCCCTGCACGCCGCGGAATCTTTTTCCAACGCGCAGGAGTTCGAGCCAGCCTGCGGCGCCGCGGCGCGTGGGATCCGGCGGCGGCTCCAGGAAAAACGGCTGAAGGTAGCGAGCCAGTTTTTTCAGCTGGTCGTCCACGTGGACGAAAGTGTCCGCGTCCCGCAGCGAAAGTTTGCGGAATTCGGCGATCGCGCGAGCGCGGTCGGCCCACCACGGCACCACTTGGCCATCCGGAAACGGGACCAGCAAGCCGGGATCGCACGGAACCATTTTCAATCCGTGCGCGCCGAGATCGAGATCGCGAATAATCGTGGGCCGCAACATGCTCGCGATATAAGAAGTGGTGGACGCGCGGCAGCCCGGTGCGATTTCTTCGGTGACGCAGCAGCCGCCCACAATTTCGCGGCGCTCCACGACGAGCGTGGAAAATCCGGCGCGCGAAAGATAGGCCGCGGCCGTCAGGCCGTTGTGGCCCGCGCCGATGACGATTGCATCATAGGACTTGCGTTGCGGAGGCATCTGGGATTAATATGACCGCCAGTCACGACAGTATTTTACAGGAATTAGATAGCATAACTGGAGAAATAATCCAATGACAGCGTCCAGCCATGACCTGCGGTCACACCAACGCATAAAAACTCCCCGCAGCGTGCTGAATCCGGACGTGCGCACGCCTTCTCCGGGACCGCGCCTGGAAGCCAAGCGCGCGCGCATTGTGGACGCGGCTCTGCG
>Ga0182024_10022219_pt1 | contig 11444 bp, 6 predicted proteins | sample P32metaG_FD_120480 | JGI IMG/M metagenome (GOLD analysis project Ga0182024, IMG submission 120480) | Permafrost microbial communities from Stordalen Mire, Sweden - P3-2 metaG (Illumina Assembly) | ecosystem: Environmental > Terrestrial > Soil > Wetlands > Permafrost | place: Sweden: Stordalen... | reverse complement strand
CTTCCAGGACCAGCCTCACGCAAAGGCAGCGCGACGTAGGGGTTAGCAGGGTACAGACGGGTGACAGATACATAGGGGGTGACCATTGCCAGCGTCGCGCGTCCAGGGTCACCCCGCTCGTCACCCTGGACGGTCACCCCGCACGTCCAGGGTGACCCTGGACGGTGTTACCCTGGACGGTGTGAGGCCAGGGCGTTTAGCAATTCTCGTCAAACGGTGTCACGAAATGCGGGTTTACGGTGCTAAAATCGTCATTAGCGCACCCTGGACGTCCAGGGGAACGGCCGGAAAGACACTCTCTGCACGGCCAGTACAAGGTGATAGCACCCATCGTCCCTGAGATTTGCCCCATTTTCGGCGTAGAAGTTTCCGGATATCCCTAACTATTGTGCAGGAAGATGGATGTGTCATCTGGGTGCATGAATGGTTCGGTATGGGACGGATCAAGGAAGGTGAAGGGCGAGTTGGCTTTGGGATACAGGGATTGGGTGTCGGGGCTTCGTTACAGGTGATGATTTGCTGGCGCCAATTGCTGACTTTTGACGATTTAGGTGGCCCTCGAATTCGCTGGAAATGGTCTGATTTGGGTCGAGCTTGACACGTAACTTTATTATTTTGAATGAATTGCGACTGAATCAATCGGATTATCGTTGTGCTGCTCGGAGGTGGCAAATCGGTTTAGCGGGGTTCAGGGTTTGCGGCTCTTGCCAGCAGGGGCGCAGTTGAACGGGCTGCGGTCGGGATCCCAATGGCGAGAGCGCGTGATTGTGGCGCGAAAGCAGCCCGAGTTTGCTCCTATTACGCGGTCGCGATATTTGTGATGGTTCTTGACAGGTCAGAGCAATCGGAGCCCGAATGAAAATTCATGACGATCACTTGTATCATGGCGCAGCACTGATCCAAGTCGCCGAGCACCCGACATTCAAGGCTATCAATTCGATGAAAGTTAATGGTGTTGTGTCGCGGAGCGCTTTCCAAATCAATCAAGATATTGGGCTCTATCTCAAGTACGCCGTCAAACCCATGAAGTCGTTCGACGAGTACCAGTTCACGTTCACCGAGAAACACCTAGAGGACCTCAAGTTAATCGCAGATTCGAAGCCAAATCTATTCATCGCCTTGGTGTGTGTGGAAGGGCGCGAGATCTGCGTTCTGAGCCACCGGCAACTGCAAGAGCTGGTTAAAACCCGACGCGCGTCGAAGGGGGAAAGCGAGCCGCAATACATCGTGCTTGCAACGATGAAGAAGAATCAGGCATTTCGGGTTTACGTGAACAAAGCGGGGATAAGAAAATATTTCGCCGGAAAGCCACTGGTGGTCCCACGGAATTCCTTTCCGGCGTTGATCTTTGGATAGTCGCGAGCGGCGGTTGGAGCGTGCCGCCGATCACGGTGTCGAGGACGCGAAGTCAAGTTGCGGTGCCGACTGCCAAGGCGAGAACTCCCGGCCGAGCAATGCGATCAATTGATCTGCCGACAGAGCATTCGCGTCGTAAGTGCGTTGTAGCTGTTTCATGCGCACGGGAAACCTGTTGGAAAGATCACCAGCCCGGGGATTCGAGCTGGACCTCGCCGCACCTCGTTTCGGCTTCAACTTGTCCTCGTCAAAATAGAGCCGGTCAAGGACCTCAGGCACGCAAGGGATCCGAAGCAGATAGAGCCGTGCAGCCATTCTCTCCATTACTTGACCCAGCACGGCCAGTGGCGAAAGCAACAAAACCCGATGGTGGACGGGCGACATGTCGTAGATTCGCACTGAAGTTGCAAGTAAGTGCTTGTAGTAGCGAAGCACCTGTTGGGCTTCGAGGACATAATGGGCGTCATTCGCCGGCTTCCGCTTGCCTCCGGATTCTGGGCAAACGTCGTCGAAGTAGAAAAGGGACAACCAGGTCCACAACCCCACATCCTTGAAAAGCTCCGTTCGGAGAAGCGGTTTGAGCTTCTCGTGCAAGTAAACAGCCGCGTCTCGTTTCGTGGTGAAGCTTGGGCGCTCGACATCAATTCCCTCGGGTAGAGTCATGGTCAAACTCGAATCTTCGAGCAGATCCCATGGCGGCGGAAATGTGGGCGTCTGCCGCAGGTCACTCAGGTATGCGCGGAAACGGGTAACGCCAGCGTCGTTGAAGCGATGGATTTTCATCGGTCTTGTACTCCGTCTACAGCGGTCTGGTACTCGAGTCGCACAAAGTTAATCTCGCTGAACCTGCGAACGACGTCGTCCACCCAGGCCTCAAGCAGCTCGATCTCGTCGTCGGTCATCTCATTGGGGTTCTCTACCGACGGTGGCAGCTCATGATCGGGATGCCAGTGGATGGCGAAGCGCACCCACTGGTCGCGCCAGTCATCATCATTGTTCTGAACTTCCAAATAGCCTTCGCGGATGGTGGCCCGGCAGAGAATCTGACGGATGACGTCGGGATAGACCAGTGAGAAGAACTGCTGATCGTCGCGAGCGATTTGCAAGATGCCAGTCAGCTTGTTGTTCACATCAAGCCACGGGCGCCCATTGGCAAAATTGAGGCGCCACACCATCTCCCCCAGCTCGGCGGTTGGGTTGACAGGCAGGATGGAGATACGGCCGGATTCACCCTCTTCGCCTGGCCGCTTGGGTCGGATGTTTTCGCACAGGCCCAGTAGGCGACCCACATCTTCCGATTCGTCAACGACTTTGACCGTGAAATGCACTGTGTCGCCTGGAAGCTCAGTCAGCTTCGTGTCATGCGGCGTGGTTGGACCAGCAATCGCTCCGAAGTCGAACCGCATCACGACGGGGGATCCGCCGCTCATCGCCTCGACGTATACTCTGGCCTTGGGCGGAAACTCGACACCCTCGAAGTTGAACTTCGCGTCGAAGCTTCGGGGAGGGCCCTCTTCGACCACGATATTGACCATCTTATGGCGGATGGTCTTCCGATCAGTGTAATTGAAACGAGAGATCATGCCTCAACTACCTCCTCACCTTCGGTGACGCTTGCATCGGGCACCACTTCTTCCACCGTGCGGACATAGAGATCGCGAACTGTGTCAAAACCCGTGACTTCGAGGGCGAAGTCCGCGCGCTCGACGAGGAGGGTGAATTGATTCTCCCTTGCGGCGACCACCTTAACACCCCTGCCCGCATACTTAATCGCGCTCCCAGCTTGTTGGTGAAACACGAAATCGAATTTGCTCCAAGTGTGCAGCGGGTTCCCATCGGGGAGGTCGTAAGCCGCCAGAACGCGCAGTCGTCTCGGGAGAGCGGGCACATCGATGTCGCCGGACTTCTTGATGCGGAAGCCGCCGGTGCTCTGAGTTACGCGCCACCAGCGCGGTTTTGCCGTGATCTTCTTTGGCTCGGGGTTGCCGGTGTCACCGGAAGGCTTCTTCACCTTGCCCTTGCGTTTCGTACCCCGCCGCTTCGTATCGGTCACATTGAAGATGTCGCCGAGCAAGTCCTCGTTCAGCCCGGCCGGCGGCGGAGTGAGGATCTGAACGATTTTGGCCAGGCTTTGCTTTACGAACGTGATGCGCCGCGCCCATTTCACGTAACGTCGATCGGGTCGCCTCTCGGTGCTCTTCCAGTCTTCGTGCGCCGGACCCTCAGCATCGCCGAGCAGCGACGACAGCTCCTTGTCGTCGACCACCACCAAGCCCCTAACTCCGCGGGACGCGCCAAGAGTAGAGATGCGCGAGATGGTCATGCCAGCGCGAACGAACAGGTCCTCACCGCGCGTCAAATTCTCGTCCTGTTCGATGAATACATCGAAGTACGTTTCAGGCTTCTGTCCAGACTTCAGTTCAACCGTCATCGGCACTCGCACGGAAATTCGCTCGCGGTCGGCGAATCGCTTCCGCAGCAAATCCAATTGTCCAGGCTGAAAAAGCTCTTCGCCCCACTCGGGAATTTTTGAGATGCCAGCGAGCTTCAGCTCGACGTCGATTCCCACCGATCGCTTGCTAATTGCCCACTCGCCGAGATCGAATGGCGGCGGCTGGTGCTTTTTCTCACTGCGGTTGCCTTTCCAGGTGAGACCTTCGGCGACGTAGCGAATGGTGTTGGCAGTCAGGAGCGTCTCCGTTCCATCCGGAGCACTGACTTCGACGATCAGGTCGCCGCGGAGAATGGGCAGGAACCAATGGAGGATGACGGATCGCGTGATATCCACAGCATCGATCGAGTCGTAGCAGTAAGGCACGACAATCGACAGCCCAGGCTCGTCGCCGCGCTTTAGGCCAAAACTTTTTTGGAACCGGGCAAGCCAATCGAGATCATCGATCGGTCGGTCGAGTTTGCCTTCGTCTCCTGGAAAGCAGAAGTAACCTTCGGGCTGATACTCGTGTCCTCCGGGAAGTTTGTGGATTCGCGTAATGGCTTGGCCCATCAGCAGCGCGGCAGGTTCGCCTTTTGATCGAACGGTCAACCCAAAGTGTGCGTTGATCCTCGACGCGCTGGGAAAGACGGTCTTTCCGAGGCCCCAACGGCCGCGATCGGTCCCACCCTTGCCACTGCGCCCGACATTCCACCAAAACCAGTAGAAGTCTTGTGGTTCGTTGTCGTCGGGCTCCGGGTCCGATGAGCGCATGGGATCGCCGCACAATCCCTTTGTGCCGAAGTCTTCATAGACGATGTAGTCCATCCGCGGTACGGGCTGCCCGGGCTTCAACGTGTCGTTTTTCAGCGAGGCGAGGTGAACCGCCAGTCCAGTCATAAAGGGTTCAGCGTCATGCGAAGGCAAGCCCGTGCCGGTCCGAACCGCGAGTCGAACGCGAACAGGGTCGAGGTTATCAAGCCTCTTGGCGTCCAGGGCATTCTGGATGGCCTCGCGGACGAGGAAGTCGGTGCGATCGTAAGCCTCGCCAGCTTCATCGTTTCCGGTGAAGAATTCGTCTTCAAATGGATCTCGCCGCGGCCCAGGTTGCAGCTTTCGGAATGACCAAATTGGATCAGGCATAGAAGAGCGCCTTTCTTTCTCAGAGCGTTTATACAGTGAAAGCCAAGATAAAGCAAGAACAATTTTATTGACTCCCTGTGGGTAGGCTGTATTATACGGCCATGGACTTGGAGCGTCGGGCAATGGAGATCGTCGAGGGGTCGGAGAAGGCGCTGGCTGCTCTCGCCGCCGAGGCAGGGGCAGCTCGGGACTACGCCGGAGCAACGGCAATGCTCAGTCTGGCTCAGCAGATATCCGACGCGGCCCGTCGGCTGCTCGGTTCGCAACGACAACCCTCGCCCCCACCTCTGTCTTTGCTGTCGGCGAGGGACCCCAACCCCGGGACGTCCGTTGTAGAATCCCCAGTTTCCAGTTTGTCGGCCCCCGTTGCGCGCAAATCGGGCGCCGCTGGTCAATATCCTCGCTTCAAGCGCGAGGATAACACGCTGGTCAAGATCGGCTGGTCGAAGTCGGATCGCTCCACTTACGAGCACCGAAGCCCGCGTGACGTGTTGGATCGCCTCGTCGCGGCGGCGAAGGCTGTTCAGGTTCCCGACCAGCGCTTTACAACGGAAGACTTGATGCCGCTCCACGACGAACAGGGAAATGAGCTGCCGAGTTACCAGGCATACCTTTGCTTGGCGTGGATCGTATCCGTCGGAATCCTGGAGAAGCACGGCCGCCAAGGCTACACCGTCGCCGCCGCCGGCGATCTCGACGCCGCCGTCGAGTCAGCCTGGCAGCAGTTGCCGAGGCGGTGAGCCGTCACGGAATTGGCCCAGGCCCAGGCGTGCCGGTATGGACATCGGAATCGAGTTGCATTAACTTTTTTCAACCAAGGGGACTTGATGTCTTCTGCCCTCAATAAAACTGACGACCAATCCTTCATCGTCGATAACAGCGCCGATGACCGAAAGGTCGCGCACCACGTCCGCGACTGGTGCGCTCCCGGCGTCCATCTCGACATCGCCACCGGCACCTTCGAAATCGGCGGCCTGCTCTCCCTGGGCGACCATTGGCCCAAAACCGCGGCCATCCGCATCCTCATGGGCGACGAGGTGTCCCTGCGCACCAAGGCGGCGTTCGAACGGGCCATGACGCGTCTCCTCACCAACTTGGACCAGAGCTTGGAAGAGGAGAAAAGGCAGAACGATTTCCTCACCGGCGTCGACGCCATCGTGCAAGCCCTGGCTGCGGGAAAAATCGTCTGCCGGGTCTACACAAAGGACAAATTCCACGCCAAGGCGTACATCGCCCGCGCCGAGGGCAAGGCCGTTGCGATGGCCGGGTCTTCCAACCTGACGGCACCGGGGCTGACCGTCAACGTTGAATTGAACACTCGCCACACCGGCGCCGAAGCGGCCGCCCTAGGCGAGTGGTTCGACGCGCACTGGGAACAGGCGACCGACGTCACCGCCGACGTGCTGCGCACCATCCAGCGCCACGTTCAGCTTTTTTCACCGTTCGACGTGTACGCCAAATCGTTGCAGGAGCTTTTCCTGGTTGGCGAAATGACCGCGTCGGAATGGGAAAATAAGGCGTCGAAGATGTACCCGATCCTCGACCTCTACCAGCGCGAGGGATACCAGCAGCTCCTCAAGATCTCCTCGACCTTCCGGGGCGCGTTCCTGTGCGACGGTGTCGGCCTCGGCAAGACCTTCATGGGCCTCATGCTTATCGAGCGCCTGATCCTCCACGAACGCAAGAACGTCTGCCTGCTCGTCCCGAAAGCCGGCCGAAAGCCGGTCTGGGAGACGGCCCTTGATCACTACCTGCCTCACATCAACGGCATTTACGGCAAGCGCCTGAACATCTACAACCACACCGACCTGATTCGCGGCGTCACCGCCGAGCGAAATTTTCCCAAAGAGTTCGAGGCGATCGCCGAGGAAACGGATGTCTTTGTCATCGACGAAGCCCACCACTTCCGCAACCCCGGCACCGCCGGCGAGGGCGAGAAACGCCCCTCCCGCTACCGCCGGCTCTTCGATATCTGCGGCGGAAAGCAGATGTTCCTGCTCACCGCAACCCCGGTAAATAACCGCCTCATCGACCTGCAGCACATGATCGAACTGTTCTCGCGGAAGGACCCGGCATACTTCTTCCAACTCGACCCCACCCTCGGCATCCACTCCATCCCCGGCCACTTCCGCAAGATGGAAAGGGACCTGGAGCAACTGGTGCTCGCCAACTCCGGCGCGCCGGCCGACTCGGAAATCGAAACCAACACCGATGAAGCCGAGAAGGTACTCTCCGACGACCGGCTGTTCCGCAAGATCGTCGTCCAGCGCAGCCGGGCTTATGTGAAACGGAGCCAGGAGAAGCAGGGCGTCGCCGGGGCGATCTTCCCCCGCCGCAAGCCGCCCCACGTCGGCGCCTACAAGCTGAAAAAGACCTACGGCAAGCTCCTGAAGATGGTGGAAACCGCCTTCAAGAGCACCAAGCCGCTGTTTTCGCTGGCGATCTATAACCCGATCACCTACTACATCGGGCCGGAGGAAAAGCTCGACGAGTTGTTCGCGGGTGCAACCAAAGGCCGGCAGCAGCAGATTGTCGCGCTGATTCGCACCAGCTTCCTGAAGCGCTTTGAAAGCTCCGCCGAGGCCTTCCGGCTCTCGTGCCGGAAACTGCTGCTCAAGCTTCTCGCCTGGGCGGAAGTCCACAGCGAGACACCCGAAGAGCGCCGGCTGCTCGAACAGTTCAAATCCCGACATGCCGATCTCGTCGGCCGGGTCCAGCACGACCCGACCCTGTTTGACGACCCCGACGCCGAGGAAACCGACGACTTGGTGCCGCCGGAAATGCTCGAAGAGGCGCTGGCCAAGAAGCTCGACCGGGCCGACTACCGTCTTCACGACATGCTGGAAGAAACGCGCGGCGATCTCGAAACCGTGGCCGACTTTCTCAAGGAGCTCGACCGGTTCGACCCCGCCCAGGACGACAAGCTCAACGCGCTGATCAAGCTGCTCAAGACCGACCCGGTGCTGAAGGACCACAAGGTGCTCATCTTCAGCGAATTCATGGACACTGCGCGCTACCTCCAGAAGTACCTGGCCATCGCTGGCATCGCCGGGGTCGATGAAATCGACAGCGCCGTCAAACGCGACCGCGGCGAAATGATCCGGCAGTTCGCCCCGTACTACAACGGCTCATCCAGCGCCGGCCTCGCCGCCGAAGGTTTAACTGAAACCCGCGTACTGATCTCCACCGACGTGCTCTCTGAAGGCCTCAACCTCCAGGACGCCACGCGCCTGATCAACTACGACCTGCACTGGAACCCCGTCCGCCTCATGCAGCGCATCGGCCGCGTGGATCGGCGCATGAACCCCGAGATCGAGAGGATGCTCGTCGCCGACCACCCCGACCAGAAGGACATCCGCGGCACCGTCGCCTACTGGAACTTCCTGCCTCCGGATGAGCTGAACGAGCTGCTCACCCTCTACACGCGCGTCACGCACAAGACGCTGCGCATCAGCAAGACCTTCGGCATCGAAGGCAAGAAGCTCCTGACGCCCGAAGACGACTATGATGCGCTCCGAGATTTCACCGAGCGATACGAGGGCCAGCCGACGGATGAGGAAAAACTCCGCCTCGAATACCAGGACCTGCTCCGCGAGCATCCCGGCCTCGAAGAAAAGCTCGACGGCTTCCCCGGCCGGATCTTCAGCGGCAAGGCCCATCCGACCGCCGGCGCCCGCGGCGTCTTCTTCTGCTATGCCCTTCCCGGCCCGCCATCGCCGCTGGCCCCACGAATCGATGGCCAGGAGGCCAAGTGGACTGAAGCCACTGGCGATGCCCGCTGGTATCTTTACGATCTGGCCACCGGCGCCATCACGCACGCGCCCGGCGAGATCGCAAACGTGGTGCGCTCGACGCCCCGAACGCCGCGGAAGACCGAAATGTCGGGTGAAACCCTCGGCGAGGTCCGTTCAAAGGTAGAAAAGCACATCAAGAACACGTATTTCAGATCCGCCGGCGCGCCGGCGACAACGAAGCCGATCCTCAAGGCCTGGATGGAGCTCAATTAGATGCCGACCGACGAGACTGTCGATCCGAAAATCATCTTCGATGCCTTGGGGCGGGTGAAGGACGAGGCGACGTTCATTCAGGAACTGCTCGCCGTCACGCTCAACTGGCCCATTCCCGACGACGGGATCATGGAGGTTGATGAAATCACCTACGGCTTGTCCGCCGGCAGCCGAAAGACGCCAAACATCGAGAAGAAACTGATCGAGGGGCGCGTGCTCGAAGTGAACCTGGCGGGGCCGGGTCAGCTTTGGGGCATCTTCATCCTGGAATTCAAGAACCCCGCCGTGTTCGACGCCGAGCGCGGCATGACTGGGGTACTGCGCGAAGTGCTTCGCGAACTGGTCCCCAGCCGTCGGGACAAAACCGGCAACAAGCGAAGCTGGAACCGCGATCACCTGCTGTTTATCTGTACGCACGACTACTCGCAGTTCCGCCTGGCCTACTTCAAGGACCCCCTCAAAGACGGCGGCCAGCCAAAGCTGGCCGCCTTCGGATGGCATGTCGGCAGCACCGCCGTTCGCACCGTCTGCGAATTCAACCTGTCCCACCTGGGCTGGCCCGCCGCCGCCGAGGGCAAAGACCGATGGGTCGAACAGTGGGCGTCCGCGTTCGACGTCGAACGAGTCACCAAGCGGTTTTACGAGGACTATGCGCACGAATTCGACCGGCTTCGCGAAGCGGTCAAAGGCATCACCGGCGAAGAGCAGAAGATGTTCACGCAGACCCTGCTCAACCGCCTGATGTTCCTCCGCTTCATTGAGCGGAAGGGCTGGCTGCGGCCGCCAGGAAATGCGGAATCTCGCGAATACCTCCGCGAATTGTTCGCCAAAGGCGGTTACCGCGGCAAGAGTTTCTACGCTGGCCGGCTCCGCAAACTATTCTTCGAGGGGCTGGCCGTCGAAGGAAAGCAGGAGTTGGAGGCTATCGGAAAGGTGCCCTTCCTCAACGGCGGCCTGTTTGAGGAGTCGCCTCTCGACGAGAAGGTCGCGGACATTCCGAATGAGGCTTTCAGGCCGTTGCTCAGTCCCGAAGGCCTGTTCTATCGGTATAACTTCACCGTCCAGGAGTCAACGCCGCTTAATGTCGAAGTGGCCGTGGATCCGGAGATGCTTGGCAAGGTGTTCGAGGAGCTGGTTACCGGGCGACACGAGTCCGGGAGCTATTACACGCCGCGCCCCATCGTTTCGTTCATGTGTCGCGAAGCGTTGAAGGGGTATTTTGTGCACACCACCAAACTTCCAGATGCCACGGTTGCTGCCTTTGTAGATACGCATGACACAAGCGACATTGGGATTCTCGCGGCTCAGTCGCTTGTTTCGGCTATGAATGATCTGAAAGCCGTCGATCCGGCTTGCGGCTCTGGAGCCTACCTACTCGGCCTGCTCCACGAAATGGTCGACCTATATAAGCTCCTTTACAGCGATAAGCTGAAAGAAGACGACCGCTCGCTGCACGACCTGAAACTGCGAATTATCTCGCACGGCATCTACGGCATTGATAAGGATGAGTTCGCGACCAATATCGCCAAGCTTCGCCTCTGGCTTAGTCTTTCGGTGGATTCGGCGGAGCCGGTTGCCCTTCCAAACTTAGATTTCAAAATCGAGACCGGTGATAGTTTGACCGGCCCAGACCCGAGTGAAATGCCGGACCTTTTTCGAGACCAACTGCAGCGACGCGCTGCCCTATTAGTGCGACTAAAGGATAATTTTTTGAAGACTGCCGGCCACGCAAAAGAGAACTACCGTAACGCGATTGCGAAAGAGGAAAAGGCCATCGCAGAAGGACTGGAGGAGCACGTTGGGCGGGGGATGATCGATTGGCGGGTCAGCTTTGCAGAGGTCTTCGCGGGATCCCCTACCGCTGGAACCATTAGAGGGGAGTTCGCTTTCGTAAATAACGTTTCCGGGGGCCAGACGTCACTCACCCTGGGCGCCGATTCGGGGGGTTTCCACATCGTGCTGGCCAATCCACCGTATATCCGTCAGGAGTTGATCAAAGATCAGAAGCCAGCGCTAAAGAAGGCCTACGGCAAGCTGTTCTCCGGCACCGCCGACATCTATGTGTTTTTCTACCTCAGGGCGCTCCAACTGCTGACGAGCGGTGGCATGCTGGTTTTCATTTCGTCAAACAAGTGGTTTCGGGCCGGCTATGGCGAGAAACTTCGGTCGCTTATTGCGCGGACCACATCGGTACGAACGATTGTCGACTTCCACGACCTGCCCGTCTTCGAATCCGCGATCGCATACCCTATGATATTTGTCGCGGCAAAAACCATTCCGACTGAAAGTACCGTGGTACTGGCAGAGCCTCCGAACCTTGGTCCACCATATCCCGACGTGACTAGAGTCGTCGCTGCATTCGGGCGCCCGTTGGCCGTCAACGCCATCGGGAAAGATGGTGTTTGGCGCCTGGCGTCAGCTACGCTGGCTTATGACTGGGCGGGAAAAATGCGCTCTGCCGGGACGACACTCAGCGAATATGTCGGTGGTCGCATTTTTCGTGGGGG
>Ga0182024_10022218_pt1 | contig 11444 bp, 10 predicted proteins | sample P32metaG_FD_120480 | JGI IMG/M metagenome (GOLD analysis project Ga0182024, IMG submission 120480) | Permafrost microbial communities from Stordalen Mire, Sweden - P3-2 metaG (Illumina Assembly) | ecosystem: Environmental > Terrestrial > Soil > Wetlands > Permafrost | place: Sweden: Stordalen... | reverse complement strand
GGCGACGAGGAGTTCGCACCACGACGATCTTGAGGGGCTGATTGTAGACGTGGAGATCACCAGTTGGCCGACGCCGACACGCCCGCCCATTGGCCGCGTGATCGAAGTGCTGGGCGATCCGGACGACTTTGGCGTGGACGTGGAGATGATGATCCGCAAACATCAGCTTCCGCGTGCGTTCCCTGAGAATGTTCTGGCTGAGGCGCGTGCCGTGGCGCATCTGGATGCGGAAGAGGCAGCGCAGCGACGCGACTTCCGCGAACTTCCCATCGTGACCATCGACGGCGAGACGGCGCGCGACTTTGACGATGCCGTGCTGGTGACCGAACGCGGCGACGGCTATGAGCTGCAGGTCCACATTGCCGACGTGGCGGAGTATGTACGCGAAGCGACGGACCTCGATCTGGAAGCGCGTCTACGCGGAACAAGCGTGTATTTTCCCGATCGCGCGATTCCGATGCTGCCGCAGGAGCTTTCCACCGACATCTGCAGCCTGCGACCCGGTGAAGACCGCCTGGTGCTGAGCTGCATTATGCAGCTTGACGCCGACGGCCGAATCGAGAGCTACGAAATCACCGAGGGTGCGATCCGCTCGGCCGCGCGCATGACGTATACCGAGGTGCACGCGATTCTCGATGGCGATGCAGATGCGCGCGCGCGCCACGCAGGCCAGGTGGCGCACTTCGAGCTCATGCACCGGCTGGCCATGCTCATGAACAAGCGCCGCGAAGAGCGCGGCAGCATCGACTTCGACCTGCCCGAGCCGGTGATCGAGTTTGATGCGCAAGGCCAGATGCGCGGCGTGACCAAGTCCGAGCGCACATGGGCCAACCGGCTCATCGAGGAGTTCATGCTGGCGGCCAACGAGTGCGTGGCCACATGGCTTGAGGACCTCGGCGTGCCGTCGCTTTATCGCATTCATGAGAAGCCGGAGCCGCGGCGTGTGATCCAGTTCGAGGAGCTGGCCGCGAGCTTCGGCCATTCGCTCGGCCTGGGCGCGCTGCCGGTGAAGAAGATTCAGACGCGCGGCGAGCGGCGCGATGCGCACGGGCGGGGGCGCAATCCCCGCCAGCACGAGGTGCCCGAAGACATTCCCGTTACGCCGCGCATGTATCAGAAGCTGGCGGCGCGCATCGAGGGCAAGCCGGAGGAGCGGATACTGAGCTATCTCATGCTGCGCTCGCTCAAGCAGGCGCGCTACTCCGAGGTCAACGAGGGGCACTTTGCGCTGGCCGCGCCCAGCTACACGCACTTCACATCGCCCATCCGGCGCTATCCGGATCTGATCGTTCACCGCATTGCGAAGGCGCTGCTGGAGGAGGGCGTGAGCGGCGAGGGGACGGTTGAGGCCGGGCGGCATAGTTCGCCGTGGACGCACCCGCATGAGGGCGGCGGAGTGCCATCCCACCCTAGCGGCAAGAACAAGAACGCCGCGAGGGTGGGGCACCCAGATTCATCAATGAGGCGCTCGGTGGTCCGAAACGCGGGTCTTTCGACTTCGTCCGCCGCGGCGGACTCCGCTCAGGATGACAGAGTGTTGGGTGACAGGGTGTTGATTGAGCCGCCGATCCCCGAAGCCGAGCTGGCGCAGATTGCCGAGGAGACCAGCCAGACCGAGCGCCGCGCCGCCGAAGCTGAGCGCGAGCTGATCGAGTGGAAGAAGGTGCGGTTCATGCAGGACCGCGTGGGCGAGGAGTTTGCCGCGCTGGTGCTCAACCCCGCCAAATACGGGCTCTTCGTTGAGCTCGCCGACCTCTTCGTCGAGGGCCTGGTGCCCATCGACTCGCTGCGCGACGACCGCTATACGTGGCGCGAGCACACGCACGAGATCATCGGCGAGCGAAACGGCCGACGCTTTCGCGCCGGCGACAGGGTGCAGGTGATTCTCGACCGCATCCTGGCGCAGGAGCGCCGCTTGCAGTTCTCGATTGTCGAAGAGGGCATTCCGCTTACCGGCCGCAAAGCCCAAAAGCCGACACCGAAAGCGAAAAAGGGCAGGCGCAACGATCAAACCGCGCCGGGAGCGAAGGGAGCGAAAGCGAAGAAGCGGTTCAGCAAGAAGACCAAGCGGCGCTGAGGCCGGTTGGCCACGGCAACCCACTCTGGCCGCGGCTTGGGTCCAGCGGCCGAGGTGGGAAAGATGGTCGCCCCACGAAGGGTCGGCGACAGGGCGCTAGCTGCCCGCCTGCCTCTCGGCGAGTTGGCCGACGATCGGCAGCTTGAACCGCTTGCCGTTGATGGCGTTGATCACGCACAGAATCCATAGCAGGAACCAGCACAGGTCGACCAGCTCGCCGATGGACCGCGCGGCAAAGTAGCTGAAGAACGACATCATGCTCAGGGCAAATCCCAACACCAGGCTGATGAAAAACGCGGCAAGCGAAAGGAAGATGCACTGCCAGGCGTGGAAGCGCACGTAGGAGCTCCGCTTGTAGGGTTCGAGGACCAGGAATGCAATCGCCGGAACGAAGGTGATGTAGGAGATGGCGGCGACGGCATTGTCGCTGAGACCGGTGGCAGTGGTGGCAGGCACAGATTGATTCGGTTCGGTCATGATGTTCCTTTCAAAGCCGGGCCCCCATGCTGGGGTTTGCCGGCGGGCGACGCAAAAGACGTTGAACTTCAGTTCGCTTACACTCCAGCCTGCTTGGCAGAAAGCGGGCCGATCACCGGAATGCTGAAGCGCTCGCCGCCAAAGGCCTTGACGACGCAAACGATCCAGAGGATAAGCGCCAGCAAACCGAAGATGGGGAGAATGATCCACCCGATCACTGGAATAAAGGTGAGAACAATGTCGATCGCGAAGCAGGCAACAAACAGGAAGATCGACTGCCAGCAGTGAAACCGTATGGTCGCGTTCTTGTTGTAGGGTTCCATCACCAGAAAAACGATGGCGGGAATGATGGTGACATAGGCGAGCCCGCTGGCGGCGTTGTCTGAGAGGCCAGGCGGAGCGGGAAGTTCAGTCATCGTGGTTCCTTTCGGAAGTTTCAGGCTGGACTGCGATGCCAAGGCTTTTTGCCCCCAGAACGAAGAGAGCAGGCGCAATTCATTTCCTCCGCTGGAACGCGGAAAATGCGGTTTCCTTGAACACAACAAGGAAACCTTTGATTGAGCCGCTTGTCAAGAGCATTCTTTTGGCGGTGTGCGGAAAACTGGCACGAAAGTCATGTTGGCCTGCTCGCGGCGCCGGATTCGTCATTCGAGCGCCAGCTGAACCGGCTCCGGCCCGAGTTCCGTGAGCAACTTCTCGTCGTTGTTGCGGACGTTGCCCACGCGATCGTCCACCCGCCAGGCGCGCATCTTCTCTTCGGGATAAGAGCGCATGAGGTCGATGGGCGGGCGCGCCGGATCGCCAGGCTCAAGCCAGCGAGCGTAGTCGGGCGGCTCCAAAATCACCGGCATGCGATTGTGAAAGGGCTCCAGCAGCGGGTTGGGATCGGTGGTGAGAATGGTGAAGGTCTCGAGCGCCTCGCCCTCCTTTGGCTGCCAGCGTTCCCACAGGCCGGCCAGCGCGTATGGCTCGCCGCTCTTGAGCGCAAAGGCATAGGGGTGCTTCGTCTTTGCATCCAGCTTCTTCCACTCGTAGAATGCGTCGGCGGGCACCAGGCAGCGGCGCTTCTTGAGCGCCTCGCGGAAGGCGGGCTTGCTGGCGGCTTCCTCGGCGCGCGCGTTGATGGTGGAGTAGGCGGACTTTGCATCCTTTGACCAGAAGGGCACCAGCCCCCAGCGCAACACGGCGAACTCGCGCCGGCCTGTATCGCGGCCCAGGCGCACCACCGGCTGGGTGCTCTGCGGCGCGGCGTTGTAAGTGGGCGCGAACCATGGCATGTCTTCAAGCTCGACGCCAAACCAGTCGGCGAGCACCTGCTGCGTGGATTTGCGAGCGAATCGGCCGCACATGGCAACAGGATAGACCGTTCTGGCCATTCCACAAATGCCGGGTGCCCCACCCTCGCGACGTCTTTGTTTTTGTCGCTAGGGTGGGATACCTCGACTCTCAAAGACCGCACTCCCCGTTAGACGAAAAAGCGCGGCGCAACGCAGGGATCGGACCGTCGCGCCGCGGATAGCTGAAAGCACGAGAGGCTCCGGCGGGCCTGAAAAACCGGCCGCCGCATCCGCTCAGTCTGTGAGTGGAACGCGCGACCCGCCTGAGCGGATTGGCGCGCGGCATTTATCGGCCTCACTCCCCGGCAGTGGGACGGGACGGGCGCACCGTCCAGGTCAATTCACTACAATGAGGTCTGGGCCAATACAATGGAGCCGGGAGCACGAATCATGGCACATACCGTTTTTTGCGTACGCAACAAGAAGGAGATGGAGGGCCTTGACGAGCCCCCGTTCGACTCCGAGTTTGGGCAGAAGATCTATAAGAACGTTTCCAAGGCAGCCTGGGGCGAGTGGGTAGAGCGGCAGAAGATGCTGCTCAACGAGTACCGCCTGCAGCCATGGACCCCGCAGGCGCAGCAGTTCCTGGTGGGGCAGATGGAGGAGTTCTTCTTCGGCGAGGGCGCGGCGCTGCCGGCCGAGTACGTTCCCCCGTCGCACTGAGAATTTGGGTGCCCCATCCTTTTCGCGTACTTTCAAGAAAAGGGTGGGAAACCACGAAACCCAGAGCCTCCAGCCGCGCTGGTGTAAACTGATCAAGACCCCAGAGCCGGCTCATCTCGAGCCGGCTTGATCGTGTCGGGACGTGGCTCAGCCTGGTAGAGCACTCGCTTGGGGTGCGAGGGGTCGGCAGTTCAAATCTGCCCGTCCCGACCATTAGAATTAGCACTTTGCAGACAGCATCCGAATTTCAAGCTACCAATTGTAGACGAAATTGCAGGGACCCCAAGGTCCCTGCCAGATTTTCCGGGTCTATTGAGCCGTTTGAGGGAGTAAATCGAGCTCGGCTAGTGCCTGACGTTTGGCTGTCTGCGAGACGTGACTGTAGAAGTCAACCATCTGCGCAGTCGTGGTTCCGAGATCGCCCGAGTGTTTGCAGCCGGGGTCTCGGTTTCCGCCAATTTGGTCACAAGCGAGTGCCTGAGATCATGCATCCGGCAGTCGACCTTGGCCAGTTGCTTCGCGGTTGCCCAAGCCGTCTTCCAAGAGCCCAACGGCTGCCGGGAAGCCAGCAGCTCGAGTGCCTGATGATGACTCCCTTTACGCCGCGGAAAATGGACAACATGATCGCCTGGCCGGCTGCCCGGTGCGACTTTCCCGACTATGGGAAGATGCTGTTCTACGAACTTCCGAAGGACAAGCTGATTTTTAGACCGAACCAGATCGGCGCGATGATCGACCAGAGCACGCTCATCTCGCAGCAGCTTACTTTCTGGGATCCGAAGGGATCGGGAGTCATTCGTGGCAAGTTCACCGTCATTCAGATCGAGAACTCTTTCCTCGACGTCGTCCCTTTATATCTAAAGGCCGAAGGTACAAACTTCCCTCAACTGAGGGGGGGTGATTGCTGCGACGGGCGATAAGGTCGTGATGGAACCGACACTCGACCAAGCGATTGGCTCGCTGTTTGAAACAGCGCCGGGGCAATCCGGGCAATTGCCTGGGAAGCAAGCTGGAGCGCAACCTCCGCTGTCGAAGGCGACACGGGATCAAGCCACAGCTCAACTCGCAGACCCCCCAAATGCACTTAACGCGCTGAAACAGCTTTTGGCCAATCCGCCACAATGGACTGGGCCCGCAACGTGAGATGCCGACAAAGGCCAGGCAATCGCGAGTTCCCGGCGTCGCTTTTCGATGGATTGGCCAACTGCATCACAATTCGCGGTTCAGTTTTCGGAATCTGCGAAGTTAGAGCCGATGCGCACCCGTTGAGTTCCCGGATCATTCGGCTTGAGTCTGACCGGAGATCGCTCGCCAGCATTGCGCCTCGATATTTCATAGCCTCTTGGCGCAGAGCCTAGTGGAAAGCACACGTACAAGCAGAAGCCTTTCGGCATGTGCGCTGATTTGCTCAGAACTCCATCGTCAAGAATGGGAAACTTAATAAGAAGGCGCCTATCGACTCCGGAGCGAAATTCAATGGATTCGACACTGAGCAGACGCTGGCTAGGCGATAAGCCTCTGTTACCAACGCACTGCATGTCGGGAGAACTTCCCCCGAGATAATTCCCATTCACCTGTTCGACATGGAGAAGGCAATGAGCATTACAAATTCTGTGGTAGCTATCTACGATACACACGAGCAAGCGGAGCACGCCATCAAGGAACTGCAAGAGGCAGGTGTGGACATGAAGAGCCTCTCGATCGCAGGAAAAGATACGCATACGGACGAGCATGTGGTTGGCTATTACAACACCGGAGACCGCATGAAGCACTGGGGCAAGGTGGGAGCGTTCTGGGGCGGGTTCTGGGGTCTTCTGTTCGGATCGGGGTTGTTCCTGATACCCGGACTCGGGCCGATTCTTGTAGCCGGCCCGCTGGTGGCCTGGATTATCGCCGGCCTTGAGGGAGCAGTCGTGGTTGGAAGCGTCAGCGCGCTAGGGGCGGGCCTGGCGAGTATCGGCATCCCGAAGGATAGCGTGCTCAAGTACGAGGTGGCTCTCAAGACCGACAAGTATCTGCTTGTCGTCCATGGCACAGAAGACGCGGTCGACAACGCGAAGAACATCATTGCAGGCACCGAACATAGCTCTTACACCGTTCATGGCGAGAAAGTCTTCGCCTAACAAATGTGCAAAAATGCGCCGCGACAGCACTGGACTCGGAGGGAACTTCTTGAGGCCGGCCTATCGCGGCGTGGCATGAAAGGAATTCAGTATGAGACAGAACAGTTCGTTTGCAGGTTTGATTTTCGTTGTTATTCTAGGCGTGGGCGGAGCCGTTGCGTTTGGTCTTTATAGCGCGTCGTCTAATGTGGCGGCCGTCTTCGCATTGGTGTGTTCCTTGATTCTGGCCTATATCGCAGCCTCTGGAATCAAGGTTGCCGACCAATGGAGTAAAGCGGTCGTATTGCGGCTTGGCAAGTTCCGCTCCCTTGAAGGGCCAGGCTTGTTCCTGATCGTTCCAATCGTAGATTCGATCCCTTATTGGATCGACACCCGCGTTCTGACAAGTTCCTTCAAGGCGGAGAAGACGCTCACCAAAGACACTGTTCCAGTGGATGTGGATGCGGTGCTTTTTTGGAAGATCCTCGATCCTAAGAAGGCCGCGCTCGATGTTGCGGATTACCAAAGCGCTATCAACTGGGCCGCGCAGACGGCCTTGCGCGATGTGATCGGCAAGACCATGCTTTGCGACATGCTCGAGGGCAGAGACAAGATCAGCACCGTGTTGCGGCAGATTATCGATGAGCGCACCGAGCCATGGGGCATCAATGTTATCTCAGTCGAGGTGAAGGATGTGTTGATTCCCCCGGCGCTGGAGAATGCGATGTCAATGCAGGCTCAGGCCGAAAGAGAGCGCCAGGCCCGCGTCATCCTTGGAGATTCGGAACGCCAGGTCGCAGAGAAGTTTGTGGAAGCAGCCAGAACCTATGCCAACGATCCCATCGCATTCCATTTGCGGGGCATGAACATGCTCTACGAGGGGTTGAAACAAAATTCCACAATCGTGATCGTTCCCAGCTCCGCCATCGAAAGCATGCAATTGGGCGGTCTTGCCGGGATGACGGCGCTGACCATGGGAATCGGCCAGGAGCGGGCGAACAAAGAGAAGGAAGCGCAAAACAAAATCGCAAATGAACCTGCGCTCGCGCCGGAGGAGCTCGCACTTCCTCTTGCCACTTCTCAAAATGGGCGCGGCTAGGCTTCGGCCGTCAGATAACTCTTCGGGCAGCGTAGATCGCGTCAACAACATCGGAACCGGTTTGGTGATTCACCGCGCACTTTGCAACCAGGCTGCACGCCGCGGAGAATACTCTCCAGCAACGGAGAAGAAATGACCGGCCCCACGCGATGACCAGCCTGCGCAAACGAGAATCGGAAGTCAAAGCGTGAATCAAAAGCCGTTGTACCCTCTGCGGTTCGATCCGATCTATCAATATCGTCTTTGGGGCGGTCGTCGCTTCTCCGGCCTCCTCTCCATGCCGCTTCCGGGTGACGAACCCATCGGCGAAGCGTGGATTCTCAGCGATCGCGACGATCATCAAAGCCTGGTTGCAAACGGACCGCTGATGGGACAGACTATCCGTCGGTTGATGGAACAATATCGAGAACAATTGATGGGTAAGCTGGCTCCGCGCTTCAGCCGATTCCCGCTGCTCCTCAAATTCCTTGACGCACGGGAAATGCTTTCCGTGCAGGTTCACCCCAGCGATGCTTACCCAGACCTGATTCCAGCAGGCGAAACGAGCAAGACCGAAGCTTGGGTCGTGATCGAGGCGAAGAAAGGAAGCCAGATCTATGCTGGCTTGAAATCCGGCACCACTGCCGACGATCTCCGGCATGCCATCTCTGGCGGCGCGATTGCCGATTGCCTGGCGAGCATTGTCCCCAAGCCGGGCGATGCGGTATTCATCCCCGCGGGAACGGTTCACACATTGGGCGGCGATATTGTTGTCTTTGAGGTGCAGCAAAACAGCGACGTCACTTTCCGCCTCTACGACTGGGGTCATGTCGACGCGAAGACTGGAAAGCCACGGCCGCTTCAGATGGATCAAGCTTTTGCCTGCATAGATTTTGAAGGGAGCGCCGGCGGCTTGGTCGCGCCTCGCGTCGAAACCACCATGCCCGTCAAGCGCGAGATACTCTTTGATTGCGAACCGTTCCGGCTGTGGCGATTACTCGGTGCGGCTCCCTTTTCGGTTGGAGCCACTGGAGAGCCGCGTGTGTTGGTTTGCATCGGGGGCTCAGGACAGCTTGAACATGCCAACCTCCCTTATGCGATAGGCAAAGGAGACGTATGGCTACTGCCCGCATACGTTGGAGTATGTGCATTTAAACCCAGTGAGGATGTAACCCTCCTTGAGATTGCAATCCCCGCATTGTAAGGAATTGAGAATACGCGCTCTGCAATCGTGCGATGGTGCAACTCGTGGAAGCTCAAGTCGATTTCGCGAACCCTCAAAGGTGGAGATGAATGAAGAAACTTATTGTGTTCGATTTAGACGGAACCTTGGCGCCCAGTAAGTCGTCCCTGGCTCCCCGAACTGCAGCGTTAATGCATGACCTCTTAGGCATCATCAAAGTAGCAGTCATCTCTGGGGGCGCGTGGACCCAGTTTGAAAAGCAGCTTCTCACCGATCTTCCCCAGGGCAGTCTCCTCGCGAATTTGTCCCTGCTTCCAACATGCGGGACAAAATTCTTTCAATACAAAGGGAAGTGGACGGAACTTTATTCAGAGGATCTGACAGCGGACCAAAGAAGGAAGATCATCGACTCTCTGAACAAAGCTGCGCATGAATCGGGCTTTTACGCCGAGAGAGTTTGGGGAAAGGCAATTGAGGACAGGGGAAGCCAGGTCACATTCTCCGCATTGGGTCAGCAAGCTCCCTTGGCGGAAAAAGAGAAATGGGATCCCGATTTCGCCAAACGGAAAAAGATCGCAGATATCCTGAAGACGCTTATTCCGGAGTTCTCCGTCCGCATGGGCGGTGCGACGTCAATCGATGTGACCAAGCCGGGCATTGACAAGGCTTACGGGATAGGAAAGCTTAAGGATACTCTCCACCTCTCTTTGAGAGAGATGGTCTACATCGGGGATGCCTTGTTCCCCGGCGGGAACGATTATCCGGCGGAACAGGCAGGTGTTGTGTCGATTCCCGTTAAAGGACCAGACGACACCAACCTGGTCATCGAGACAATCATCGCTTGCTTAGGCGATAAGTGAGCGAGCGCTCGCGAGGAGATTCGATGAGTGGATTCAAGTTGCAACGCCTGGGAACGATGATGGAGCCGGAGCCAGGCAATCAGTATGAAGTGGAAGGCGTCCTGAATCCGGCTGCCGCTCGCGGACCCGACGGTCAGCTCTACTTGTTCCCGCGGCTGGTCGCGAAAGGAAATTTCTCGCGCATCGGCATTGCGCGAGTGAAATTTAACGAAGCCGGCGATCCGGCGGGTGTCGAAAGGCTCGGCATCGCACTGGAGCCGGAAGCCGATTATGAGCGCCGGCCCGACGGCAGCGGCGGCTGTGAGGATCCCCGCGTCGCTTATGTAGAACCTCTTCAGCGCTACATCATGTCCTACACCGCATTTTCGCCCCAGGGTCCGCGCATAGCCCTGGCCATTTCGGAGGATCTCTTTCATTGGGAGCGTCTCGGTCTTGCAACCTACGCGCATTGGCACGGCATCGAATTGGGCAACGTGGACGACAAAGATGCAAGCCTCTTCCCCGTCGCAATTCCAAATCCATCCGGGCATCCGGAACTGGCAATGCTTCATCGGCCGCTCTTCCCCGGCACTCGACCGGAGGAAACTGCCTGTGGCCCGACATCCCGCGAGGTGGACCTCGATCGGGAAAGCATCTGGATTTCCTATTGCCCAATGGTCATGCAGGGTCGTGACCCGCATCGCCTTGGCAGGTTTACTTCCCATCACCGCTTGGCGACTCCAGTATCGCCCTGGGAAAGGCTCAAGATAGGCGCAGGCACACCCCCGATGATGACCCGCTACGGCTGGCTGATTCTCTATCACGGCGTCAGCGAGAAACCGCAACCGAATTTCTCTGAACACCATCTTTGTTACTCGGCCGGGGCAATGGTGCTCTCGAAGGAGCATCCACAAACGATCCGCTATCGGTCGGCCGAGCCAGTGCTAACGCCGGAATTGCCGGAAGAATGTCACGGGACTGTCGCCCATGTCGTATTCCCTACCGGCATCGATCGGCGCGACGATCTCGGCGCCCCTGATCGCTTCGACGTCTACTACGGGATGGCCGACAACCGGATCGGCGCAGCGCGCCTCGACGTACCGACCGAGCTGCCCCCGAATCCAGCTGCCGACCCAGCGAACGGACAAGTCTGATTTGATGACCGTCAGCGCTGCCAAACGATCTGCTCAGCTTTGAGTGGAACGGAAGCATTACGGATGGTGGGGAAGGATGCGGGCGGAATAGTCGCTCGCGGGGCGAGTTGCGGGTACTTGGGCCGAATAGGTCAGCAAGCAGGGCGACTCGGCGTTGGGTGCGGAAGCAGTCATCGCTTCAACTTCGGGCATACCTCCGCGAATCGAGTCTGCGCAGAGTTCGATTTGTATTTGATCGCGCGTCAGGCCGCCCGGAGAAATCTCGACCTGAAAGAAATGCTCGCCGTCGTGCGTTTCGCTTTTTACTGAACCAAAACGCACCGTATCCCAATGCCGATCAGTGTCCGATTTCCAGCGAGGCAGACTCAAGCCGAGCGCACCATCGTCCGCTGCCCGATCGCGATAACCTGACGCGGCAGGCGGGTAATGACTCTCGGTGTATTCGCGGATGGCCTCAATTTCAGCTTGACAGCGATTAACTGTCGGTGAACATGGCCTTCTCGGGATGTCCCTTGGCCAGTGGAGCCGGTGCGG
>Ga0182024_10022217_pt1 | contig 11444 bp, 16 predicted proteins | sample P32metaG_FD_120480 | JGI IMG/M metagenome (GOLD analysis project Ga0182024, IMG submission 120480) | Permafrost microbial communities from Stordalen Mire, Sweden - P3-2 metaG (Illumina Assembly) | ecosystem: Environmental > Terrestrial > Soil > Wetlands > Permafrost | place: Sweden: Stordalen... | reverse complement strand
GTCCCCTACCATGCCAGCCAGATGTACGCGCGCAACATCGTTACGTTTCTGAAACACCTGGTGAATAAAGAGGGGCAACTGAGCCTCGATACTTCCGACGAAATCACTCGCGAATCGTTGATCACCCACAACGGCGAAGTCGTCAATCCCAAAATTCAGGCGCTGCTCGGAGTGAACGTATGAGTCCCGAAATTGAAATGAGCCTCTACGTCCTGATCCTGGCCGTTCCGCTGGGACTGACACTCGTCCAACGCGTTTCACCGCTCCTGCACACGCCGCTGATGTCGCTTACCAATGCGATATCCGCCATCTCCGTGGTAGGCGCGATTCTCGTCGCCGGCGCCGGCGGAGCGTCGAAGCTCAGCCAGGTGCTGGGATGCGTGGCAGTCGTGGCTTCCACCATCAACATCGTCAGCGGATTCCTCATCACCGATCGCATGCTGAAGATGTTTCGGAAAAAAGACAAGTAATGGAACAAATCTGGCAGATTGCGTACATCGTTGCCGCGCTCTCTATTATTGGATCGATTAAATGGCTGAGTTCTCCCGCCACGGCCCGCCGCGGCGTCATGGCCGGCCAGGTGGGGATGCTGTTTGCCGTGGTCGGCACCCTGCTGCGTCATGAAGTGGTCGATTACGAGTGGATCCTGATCAGCATCGCCATTGGAGCCGCGATCGGAGCGCCGCTCGCGTATCTGATGCCGATGACCGCCGTGCCGCAATTGACCGCCCTTTCGCACGCCTTCGGCGCGCTGGCCGCCGCGCTGGTCGGAACCGCCGAGTACTATCGCCTCAATCCCACCGGCTTCACCATGAGCGCCCTGGTGATCGAAACCGTGTTGGGCTATCTCACCTTCACAGCCAGCATCATGGCCTTCGGAAAATTGCAGGAGCTGGTTCCGACGCGGCCCATTACTTATAGAGGACAGAACTTCGTAAATATCGCGCTGCTCATTTTTGCCGTCGCGCTGGGAGTATGGATGATCGTGGAACCGGCGCCCTCGTGGGTGTTTCCGACGTTCACGGGATTGTCCCTGCTGTTCGGCGTCCTGCTGATCATTCCCATCGGCGGAGGCGATATGCCCACCGTGATCGCGCTGCTGAACTCCTACGCCGGCGCGGCCTGCGCGGCCATGGGATTTGCGCTTTCGAACCGGCTCTTGATCATCGCCGGGGCGCTCAACGCCGCTTCCGGATTCATCCTTTCGGTCATCATGTGCAAGGCCATGAACCGGTCTTTCCTGAACGTTCTGTTCGGCGCATTCGGGCAAGTGCAGGAAGGCTCCTCCGCGAAGATGTCCACCAAGCCGGTTCATTCGGCCACGGCCGAAGACGCCGCCGCGATCATGGCCGGCGCGCGCAAAATCATCGTCGTCCCCGGCTACGGCATGGCGGTCGCGCAGGCCCAGCATAAACTGCGGGAACTGACCGACGCCCTGACCAAGCGCGGAGTCGAAGTGCGATTCGCAATCCATCCGGTGGCCGGCCGCATGCCCGGCCACATGAACGTGCTGCTGGCCGAGGCGGACATTCCCTACGACAAGATGCACGAGATGGAGGAGATCAATCCCGATTTCGCGGAAGCGGACATCGCCCTGGTGATCGGCGCCAACGACGTCGTGAATCCGGCGGCGCGCCACGACACGTTGAGTCCCATCTTCGGAATGCCGATTCTCGACGTCGATAAGGCGCAGACCGTGATGGTGATCAAGCGCAGCATGAACCCGGGCTTTGCGGGTATCGATAACGAGCTTTATTATATGGATCGCACGCTGATGCTGTTCGGCGACGCGAAATCGTTTGTCGCCGACATTGTGAAGGAGCTTCCCGCCCATTGATCTGGAGCGCAATCGGCGCGGGCCTGATGGCTCTGGGCGTGATGCTGGGAGCGTTCGGCGCTCATGCGCTCAAAGAGCGGCTGGACGCCTACTCCATGGACGTCTACCAGAAGGCTGTTTTCTATCATTTCATCCACGCGCTCGGCATTCTCATTGTGTCCGTGCTCTTCCGCGCGGGCGCGCTGACGGAATCCGCGTGCACTATCGTGTGCGCCCTGCTCGCGGCCGGAATCGTTCTCTTCTCCGGCAGCCTCTACCTGCTCGCCTTCACCGGATCCAGAGGACTTGGCGCGATCACTCCATTTGGAGGGATTTCTTTCATCGGCGCCTGGTTGTTGCTCGCTTACTATCTTCTGAGGGCGAAGTAGGAACCGCCACCACCGCGATTCCGCGGCGCCGCAAGCCTTCGTTGAAACTCTGCCGCCGCGCCTGGTCCTGGGTTGCCAGATGCGCCGCGATCTCATCGTCCGTTGCCCGGCGATACGAGTTGGCCAGCAGCAGCTTCGCCGCCTCCGCCGCGCCCACCTCCGCCATGCGGCCGCCCACATTGCCCCTTTTCGCATCCTCGACGCTCATCAGCCACACAAACTCCGGCAGCGACCGCTGCAATGCGCGGATATCCTGCCAGTGCTGTCTCAGGTCTCTCATTTATTCTTCTCCCCGCAACACGCGCGCGATCTCTTTTACCGCCCGGTCCTTCTGCTCTTCCGACATTCCTGGATGAATGTGCTCCATGTGAATCGCGTTTTTCTGGCGGCGCACGCCCACTTCCGCCGCGACCGATCGCCGCAGTTCGTCGAGCCCTTCACGGTCCAGGCTCTCCACCAGATCTTTAAACTTGCTCATTGGCTCTCCTTCGCGCTGTGTACGCCTTTTCGATCCGATCGGCATTCTCGGCCTGCTGCACCGCCAGTTTCTTAAGTCCGCCGGCATGCGCCAGCAGCGCGCCGGCTACGCCTTTCGACATGTCCACCGGCAGTACCATCTCTTGATTCACCGCCTCCTGAAGCTGGCCGAGCACTCGCTCCGCGCGCTCCTGTGCGATTTTTTCGATGGCTCGCGCCCGCGTCAGCAATTCATGCGAATCCTTGCGCAGGTGCGCGATCTGAGCCAGCGGAATCAGATGCTCCACCAGCCTCTCCAGCGCCCGTCCCGTGTATCGTATGCGCGCTTCGATCGTCATTAAGTCGCTGAGCTTAGTGAACTCCGGTTGGCCTTCCGCAGCCGATTCAATGATCGCCCCCAGCGTTTGATCCGCTACCGCCGCCATCTCGCTATTCGATTCGCGCGCGTATTGATGCAGCGTGCGCTCAGCCCTCTTCATCTGCTGCAGGCGATCGTCGGCGGCGCGAGTGGCTTCTACAGCGGCCGTCACCTCCGGCGGCTCTTCCGCCTGACCCAATGACTCTTCCAGGCGCGCCTGCAGATCCTGGGAGAGCCTCTGTTCGTCGCCGGTCGCCACAAAATGCAGCGTCGGCGTCTCGGTAATGTGAAAATCCGGGGGTGAACTCATGCGCTTCCTCTGCCTGGACAGTAGCGCAGCCGAAGGAAAGCCGCTGCGCGTCGAAACGCCAACTCTCTGAAAAGTCTTGGCTATTTAAGCTGCGAAATCTCCGTCATGATCGCCGCCAGTGCGTTACGAAATTCCATGGGCATCGTGACGTCGAAAATCCTCGGAGCCAGCGGCTTCAACGTGCGGGCCAGCGAATCCTCCATCAGCGGACCCCGCCCTGGGAGTGGCATCTGCGACTGAGGTCCGCCGCCGCGGCGTCCCAGCATCGCCGGACCTGGTCCCATCTGAACACCCGGCGGAGGCGGATGGTAGCGAATATAAAACACCCTGGTTCCGGGCTCCGGCGCCGCTTCAATCGGCCGCAGATCCTGACCTTTGGGAAACGCCATCGGCCCGCTGAGTACGATCAGCACCCGCGCCGGTTCTGACGTCAACCCCAGCGGAACGTCTCCGTTCGACTCCGCGCTCTCCAGTCTCTTGCGCACTTCAGAAACAAAAAACTGTGCGTTCTGCTCGTGGTTTTCGAGCGCATGAACGTCGATCTGATTCGGCTCGTTGTCGAGAAGAGCCGCGCGCAGCCGGGTCCAGTCGAGGTTGCTCGCTTGTTCCTGATTGAAGCTGACCTTCCTCCGCTCCAGATCGAGCAGCGTCACGTTGATCGTGCCATTCCGGATGTCCATCTCCGAAAGCACCCTAAGCGCGGGAATCAAATTTCCCATGTTTCGCCTGGTGGTCCTCTCGCGGCGCTGAGTAAGCTCCGTCGGCGATTCGTTTACCACCACCTCCACGCGCACCGGACGCTCTTGCTGAACCGGCAGGTAGAGGCGGGAAGAGATTTCCGGCAGATACCACACGTCCGGCGGATCGGATCTGGTCACAAACTCGACCTCCGGCAGGTTGCGCCAGGAGCCCGCCAAAGGATCGCGGGCCAAGTCCGGCACATGCAGCTTGATCCGTTTCAGCGCATGTTCCTTCGACTTGGTATCGTATACCGCGGCCGCCACTTGATAATCCCCCGGCAGAATGAAAGTGTATTGTTCGAAATTGACGGAGGCCAGATCGGAGGGGTTTTTCAACTCGTCAAAGTGCAGCCCGCGATGCGTTCGAAATACCTGGTCGTCGCGGTCGCGAATCTCCATGAACACGACGAGTTGGCCGGGTCCACTCCGGTTCACGAATTCGGCCCCCTCAATGCGGACCGAGAGGAGCACGCTCAACCTCTGATGAACGCTAAGGGTGCTGGGAAGAATATGCGCCGACCAGCGCATGTGCGAATCGCCGCTTTCCTTCAGCCACTGCTCGAAGGGAATCCGGTCGAAAACCGGGTCCGGCAGGCCCTGCTGGCCGAATGCGGACATAGCGCACGCAAAAGCCAGATAGGATATGCGAGACATCTTCAGTTAACCGAATCATAGCGAACTCACTAAGTGATATGATCGCTCGCATGAAGACTCTCGTCCTGTTCTTCGCGCTCGCCGCCATGGCGTTGGCGGCCGACATTTCCGGAAAATGGTCCTTTGAGGTGGTCCTCGATGCCGGCAGCGGCAGTCCCAGCTTCGAATTCACTCAAACCGGCGAAACCGTCACCGGCATGTATCATGGCCAATTCGGCGATGCCAAGGTCAGCGGCACCGTCAAAGGGGATAAGGTCGAATTCACCTTCGGTGGCGACGCCGGCCACGTGACCTACTCCGGCACGCTTGACGGGCCGACTAAAATGAAGGGCACTGTCGACTACGGCGAAGCCGGCAAAGGCACGTTTACCGCGACCAAAAAGTGATCGCTTTACGAAACGGCCGCAGGGTGAACCTTCTCCATACGGTATGTCTGCTGAAGACATATTAACGACCTGCTGCGTAGTCGGCGGCGGTCCAGCAGGCATGATGCTGGGCTACTTGCTGGCGCGCAACGGCATCGCGGTCACGGTAGTTGAAAAGCACAACGACTTCTTCCGCGATTTTCGCGGCGATACGGTTCATCCCTCGACGCTCGATCTGATGGACGAGCTTGGCCTGCTCGGAGAGTTCCTGAAACTGCCTCACCAGCGCCTGACCTCGGTGGGAGGCCTCTTCGGAGACTACGCGTTTGAAGCCGCCAATTTCCGCCACGTGCCGGGACCCTGCAAATTCGTTGCTCTGATGCCCCAGTGGGATTTCTTAAATTTTCTTTCCTCCAAGGCCAGCGCCTACCCTTCGTTCGATCTTCGAATGCAGCACGAAGCGGTCTCTCTCCTTCGCAACAATGGAAGAGTCTTCGGGGTGGAAGTGCGCACCCCCGGCGGCACCGCGCAGATTCATGCGGACCTGGTGGTCGGCTGCGATGGTCGCCACGCCGTGACACGCGGCGCCGCGCACCTCGAGGTGATCGAGTCCGGAGTCCCCATCGACGTCCTGTGGTTTCGCATCAGCCGCAAACCTGGCGACCCCGAGCAGTTGTTCGGAAATATCAACTACGGGAAGGTCCTGATTCTCATCAATCGTTGCGATTACTTCCAGTCGGGCTTCATTGTCCGCAAGGGCTCTTTCGATGAAATGAAGAGTAAAGGCCTTGGTTCATTCCGGAAGAGCATCGTCGAAATCGCCCCCTACCTCATGGATCGCGTTCACGAACTCAACAACTGGGATCAGATCAAGCTGTTATCGGTCCAGATCAATCGTCTTCGCAAATGGCACCGTCCAGGTTTGTTATGCATTGGCGATGCCGCGCACGCCATGTCGCCGGCCGGAGGCGTCGGCATCAACCTGGCGATTCAGGATGCCGTCGCGACCGCAAATCTGCTCACCCGTCCTCTGCGGGAAAAACGGGTAACGGACGAAGTGCTCGCATCGGTCCAGCAGCGGCGTGAGTTTCCCACGCGCGTGACGCAGTTCTTCCAGCTGAATGCTCACAGGGGATTGAAATACATTTTCGCGCACCCCGGACCGATCAAAGCGCCGTGGCAATTCCAAGCCGTAACGAACATCCCGGGAATCCAGCACCTCACCGCGCGCTTCATCGGCATCGGTGTCCGCCCGGAGCACATCCGCAGTCGCCTCCCGCGGGCAAGCTTGCTGAAACGCATCGCCATCGGCACCGGCATTGCAGCCGCGGTTGCCGTCAACATAATTAAGGGTAGACGCGTCCCTACATACGCAGTGAAGTAGTCACTTCTGGCAAGACAATTGCTTACACATTCGCGGAGGCGAAAAGCCGAGCGATGCGTACCACAGAGTCGCCCGAGAAACAAATTCCCATGCTGTCTGGCTGCCACGGATGTGAAGAACACAACCGGCTTCTTGACGAATTTGGGAAGGCCGCTCGTGAGGTGATAAGACTTCATGAGCAGCAGTTTCGGGCGTTAGTCAAAGGGGATGAGGATCTTACCCGACTCGACTACTCGATTCAGAGCGCCAATGAGGCGAAGCGGTTAAAGAAGTCCGATTATCTTCGCCATGTTGAATCGCACGGCTGTTCGAAAGGTTAATGGAGCTAAGTAAACTTGAACGGGAAGTTATTACTGACAGTATGCTCAAAATTCAGTCAATCGCCGCAGCGCTAAAGCAGATTGACGGATCCAAACTTGCCGATATGAACGACATTGAGAGCTGTCTGAAGACCGCGGACAACAGTTTCCGGACTGCATTAAGAAACGGTCCGGAAAATACCAAATGAGTCATCAGCGGCATTACCGCATCAAAACCCCAACGATCGCCATACTCTGTTTAGACGGACTTCGTAAGACCGTAACTGTTCCCATTGACGAAGTGATCACGATCTCGGAGAGCGCATGGCCGGATGACCGGTTGATAGATGTCGTCTGGAAGAATCAAAGCTACCTGATGTTCACGCAAGATCTCCGGGAACGCGGCGAACTCTCCGACTAGTTGTCGCAGCGAGATGTGGAGCCGCGACTTCCGAGAGCGGTCAGATTTTACCGGCCTGTCGCAGACAACAAAAAATGCCGGCGCCCATACAAACTGGCGCCGGCCCTCTTGACATTTTACTCTCAGCTATTTTTTAACGGTATGACCCCGTCCATCGCGCATTTCATTCCCTTTGAAACTCTTAGCATCGACGTGCCTCGCCGGATCGGCTTTTTCGCCGCGCGCCGGCATGGGTCCTTTGTATCCGTGCTCTGGATGATAACGGTTGTTAACGTTGCCGCGGAAACCGGATTCGCCATGAAACCATGGTCCGGCGCCGATAAATATGCCGCCGGTGAACCATTCCGGCCCATAATAGCCATAAGGAGCACAATTATACGGAGCTACGTCATAATACCCGTACGGACACTCCGGCGCGACTCCAACCTCGACGCCGACCTGGGCCTGTGCTTTGGGAGTTGTGGTTGTGAAGCTGATGGCAGCTACAGAAGCGAACACAAGTAATGCAAATCCGCGCATAAATCACCTCAACCGTTAGAGCTGCCAGTTTCTGAAAATGTTTCGGTGGGGTACCCTAACTATCTAATCTTGCATACCTTATGCCGAATGGCTTAACTGCTGCTGCGTCTTCGTGAAGTAATTACCGCAGTATTCATACCAAGGGTATTCAATCCCCCGAAAAACCGCGCGTGCTCTATCTTCATGCACCGGTCCATCACCACCTGGAGGCCAGCCGCGGCCGCCTTCTCCGCGGCTTCTTCGTGAATGACTCCCAACTGCATCCAAATGACTTTCGCGCCGATCGCAATTGCTTCATCCACGATCTTCGGCACTGCCGCCGGCTCGCGAAAAATGTCGACGACTTCCACTCCGCCAGGAATCGCCGCTAGCGACGGATAGCACAGCTGACCTAAGATCTGTTTCTCTCTCGGATTGACGGGAATTACTTCGTAACCTTCCGCTAATAAATACTTCGCCGCAAAATGACTCGGCCGAAATTCGTTGCCGGACAATCCTACCATCGCGATTCTTCGGTACCTTTTCAAAATTTGCAGCCGGTCTGCCGCCGTGGTTGCAAAACGACCCGTGTTGACTGGTGAATTCGCTCCTACTCCATCGCTCACGCGGCTGCTCCCAACGCTTGATCCAGGTCCCACAAAATATCGTCGATCTCCTCGATGCCTACCGACAACCGGATCAAGTCGTCGCTAATGCCCGCCTCCTGCCTCTGTTCCGTCGAAAGCTGCTGATGCGTGGTCGACGCCGGATGAATCACCAGGCTCTTCGCATCGCCGACGTTTGCCAGGTGCGAAAAGAGTTTCACAGCCTCGATAAATTTCTGCCCTTCCGCAATCCCGCCTTTAATTCCGAACGTTAATACGCCCCCTGCGCCCAGCGGCAAGTATTTATCAGCCAGCGCTTTATATTTGCTCGACTTCAGCCCCGGATACTGGACCCAGGCTACGCGATCGCTCGATTCCAGAAAGTGCGCCACCTTCAGAGCGTTCGAGGAATGCGCCTCCATACGCAGTTTCAAAGTCTCCAAGCCTTGCAAAAACAAGAATGAATTAAAAGGACTCAACGCCGGTCCGAAATCGCGCAGCCCTTCCACGCGAGCTTTCACGATATAGGCGAGATCTCCAAAGGTTTCATAAAAACGAATGCCGTGATAGCCCGGGCTGGGCTCCAATAGTTGTGGAAACCGTCCTTCGTTCCACGGAAATTTGCCGCTGTCGACAATCACTCCGCCGATCGATGTTCCGTGCCCACCGATAAACTTCGTCGCCGAATGACAGACGATGTCCGCGCCGTATTCGATCGGACGGCACAGGTAAGGCGAAGCAAATGTGTTATCGATCACCAGCGGAAGATGATGTTGATGCGCGATCTTCGCCACGGCTTCGATATCCAGAACGTTCATGCCGGGATTGCCTATGGTCTCTGCGTAAATTGCACGGGTTTGCGGAGTGATGGCGCGGCTGAAATTTTCGGGATCGTCCGGGTCGACAAACGTGGTTTGAATTCCCAGCCGGCGAAAGCTCACATCGAACTGGGTGTAAGTGCCGCCATAGAGCGTTTTCGCCGACACGATTTCGTCGCCCGTCTGGAGCAGGCTGGTCAAGGCAATAAACTGCGCCGCCTGCCCGCTGCTCAACGCCAGCGCGCCCACGCCGCGTTCGAGCGCGGCCATGCGCTCCTCAAACACAGCAGTGGTTGGATTCATGATGCGCGTATAAATGTTGCCGAAGCGCTGCAAGTTAAACAGAGCCGCGGCATGCGCCGTATCGTCAAACACATAGGACGTCGTCTGATAAATGGGAACGGCGCGCGCGCCCGTTGCTGCATCGGGCTGCTGTCCGGCGTGGAGCGCGCGCGTGGCGAATCCAAAAACACGGTCGGGTTGAGAGGACATGTTCTCAAGATAGTATGGATCATGCTTCAAGATCTGGACTTGAAACCGACTTACGATGCCATCGTGGTCGGCTCCGGCGCCGCCGGAGGAATGGCCGCGCACGTTCTCACTTCTCACGGCATGAAAGTTCTGATGCTGGAGGCAGGTCGCAAACTTCCTATTGAGCAGGAATTGAAATCGATGGAGTGGCCCTACAATCATCCGCGCCGCGGCGACATGCCTCCGAGCGATCACGCGCTGACGCTTAACGAATACACCATTCGCAAGCCGCCTTATGCAAAGGGATCGCGTTTCCAGCACGTTTTTTCTTATGTGCAAGGTTGGAGCGGGACGGATTATTCAAAGAACATCGTCGTTGACGAAAAAGATCATCCTTACACGGGAACGAACTACGCGTGGGTCCGCGCGCGAACGTTCGGCGGCAAGACCACTATCTGGGGCCGTTTGGCGTTGCGTCTTTCCGATCTCGATTTCAAAGCCGCCTCCCGCGACGGCTATGGGGAAGACTGGCCGATCTCTTATTCCGATATTGAGCCCTATTACGATCGCGTGGACAACTATCTTGGAATCTCAGGCCTGAAGGAAAACCTGCCGCATCTTCCGGACAGCTTGTTTCAGCGTCCGAATAAATTGATGGCAGGCGAGATGATGTTGCGGCAATCGCTCGAAAAAAGAGGGCGCCTGATCACTCCGTATCGTGCGGGCGTTACTACGGATGGTCTGAAGCACAACAAATATCGCACCAAGTGTTTCGGCCGCGGAGCCTGCAATCGCCGCGTGGGCGGCTGCGATATTCACGCGGCGTTCGACTCACCCACAGGTTTGATTTATCCCGCCCTGGATACGGGCAATCTTACAATTCGGACGAATGCGACTGTCTACCAGATCGACGTTGTCGATGGTAGAGCAAGCGGCGTTTCGTTTATCGATACGGAGACCAAGAAAAATTATCAGGCGAAGGCGAAAGTGGTGATCTTAGGAGCTTCGACGCTTGAGTCGGCACGATTGATGTTGCTCTCGAAGGTTGAAAATTCCCACATCGGGCATAACTTTTGCGAACACGTCATGGGCCCGGGTGTCACCGGCATCGTGAAAAGTCTGGTCGGCAAGCCGCGAACCCTGGACGACGGACGGCCGGGAGGGTTCTATTTGCCGCGATTTCGCAATCTCAATGACAAGAGATCCGACTTCATTCGCGGCTACGGATTCGAGGGCGAAAGCGGTACGACTATGTTTCCAGAACATGCTTACTCGACGCCTGGCTTTGGCAAATCGTTTAAGAAAGAAGTTCGGGACCATGCCGGCGCCTACATCAGCATGGGGGGCTTCGGCGAAGTTCTGCCGCGTTATGAAAATTATGTCGAGATCGACCACCAAGTGAAAGATGCCTGGGGAGTCCCGGTGCTGCGCTTCCATATTAATTTCGGCGATAACGAAAAGAAGATGGTCGCGGACATGAACGCGAGCGCGAAGGAAATGTTCGAAGAAGCGGGCATTCAAATTATCGGCTCCGACCGCGAGATGCTGACGCCGGGCTGGTCGATTCATGAGCTGGGGACGGCGCGCATGGGGACGGATCCTAAAAAGTCTGTGGTGAATCAGTTCCAGCAATCGCACGACGTGAAAAATCTTTTCGTTGTCGATGGAAGCACGCACGTCAGCGCGTCTTGCCAGAATCCCACGTGGACGATCATGGCATTGTGCTGGCGCTCCTGCGATTATCTCGCGGAGCAAATGCGCAAGGGAGAGATATAACGTGTTCGGCCGCCGCGATCTGATCAAGTTGAGCCTTGGTGCGGCGTTCGCGCGCGGCGCGGG
>Ga0182024_10022216_pt1 | contig 11444 bp, 2 predicted proteins | sample P32metaG_FD_120480 | JGI IMG/M metagenome (GOLD analysis project Ga0182024, IMG submission 120480) | Permafrost microbial communities from Stordalen Mire, Sweden - P3-2 metaG (Illumina Assembly) | ecosystem: Environmental > Terrestrial > Soil > Wetlands > Permafrost | place: Sweden: Stordalen... | reverse complement strand
CGCACATGTTTCCCCACATTGGCTGGTCGCGCAGTCGGCCATCAACGAATAGGCCCCGGTCGCGCAGCAAGCAACCGCAGGAGCCGCAATTCTCGGCATTGTAAGCGTGTTGAGCCTCGTTGGCGTCAACCTCAGCCGGGTCAATCATCGCGGCAAGGCGCTTCTCTGCGGCATCGAGCGGTGTCACCGACCACGGCTCGCGAGGGCCCACGTTTCTCTCGGATTCCTCATGATCCTCGTCTACCGAGAGATTTTCAGATGGTTCTACGTCACCTGCATCTTCGTCAGTATCTTCTTCCTCATCGAGCAGCGCGTTGTCCGAGTCGGTGATCTCGATCTTGTACGCTCCAGATGCGAAGTTTATACCCGCAACGCCGTCAGGGAACGATTGGACATCCGGCACCATCCAGAGTGTTGGACGGTAATCTTCGAACTCGGAGGGCTCCTCGGGCATTGAGGTCCAGTTCATGGTCGTAAAGCTATCTCCGCCTGTGCTTGGCTGGTGAAAGTGGCCGCCACTCGAAATGGATAACCGGTCACCTTCGACCGCGACTTCCCAGTAATGCCAGGTTTCGATTTCGCCGAACTCGCGGCGGGGCCCTGTGACTTGGACAGTCACGTTGAGATCAGCCGTCACTCGCGGGAGGACCGAGAGCACGTGCTGCAGTCTTGCGACGCTTACCAATTCTGCAGGCCGGAGCGTCTCCGCCGCGGCAGCCTTCTTCAACAGGATAGTGGCCGCTTGTAGTAGATCTCGGTCCTGCGCGTTGAGGTGGTACCGTTCAGGCATGTCGGCGCTCAATTCGAAGTTATGAAGCCTTCGTCTTCGGAATGTAGATGATCCGACAGCGCCTCGCGCGTCGCGTCGGCTGACCCGGCTCAGGTGGGTAATAAAAATCGAGACCCCGCCCGAGGACTATCTGCCAGTTCTCCGTCTCGATCATGCGGTCGTGAATGTCCGGGGCAAACCGATATGTGAATTGAAAACCCTTCCGATCCAGCCGCGATTTCAGAGCATCCAGCCGTTCTCTTGAATGGGCCTCTTCAGAAAGGCCATACCGTTCGTTCTTCTCGAACATCGTGACCAGTTCAACTCGGCAGCCCTTCGGATCTCTGATCGTGGCGAGAACGTCCTCCACGTTGCGAACTTGAAATTCGAGCCGCACGTAGGGGTCGATGATCCGGACTGATCGGGCCGGGCCCAAATACGTGCCCAAGACATTCTGGTAGCTTCGGGCGTGGTCCCCGTCTTCAATGTCTACGACTTTGTAGTCCTCCTGCTTCGGCGCCTTGAGGTCGCTCACCGTGATCGGCTTTCCCTTGACAAGGACGGAACGCAGGTCGTCGAGCACTCGCTGGCAGGTCGCCCCATCCGTCTGGTAGACGATCGCCTCCTTATCCAATCCCGCCGCCAATTCGATACCAGCGTCGACCGCGCCGACAGCCATCATCTCCTTGCTCCCGGCGCCGAAGACCATTCCCCAAGGCCCGCTCGGCCTGGAGGTGACGTGCACGAGCCGAACGCCGGCTTCCATGAGATCGAGCAATGCTTTCACCGCTAGGAAGTTCTGCTCATTCAACTCTGAGAACTTCGGAATTTGAGTGAGGCCGATCTCCACTTGGCACTCAGCGTTGTCCTTCTTGTACGTCGCCAGGAACTCGCCCCACGCCGCCGCCTGCGGGGCCTTTTCGTTGTCGATCGCCGAAACAACCGCGGATAATGATCCACGTATCGTTCGCCAGCGTTTTTGAAGCCAGGCCGACGCATTAGTGCCGCAGTACCGCTGCGCATTCTTGCCAAATGCCGCCAGTTTAGTTTTCTCCTCCGTGCTATTGAGGACAATCACTTGGTCCAGGTACGGCTGAATCAATGTCTTATCAAGGAGCTTGTGCTCGAATTGATTCCCGTAGGAGCGGAGGCACTTGTAACAGGACTTCTCGCATTGGCAGCCGTCCAGCATCTCGCGAGCGGCCCGCAGAATGGACTCCATGCTGGCGGCTGCTTTTCGAACATATCCCGCTCCACCGGCCACGTTGTCGTAGAGCATCAGGTCCCTCCGCTGCTCACCATCGACCGTCATTCTTCGGGTGAAGCCGCTGATTTCACCGTCCTCGGCTCCCACGATGGAAGTGGCCGCCTCGATTAGCGCCGCCTTCATGCTGGCGAAGAACTCCTCCGATTGGCTGGGCACATTCTGGAAGGACAGTATTAGGACATCCGTGGCGAATCGGTACCCCAAGTGGAATCGATCGGAGTTGCCACCACAGGCCTTCCGGCGATCGTGGAGCAGTTTGTGCTCCTCGAAGGCGTTCTTGTTGGTTGGCGCCTGCCAATAGCCGCACGTCCGGCACATCAAGAAACCCTTGCCGTTCTCCTCCCTCAAGCCCGTATTGGAAACGAAAATCTCTCCGCGGCGCTGGTACTCCATCCGAACACCAGGAATCTCAGACATGTCGGTGCCTCCTCCGTTGGGAAGCAAATAGGTTTCGCCGCCGTAAAATGCGCGCTGGCGATACTCCTCATCTGGCCCAATAGCCTCTGCCTGCTCGGCCACGAAGGACTGCGCAAACAACACTTGCGATTTCTGGGGCAGGAGCGCCTCGCGGCAGTGTGGACAGTGTGTCGCGCCGGCGTCGAAGGTAACGTACGTGCAATTGCCGCAGGATTTGTACGCTTGGTTCAGATCAGGGATGGAGGACCGATAGAAGTCGAGGCCGATCACCTGGTACTTCTTTCCGTCCATGTAGACGGTGTTGCCAGGCCCGTACTCGCGGAGCGCGACCCCCATACCGCGCATGATTGGTTTCTTCACCTCGTCCTTGGCTATCAATCTGGCCGTGTCCGAGGGGAAAGCATACGACGGAAGGAAACCTTGATCAGACAAGTACGAAAGGGGGTAGGAGCCGTCGATCTGGTCGAGCAGTTTGTACAAATAGGTTTCCCTCTCTGTCATCTGAGCGGCCACCTTCGGCTGACTCCTTCCGATTTTCGCCTTCTCCATCGCGATATTCAGAATCTCCTGGAACAGCGCGTCCCGCTCCACGATCCATGACTGGAAAGCCTGTAGGAGACTCTTGTGGAATTGATCGACGATCTCGCGGATGGCATCAGCGGTAAGCCAGGCAAGCCCGTCCCGCTTCGATTCCTCCTCGCGGTCCTTCTGGAAGGCTTTCAGAACCGAGTCCACGATCGCGTTTCTGCGTAGCCGAAGCTCGGCCTCAAGGTCAGGCAGCGTCAGTTCAGCTTGGCCCTCCGGAAACAACTTGCCGAGTTTGTCGTGAAACTGAAAGTCGAGCTTCTCAAGAATCAACGAATTGATCTGTCGGCGTAGGATTCGTTCGTTGTCGATCGTGAAATCAGGCGGCTCGATTTCGCCGGAAATCATCTGCGAAGGGCGATCGAAGAAGTACGTGTCGTGTGCTCGATCGAGCGCAAACACATTGATCAGTGCGATCCGTTCTTTTCGGCCCGCGCGGCCGCTACGTTGTGCATAGTTGGCGGGGCCTGGCGGAACGTTGCGCATGAACACGCTAGGAAGGTCACCGATGTCAACGCCCAGCTCCATTGTTGGCGTACAGACAAGCACGTCGGATTTACCTGACTTGAAGCTCCGCTCGATTTCAATTCGCCGGGAGCCGGCCAACTGCGCCGAATGCTCATGTGCCAGCATCCGGTAGGGCGCGCGGTTCATATAGGTCTCGATGTAGTAGTTCTGCTCGGGAGCCGGGTTGTAAGGCTCCAACCTGCCTTCACACCGCCAGCGGGCGCAAACTCCTCGAACGTTATGGGTCGTCACACTTCGACAGCGGCCACACCGAAAGGTGGTTTCGGGTACCTTGAGCATCACGCGCCCGTGGTTCACCATGTGGACCTGTTGCGAAGCCCTCTCGTTCCCGATATCGCGCGCCACTAGGAAGCCCTCTGCGACCAGGAACTCCACCAGATCGGTCAGCAACTGGACCGCCTGGCCCTTTCCGGCCACCTTGCCGACGAAGTTCAAAAGCGAAGTCTCACCGCCGGAGGGGGAGAAGAATCCATAGGTCCGGTAAGGCATCCCCTCTCGGTTCAACTTCTGCAAAGTGAAACCGCAGGGCAGCATTGCGCGCCCAAAGAGTTTGACCGATTCTTCCAACGGCTTGAGCAGCAGCGGATGAGAGAGCGCCCTCTTCCATCGCATCTCGTCCAGGATCGCAGCCAGCAGGTTGTAGAGATCTTCGGAGGGAATCCGGTGCTGTGCCTGAAGAGATCTCGCCCGGCTGGCCACTTCCCGCAGCGTCTCCTCCGTTCGGAAGTACTCGACGGTGAGCAGCCCGAGTCCTTCCAGGCTGATACGCCGCGAGCCGGGCTTTGCGATTTCCGCCAGCAGCGACAACTGAATGTCGGCGTATTCATACGCCACATCGTCCGGGTTTTCGGGGCGGCGGATCTGATAGAACAAGCGGCCATCGGCCTGGCGCGTCGGCTTGGGACAGTAGACGGAATACTGGTCGCGCCGCTCATAAATCAGCGTCTGCAGGCGCTCCAAGCTTACCGGACCTGCATTCTTCGCTCTCTCCTCTTGAAGAACCTGATAGATCAGCTGCCTGCCCACGAACTGCGCGTGCTTGAGATTCAGGTATGCTGCCTGGAACGCGGTGTCCTGCCGGTTATCACTGAAAATCAGAAGGCGGCGCTGCTCCTTCGTGAGATGCTGAAAAATAGCCTCTACGAGGATGTTGATACTCACCATCGTGGACGACCTCAGCGGTGTAACGACTTCCAGACCACCGCCATAGATGGCTTCACAGGCCGGACACTTGTGGATGCTTCCGATGTAGACCCGCGGAGTTGTCAGCTCCCGCGCGTCAGCCCTCGTAGCGTCACCGTGGCCGCCCTCGCATTGGTGAGTCCCACCGATTACAATCTCTGCACAAGCCGGGCAGTACCGGGCCGACACCTCCTGTGCATGCATCTCGTCGGGATCAGCTTCGTCCTCGGCGGTATCAGAGTTGTCGTGGAGCTCAAAGGTGAAATGCACCGGTTCCTGATTGCCTTGGTCCTCGTCAATCAGCCGGAAAGATGAGGGGAGTTGTTGTAGCTTCTTCCGTTTGGTCTTCTTCTTCTGAACGAAGGAATCAAGAGGGATCTGGGAATCTTCCGGATAGCCCCGATAGAAATCCTGGCCGCAACTGCGGCAGACTTCAACCGGCAGGCAACGTGCCTTGCAGATCTCGCAGGCGTCCATAAACTCCGTGTAGAGGTAGCCGCACTTTGGGTTGGTACAGCGATAGAAGCCTTGGAGTCCACGCCAGAAAATGTGGACCTTCGGTCGAATGAGTGGCTGGCCAGCGATCTTCGCCTTTGCCCCCAAGAGAAGATATGCCTCCACCTCACGTTGAAGGTACGTCTCATCGGCACCGATTCGCACGGATTGAAGGAGGTTCTGGGTCACTTCCTCCAGAGAGCGAGGCGATACGAGACAATCCTCTATTGTGCGGAAAAGAATGTTCTCCGAGAGGACCTTGCCCAGGAACTCCGCGGGCGCCTCCGGAACGTCCTTGGCCACAGAGTCCATCGCCACGAGCACGAGCTCAGCAGGGGCAATGTGATCCATACAAAAGTCGTAGACTACATCCAATTTAGATAAATCGCGAAGACGCTGAAGGTGGGCTATTTCAATAGTCGGAGATGCCGGCAGATACGGTGCCTTCTGCCCCGGCAAAGTCAGGTACTTCTCGGTACAGATGGAGTCTGGCCCGAAACGCTCACCGAACAGCTCGCTCGCAAAATTGGCAACCGCATCCGCCGAATCACCCTTAACAGTAGCGCTCGTCCCAACACAGACGAGCTTCCCGTCCAGTTTGCCTACATGCTCTTTTAGTCGCCGAATCAGACAGGCAACCTCAATCCCGCGTGCTCCCTGGTAGGTGTGGATCTCGTCAAGCACGAGAAAGTGCAAACGGTCATCGAACAAAACTCGGTCGAGGCGTCGCAACAGGAGATACTCCAACATCGAGTAGTTGGTCATCAAGATGTTGGGGAGTTGGTCTCGCTTCCGGATTTCCCTGCGGTACCAGATCGCTTCATCGCAGAGGCTCTCCGGACGGACCTCCTTCCCGTTTCGCTCGGCGTCCTGTTCGTCCTCGGGCGTGTCTCCGGTATAGCGCGCAAACGTCACGCCCGTTCCGGCCAAGTATTTTGCGAAACGCTCATACTGGTCGTTGGCTAGGGCGTTCATTGGATAGAGAATCAACGCCCTGATACCGGGTCCTGGATTCTGCAGGCAATAGTTGACAATTGGTAGAAAGAACGCTTCGGTCTTTCCAGAGCCAGTGCCGCTGGAAACAATGGTGTTCGCTCCTGCTAAGATCCGTTCGATGGCGACCCGTTGATGCGAGAATAGTTGCCACTCTCCGAACGGGGCGTGCCGGTCACCCTTGTCGTCGACGTACGCGCCGGCGCTCAGAAGTCGGTCCTTGATCCCGAGTGCGTTTGCAAGGTCTGAGATCGTCTCGCCCGTCCTGAAGTATGGCCGTTGCAGAGAGAGGTACGGGCCTCGCCAGAGCAGGTTGGCGCCGTCAATCTTTTCGAATACCTGCCCCCGGAGAACTGGATCGACTATAGGAAAGGCAGTCTTGATGTAGTTCTTATAGGTGGATTTAACCTGTTCGACGATGTCAATTGGCTGCATGGTCAGTCCGCCGCCGAGCACGAAAGCTTCGCGATAGCTCGCCTTTCTCGACTGCTAAACCCAAATATCGAATACACAACATCGTCGAGATCACTGCGGTCACTCCTCCACCCTTCACTGTTGGGTTTGGTCAGAGCTAACCGCTGAACGATCTTCTCGACCGTGCCCTGCACGCCGCTTTGTACTTTCGGAATAGGGAAGTCTTGAAGTGTCTCAACGAAGTACTCATAGTAGCTAGCGCGCTTCAACTTGGCACGCCGCTTGTGATAGAACTGACCAGCCGTCGAATTAAGAATCCCACATGCAAATAGTACCGAGATCCCAGACTCTGGATTGATAGCGAATGAACACGAATCTGTTACGCCGACTGCATATGGCTTCGTTACACTAAACGCAAACCGATTGTGGGTGGCATAGATCGGGGTCAATAACTTCCGTGCAAGCATGATCTTCGGATCACGCGGGCGCTGAAGCCGCCACCAAGGATACAGCCCCGTGTTGCACTCTGCACGTGCTTCGAGTTCGCTCTGAAAAGCCTTTAGATGCTTCTTTATTTGAGGATAGTCATTGATATCAATGCCATCGTGCGTGTATATGAGGTAATCGTCGGCGTCACTAAATGCAAAGGGTAGAATATCCTTGCCCTTGACGAGTCTCAATAGGAGGCTTTCTTCGAGCCGCAGCTTTTGGGCGTCGGCCGCCTTAACAATGAAAGCGCGATTGAGTCCTGTCTTAATCCCTTGCGTGTAAAGTGCAATGTTGCCGAGCGTTACGGAGTTGCTCTCCATCCTTGCAAGGAGATCATCGACCGGTTCCGGCGACAAGAACCAAGGCCTGAGGCCAAAGAAATCTTGAGGCTTCTCGAACTTGCATACGTCCTGTGGGTCTTCGAGGCAAAAAGCCTGTGCAGATCGCAACTTTGCGGAGGCGCCGTCCTCATCGCCCATAAAGAAATCCTCGAATCGGATAATCTCGGCCGGCGGCGCGTGTTTGCCGCGTTGTATAAATGGAATGCTGGAAAGCACGCTGACCTCAGTGCCGAACGGTTGAAAATTTCGGAAGTCAACAAACTGCCTTAGGCTGCAAGTCGACCCTATTAGATTTCGTAGCTGCTCGGCATTCGAACTCTCCGACCAATAGCGCGACACAATGAAGCTGCCAATTCCCCCTTCGCGGATCAGTTCCACCTGAAGTTTCATGAAGTAGTACAGAACGTCATCAGATCCGGAATAGAATTCTGGATAAAGCAGCTCAAAGGTGCGCTGCTCTTCTCGCCCTTGCAGTAGATAGTACGGAGGATTGCCAATGATGGCGTCGAAGCCCGGAAAGCGCTTGTCGCGACCGAGCTCATCAAACCAGACCTCAGGGAACTCCAGTTCCCAATGGAATGCGGCGGCGCGTCTTGCTGCGGGGGAGGTCGAAGAGCCGACGCGAGAGACATCAGCCAGCACAGAATAGTAGTCCCCTGGGTCATCCCCGAGGAACGAACCCACCCAACGGTCCATGATCCGCTGATACGGGTCTTTGACGTCCGCGATTGCTGCGTCCCAAGTCTTCTTGTCTCGGATATCTTGAGGTGACGTCGTTTCCTTCTTGATAATCTTAAAGACGTCCTGGATCATGACGGGGAGGCTTTGTCGGAACTGGTACTCGAAAAGGTTCTGTTGGGCGTGCCGAGGACGAGTGGATACTTTTCCAGACTGGTTCAAAGAGGGCAACTGACCGACTCGATCCATCCAGCCACCAAGTAGGGCATTGCCAGACCGGAAATTGCGATCCAGGAAGGACAAGGGCCTTCCAGGGTCCATCGTAAAAAGCCACATTGAAAGCTTCGCCAGCTCGACCGCCATCAGATTGAGATCAACCCCATAGATACAGCGTTCAGCGATGATGCGTTTGTACCGAATGAACTCTTGGTCGGCGTTGGTTTCATCCAGAGCGGCACCTTCTGCGAGACGGGCATCACGGTAAGCGCGCGCCAGATATTCCGTTGCGGCCACGAGGAAGTGGCCCGACCCCATCGCTGGGTCAAGAATCCTCAACGAGAGGATCTCTTCGGAACTCAGAGGTCCGATCCTTTGTATCCTTTCTGGTTCCTCCTTCCATCCGACCACCTTCAAGTCAGGGGTTATCGATTCGGGCTTGAGTCGTCCAGCTCCGCGCATGAGTGGACCCAGTGTGTTCTCGACGATGTATTGAACAATGTAATCCGGCGTGTAGTACGATCCCGAGGATTTCCGCTTTGACTCACGCCCGCCGAAGACCAGGTAGTACCGCCCCTTCTCCACAGATCCAGAAACCTTGCAGTTTCTTGGTGGCCGGGGACTCTCAGGGTTTTCTTTCACTGCGTCTTGCCATGCGGCAAACTGTGCCTTCTCCGACCGGTCTAGTTCCAAGACGGCCTTATATTCCTCGGCCGCACTCGTTCCAGAGCCTTGCCGGAGGATAACGTAGTCTTGGTCGGCGATATGCGCGGCATATTCAAGAATGCCCTCGTAGATACTACCAAGATGACGGACATCGAGGTCACGATACGTCACCTTCTTACGCCCTTCACCTCTGCTCTGCCCGATTCGCGGCTTTGTCCTGCTCAACAGATCGATGGCGCGGGCGAGGTAGTAGTCACCGACGGCAAACCTCTCCAGAAACTCGTGTCTTTCTGGGTCGAAGAGTCCTCCGTTGTACGGGGGAATCACTTTGCCCCACCCCTTGTCCAGAAACCCGAACAGCTCTCTTAGCCGAGCCCACAGATCCGTATTGCCTTTGGCGAAGAATCGCCGTGGATCAGGATCGTCTTGAACTGAATGGACGTCGTCGCGGATCGACTCGAGGCTGTACGTCTGGTAAAGGTCGTTGTCGAGCGGCAGTAACTCGCGGCTCTCGGCATAGAACAGGAAGAGAAGCCGGTACATCAGGCTGAGCGACTCGTGGTAGATGTCCTCCAGTAGTACGTCGGATGTTAGAAACTTCTCCCGCGACAGTTTCGGCGCATTCTCGTCCCTCCACTCATCAGTGGCTTTGGCATTTGCTCTCATATAGGCAAGGAAACCCTCGCCCAGCTCCTGCAAAGCAGAAAAGACGTTCTCTTTCAGTTCATCGCCAATTTCTTTTCCGTGACGATCGCTTCCTTCGGCGACTCGCTCCAATAGCGATTGGCCAGCTTGATCGACCTCAGTGAAGCAGCGAGCGGAGAAGAGGCCGAGTACAAAGCGAATGGCACGCAAGGCCTGCTGATCGGTCCTGCGATCAATCAGTGCGATGAGATCGGCTTCCAGGAAACACCGTGGCTTATGCGAGCTGGTTCGACTCAGGAGCCTGAGCTGGCGACCGTTACTAATGATCGCCCACGGAACGTCGCTCGCTATCAATGCGCGATGGACGACCTCCGTAACCGGCAATGCAGTGAATGAACCCTCCGTGGCGACCGAGTCCAGGGAGGCTCGCCATGGCAACGTCCAAATCAGGCATGAGAGGGTTTCCCCTGCCGCTTTTCCGCGCAGGTCACCATAAGTTTCTTTCACTAAAGCGCCCGGTTTGGGTAGAACGAAATCCGGTTGGAAGACAGCGTCCTCCGTGATGATCCGACCACCCCTCGCTGGACTTGCACCGAGCGCTTTGAAGAGCACCGGTTCGAACCACCTCGCGACCGTTTCCGCCGCGTCCGCTGTACGCAGGCTCGGTTCGGTCGTTTCGAGTAACTTGGCGATCTGCTTGAGGAGCTCCTTTGCTTGGTCTTCCGGGAAGGCCCCCAGCTCCTCATCTGGAAACAGCCGCTCCAGATAGTAGTCAGAGAAAAACCCGTCGGAGTTTTTCAGGAAGGGGTACAGAAAGAATCGATAGGCGGTCGCCTTCCCCGTTGTGTGGGGTACGGGATGCTCAATCGTCGCTTCAACGGCTGCCGCGACAATCGGAATCAGACAGTCGGCTGCAGCGGCGAGAGCTTTCTTGACTGGCGCTGTGTTCGGGTTGAACTCGGGATGAAAGGCTGTGTTCCGCATGTCGCGGATCATCAAGAAGAAGTAGCGGGACGCTTTTTCCGGACTGACTCCCCGAGACGCCCACGAGTCCAAAGATTGGAGTCCATCCGGTTTGAGAAGAATCTTCTTTGCACGATCCACGGCCTGACGGAACGCTCCAATCGAAGGATCGCCGGCGTTGACAAAATAGTGCCGCACGCCCGCGTAATCCTTCAACGTGGAAACCCACGAATTGAAGCGCCGGTATTCTTCATCACCCGGTTCTCCGTGCATCATGAACAGGTTGTAGGCAACCGACCATGCATCACTAAATCGGTTGAGGGGGTCTGTCCCCGTCTCGGCCCTCTCAAGGAAGCTTATTGCGTTGCTGAGCCCGGTATACCAGCGGCTCGAGTTCGCGTATCCCCTGATCTCCTGTTCCTCGCGGCGACGCTTTTTCAGTTTCTCTGCCAACGTGCTCATCGGTTGTCCTTGGTCACGCTGGCGTGACGACCACCAAATTCAGGAGGGCCGGTGCTGGGAAGGCGCCTAGCTTCATCCGCTCCAATTCCTGGCGGCGCAAGCTCATGTTGTGCTGGTGGCTCTTGATCTGGTTATCGAGGCGAGTCCGAAGGCCTTTGATGTTCGGATCGTCAAATAGAACTTGCTGCTCTTGATGTAGGTGTCGCTGTTTCTCTTGGAACTGCTCCGCGGCTCCCAGGTCGAACCGATCCAGGTCTTCCAGCAGGACAGCAATCTCCTCCAGCCGTTGCTGTTCCACCCGCCGGTAGTAATCGAGGTAGTGCTGCCGGATATG
>Ga0182024_10022215_pt1 | contig 11445 bp, 16 predicted proteins | sample P32metaG_FD_120480 | JGI IMG/M metagenome (GOLD analysis project Ga0182024, IMG submission 120480) | Permafrost microbial communities from Stordalen Mire, Sweden - P3-2 metaG (Illumina Assembly) | ecosystem: Environmental > Terrestrial > Soil > Wetlands > Permafrost | place: Sweden: Stordalen... | reverse complement strand
GCAGCGGTGAGCAGCGCGGACCCGAGCGTTCCTCGCAACCGGCGACGCGCTTCGGGAGCCGTCCGCGCGGGCCGGTCAGCTAAGGTGATGGACCGCTCTCCATTGATCGAAGGGACATCGTGGCTGTACGACTTAGGCTGACCCGCGTCGGCGGACGCAAGGATCCGGTGTGGCGCGTCGTCGTCGCCGACCAGCGCTCGAAGCGTGACGGGCGTGTGATCGAGACCGTCGGGCACTACAACCCGCAGACCAACCCGTCAACGATCACGCTCGACGAGGAGCGCGTGCGTGACTGGCTGGCGCGCGGCGCGCAGCCGTCGCAGACGGTGCGCAAGCTCCTGCGCATCCACGGCATCGCCAGCTGAGCGGTTCAGCGCCATGGATCCGACCGAGTTGCTCGAATATCTGGCTGAGGGACTGGTCGACGATCCCGAGCAGGTCGAGGTCGAGCGCTTCGAGGAGCGCGACGGCACGGTCGTGCTCGAGCTGGCGGTCGGGCCTGACGACTACGGCAAGGTGATCGGGCGCGGCGGTCGCACCGCGGCGGCGCTGCGCACCGTGATCGGCGCGATGGCGGCGAGCGACGGGCAGCGTGTGGTCGTCGACATCGTCGACTAGCGCCGGCGGCAGCAAGCAGGTGCCCTCCGCCGGCAGCTCGAACGTCCTGATGGTCGCCGGGGTCGTCGGGCGTCCCCATGGCCTCGACGGCAGCTTCTACGTCGGCGCGCCGAACGCGGCGCTGCTCGAGCTCGGCGTGACGGTCACGGTCGGCGGGGTCGAGCGCTCGATCGTACGGCGCGCCGGGACCGATCGGCGGCCGATCGTTCGCCTGGCGGGGTGCGAGGGCCGCGATGCGGCCGAGGCGCTTCGCGGTCAGGAGTTGCGCGTCCCGCCGCCGGAGCGAACCCCGCTCGGCCCCGACGAATGGTGGGCTGAGGAGCTCGAGGGCGCGCGTGTGTTCGACGGCGAGCGCGAGTTGGGTGTGGTGCGCCGGCTGCTCGCGCTGCCGTCGTGCGAGTGCCTCGAGGTGGCGCGTGCAGCGGGCGGGGGAGATCTGCTGGTTCCGCTGGTTCGCGACGCGATCCGCAGCGTCGACGTCGCGGCGCGGCGGATCGACGTCGACCTGCGCTTCCTCGGCGAGGTGTCGTGAAGCTCGACGTCGTCACGCTCTTCCCGGACTGGTTCGACTGGTTTCGCAGCCAGCGTCACGTCGCGAACGCGCTCGCGGCCGGCAGCACGCTGACGCTGATCAACCCCCGCGACCACACGCCGCTGGGCGGCGGGCAGGTGGACGATGCGCCCTTCGGCGGCGGTGCCGGCATGGTGCTGCGCGTCGATGTGATGGACGCCGCGCTGAGCAGCCACTACGGCTGTGACGCGACGGCGCTGCGGGGCCGCCGCCGCGTCATCGCGCTCAGTCCAGCGGGTCGCCTGCTGGACGACGCGCTGGTCGAGGAGCTGGCCGCGGAGGGCGCGCTGACGTTCCTGTGCGGGCGCTACGAGGGCTTTGACGAGCGCATCGTCGAGCACTTCGCCAGCGACGTCGTGTCGGTCGGGCGCTATGTCCTGGCCGGCGGCGAGCTCGCCGCGATGGTCTGCGTCGACGCGGTGCTGCGGAAGCTTCCCGGGGCGCTCGGTCACCCCGACTCGGCGCTCGAGGAGTCCTTCAGCGAGGCGCTCGAGGGGCTGCCGGAGTATCCGCAGTACACGCGGCCCGCCGAGTTTCGCGGGTGGCGCGTGCCCGACGTGCTGCTTTCGGGCCACCACGAGGAGATCCGCCGCTGGCGCCTCGATCGCGCCCGCGAACGCGGCTGAGCGACCCGCCGGCGCGGCGCTCCGCGCGACCGCGCAGCGAGCGCGCTAGGATTCGCGGGCGCGCCGGCGTGCTTGCTGTGCGCGCCTTCTCTTTGCCATGAGCACCGTCATCGACACCATCGAGCGCGCCCAGCTGCGCCGGGTTCCCGAGTTCCGGGCCGGTGACCGGCTGCGCGTGCATTTCATCGTGATCGAGGGCACGCGCCGGCGCACGCAGGTCTTCGAGGGCGTCGCGATCAAGCGCCAGGGACAGGGCGTGCGCGAGACGTTCACCGTGCGCAAGCAGTCCTTCGGCGTCGGCGTCGAGCGGACGTTCCCGCTGCATTCACCCAAGATCGAGCGGATCGAGGTCGCCGCGCGCGGCGATGTGCGCCGCGCCAAGCTGTACTACCTTCGCGACCGCGTCGGCAAGGCCGCGCGTGTGCGCGAGCGCGGCTACGTCGGACCGGAGGAGACGATCGAGCCCGGCCTGCTTCACGCCCGCCCGGATGACGCCGAAACGCCGGTCGAGCTCGCTGCGGTGAGCCCGGACGAGGAGGCGCCGGAGATGGAGGCAGCGGCCGACACGACGGACACCGCGGCGACCCAGGCCGAGCGGCCCGAGGCCGAAGCGGCAGCCGCCGGGGAGCCGGTCGCGGAAGCAGGAGCCGCCGAAGCGGCAGCCGCCGAGGAGCCGGTGGCGGAGAGGTCCGCGATCGAGGAGCCCGGCGAGCACCAGGCGCCGCAGTCAGACGCCGGCGAGGCGGCCACCGCCGTCGATGACGGCGATGTCGCGCCGGGTGACGCGGCCGACGAGCCGCAGGCCGGCTCGGACGACTCCGTCGCGGAAACCGCCGCGGAGCCGAGCGAGGACGGCGATCCGGCGGATCCGGTGGCCGACGTGCCCGACGATCCGGCGTGAGCCTTCGGCGACTCGCGCGCGGCAGTCAGGTCGTTGAGTTCGTCCTGATCGTCGTGATCGCACTGGCACTCGCGTTTGCTCTGCAGGCCTTCGTCGTCAAGCCCTACCGGATTCCCAGCGGATCGATGGAGCCGACGCTCGCGATCGGCCAGCGCGTGCTGGTCGACCGCATCGGCAACGACTTCTTCGCACCGTCGGTCGGCGACATCGTCGTGTTCCACCCGCCGGCCGACGCCGCCAGCCAGGTATGCGGCGACACCCACGAGCAGCCCGGACAGGCATGCGATCATCCGACCGCGCAGGAGTCGACCGAGAACTACATCAAGCGTGTCGTCGCCGGTCCCGGTGACACGATCAAGATCGTCGACGGTCACGTCTATCTCAACGGCAAGCGCCAGAGCGAGAGGTTCGCGAGCTTCGCCGGTTGCACCCCGACCAACGTGGATTGCAACTACCCCAAGCCGATCACGATTCCCCGCGGCTACTACTTCATGATGGGCGACAACCGCGACGGCTCCGACGACAGCCGCTTCTGGGGACCCGTGCCGCGCAGCTGGATCATCGGCGAGGCCTTCTTCACGTACTGGCCGCCCGACCGGATCGGATTCCTCTAGGCGGGGGAACCGCAAACCCATCCGGCGATGGAGGCCCCGCGACCGCGGTGTGCGGGTCCTCCGGTGGCGGGGGGTGGTCGCGACGCCACGCCGGTCACGGTTCCGGCCGGTTGCTGCTTCATGATGAGCGCCAACCGTGACTTCTCCGACGACAGCCGGTTCTGGGGACCCGCCCCGCGACGCTGGATCATCGGATAGGTCCTCCTCAGCCCCGGGCCGCCCGGGCGTATCGGATGTAGCCGGGGCGTCCGTAGACGAGCCTGGCGGATCGGCTCCCTCCGTCGGCGCCGCCTCCCGGCGGACCGGGTCGCGGTCCTCGAGCGCGAGGGCACGCCGGTCCGCGCGGCGGCGGACGAGCGGCCACCGCCTGTTCGCCTTCGACCGCGCACTGGGGGTGCGCCTGGTGGCCGGGGCCGACGAGGCGGGGCGCGGCTGCCTGGCCGGGCCGCTCGTCGCCGCTGCCGTGCTGTTCGACTACGACTCGCTGACGACCCGCGAGCTGCGCTCGCTCAGCGCGCTGAACGACTCCAAGCAGCACGACCATGCCGCGCGAGAGGAGCTCTATCCGCGCGTGCTCGCGTGCGCCAGCCGGGTCGTCGTCGTGTCGCGGTCGGTGCGCAGCATCGACAGCCGCGGCCTGCACGTGATGAACCTGCAGGCTCTCCGTGACGCACTGCGCTCAGTTGCGAGACTCGACGCGCTGTGCCTGATCGACGGCTTCGCCGTTCCCGAGTTCGGCTTCGCACAGCGCGCGATCGTCAACGGTGACGCGACCAGTGCGGCGATCGCCGCGGCATCGATCGTCGCCAAGGTCACCCGGGACCGTTTCATGTGCCGCGCCGACGAGCGCCACCCGGGCTGGCAGTTCGCGGCCCACGTCGGCTACTCGACGCCCGAGCACCGCGCCGCGATCGCGCGCCACGGCGTCTCGCCGCTGCACCGGCTGTCGTTCCAGTCGAGCGCGTACGAGCAGCTGGCGCTCTAGCGGCGCCGGGCGCCCGGACCAGAGTTGCCCGTGAGCCGACGCGAGAGGCCCAGGCCGCCCGATCTGCCGCCGGAGCTGGCCGCGGTGGCGGCTCTGCCGGGCGACGAGCCCGGCGCGCTGAACCTCTCCGGCGCGCTGGTGCGCGCCGGAGGCGGCGAAGCGCTTGCGCTGGCGCGGCTGCACGTCGAGGAGTCGGAGCTGCACGGCGTGGCGCTCGCAGCCGGGAACGTCCCCGGCCTGGTTCTGCGCGACGTCATCCTGCGCGGCTGCGACCTCTCGAACATCCACTCCGGCCAGGGGTCGATCCGGCGCTGCGAGATCCGCGACTCGAGGCTGGTCGGGTTCGCGCTCAGCGAGGGCAAGCTGGCGGACGTGCACGTGCTCGACACCACCCTGGCCTACGGATCCTTCGCCCGCTCGCAGCTTCGGCGCGTCGTGTTCGAGCGCGTGATCCTGCGCGAGGCGTCGTTCCTCGAAGCGAGCCTGACGTCGGTCGAATTCGTCGCCTGCGAGCTCGAGGGCGCGGACTTCCGCGGCGCGCACCTCACCGACTGCGTCATGCGCGGTTCGTCGCTCGAGGGCCTCGTCGGAGTCGAGTCGCTGCGGGGCCTCACGATGCCCTGGGAGGATCTTGTCGGTTCGACCGCTGCGCTGGCGTCGGCGCTCGGCATCGAGGTCGAACCCGACCCCTGACGTCGCGCCACGGGCCGCGCGCCCGGCGCCGCACGGCCTCACGCCACATCCTCGACCTGCTCGAGCGACACGAGCGTGCCGCGCGCGTCCACGATGACCGCCACGGCGTCGATGCGAAGCGCCGGCGTGTACGGGCGCACCGGGTGGGTGGAAAGCCATGCCGCGGCCAGCGAGCGCATTCGCCGCCGCTTGGCCGCGGTGATCGCGAGCAGGGGGTCGAAGCCGCCGCTGTGCCGCGTCTTGACCTCCGCGAACACGGTGGTATCAGTGTCGCTGACGATCAGGTCGATCTCGCCGGCGCGGGTGCGGAAGTTGCGCTCGAGCAGCCGAAAGCCAAGCCGTTCGTAGTGCTCGAGCGCGAGCCGCTCACCGAGGCGGCCGAGGATCTGTCTGGCGTTTTCACTCACCCCCTGACGCTAACCGCACGGAAACCCCCCTTATATGAAGAAGTGAGACGAAATCGCGACGAAAGCCGCAGGCGCCGAGGCGGGGTCGCCGATCGAAGAGTTCCTACGCCGTCGCCTGCTGTGATGTCGGCATGCTCGTCCACGCTCACGGCTTCGCGGTCAACCGCGGGATCGCCGAACACGTGCGGGTGGAGCTCGACGTGCGTGGCGGCCTGCCCAACTTCTGCGTCATCGGTCTCGGCGCCGGCGCGGCGCGCGACGCGCGCGAGCGCGTGCAGGCCGCGGTGCTCAACAGCGGCTTCGGCTTCCCGCGCAAACGCTTGACGGCGAACCTGGCCACCGGGGCGGCACCCAGGAGCGGTGCCGCCTTCGACCTCGTGCTCGCGTGCTGCGTGCTCGCCGTGCAGGAGCATTTGGACGCGAGCCGCCTCGCGCGGATCGGCCTGTTCGCAGAGTTGGGGCTGGGCGGCGATCTGCGGCCAGGCCCGTCGGTGGCGGCGGTGGCGCAGGCGGCCGGTGCGGCCGGCCTTGCGGGATTGGTCGTCGCGGACGGCGACCTGCGCGATGCGCGCGCCGTCGGCGCGGTTGCGGTCGTCGGCCTGCGCAGCCTCACCGCCGTGGCGGCTCTGCTGAGCGGGCGCTGCGGCGCCGGAAGGCCGCGAAGCGGTCGCGCCGTGGCGTAGTGACGGCGCTCTGCGCGATGTCCGGCCCGCGGTGGTTGCGCTGTTTGCGATAATCGCGCGATGCGGCTGCTCCGGATGAAACCCGGGCATGGCGAGGTGCTCATCGCCGAGGGTGATGTGGAGGTCGCCGAGCAGGAGCTCGCCCTGATCGAGGCGTTTCGCGCGCAGCTCGACCAGGGGATGTGGGCGGCCGTGCCGGTGGTCGCCGCCGACGGCCGGCGCCAGGCCGAGCTTGTACGCGACTTCGACGAGGTTCCCCGCGACGCCGAGCGCGTGATCTTCTTCCCGCGCGCCGCCGGCGGCCGCTGAGCCGGGCCGATGCTGATCGCCCTCGGCGTCTGCGCGGTCGTGGCTGTCGTGCTCGCCTGGGAGGTGATCGCGTCGTCGCTCAAACCGGCGCTCGCCCACTGGCAACTGCGGCTGGCCTCCGGCTGGGGTGAGGACGTCGCGGCCTACGACCCGGGGCGCGAACGGCGCGCTGAGCACCGGGCACGCGAGCTGCTGCGCTCATGCGTCGACGAGGAGGACTGGGAGATGTACCGCGATCTCGGCTTCCTCCGCGTCTGGGGCAGCGACGGATCGGGGACCGGCGCGGGTCACGGCGTGGCGCCGTACGCGTACCTGATCTACCCGCACAAGCCGATCGTCGCCTACGTCCCGCGCAGTTCGCGGCTGCTCAGCGAGTACTGCGTCGACTTCCCCGATACCGAGCGTCCATTCGGCAGCGTCCGGCTCCCGCCGTCCGACGATGTGCTCGCGAAGTGGATGGCGCTGACCGCCGACGAGCGGCGGTTGATCGAGAACGCGAACCTCCATCTCGCGGGCCGCCAGCTCGATCCGGACGCGGTGCGCTCGGACATCGCCGCGCTGTCGCGCTGGGAGCATGAGCGCCGGCGCCGGCGCGACGCCGCTAGTCTTCGCGCCACGTGAGCTCGGCGACCGGATTCGATCTCAAGCACCGCAGTCGCCAGCTCACCGAGGGGCCGGAGCGCGCTGCCGCACGCGCCTACCTGAAGGGCATCGGGTACGACGACGAGGCGCTCGCCAAGCCGATCGTGGGCGTCGCCTCCACCTGGATCGAGACGATGCCGTGCAACTTCCACCTGCGCGCGCTGGCGGCCCAGGTGAAGGACGGGATCCGCGAGGCGGGCGGCACGCCGATGGAGCTGAACACGATCGCGATCTCCGACGGGATCACGATGGGTACGGCTGGGATGAAGACGTCACTGGTCTCGCGCGAGGTGATCGCCGACTCGATCGAACTGGTCGGCCGCGGGCACTACTTCGACGCGATGATCGCGCTTTCGGGTTGTGACAAGACGATCCCTGGAACGGTTATGGCGCTGTCGCGCCTGGACGTGCCCGCCGTGATGCTCTACGGCGGCTCGATACCGCCGGGCCGCTTCCAGGGCCACGACGTCACGATCCAGGACGTGTTCGAAGCCGTCGGCGCGCACGCCGCCGGCAACATGAGCGACGCGGAGCTCGCCGAGCTCGAGAGCGTCGCTTCGCCCGGCGCCGGCGCCTGCGGCGGCCAGTTCACCGCGAACACGATGGCGATGGCCTACGAGATGCTCGGGATCTCACCGATTGGCGACTCGCTGATGCCGGCGCAGGAGCCGACCAAGCCGGCGGTGGCCCGCGCATCGGGCGCGCTCGTCGTCGACGTGCTGCGCCGAGGCCTGCGCCCCAGCGCGCTGATCACGCGCGCGAGCATCGAGAATGCGATCACCGCGATCGCTGCGAGCGGCGGCTCCACCAACGGCGTGCTCCACCTGCTGGCGCTCGCGCGTGAGGCGGGAGTCGAGCTCGAGATCGACGACTTCGACACGATCAGTGAGCGCACGCCGCTGCTGTGCGACCTCAAGCCGGGCGGACGCTTCGTCGCGCTCGACCTCTACCGCGCCGGCGGCGTGGCGCTGCTGGCGCAGCGCCTGGCGCAGGCGGGTCTCCTGCACGAGGATGCGCCGACCGTGACCGGCCAGACGATCGGCGAAATCGCCGCTGGTGCCCGGGAGACACCGGGGCAGGAGGTGATTCGTCCGCTCGCCAATCCGATCAAGGCGACCGGCGGCCTGGCGATCCTGCGCGGCAACCTGGCGCCCGAGGGCTGCGTCGTCAAGCTCGCCGGCCACGAACGTCGCCACCATCGCGGTCCGGCGCGGGTGTTCGAAGGCGAGGAGGCGGCGATGGCCGCGGCGACGCGGGGCGCGATCGTCGCCGGCGATGTCGTCGTGATCCGCAACGAGGGGCCCGCGGGCGGCCCCGGCATGCGGGAGATGCTGGCCGTGACGGCCGCGCTGAGCGGCGCTGGGCTCGGCGAGCATGTGGCGCTGCTGACCGACGGGCGCTTCTCCGGCGCCACGCACGGCCTGATGGCCGGCCATGTCGCGCCCGAGGCGGTGCGCGGCGGCCCGATCGCCGCCGTCGCCGACGGCGACGAGGTCACGTTCGACATCGATGCGCGTCGCCTCGACGTTGCGCTCAGCGATGAGGAGATCGCCGCTCGCGTCGCGGCCTACGAGCCGCCGCCCAACCCCGATCTGACGGGCGTGCTGAAGAAATACGCGCGCGTCGTCTCGAGCGCGTCGCACGGCGCGATCACGATCTGAACCCTACCCGCGGTCGCCTCCGCGCCCGCCCGTGCCCGCCGACGCGCTCGCGGCGGGACGCCCGCGAGATCGCGCAGCAGGGAGGTTGCGCGGCGACCGTGGCGAACAAGGGACAATCTTGACGATGGCGGCGACAGATGCGCGCTCCGCGCCGGCGGAGCGCTGGCCCGAGGCGCTGCGCGACTTCGACGCCGATTTACGAGTTCGGGCGGCCGCCGAGAAGACGCGCCGCGCCTACGGCGGCGACCTCGCACACTTTGCGCAGTGGTGCGCGGCGCGTGGTCTCGAACCCGCCGGGGTCGACGCGCGTGTCCTGCGCCGCTACGCCGCGCAGCGCTCGCAGGAAGGGCTTAGCCCCGCGTCGCTCGCCCGCAGCGTGGCGTCCCTGCGGTCGTTCTACAGGATGCTGCGCGAACACGGTCTCGTCGCGAGCAATCCGGCGGAACTGTTGACCCTGCCGAAACGCCCGCGTTCGCTGCCGCACGTTCTGCGCCCGCAGGAGCTCGCACAGCTCCTCGACCGGATCCCGCAGACGACGCCGCTGGAGCTTCGTGACCGGGCGATGCTCGAGCTGGCTTACGCCTGCGGCCTGCGCGCCGAGGAGCTCGTGACGCTCACCACCGACTCCGCGGACTTCGATGCCGAGCAGCTGCGGATCGAGGGGAAGGGGTCGAAGACGCGGCTCGTGCCGGTCGGCGAGCCGGCGTTGCGGGCACTGACGCGCTACCTCGAGCGGGCCCGGCCGGCGCTCGCGCACGACGACGAGCGCGCGCTGCTGCTGTCCAAGTCGGGGCGCCCATTGTCGACCTCGGATGTGCGCCGGCGACTGCGGATCTGGTCCACGCGGGCCGGGCTGGGCGGCGCGGTCCATCCGCATGCGCTCCGGCACTCGTTCGCCACCCACCTGCTCAACGGCGGCGCCGATCTACGCGCGATCCAGGAGCTGCTCGGTCATTCGAGCATTTCGACGACACAGGTCTACACTCAAGTAGAGTCTGCGCGGCTGAGGCGCGCCTACGCAAGCAGTCATCCGCGAGCGTAGCTGGCTCGGTCAGCCGGATCCGGGAGTTCTGTGCAGACGAATGTAAAAGCGGTCGAGCTTCGTGATCTGTGGCGTCGCTACAAGACCTCAAATGATCAGAAGGCGCGCGACCGGCTGGTCGTGGCCTATTCGCCGCTGGTCAAGTACGTAGCGGGCCGGATGGGCGCGGGGCTTCCCGCGCACGTCGACGAGGCTGACCTGATCTCCTACGGCCTGGGTGGCCTGATCGCCGCCATCGAGCGGTTCGACCTCAGCCGCGAGATTCGCTTCGAGACCTACGCGATCACGCGGATCAAGGGCGCGATCCTCGACGAGCTGCGTGCACTCGACTGGGTGCCTCGCTCGGTTCGTGCCCGGGCGCGCCAGATCGAGCGTGCCAACCTCAAGCTCGAGGCGAAGCTGCAGCGCGTGCCGACCGACGAGGAGCTCGCCGGCGAGCTCGAGATGAGCGTCGAGGAGTTCCGCGCCGCGCTGCTGCAGATCGCGAACTCCTCGATCAGGGCGCTCGACGAGCTGTGGAGCCCATCCGATTCCAGCGGCGACAGCATGTCGCTGCTCGACACGCTGAGCGACGCGAACGCCCCCAATCCCGAGCGCATCGTCGAGCAGAACGAACTGCGCGACCGGATCGGCGAAGCGCTGGAAAGGCTGCCGGAGCGCGAGAAGCTGGTTATCGCGCTCTACTACTACGAGAACCTCACCCTGCGCGAGATCGGCGAGGTTCTTCGCGTCACCGAGTCGCGCGTGTCGCAGCTGCACACCAAGGCCGTGCTCGGGCTGCGCTCGCACCTCACCGCAACCCGCTGAGCCACCACTCCGCCGGGGCGCGTTCGCGCTATGTTGAGCGCCCCGAAGGAGAGGAGAGATCGCATGGCGTACAGCGCGGAAGCGATTCGCAATGTGGCCCTCGTTGGCCATCGCGGCACTGGCAAAACCTCCCTACATGAGTCGCTGCTGTTCGAGGCCGGTGTGCTGGGGCGGCTGGGCTCGGTCAGCGACGGCACGACCGCCTCCGACACCGAGGCCGACGAGCAGGCCCGCCAGATGTCGATCTCGATGACGCTCAGCTCCTTCGAGTGGTCGGGCCGCAAGATCAATCTGCTGGACACGCCGGGGGACCCGAGCTTCATCGCGGACGCGCTCGGCGCCCTGCGCGTCTGCGAGTCCGCGATCTTCGTGATCAACGCCGTGATGGGCGCGGAGGTCACGACCCGCAGGTTGTGGAAGGTTGCCGCCGAGCGCGACATCGCCCGGATGCTCTTCGTCAACATGCTCGACCGCGAGCGCGCCGACTTCTACCGTACGCTCGAATCGCTGAAGTCCGCGTTCGGCCCGCATGTCGTGGCAACGGAGATCCCGATCGGCAGCGAGCAGTCCTGCAACGGGGTGATCGACCTCGTCGACATGCGCGCCTACCGCTACGAGGGCGCCGGCCGCGCGAACTCGACGGAGATCGAGATCCCGGAGCAGGAGCGCGCGCAGGCCCAGGAGTACCGCGAGAAGCTGCTGGACGAGGTCGCCGAGGTCTCAGACGAGTTGATGGAGCGCTACCTCGAGGGAGCCGACATCTCGCACGAGGAGATCGTCGACGCACTGAAGCGCGGCACCAACCACGGCTCGATCTTTCCCGTCGTCTGCGGCGTCGCGACGCGCAACCTGGGAACCAACCGGCTGCTCGAGGCGATCGTCGAGG
>Ga0182024_10022214_pt1 | contig 11445 bp, 11 predicted proteins | sample P32metaG_FD_120480 | JGI IMG/M metagenome (GOLD analysis project Ga0182024, IMG submission 120480) | Permafrost microbial communities from Stordalen Mire, Sweden - P3-2 metaG (Illumina Assembly) | ecosystem: Environmental > Terrestrial > Soil > Wetlands > Permafrost | place: Sweden: Stordalen... | reverse complement strand
TGATACGTCACCGGCACCACCACCGACGGCCGCACCACCGCCCCCGCCACCGCCGGACCATCCACACCCAACAACCCGCCCGACCGGCCCACCACTCCCGAACCCGCCGACCCCGAACCCGACGCAGCAGACACCGGCACCGCCAACCCACACACCACCACAACCACCACCACAAGCGCGCCCAAACAACCACACCATCCCACCACCACCGAACGACACGACCTCACACCACAAACCCTTCCTCAAGCCCACCAACAGTGTCCCAGGTCCGACAGTCCCCGACGACATCGAAGGTCGCCTCCGGACATGACTTTCCAATGTTTCCTTTTCGTCGCCTGGACGATTACCGGTATACGGTCGCAGCGGTTTCGTCGCGCGCTGTCTCTGCACGTGTTCCCGTCAGTTGCTCGTGCGAATACTGCACGCAGCCGTTTCTCGAGTGCGCTCGCACCACGCGGTCGCCGCAACGACGCCGCGGTGAAGCAAACGAACGGCGAGTATCAAACGAAGAAGACCGGCACCGTCCAGCTGTCGTCGCGGCCTTCGCCAAGGTCCCGGCAGCGCCTCTCGACCGGTGACGTCGCATGGTGCGCGACGCAACGGATTCCAGTTCGTCGGCGCGGGCGAGAGGACTCAACAACAATTCCGGACCGACGCGAGCCGAGCACCGATCGTCTTCATCGGTCTGGTCGTTCGCGCGCGGCTGGGCTGCGTCACCAGCACGCACCGCCGGACCGAGGCGGGCCACTTCATCGGTTCGTGTCGACATCGCACCGACGATGATCTCGGTCGGACTGCAGCCGATCTCCGAAGGAACGATCACCTTTCGAGCGAACTGCGAACGGCCTTGCGCTCTCTCGTCTTGAGGAGTCCGCCGACTGCCAGTCCGACCGCGGCGAGCAGCGAGCAGTAGATGCCGAACTTCCGGCTGAGGGTGATCGTGCCGATGACGATGTTGGACCGGTCGCCGATCAGCACCTTGCTAAGGACCAACAGCGCCGCGACCGCGCCGGCGATGAAGTTCGCTGCCGCCCAGCTCACCGGAAGGTCTCGAAGCTTGGTGACGAACACCGCGGTGATGACTCCGGCGAGCATCGCCAGGCCCAGCAACAGCGGGATGACGCCGAACACGGGGAAGTGCCAGCCGTCGTCACTGAACTCCTTTGCGTAACCGAACCAGGGCAAGAACGACATGACAAGGAGGGCAACGGCACTGACTCCGATCACTTTGTCGCTTGTTGTCAACTTGGTGAGATCCACGACACCTCCGCAGGTCGCCGTTGTCGACAATGAACGGCACTGGAACCTACGTCGTCGTTCCTCGCGATCTCGTTCACGGCCGACCGACGGCCGAACAGGCTCATCATCTGTCTCCGCGGTCGCGACCCGTCCCGGTCGCCCGCTCCAGAGTCGGGCTCGCTATCCGGTCCGGTTGTCGTTGTACCGGGCACGCGCCCACAGGTAACCGAAGGCGCCCAGGCCGGCAGACCAGGCGGCGCCGAGGATCGCACAGTTGCCAATCGCGGTGCCCGTGAGCAGGCCGCGCAAGGTCTCGATGATCGGCGTGAAAGGTTGGTTGTGCGCGAACCAGCGCACCCCGGCCGGCATCGAGCGCGTGGGTACGAACGCGCTGCTGATGAACGGGAGCACAACGAGGATGAGAGCCATGCTGTTCGCGCCTGCCGGCGTCTGGGCGACCAGCCCAAAGGCGACGGCCAGCCACGTGAGTGCCAGCGTCAGCATCGCGAACACCCCAGTCGCGGCGATCCACTCGACCGGGGTGGCCGTCGGGCGGAACCCCAACGCGAACGCGACCACGACGACGAGGGCGACACTGATCAACGCGCGGATGAGGCTTCCGACGACCTGGCCGGCCAGTACGGAGGTGCGGCTGATCGCCATCGTGCGGAAACGGGCAATGATGCCTTCACTCATGTCGGTGCAGACGTTCACTGCGGTGGTCTCCGCGCTCGCACTCGCGGTCATCAAGATGACGCCGGGTGTGAGATAGTCGACGTAGCTCTCACCCGCCGGTACGGCGCCCAGACCGGCACGCAGGGTATGGCCGAACACGCCGACGAAGAGCAACAGAAAGAACGTCGGGACCGCCATGCCACTGATTGTCATCATCGGGAAGCGCAACGAGTGCACAACGTCGCGTCGCAACATCGTCGCCGAGTCGCGCACCGCGTAGGAGGGACTGCTCATGACGGGCTTCCCTGCCCGTCGCGAGGATTGCCGGTTAGCGCGAAGAAGACATCGTCGAGGTCGGCCGTGTGCACGGTGAGGCGTTCGACAGGAAGTCCGTGGCGGTCGAGCCGCTCGAGCAAGGCAGCCAGCGTCTCGGGGCTGCCGTCCGTCGGGACATGCACGACGAGGGGATCGTTGTCGCGCGATGCGTCGCCGAGCACCTCCATCGCCGCGTGCACTGCGTCGACGTCGCGGAGGTGAAGCCGCGCTTGACCGCCGGGAATCCGACGTTTGAGGTCGTCGGGTGTTCCCTCCGCGACGACGTTTCCTTGGTCGAGGAGCGCGACACGATCGGCGAGCTCGTCGGCCTCTTCGAGATACTGGGTCGTGAGAAGGACGGTGATCCCGGTCGCGACGAGCTCGCGGATGATTTGCCACATGGTTCGGCGGCTGCGGGGATCCAGCCCGGTGGTCGGCTCGTCGAGGAAGAGGATCCGCGGATCACCGATGAGCGTCATGGCGAGGTCCAATCGACGGCGCATGCCTCCCGAGTAGGTCGCGACCATCTGGCTGGTTGCGCCGACGAGATCGAATCGGTCGAGCAGTTCGCCGGCGCGGCGCTGTCCGACGCGGCGGTTCAAGTGGTGAAGATCCGCCATCAACCTCAGGTTTTCCGCGCCTGTGAGCAGGTTGTCGACCGCGGAGAACTGTCCGGTGACACCGATCGTGGCGCGTATCGCGTCGGGCTCGCGATGGAGATCGAATCCGCCGACGTGAACTTCGCCCGCGTCGGGTCGAAGCAATGTCGACAGGATCTGCACGATGGTCGTTTTCCCGGCGCCGTTGGGGCCGAGAAGCGACAGGATCGTCCCTTGCTCGACGTCGAGGTCGATGCCGTCGAGGACGATCCGCTCGCCGAACGCCTTGCGCAGACCGGCGACCTTCAACGCCGACGGCGCCGTTCGTGTCATCGTCGTCATTGCTTGCTCGTCGCGTCGCTCGCGCGACAGCGGCGGATCGAGATGTCTCCGAAGGCCGTGCGGGCGCGCACCTGGACCATGTCCTCGCCGGCTGCCGGCTGTGCGGCTGCGTCGAGGTTGTTGTGCACGTTTCCAAAACCTGTCTTGAGGTCGAGCCACGCGGCGACGCCGTCGGCGACTCCGATCTCGATGCGTCCACGCGCGGTCTCGGCCTCGATGGCGCCAACCGAAACTTCGCCGACGTGTACGTCCCCGTTCGCGGTCTTGGCGACAACCGCTGCTCGTGCGCGATCGATGACGATGTCGCCGTTCGCCCCGCTCACGCGAACGTCTCCGGCGATCTCGCCGATCCGGGTGTCGCCGTTGGAATTCTTGACCACCGCGGTTCCGTCGATGCTTTCGACCCGCAGCGCACCGGAGCTTGTCGTCAGCTCGGCATCGCCGCCAACCCGGCCCACCGTGATGTCGCCGGCACTGGTTCTGAGCTGCACCGGTCCGACGTCCGCGATGTCGATGCTGCCGGCGCTGATCTTGAGGTGGCATTCGCCCAGGCGACCGGTGCCGCGGACCGCGGCGACGGCGGCGTCTCCTCGCAGCTCCGAACCTGCCGGCAGCTCGATCTCAACGTCGATCGAGTCGCGTCCGCCCAGGGGTGTCAAGTGCCGCCACCCGTTCGGCGCCTTGATCAGCAGCCGGCCGTCGGCATACTCGACACGGGTTTGCTCAGCGGCAGCGACGTCGCCTGCCCTCGCGCTGTGGCTGGGACGAACAGCGACCGCGGTATCGGTTCGTTCGCTTGCCACGATCCGGAGGTCTGCGACGCAAAGTTCGACGGTCACGGTGATGGGTTGGGGAGTCTTGAACGTGGGCATGGCAGTTCCTTTGTCTTCGATGGGAGCCGTCGGTCGGTCGCGGTGGAGGCGATCGCTCGGCGGTCAGCGCGCCCAGCCCGTGTAGCGCTGCCCGCTGCGGGGCGCGCGGGACTCACGTCGCGGACCGGGTTCGGGGCGTTCCAATGCGGCGGTGGCTGCGCGTACGAGCCAGCTGTTGACCGACAGTCCCCCGCCGGCGGCGGCCTGTTCGACCCGGCCCTTCAGCTGGTCAGGCATGCGGAGGTTGATGCGGGACATTGCGCCGTCGTCGGCCTCGCCCGGCCCCTCGGTCACCGGCTCGCTTGCGTCGTCGTTTTCGAACGGGTCGGCGGCGGAGGTCTCGGCGGCCGCCGCGGTGACGACGAACTCGGGATCACGGCCGCGTAGGCGCAGCTCGACCGAGCCCGGGGCCAGCTCGCACGTGATCTCCTCCGCCGCGGCTACGAGGGCGTCCTGCAAGGTGAGTCGGATCGCGGCGTCGAGCGATGACAACAAGCGGTCGGCAAGGGCCCGTGTGTCGTCGCCGCCCGCCTCGGCAGCGACGATGACCTGGCGTTGGATGTTCTCAACGTACGGCTGCAACTCCATGGCACCACTTTGGCATCATCTTGATGCCAAATCAAGTGCGGATGGCTCAGCTCTGAGCCATCCGGTGGTGGGGAGCGCGGATCACGTTCTCCACACGAGCGTGAGGTTCTGCACCGACCGCAGCCCGGGCGGATACACCAGCTCTTCGTGACCCGGCTTGATGGAATAGTCGGGGATCCGGCGGTGCCATTCGCGCATCGTGATGCGGAGCTCGCGCCGCGCGAGGTGTGAGCCGAGGCAGCGGTGGACGCCGGCGCCGAACGCGATGTGACGATTTGTTTCACGGTCGAAGCGCACGTCGAAGGGATTGGAGAACTCCGCCGGGTCGACGTTGGCCGCGCCGAAGTTCACCATCACCGCGGTTCCGGCCGCGACCTTCATTCCGTTCGGAAGCTCGGTGTCCTGGGTGGCGATACGCGGAACGCCGCTCGGGACCGGTGATTCCCAGCGCAGCAGTTCTTCGACTGCGCCGGAGATGAGTGTGGGGTCGTCGACGAGCTGGCGCCGATGCTCAGGGTGATTGGCCAAGAACGCGTAGAAGCACGTGAGCGAGTCGCTCACCGTGTCGAGCCCGGCGATGAGGAACAGGAAGCAGATGTCGAGGATCTCTTCGCGGGTGAGCGTCTCACCGTCGATCTCAACGGTGACGAGGTGCGAAAGGATGTCGTCGGTCGGATGCTGCTGGCGCTCGTCGCACACGTTGTCGAAGTACGCGTAGATGTCGCGGCCGGTCGCGCGTTGCACGGCGATGCGCGTGTCCGCGTCGAACATCGCGCCGGGATCGACCTTGTCGGGACGAAGGATGCCGTCGCGCAGGTGCAAGAAGGTGTCGAGCTCGTCCCACGGGAGTCCCATCAAACCGAGGAACACCGAAGACGGCAGGAGCTCTGCGAACTCTTCGCTGAAGTTGCACTCCCCACGATCGATGAACGCGTCGATGAAGTGATTGACGCGTGCGGTGATGTCGGCTTCCTGTGCGTCCATCTGTTTCGGTGCAAAGAGCGGGTCGAGGACCTTGCGGTACTTGGAATGCTGCGGTGGGTCCACATTCAGTGGGATGAGCGGACGGATGTTTCCGAGGTCGATCCCGCCGACGGACGAGAACAGTTCGTGATGGCGCAGGACGTGGTCCGTCAGCGCGCGGCTGAACGTGGCCGTGAGACCGTCCATCGGTTGGAGGCATCCTCCCTCTTCGATGACCTGGCGGTAGCCCTGCTGCGGCGCTGCGAGATTGAGGAACATCTCCATTCCGGCGTCGATCTCCGCGGCTGGCTGCGTCGTCGTCTCGGTTTCGTCGGTCATGGCTACCTCCGGTCCCTCGTTGTCTCGCATGCAGGACAAGGGTCGCAGATCGGCGGATGCGCGGGCCACCGCGCTGCGCGGCTCGGATCGTGAGAAGAGGTGTGTGCGTTGCGAAGGCCCGTCGGTGACGCGAGGTGGGGGACGCTGATCGAGCGGGCGACCGACCGCCATCGGACCTCGCTCGCGCCTCCGAAATCGTGTCGCTGCCCCGTTTGCCGAGTGTGTCCACTGCGCGGTAGCTCCCAGCGGCGGGCTGCGACCTCGTCGACGAACGATTCCCGTCATAGCTGACGATTTACCCATAACGCGCATGAGGAGAACAACGTCTTCGACCGGCTCACAACGATGCCAGTCGTGAACGCTCGCGGTCGGCGCCTCCGCTGAGTCCAGGACAGGCGAGCGCGCAACTCCGAGCGGGACCGATCGAAGGTGTGGCGTCAGTGTTGTGTTGTGTGGTCGGATTCGCCGAGGCGACGGTCGATCTCGATGCCCATGATTTTGCATTCGGTCGCGGGATGGTCGTATCGGCACAACAACGCTCCGGCGAGGTATTCGCGAGCCCGCTGAAGTCGGGTGATCTGCTCGTCGAGGAGCGCGAGCCGCCGCGTGGCGATGGTCTTCCATGCAGCGACGTCGGTCGCGTTGAGAATGCCTTCGATGTCATCCAGGGCGAGGCCCGCGTCTTGGAGCATGCCGATGAACACGAGTCGCCGCAGCGTCTCGTTGCGGTACCGGCGCTGTCCTGAGGCCCGAGCATCCGCGGTGAGCAAGCCCTTCCGCTCGTAGTAGCGGATCGTCGACGTCGCGACGTGCGCGCGTCGGGCGACTTCACCGATCGTGAGTTGCGGTTCCGACACCCGAACACTTGACTTGAAGTCGGGTTCAACTGTCAAGGTGGGTGGGTGACCGACCAACACCTTGTCCCCAACCACCACGCGCACTATCCAAGCTTCCGTGGCCTCGCGGGTCTGGCCGCCGCGCTGAGCATGGTCGTCGGCCGCGACAGTGATGCCCGCTACGCGTCTCAGCTCGCCGATCTCGGCCCCGATGACGTCGTGGTGGACGTCGGCTGCGGTCCCGGCGTCGCCGTCCGACACGCAGCGCGTCTGGGCGTCCGCGCGACCGGAATCGATCCGGCCCCTGTCATGTTACGAACGGCTCGGCTGCTCACGTGGGGCGGGGACAACGTCCGCTACGTCGAAGGCGTCGCCGAGGCGCTCCCGGTCGGCGATCATTGCGCAACCGTGGTGTGGTCGATCGCAACCGTGCACCACTGGTCCGATCTCGATGCCGGGCTAGCAGAAGCACGCCGAGTGCTCCGACCCGGCGGGCACCTCGTGGCCATCGAGCGACGGACCTACCCTGGCGCGCACGGCCACGCCAGCCACGGCTGGACCAACCAACAAGCCGAGACATTCGCGGACCGTTGCCGCGAACACGGCTTCGATGCCGTCTGCGTGCAGCAGGACACGACCGGACGAAGATCGACTCTCAGCGTCGTCGCCACGAACCCGTAACGACGGCATCCATCATCCGGCATTCCACGGTGCGCGAGCAGACGACCGGACCGGCGGTCGGACGCACGAGGTTTGGACTGACGCCGCTCGAAGAAATCGGTATCCGTCCGATCCCGCGCGGTACCCCTGTCGCTCGAGAAACGAGGCGAGTCGCGCTCGTGTGTCCCGCGCCGGGCGTGTCATCAAACGATGCGCGCGCACGGTCAACCACGCTGCGCGCACGGTTGTCCATCGTTGCAGGCGGCCGCCCCTCGCCAATCCTGGGGCCGCGACCTCGTACGATGCGAGATACGTGTTTGAAATCGGACCCGTCGGGGCACGCGAAGAGGTGAGATCTCTGCCGGGGCATCGAACGTGACCTGTCCGGCCCGTCGAGCCGGGATGCGAGGCGGAGTGTCGACATGAACAGGTACCTGTTAGAAGTTGGCGTCGCCGCGGCCGTCTCGATCAGCGCGATCGCGATCACCAACAGTTCCGGTCGTGTCCCGGACCGGCGTTCGGACGCGGCCGCCGCTCCCGGCAATGGATTGGCGGCTGTCGCGTGGAAGGCACCGCCTGCCACGGGCACACACATCGTGACGTCTCCCGTCACAGTTTCGCCTGGTGGCCCGACCGCAACCGTGAACGGCGACCGGAACGGCGCACGTGCAGGGTCGTCCCCAACGGCGCCGGTGAGACCGGTAGCCGAACCGGCGGCGCCGGTAGAAGTTGATGCGATTGCGGGCGTCGGGCGCGCCGTCGTGTCGTGGAAGCCACCACCCGACGACGCTGGCTACCGAATCTCCGCATATACGGTGATTGCGTCCGGCGGTGAGCATACGACGGTCGCCGCGACCGAAACCCGCGCGACTGTCTCAGGTCTGGTTGATGGCGGCCGCTACACCTTCCGGGTTGATGCCACAACAACGATCGGAACGAGTGCCGTGTCGGCGCCTTCGGCGCAGGTGATGATGCCGCCCGGCGCGCCTTCCGCCCCGCTCTATCTGGACGCGTTCGCCGGGGACAGGGCAGTCGAGCTGCTCTGGCAGCCTCCCGCGCTCAACGGCGGAAGCGTGATTACGTCCTACACCGTGACGAGCACGCCCGCCGCTGAGCAGCTCACCGTTCCCGCACGACGCGGTGCCATCCCCACCGTGATGATGCACGGGCTTACCGATGGGACGCGTTATCGCTTCACCGTGTACGCAATCAACGCCCTCGGCCGGAGCGTCAACTCGGCGGTTTCCGACACGGTGACCCCATTTGGGCCCCCGGACGCTCCGACCGGCGTGCACGCAACCGAACACGACGGCCGCGTCGTCGTGTCCTGGACAGCACCCGCGAACGACAACGGCTCGGCGATCAACCAATACCGGGTCACGGCAAGCCCGGGCGGCGTGCTCGCCGGAATCGACGCACCCCAGCACAGCCTCACATTCGACGGTCTGACCGATGGCGCGGATTACACCTTCACGGTCGTCGCATTGAACGACGCCGCCAACGGACCTGCGTCGCTCCCGTCGAACGTCGTTATGGTCAGCGATCCCGCGTGATCCGGTGAAGGCATTCGCCGAGCAAACGACAGCATTCGAGCAAGGGCACGGCACCGGCCGGTGACGACGCGACCAACTGCGTTGCGCGAACGGCGGGCAGGCAAAATCAAAAGAGGAAGCGACCGCTCCGGCTGAGGTGGTCGACCGGCGTCGTCGTCGCTGCCCGGTCGCGCCGAACTCGTGTTGTTCGAAACCACCCGCTGCGTGTCGCAATGCGCGACGGGTCGGTGGATCTGTCTGAGCATGAGTCGAAGGCGCCGCGATCGGCTGCCCCCCGAGCTGACACTGAACGACACCTGTGCGATTCGCCCGTTCGGAGGTGTTGGCGCTCTCCGGTGCCGGCCGCAACGGGTTGTTCAACGTTCGCAAAGGTTTCGGCAACGTCGAACGTTGAGGTCGGCAGTTCTGACCAGGCGAGCAGTTTCGCTCGTCGGTCAGGATTGGCCGGAGACCGGTTTCGACGCCACCGTCGCAGGGTACGGGTACCAGATGCAGGTCCGTGTCACCGTCGGTATCGTCGGCATCCTCGCCTGCGCGATTTCAGTAACGCCACTGATCGGACCGGCAGGAGGCAACGTCGCCGCGGCGGCTGTGGCCGGGCCGTCAACTGCGACCGTGAGGTCCCGTGTCGCCAGACCCGCGGCTGTGTCGTCGCGCGCCAAGAATTCGACGTCGGACATTCGGGCAGTGGCTGTCTGGTCCAGCTATGAGACTGCGAACCGGGAAATCTCTCGAGACATCGGCATCAGCGTCGTCTTGCCCGACGGCCATGAACTTTGGCTGTTCGGCGACACATCGATCTACAAACGCAACAAAGGCGGTTGGGGCGGTCTGCGCTTCATTGACGGCAGTACGGCCCTCGAGGCGCGATTCACACGGGGTCAAGTTCCCCATGGCGGCGAGTATCCCTCGGGACAGCCGACCCGGTTCATTCCCGTCCCCGACGACGTATACCTGACCGATGGCAGCGGCCGGACCTGCGTCAGGGGCAACGGGAACGCCGCGTTCGCTGCCCGTTGGCCTACCGGCGCCGCGGTGATGCCTACCGATTCATCCCAGCTCCTGATTACCTATTCCGAGGTGTGCGTGACGGGCGGTGGCGCGAGTGCGCAGCAACAGCCTGAAGGTTGGGGCTACTTGCTGTACAACTGGCGCACTCATCACATCGATCAGGGTCCCGTCGACGTGTTCAAACCATCTGCCGACGGTGCGCTCCTGGCGTCGTCGTACGTATTCGGTTCGCCAATCTTCGACAACGGGAACCTGACGCTCTTCTCATCTACGTGCGTGGCGCAGTATCTCGGTTGCGGCACCGGTCAGGTGCTGTCCGTCACCATGCCCGCGACGACCGCCGCGTTGGACGATCCAGCGTCCTACAACCCAAATCAACTTTCGACCGACGGTTCGGGATCCTGGGCACCCCTGTCGATCTCCGTTGCCCGTTACTCGACAGGTCTTCGCATCATCGAATGGACCTCGATTGTCGGCACCTACGACATCTTCTCGACGTCGACGCTCGCCACTCCATGGCATCTCGACGCGTCCGGCACGCTGCCTGGCTGCCAAACGCATAAGCAATTCTGTTTCGCGCTCCAGGGTCATCCAGAACTCAGCACCGCGTCGCAGGTCTTCGTCTCCTACGTCGATCCAGACGTCGGACCCGGGATGGGCCATGTCGTGATGAGCGCCGTACCGGACTAGCCCAGGCTGCGGCGACGGCCGACGATCAACACTGTCAACTCGCGACCTGCGGTCTGGCCGGCCACCACGGCGACACGATGTGGAACCACGACGACAACTCACTTCGCCACCCGGCGCCTGCGTTGCGATCTCACGACAAGTCCGTCGATGTGAGGGTGGGACGGGCACGGTCGATGATCGAACGCATGTCGACATCGGCGGTCATTGCGCCGAACGCGTGGCTGGTATCGCCGGCGAGCCGAGAAGCGCAGAACGCGTCGGCGACGGGTGCTGGGGCGTGACGTACGAGGAGGGAAGCCTGGAAGACGATCGCGAGGCGCTCGACCAGGCGACGGGCCCGCACCTCGATCTGTTCGAGGTCGTCGCATTCGGTGCGGAGCATCGCGATGCTTTCGTCCAGCCGTGGGTCAGCGCCGGCTGCGAGGCCCACCTCCTCCCAGTAGGCGTCGAGAGCGGCCGGTTCGCGGGCGATGGCACGCAAGACGTCGAGACAGATGACATTTCCGGACCCTTCCCAAACGCCGTTGAGCGGACTTTGCCGAAACAGCCGCGGGAGGTCCGATTCCTCGACGTAGCCCGCGCCACCCAGACATTCGAGCGCTTCGGCCGCGTGCTGCGGCGCCCGTTTACACGTCCAGTACTTAAAGATCTTTCGGTAATACATTGACGTAACTACGTCGATGTGAGATACTGGAGTTGTGCCCAGTTCGCGCGTCGCGGCCAAAGAGAAGAAGGTACGTAAGGCGGTTCGCCCTCGGCGTGA